>ERZ772957.2630-NODE-2630-length-10215-cov-47.530315_pt1 | contig 10215 bp, 7 predicted proteins | sample MGYA00580682_ERZ772957 | MGnify/ENA primary metagenome ERZ772957 (study PRJEB29015, sample SAMEA2737921) | human oral metagenome | biome: human oral; feature: human-associated habitat; material: dental | place: China | collected 2025 ...
AGCAGGTCACTCACTCCTTCGTCTACTCCTACCGCGACCGCAAGGCCAAGAAGGGCGACTTCCGTCGCCTGTGGATCCAGCGCATCAACGCCGCGTCGCGCGCTCAGGGCCTGACCTACAACCGCCTCATCCAGGGCCTGAACCTGGCCGGCGTCGAGGTCGACCGCCGCATGCTCGCCGAGCTGGCCGTGAACGACATCAATGCGTTCAACGCCCTGGTGACCGTCGCCAAGGACGCGCTGCCCGCCGACATCAACGCCCCCAAGGCCTGATTGGTGAGCTCCTTCGCCGAGCGCCTGCCCATCCTCGATAATCCGCGCGCCGACCGCGTGCGCCGGGTGTCGGGTCTGGTCGGGCGCTCGGCGCGTATCCGTTCCGGCCTGATGCTCGTGGAGGGGCCTCAGGCGGTGCGCGAACTTGTTCGTCACCGCCCCCGCACCCTTCGTGACGTCTACGTCCGCGAGGACCTGTGGGACTCGTCTCCGGAACTTATCGCCTCGGCGCGAGCGGCCACCCGCTGGGTGCATCCGGTGTCGCAGGCAGTGTCCGCGGCGTTGTCCTCGGACGCTCAGGGGGTATGCGCGGTGGCTTCCCTGGATGCACTTCGCCGCGAGTTACCCGACGCCGAGGTCGGCGAAACGCTCGTCGTGATCGCTCAGGGGAGGGATCCGGGCAACGTCGGCACCATCATTCGTACGGCCGACGCGTTCGGTGCAAGGGCCGTTATCGCCGTGGTCGGCACCGTCGATGCTGCCAGCCCCAAGGTGGTTCGTTCAAGCGCGGGATCGGTGTTCCACCTGCCCGTGTGCCTCGTGCCTTCCTTCGCCGAGGCGCGCGACCTGATACACGGGCGGGGCGCGGCCCTCCTGGGCACCAGCGGAGGCAGCGGATCCCTGGATCTGGCGGACCTCCTCGTCGAGGGGATCTCCTCGCGCTCGCGTCTGTCTCAGTCTCACGCCTGGGCGTTTGGCAACGAGGCCCGGGGCCTGTCTGCCGAGGAGATGCGCGCCTGCGACGGCCTCGTCGCCATCCCGATGACGGGGCGGGCCGAGTCGCTCAACGTTGCCAGCGCCGCGGCAACCTGCTTGTTTGCCTCGCAGACGGTCCGCGGCCGCACTCCATCGCGCCCACGCGTCGGTGGTCTGCGCGACTAGTCTTGTTCTCATGAAGTTAGCTGACCTGTCCGAAGCCCAGTTGGTGTCCCACTTTCGTCGTTCCTTCCCTCGGGGCGAGCGCACGATCATCGGCATCGGAGACGATTGCGCTCAGGTCGCCGCGCCCGAGGGTTCCTTCGTCGTGACGACTGACGTCATGGTCGAGGACCAGCACTTTCACTTCTCATGGTCGTCGGGATACGAGGTCGGGGCGCGGGTTGCGGCCCAGAACCTGGCCGACATTGACGCCATGGGAGGACGCCCGTCTGCCCTCGTGGCGTCCGTGGTTGCCCCGCGTGACATGGATGCCGACGTCTTCTTCGACGTGGTGCGAGGCATGGGGGAGCGGGCCCGCCTGGCGGGAGCGGGCGTCGTCGGCGGGGACTTGAGTGCGGGAGAGAAGCTCGTCATCTCGGTGACGGCCTTCGGCTATTGCCCGGGTCCCGTGGTGCGCAGGGACGGTGCGCGAGCGGGAGATGTCGTCGCCGTCAGTGGCACGCTGGGATTTTCCTATGCGGGCTTGGATCTGCTCGAGGGCGGATTCGTCGACCCCGCGGCCAGGGGGCGCGAGGAGCTGGGGGATCTCGATCCTTTCCTTCGGACCTATCGGGCTCCGCAGCCTCCGCTGGGCTCGGGGGTCGCCGCCGCCGCGGCAGGTGCGCATGCGATGATGGATCTGTCGGACGGACCCGCAGCCGACGCCACGCGCATGGCGATGGCCTCGGGTGTTGTCATCGAGTTTGACCGCGGCGCCATGGAACGGGAGGCGCTACTCCTGGAGGTGCCCGCGGGCGTGTGCGGGGCGGATCCTCTTCGGTGGGTGCTGCAGGGCGGCGAAGAGCACGGGATGCTGGCCGCGTTTCCTCCGGGTTCTCGGCTCCCGGATGCCTTTCGAGCGGTGGGGTGGGTCCGGGACTGCGGCGCGGCGGAAAGCGCCCGCGCCCTGTTCGATGGTGAGGTTCTGCGCGGGGCGTGGGACCATTTCTCCTCCGATTCCGTAGACTGAGTGTGATGGGGGCCGCTCCCGCCGCTGGGGTGGGAGGATCCCCGCACGCGAAAGAAGAGGAAGGGCACCACACATGAACGTATCTCCTGAGCCGGATCGGGACCCGTCGCGGCCGATGTCGCGCGTGGCGCGTCAACTCGCGCAGTCGTCGCAGGAGGTGCCGGCCACCGCCGGACTGGCCCTTCCGCCCCTCGGCGGCGACGCTGCCGTACCGCCGACCAAGGCTATGCCGGTGGTGAGCCAGGAAAGCGACGACGCGGTCTAGGACCTGCCGGTGGCCGCTGCCGTCGCGACCAGCATCGAGGAACCTGCGGGTGGGGCCCGTGCGAAGCCACGGTCCGATCGCTCCTGCCCGACGGCCAGGCGTGCGCGATACTGCGACACCCGCCTCGTGTCCACGATAGGTGAGCTCCTTGATGGCGCATACGGGATGTGAGAAACTTGGGCCGTTTTGAAGGCCTGCGGTGCGTTGATCAAACACGTCGCGAGGCCAGCGGCACACACATCAACATGCGAGGAGACAGCGATGGACGGCTACCAGGGCGGCATGAATCAGGGGAACATGCCTCCCATCCCTGCCCCCTCGGGGATTCCCGCTCCGCCGTCCAATGCGGGCGCCCACTACGCATCGGTTCAGGGGGCGGCGCAGACCGGGGTGTCCTTCACGCCGATGTCCGCCAAGAGCAGTCGCCGCATTAAGCGCATCTTGCTCGCGGTCGTTGCCTGCGTGATCCTGGCAGTCGTGGCAGTCGTCGGTGTGACCGTCGCAAACTGGGCGCGCACGCCCGAGGCCAAGGTGCGCGAATACCTGGAGCTTCTGGCTGCGGGCAAGGCGAGCGCGGCGACGTCGATGGTCGATCCGGACCTGCCGAATGACCAGCGCGGGTACCTCACCGACGAGGTGATGGCCTCGGCGAGCGCCCGACTGGAGATCGAAGACATCGTGGCGAGCGATTCGGGCAGGTCAAAGGACTACTCGGTCGTTGCGACAATGAGGCTCAACGGCGAGCGTTTCACGCGGAAGTTCCGCGTGAGCCGGGCAAGCTCGACGCTGGGCGTCTTGAAGAACTGGAAGATTCAGGATGCGCTGGTCTCTCGCGTACACGTCGGTGGCCGCTTCGTCCCCGCGTTCTCCGTTGGCGGCGTGAAGACCGAGAAGAGCGCCGAGGAGGGGACGGGCACGACGATCATTGTCTATCCGGGTGTCTACGCCTTCACCCCCGAGGACTTGGGGGACTACGTTGCGGCGGAGGCCAAGACGGCTCCCGTGAAGGCCAGCGAGGAGGGCGGCATCGACACCACGGTGGCCTCGGTCGAGTTCGAGGCCCACTTCACGGACAAGCTGGAGCAGGCGGCGCTTGAGGCCGCCGCCGCTGCGACCAACTCCTGCGGCACCGTTCCCGGGAACATCGACAAAATGTGCCCCTTCCAGGTCCAGTCCAAGACGCTTGCCCTCCTCGAGATCAAGAAGCTGCCGGCCTCGATGAAGGCGGAGGCGCGCTCGCCCCTCGAATTTGTTGGCCAGGCGGTCTTCCGCCTCCAGGGCATGTCGACTCGGGGGGATAGCGAGCCCTACGATCTGGAGTCCACGGTCACGGCGAAGGTGAAGCTTGACGAGAAGGGGAAGATGAAACTCGACGCCTCGGGCAAGCCCGAGTTCGAGATCAAGTTCAGCTAGCCGCCCGCGAGGAGTCACCGCGGGCCTCGCCCCCGCGCCGCGACGGATCGCACAACGAGTGTCGAGTTGGGCGCGGACCGCTATGATGAGGTGTTGTTAACTTAGGCACAGTGAAAGTGGAACAGTCCGCATGAGCAACGATGCGCAGGTAACGATGACCCGTAGGCCCGGCCGCCCCAAGGCGGGCAGCGAAGACAAGAAGGCTCGTATCCTCGCGGAGGCGCTCACCCTGTTCTCGACGCAGGGCTATGTCGCCACCTCTCTTGCGGATATCGCTCGTGCCTCCGATATCTCGAAAGCGGGGCTCCTGCACCATTACTCGTCGAAGGATCAGCTCCTCGCCGCCGTGCTTGATGAGCGTGATCGTCGCACCATTGTCCGACTGCCGCGCGCGGACGCGGGTGCTGCGGCCGCCTTGGACGCGTGGGTGGAGATGGTCTCCCACAACCAGCGCCACCCTGACGGAGTCGCCCTGTATACGGCTATGTCGGCTGCCGTCATCGATGCCACGCATCAGGCTCACCCGTGGTTCCGTCAACACCTGATGGATGCGATCGCCTACCTCACCAGTGCCTTCGAGCATGGCAAGCAGACGGGGGAGGTGCGCGAGGAGGCGCCCAGTGAGCAGATCGCTCGCCGCCTCGTGGCCCTCTCCGATGGCCTGCAGGTGCAGTGGCTGTGCTCGCGCGCACAGGGCGGTCCGACAATCAACATGCACGAGGTCATGGCTGGCGTCGTGGTCGATCTGAAGGAGCGCTGGCTGCTCGACTCGTGAACGAGGCGGGGTGCCGCAGGTGGAGGGGCGCGCGGCGGTGACAATACCAGACTGACTATGACACAATTCACTCGCGGCTGTTATTGCTTGCAGGGCTTTGGTCCCCTGCTGATGCCGCGCTCCGATCGCCTGTTCACTGCTACAGACGAGTCTTTTCCGCGTTACGATAGGGGAACCAGCACGCTTCGCAATGGTGGAAGCCTGGAAGCCCACAGAGCGACCCCAGCGGATTCAATGAACGAAGCCGCAGGAAACGTGGAGTGTTCGATGCCTACCTGAGCCTGGAGGTTCACGTATGACAAACGCCGCCATCCCCACCCCGCCCGACGACGCGCGCACGATTGCGCAACGCCAGTGTCCAGATGACCTGTGGGCGCTGGGGGAGCGTGCCGTGGCCCGCGCACGCCGATGGGTAGATGAGTCGTCTCATGAACCCACGCCACGCTCAGCCAAACTGCTCTCGCGGATTCTTGCCGATCCATCGGGCCTGACCTTCACCACCCGTTTCGTTGATGACGTTGTACGCCCCGCGGACCTGGACGTGGCCAGCGCGGCCCTCCAGCGGCTCTCTGCTGGCCGCACAGACTTCCTGCCCCCGGCGCTGGCCGCCGCCATGGGCCTAGGCTCGAAGGCCTCGCGCCTTGCGCCTCGAACGGTCACGGCCGTCGCACGGCGTGTTTTCCGCGAAATCGTCGGTGATCTTGTCGTTGATGCGACAGACAAAGGCCTCGGACCGGCACTAGCCCGTCTGCGCAAGGGAGGGAATCGGCTCAACGTTAACCTTCTCGGAGAGGCAGTCCTCGGAGAGAAGGAAGCCGCCCGTCGTCTCTTTGAGGTCTCCCGCCTCGTCGCGCGCGATGACGTCGACTACGTCTCGATCAAGGTCTCGGCCGTTACCGGCCCACACAACCCCTGGGGTTTTGAAGAGGTCGTCGCCCACGGGGTGAGCGCGCTGCTTCCCCTCTACCGTCTCGCCCGAGACTCGGGGACCTTCGTGAACCTCGACATGGAAGACTACAAGGATCTGGACCTGACGCTCGCTGTGTTCACCGCAATCCTTGACCAGCCCGACATGACAGGCTACGAGGCCGGCATCGTCTTGCAGGCCTACCTGCCCGACTCCTTGGGCGCCCTCCAGCAACTCCAGGAATGGGCGTGCAAGCGCGTTGATGCGGGAGGGGCACCCATCAAGGTGCGAATCGTGAAGGGCGCCAACCTGTCCATGGAAAAGGTGGATGCGCAGATCCACGGATGGGAGCTGACCACGTGGCCGTCCAAACAGGCAACCGACACGAACTACAAGCGCATGCTTGAGTGGGCGATGACCCCCGAGCGCACCCGTGCCATCCGATTGGGAGTCGCTGGGCAGAACATCTTTGACATCGCGTTCGCCTACGAGCTGCGCGCCGCGCGCAGCGTCCACGACAGCGTCGAGTTCGAGATGCTCTCCGGTATGGCCACCGGGATTCAAGATGTGGTGCGTCGGGAAGTCGGTTCACTCTTGCTGTACGTTCCCGTCGTCAATCCCCGCGAGTTCGATGTGGCCATCTCCTATCTTGTGCGTCGCCTCGAAGAGAACGCCGCACCCGAGAACTTCATGTCCGGGGTCTTCGATATCGCCGCCGATCAAGACGTCTTTGCCCGCGAGCGTGATCGCTTCCTGGCGTCCTTGGCAGATCTCGATCCGGACGCCTGCACTCCCGTGCCCAATCGTACCCAGAACAGGTGCGCTGAGCGCGACCGCGGCGTCTCTGCCGAGCAGGGGAGCGTGGCGCAGCGAGCGCGCCGTCCCTTCGTCTCGGAAGCCGACTCCGACCCGGCTCTTGCCGCCAACCGCCAGTGGGCGCGCGACATCGCCGCAGCCATCCCGGCCTCGACGCTCGGCGTGGACGCAGTACGCACCGGCGCGCGCCGTCTCGCCACTGATGAGCAGATCGATGAGCTCGTCGAGGCCAGCGTTCGTGCCGCACATTCGTGGCAGGATCTGGACCCCGAGGAACGGGCAGCCGCCCTGCACCGCGTGGGGGATGTCTTGGCTGCCCGTCGTGCAGAACTCATTGAGGTGGCGGGGTCCGAGGCCGGCAAGACCATCGATCAGGCGGATCCTGAGGTGAGCGAGGCCATTGACTTTTGCCACCACTACGCCGCCGCGAGCCTGGATCTTGCTGACGAGGCGTTCATGGTGGGGGCGCGATTCGTTCCCGTTGATGTCACCGTCGCCGCCTCCCCGTGGAACTTCCCGGTGGCCATCCCCGTGGGCGGCGTCGCAGCAGCCCTGGCTGCGGGCAGCGCCGTCATCCTGAAGCCCGCTCCTCCCGCCAAACGGTGTGCGGCTGAGCTCGTGAGAGCTTTCCACGACGCCGGAGTCCCCGAGGATCTGGTCGCTCTCGCTCCGCTTGAGGACGGGGACGTCTCACGCTACCTGGTCACGCACGGCGGCGTCGACAGGGTCGTTCTGACCGGTTCGTACGAGACCGCGCGCCTGTTCCGTTCGTGGAAGCCCGACATGCACCTGCTGGGGGAGACGAGCGGCAAGAACGCCATCATCGTGACGCCGTCTGCTGATCCCGATCTTGCGGTGCGTGATATCGTGCAATCCGCCTTCGCGCACGCCGGTCAGAAGTGCTCGGCGTCCTCCCTACTCATCCTCGTCGGATCGGCCGGACGCTCCGATCGCATCGCGCGCCAGCTCGTGGACGCGGCCTCCTCCCTGCGAGTAGGCCTGCCAGCCTCCCTGGACTCGCAGGTTGGCCCCGTCGTCGTACCCGACGATGAGAAGGCTGTGCGCGGTCTGACGACTCTGGGTCCGGGTGAGCACTGGGTTCTCACACCCCGCTACCTGGGCAACGGCCTGTGGACCCCCGGCATACGCGCGGGTGTGGTGCCCGGCAGTGAGTTCCACCTGACCGAGTACTTCGCGCCCGTCCTGGGTGTTATGCGCGTGGACACCCTCCAGGAAGCGATCGACGCGGTCAACGCGGTCGACTACGGCCTGACCTCCGGCCTGCACACCCTCGACAGCGAGGAACTGGACATGTGGCTTGACGGAATCGAGGCCGGCAACCTCTACGTCAACCGAGGGATTACCGGAGCGATCGTTCGCCGTCAGCCTTTTGGTGGCTGGAAGCGCTCAGCCATCGGATCGACCACAAAGGCGGGCGGACCATCCTACTTGCTTGGTCTGGGCGAGGTCGAACCCGCCCACAATGCCTCGACGGAAGCCGAGACAACCCAGGCCCTTCTCGCGTTGGCCCCGGGGGTGCTCGCTCTGTTCGAGGCAACCGAAGCTCAGCTGTCCGCGAGGGAGCGAACCGAGCTGCGTCGTGCGCTCAATGCCGATGCGCAAGCCTGGGCCAGCGCGTATGGAGCCAACCGTGATGTCACGGGCTTGGCGTGTGAGCGCAACATCTTGCGCTACCGACCTACTCCGGTTCTCCTGCGCGCGGGCCGCGCGACGCCCCTGGTCGATGTCGTACGGGTCCTGGCCGCGGGCATTCTTGCGGGCGGCCCCATTGGCCTGTCCGTTGCCGAGGCGCTTCCGCAGTCGTTGTTGGATGCAGTGGAGGCCGCGGGCGTTGAGGTGAGCGTCGAAGATGCGGACGCATGGGATGCTCGCCTGGCCATGGTCGCGACCTCGGGAGGCCTGGGAATGCGTGTGCGCGTTCTCGGTCCGCATGACGAATCATCGCAGGAACGGTGGGCTCATGCGAGTCGTGTCACCGGGGGAAGCCCCGACCTCGCCCTGTACACGGGTGCGGTGACTCCGTGCCCGCATTCGGAGCTGCTTCCCTTCGTGCGCGAGCAAGCGGTTTCCATGACGAAACATCGTTTCGGCACGCCGTTCGACCTGGCTGCCAGCCTCCTGTAGCAAGCACGCAGAAACGCTGTGGTGGCACCGCCTTGTGCGGTGCCACCACAGCGTGGGCCGCGATGCCGACTTATCGTGTCCGCGATATCAGTCAATGGGACTGCGGGCAGGTAAAACGCTGGTGGGGCGAGCCAATTGGCTCGCCCCACCAGCGTAATGTCAGTGTCGTCGGACTCAGATCGCGCGGGCGACCTTGTCGGACTTCAGGCACTTGGTGCACACGTTCAGGCGCTTGGGCGTCCCATTGACCAGGGCGCGAACGCGCTGAATGTTCGGATTCCACCGGCGGTTGGTGCGAACGTGCGAGTGCGACACGCTCTTGCCGAAGCCGGGTCCCTTACCGCACACGTCACAAACGGCAGCCACGATGTTCTCCTCGGTATGTCTTCCACTTCAGTTCTGGCCTCCGCGGTTGCGGGGGCGCGCATCCTCCGGCGCTTGAACCGAAGGCAACCATGACAGAATAGCGGACGATGCGCACTTTCAACAAGTCGCAGCAGCCACGCATGGTGTCAGGTCGCACACAGAGCCTTTCGTGGGGAGAATTGTGAGGGGGTGAAAGGGGAAACATGGAAGCGAATGCATCGGTCATCATCGCGGCGTGCCGTGCCGGAGCGGAGGAGGCAGCCCGGCTGGCGCCTTTCCTTGACGACCTGGATGGCTGGGACGGCGCGGACTGCGACACGGGAACGAATGCTGCGGCAACGATGGCGGCGTTGGCTGCGGCCATGGGCTCGCTGGAGCCGCGCGCCCACCTGCGTGATGCCCTTGAGGTGGCGGTCGAGACGATCATTCGGCGAGGAGTCGGGCACAGCGGCCTCGCCCTGGGAGCGCTCTTTGACGCGTGGGGGAGTGCGCTGGCTGATGCCACCCACGTCACCGCGCTCGTGCTGCGCCGAATGCTCACCGCATCGCTCGCTCCCTCCTCCTCGTCCGTTGAGTGGTCGGACGCGCTCGTTGAGATGCTGGGGGGAGCGGTACGCGAACTGGAGGACATGGGGCAGACCCTGCCAGAGGCCGAAGAGGTGTTCTCCCGTTTCTCTGCCCAGGCCCAGATCGGCCTCGTGGAGGCAACCAACGAAGCCACGGGACGCATCGATCCCGGTGGTGCCTTCGTCGCTTTGATGCTGGCGTGCATTGACGCATCAATGCGCTCGGATGCGGGGATTCTCCAGTCCTTCACCGCGATGTTGGCCGACCTGGCCAAACGTCACTCGCGGGCGCCCGAGCCCGCCTCGCCGCCTCCCGGACGCGACTTCACCGTGGATATCATCCTGGAGGGGACCCGAGAAGACTTGAGGTCGCTGCTCGTCCGGTTGTCCGGACTCGGCGCGCGCCTGTCCTATGTGGGGCGCGTCGACCTTTTCGGAATGGGCGAGTGGCGCCTGCACGTTGACACGTCGGCCCCCCTGGCTGCCCACCCGACCTCGGGGCAGGTAATTCGTTTTCAGGTGAGCGACGCCAGGCCCGACGCTCAGATCGGCATCGATGAGCTTGCCGACGAGGGACTGAGCCACCGCGGGGTGCGCCTCCTTCAGCGCCGCCCCATGCGACGCGTTGAACGTGCGCGCGTCATCGCCTGCACGCGGGCTCCCGGCCTCGTCGAAGACCTCGCCAGGGCCGGAGCGGTCGTCTTTCTGGAGCCCCATGCGGGCGACGCCGCCGGGATCGTCTCCGCATCCGCGTCGCGCTCCGGCGTGGCGCTCGTGGCCCCCTGCGACGAGGCCAGCGCCG
>ERZ772957.2631-NODE-2631-length-10215-cov-5.019882_pt1 | contig 10215 bp, 12 predicted proteins | sample MGYA00580682_ERZ772957 | MGnify/ENA primary metagenome ERZ772957 (study PRJEB29015, sample SAMEA2737921) | human oral metagenome | biome: human oral; feature: human-associated habitat; material: dental | place: China | collected 2025 ...
TGAATTATATTTTTTTATAAAAAAAAGAATTTTTTTAAGATTTTTATTCCCAAAAAAAATTCTTTAAACTTTTTAATCAATATATTCTTTTTCAATTATTTTTTTAACTTTTTCATTTACGAGACCTGTAATATCCTCTCCATTTTTAACTTTATTTCTAATTTCAGTTGAAGATATATTATAATATTCATTTTCTAAAATAATAATATTTTTATTATTTAAAAATTCACTATCAATTTCAGTATTTTTATCATCTTTTCTTCTAAAAACAATAAACTTACATAAATTTAATAATTCCTTATAATTTTTCCAAGTTTTTAGATTTTTTAATGAATCTTCTCCTATAATTTCAAAAAATTCATTATCTTTACCATAAATTTCAATTAATTTTAAAAGAGTATCATAGGTATATGATTTCCCTTCACTTTTTATTTCAATATCTGAAACTTCAACTTTTTTATTATTTTTAAAAATTTCTCTACAAATTTTTAATCTTGTGTTAGACTGCTCTAAATTATTTTCTCTATGTGAGGGAATACCAACAGGAATTATTATTATTTTATCCATATCTAAATTTTTTAAAACATAGTCAACTATCTTTTCATGTCCTATATGCATTGGATTAAAACTTCCACCATAGATAGCTATTTTCATATTATTTTCTCCATTAGAATATTTTTTAAGTCTTGATTTAAGGTAAAATCTTTTTCAAAATATTTATATAAACTTGCTCTAAATTTATTTTCATTTTTTAAGTTATATTTATTTAAAACCTTTTCAAATATGTTCAAATAGATTTTTTTATCATCAGAATAATTTGACTTATCAAAATTTAAATTATTTCCATCAACTTCCATATAAGTAGAATAATTATCTCTAAATTTAGTTAAGTATGCAATTATGATATAGAAAATATTTTCATCATATTTAATCATAGAAAAAATTTCTTCTAAGGCATAAATAAAAAATAATTTTAAATCTTTTGGATTTCCCATTAAAGCAAAGTTATACATATTTTCAAAAAAAGCTATTAAGTCTGCTGAATTAGTAGATTTATCAAAAAGCGACGCAAAAAAAGCCTTTAAAATCGGAGCTGTTTCTTCAATAGGACCCGCTCTTGGAGTTTTTGTAGTAATGCTTGGACTTATGTCTGTAATAGGAGGTCCTCTTGCTTGGATGCGTCTTGCAATAATCGGTTCAGCACCTGCAGAACTTGCAGCATCAAGTATGGCAGCAAAAGCTATGGGAGTCGAACTTGGCGGAAAGGGATATAACTTAGTACATTTTGCAAATGCAGCCTGGGTAATGGCATTAAATGGAAGTGCTTGGCTATTAACTACCGGACTTTTCTCTCATCAATTAGATAGAGTTACAAAAAAAGTTTCAGGTGGAGATGTAAAAAAACTTGGAGTAATCAGTATCGCAGCAATGTGCGGTTCATTTGCTTATCTTTTTGGAAGCGAATTAATGAAAGGATTTAATACTGAAACAAGACCTTTTATGGTATCTGCGATTGGTGCAGCTGTAGTTATGATAGTTTTAACAAAAATTTCAGAAAAATATCCAAAATTTAAAGAATACACTTTGGGTATAGCGATGCTTGCGGGAATGTTATCCGCTGTTATTTATATAAAATTAGGAGGTATGTAATATGAATAATTATGAAAAATCTTTTACCAAACCAATTATAAGATATGGGAGTCTTACTAATTTACTTGCCATACCTCTATGCTTTATCCCTGCTATTTATTTATGGCTTGTAAAGGGTGCCTTCCCCGGTTGGAATAATATATTAACAGGATGGATGTATGTTGCCTCAATGTTTGCAATTTATTCTGTAGTTGAACCAATTTGTTATTTCCCAATCCTGGGATTACCGGGAACATATATGTCTTTTTTATCCGGTAATATAGGAAATATGAGGGTACCTTGTGCGGTAGTTGCTCAGGAAAGTTTAGGAGTTGAACCTGGAACAAAAAAAGCGGAACTTATTGCAACACTTGGTATTGCAGGTTCAATTTTTACAAATACAATTATGGTAACAATCGCAGCAATCGGAGGTGCAGCTCTAATGAGCGTTTTCCCACCTGTTGTCTTGACTGCTTTTAAATATGTTTCATCTGCAATTTTTGGTGCAATGTTTGCAATGTTTGCATCTAAAAACTTAAAATATGGCGCATTTGCACTTGTAGTTGTAATGGCTATGTTATTATCAAAAGCAATCCCGGTATATATAATGATTCCAATAGCTGTATTCTCTACTGCAATTTTTGGAGTTGTTGATTATAATAAAAAACAATCAAAATAATACTAAATTAAAACTTAAAAGAAAGGAGTGCTTATGGAATTAATTAAAGATATTGAAAATTTAGAACAAAAGGTAATTAATTGGAGACGTGATTTACACAAAATTCCTGAAATAGGAAATGATTTACCGTTAACTACTGCTTACTTGAAAAAAGTTTTAGATGAATTCGGCGTAGAGTACAGAACAGACTTTCCTAATGACTCTTCAATTTTAGTAACAATTAGAGGCGAGCTAGATGGCGAAAAATGCATTGCTCTAAGAGCTGATACAGACGGACTGCCTATGCCGGAATCTTTAGATTTACCTTTTAAATCAACAAATAAAAATATGCATGCTTGTGGTCATGATGCCCATGCTGCAATGATGCTTGGAACAATCTATACTTTAAATCAAATGAAAGACAGACTTCACGGTACTGTAAAATTTTTATTGCAACCCGGTGAAGAAACCGGATCAGGCGCTATTGATATGATTAAAGGTGGTGCTTTGGAAGGGGTTGACTTCATATTAGCATTACACAACGGAAATACCACTGATGAACTTGATGAAGGAAAAATAGGTGTTAAATACGGCTCAATGATGGCTTGTATGGATAAGTTTACTATTAAAGTAATCGGTAAAGGAACTCATGGAGCTTATCCTTATATGGGTATAGATCCAATAACCACTTCAACTCACATTATTTCCGCTATTCAAAATATTGTTTCAAGAGAAATAAATGCTGTTGATACAGCGGTGATTTCAGTTTGTATGGTAAATTCCGGAACTGCTTTTAATATAATTCCTGAAGAAGTAGAAATTATTGGAACAGTTAGAGCAGTTTCAAAAGAAGTAAGAGCATATATAGCAAAAAGAATTGGAGAAATATCAACAAATATGGCAATTGCTATGAGAGCAAAAGCCGAATATGAATATTCTTATGGACCACCACCGGTCGTAAATAACAAAGAGATAGTTGATTTTGCAAAACAAAGTGCAGTAAATGCATTGGGAAAAGAAAATGTACAGGTATTAGAAAAACCGATTTTAGCAGGTGAAGATTTTGCTTACTATCTTGAAGAAACAAAAGGAGCTTATGTATTTTTAAAAAATCCTCTTTATGTTGACGGAGTAGCTTATCCTCACCACAATGTAAAATTTGGGCTTAATGAAAAATATTTTATAAATGGAGTTAAGTTCTTTGTTCAAGCAGTAAATGATTATTTAAAATAAATTTCAAAAGCACCTATGCAATTAAAACATAGGTGCCTTTTTTCGTGAAATTTCCAATTTTATAAAACACTTGTCTTTACAATAAATGAAAGTATTACAATACCTATACTAAATACAATATGTCCAATTATTGCACTTTCTATTCTTTTTGTCTTTAAATAAACATATCCAAAAGTCAAGGATATAATTACAGCTTCTACTACTACAGGAAGTGCATGTTTTACATTTATAAGAGCAAACAATATTCCTGCTAAACAAGCCGGTGTGAATAATCGTACAAATTTGTATCCACCTTCATATAAATCGTATAAATAGCCAAATACTATATTTCTATAGACTATTTCAGTTACAAAAGGAATTATAAATACCATATTTATCAAAGCAATTTTATTATTAGAAACTACATTCTTTATTCTAATAAATTCCCCTGTCATATCATAAGGATAACCTAAAAATCCTAATATTTTAAATACAATTTGAATTACAACTAGTAAAGCTATACCTGAACATGCCCCAATCAAAATTGATTTTAAAAGAGATTCTTTTTTACTATCTTTAGATATTGAATTTGTAGGAAATTTTTTACAAAATAAATATACTAAAACTCCAAAAATCAAAAGTAAAACCATATTTATATTTGTTAAATTTTGAAATTATTGAAATTAAATCATTTTTCTTTTCAGGCACAATCCATCCTGTGATATTATTTTGTAAACCAATATCTTCCTTACTTAATATAATTTGACTCTCATATAATTTATATCCATCTTGAATTATAATAAGTCTGCTATTAAGTGTAGACATATCTCCTCCTGTGTATAAAAAAGATATCTGCAATAATCTTTTTATGAGATAATTATTTTTTGTATAAAGAATTTTGTGGTGCGGTATCTCCTTAGGCAAATTCTTAACATCATACGAGTCCCAAATAGTATACACAGAAAGTTTTGAGTTTGCCTTAGTATTGAATAGAGAAGACAATACTGTACGCTTTGTATTCAATTTGTCTTTAATTATCATATTATTTTTCTCTTTAGACAAATCAATAAAAAAGGGACCATCAAAGCACATAACAATTAGAAATAAAGTCCCGATAATAGTACTTAATTTGATTATTTTATTTCTTACCATTTTTCTTTACTTGATGTCCTTTATTTTTTCTATAATGCTGATGAAAAAAGAAAGGCTGGGTACTTTTTGTCCCCAGCCTGTGTTATGATGAGATGAATTTTATTTGGAATTACTTACCTTCCTCCATTTTCTTTTTGAGGTCGGCTAGTACACCAAGGTCGCCAAGAGATGTTCCTGCTGCAACGTTGTTTATTTGTGAAGCTTGTTCAGCATGTTTTTTGTTGTTGCCGCGTTGGCGTCTTGGTTGTTCTTCTTTTGGTGCTTCGTATGTTCTTGAGTGTGAGAGAATGATACGTTTTGTATCTTTCACGAATTCGATAACAACGAATGGTAATTCTTCTCCGAGTTGTGCTTGTGTGCCATCTTCTTTCACGAGATGTTTAGGAGTTGCAAATCCTTCGCCACCTTCGTTGAGAGTAATAACGGCGCCTTTATCCATAACCTCTGTAATTTTACCAGTGTGTACAGAGCCAGGTGTGTAAATAGACTCGTATGTATCCCATGGATTGGTTTCGAGTTGTTTATGTCCGAGACTCAATCTACGGTTTTCCTTGTCTATTTCTAGCACAACTACGTCAATTTCGTCGCCTACGTGTGTAAATTCAGATGGGTGTTTCACTTTCTTAGTCCATGACAAGTCAGAGATGTGTATAAGTCCATCTACGCCTTCTTCGAGTTCTACGAATATACCGAAGTTAGTAAAGTTGCGTACTTTAGCGGTATGTTTAGAGCCGATAGGATATTTTGCTTCGATGGTTTCCCATGGGTCTTCTCTGAGCTGCTTAATGCCGAGAGACATTTTGCGTTCGTCGCGGTCTAGTGTGAGTACAACTGCTTCAACCTCGTCGCCTGCTTTCATAAATTCTTGTGCAGAGCGTAGGTGTTGGCTCCAGCTCATTTCGCTAACGTGGATCAAGCCTTCTACACCCGGAGCGATCTCTACGAATGCGCCGTAGTCGGCCATCACGACAACCTTGCCTTGAACCTTGTCGCCCACCTTCAATTCAGGTGCTAAAGCGTCCCAAGGATGCGGCGTGAGTTGCTTCAAGCCAAGCGCGATGCGCTTCTTCTCTTCGTCGAAGTCGAGGATAACGACGTTGAGCTTCTGGTCGAGCTGAACGACTTCGTGCGGATCGTTTACGCGACCCCAAGAAAGGTCTGTGATGTGGATCAAGCCATCTACGCCGCCCAAGTCGATGAATACGCCGTAAGAAGTGATGTTCTTAACCGTACCTTCGAGCACTTGGCCTTTTTGCAACTTAGAGATGATCTCTTGCTTCTGTGCTTCGAGTTCAGCTTCGATAAGTGCCTTGTGGCTAACCACAACGTTCTTGTATTCTTGATTGATCTTAACCACCTGGAACTCCATCGTTTTGCCCACGAAGATGTCATAGTCGCGAATCGGCTTAACATCAATCTGGCTACCCGGCAGGAAGGCTTCGATACCAAATACGTCTACAATCATACCGCCCTTCGTACGGCATTTGATAAAGCCCTTGATTGTTTCTTTGTCTTGCAATGCTTGGTTAATGCGGTCCCAAGCTTTGCTCAAGCGAGCTTTTTTGTGAGAAAGAACAAGCTGTCCTTTTTTGTCTTCCTGATTTTCAATGTAAACTTCTACTTTGTCGCCTACTTGAAGTTCAGGATTGTAACGAAATTCGCTTACGGGGACGATGCCGTCGCTCTTGAAGCCGATGCTTACAACTACTTCGCGCTTGTTGATAGAAATGACAGTGCCTTCTACGACGTCATTTTCTGTTACATTGCCAAGCGTTTTGTCGTAAGATGCTTCTTGCTCTTTGTGGCTTTCTCCGCCTTCGACTGTGCCTTTTTCAAATGCTTCCCAGTCAAACTCGGACAGCGGTTGAATGTTCTTGTAATTCTCCATTTAAATTTTAAAAGGATTAATATTGTTAGAAAAGTGAATTATATCGCGGCAAAGTTACGGTTTTCCATTGAGTAACAAGCGATAGAACAAGAAATAATTTGTACTTTAGCCGCTCAAAATATGTTTTTTATGAAGAAAGCGATAGTTTTTCTTACACTCTTAGCGCTCGTAAGCTGCAAAGAGCGCAAGGCACAAACCAATCAGCAGGCGGCGACGCCAACAGATAGCGTGGCGCAAGTAAATACAGTACCTGACTCGACCATCTATGGTAAAGCAGATGACGATTTATATGGCATGTCGACTTTTGCCGTGATCACGACAAAGGGTGATACGCTGGAACTTGACCGCACGTATGAACTCGATGGCAAAGATGGCGTCTTCTATGGCGACATCAATGGCGGCGACGATTACGCCTTGACCGTGCGCGGAAAAGGCACGGACTATCAGGCTGTGGGCGTAGCAGTCAATCTCTCACAGTTGCGCCGCTTCGTCAAAGACTTTACGATCTTCAATGCGCGTCCGATTATTGCCGGCGACACGGTGCGCATCCTCTCGCTCGACGATAAGGTCTTTAAGGCCGAAGGCAAGCAGCAATATTTCATTCAGAAAAAGTAAACGATATGTTTAGTGGTATAGTAGAAAGCACGGCGCGCCTCGTCGCTGTGGAAAGAGATAGGACAAACATTCACTTCACCTTTACGTGCGATTTTGCACACGAACTCAGCATCGACCAGAGCGTGGCGCATAATGGAGTTTGCCTTACGGTTGTTTCGCAAACGGGAGATCAGTATGTCGTTACGGCGATGGACGAGACCTTGCAGCGCTCTAACTTAGGCTTGCTGCAGCCGGGCGATGAAGTAAACGTAGAGCGCTCGATGCTGATGAACGGGCGTTTGGACGGACACATCGTGCAAGGACACGTGGATACAACAGCCATTTGCAAGAAGGTGGAGAACGTCGATGGCAGCTATATTTTCACCTTTGCCTACGAGGCTGATCGTGCGAAGGCTTTGCAGGGCTATTTTACCGTAGAGAAAGGTAGCGTCACGGTCAATGGCGTTAGTCTGACCGTTTGCCGCCCGACGGACAATACTTTTGAGGTCTGCATCATTCCTTATACCTATGAGCACACCAACTTCCACGATATAAAAGAAGGCTCTGTCGTTAATCTCGAATTTGACATTCTGGGGAAGTATATGGCACGCCTCAGACATTTTGAGGAATGAAGAAGCAGGAACTTTTTGACACGGTCTTAGGCATCTTGGCGCCTAAGTATGGCGACGTAGAAACCGAACTCCATTTCACTACGCCCTTCCAACTGCTCGTAGCCGTGGTGCTATCAGCTCAATGCACCGACAAGCGGGTCAATATGATTACGCCGGCGCTCTTCGAGGCTTATCCCGATGCAGACGCGATGGCACAAGCTACGCCGGAAGAACTGTTGGAATACATCAAGAGCGTGAGTTATCCTAACTCGAAAGCCAAACACTTGGCCGGCTTAGCGCAAATGCTCGTCGAGACGTTTAATGGCGAAGTGCCGACTACGCTTGAAGAACTCACCCGCCTGCCGGGCGTGGGGCGCAAGACGGCCAACGTCGTGCAAGCCGTAGCTTTTCACAAAGCGGCTTTAGCCGTCGATACGCACGTCTTCCGCGTCAGTCATCGCTTAGGCTTAGTGCCGAAGACGGCCAATACGCCCTACAAGGTGGAAATGGCGCTAAAAAAATACATTCCCGAAGAGAAAGTAGCCCCCAGCCACTTCTGGTTGCTGCTTCACGGGCGTTATGTCTGCACGGCGCTACGCCCAAAGTGCGACAAATGCGATCTGCGCGGCTTGTGCAAAGGGCCACTGCAAATTAAGAAGAGATAAAAGCAAAGAATATGAGGTCGTATCAAGTATATTCTGTAAATTTGCAACACGGATAACTGACGACTTATATAAACTATTGATTATGACAATTGACAATTGCAACTTCAACGGAAAGAAAGTAATCGTTCGCGTTGACTTTAACGTGCCTCTCGACGAAAACGGACTTGTAACAGACAATACCCGCATACGCGGCGCACTGCCTACATTAAAGAAAGTATTAAACGACGGCGGGGCTTTGATTATGATGAGCCATATGGGCAAGCCTAAAGGCAAGGTGAACCCGAAACTCTCGCTCAGCCAAATCGTAAAGAACGTCTCTGAAGCTTTGGGCGTTGACGTGAAGTTTGCCCCCGATTGCGGCAAGGCTGAAAGCGAAGTGGCTGCGCTCCAAGCAGGCGAAGCGCTCCTGCTCGAGAACCTCCGTTTCTATCCTGAAGAGGAGGGTAAGCCCGTAGGCATCGACAAGGCCGATCCGGCTTACGATGCGGCAAAGAAAGAGATGAAAGCCCGCCAAGCAGAATTTGCCCGCAAGTTGGCTTCTTATGCTGATTACTATATCAATGATGCCTTTGGTACGGCTCACCGTCGCCACGCTTCCACGGCCGTCATTGCCGACGACTTCGACAAGGACCACAAGATGCTCGGCTATTTGATGGAGAAGGAAGTAAAAGCCATCGAGAACGTTATGCATAACGCGCAGCGCCCGTTTACGGCCATTATCGGCGGTAGCAAGGTTAGCTCAAAACTCGGCGTGATCAAGAATCTGTTGGACAAAGTTGACAACCTCATTATCGGCGGAGGTATGGGCTATACTTTTGTAAAGGCTTTAGGCGGCAACATTGGGCTGTCACTCCACGAAGACGATTTGATGCCCGAAGCGCTTAACGTAATGGCAGCGGCCAAGGAGAAGGATGTTAATATCTACTTGTCGGTAGAGAGCGTCTGCGGGCAAGCGTTTAAGAACGACACGCCGAGGAAAGTCTTCCCCATTAACGAGATTCCCAATGATTGGGAAGGTATGGACGCCGGTCCTGCATCGCTCGAAATTTGGAAGAAGGTAATTCTCGGTTCTAAAACCATCTTGTGGAATGGTCCGGTCGGCGTCTTCGAGTTGCCCAACTTCGCTGTGGGCACAGGTGAAATTGCCAAGTATGTAGCCGAGGCTACGAAGCGAGGCGCTTACAGCCTTGTAGGCGGTGGCGACTCCGTTGCTGCAGTCAACAAGTTCGGTTTGGCTGATCAAGTATCCTATGTATCAACCGGCGGCGGCGCTATGCTGGAGGCCATCGAAGGGAAAGAACTCCCCGGCGTAACGGCAATCAAGGGCTGATCCTCTTTGACAATTATATAAAGCTAAAAGGGCGCGTCTAAGCAGACGCGCCCTTTCTCGTTTGATAGAGACGTTTTTTGCATAGAAAGCATTGCAATCTTTTCGATGAAGAACTCAGAAACTTCTATAAAGAATACCGATTGACTTATTATAACGAGACACGCACCTCACAACCGCTTCGCCGAATCCGACAAAACAACTCATGTACGCATTAAGCTTGAAACGCTACACTTCCATTTTTCACAGCCAAAGGCCCAAGCCGCCCAAGCTAAGCTTGAAGCAGACATAAGAAGAAACATTCGTTTATGATGGTTTATCACGAACCAATCCCCTCGAAAACCAACTCACGACTACTACTCTCTATGACACTTTTTTTCTATCGGCTTATATGCTCATTCAAAATCAGCCACACCTGTTTTTTACTTTCAAGCCGTTTGCCGAACAACCCCAAAGAAGATGCCTTTCGAAGTCCTACG
>ERZ772957.2632-NODE-2632-length-10215-cov-4.575591_pt1 | contig 10215 bp, 10 predicted proteins | sample MGYA00580682_ERZ772957 | MGnify/ENA primary metagenome ERZ772957 (study PRJEB29015, sample SAMEA2737921) | human oral metagenome | biome: human oral; feature: human-associated habitat; material: dental | place: China | collected 2025 ...
TTCGCACGGAATGTGCGGAGGCTTAGCACAATTGGTGCAGGGCGTTAATACGAATCATCTTGTGGGTAATCAGGTATGCAGTCGGGCGTAAGAGAGGCAGCAATGGATGGATAGGAACATGATAAAAGGGTATATCAGAATGTTTGTCAGTAACCTTTTAACATTCGATATACCCTTTTTATGTGTTATCTTAGCTAAATGCTTCTATCGTTAGCCTTCCTATGAAGGATTATAGTGAGGCGTCTGAATAGGCTTGTTTGTTGATGCGATACAATGCTGCACCACGCTTGCTGGTTATCTTATCAATATACTTTGTCTTCTCAATGAAGTCGATTTGCTTGATACGCTTACGGAAGTTGCGTTTGTCAATCTCAACACCCATAATCGCTTCGTGGACATTCTGAAGCTGTGTGAGCGTGAAGAGTTCTGGGAGAAGGTTGAAACCGAGTGGGTCTTTATTGATGAGTTTGCGGAGTTGGCTCAATGCTATCTGTACCATTTCGATGTGGTCACCATATAGCTCTGGTAATTTGTTGATGTCAACCCACTGTAAATCATTCTCTTCTAATAGCTTATGGTCGTAGTCAGACACATTGATGAGGGCACAATAAGCGATTGAGATAACGCGATCACCAGGGTCACGATCAGTTTCACCGAAGGCTCCCACCTGTCGCATATAGATGTTATTGATGCCCGTGCATTGGAAAAGAACTCTGTTGGCAGCCTCTTTCAAGCTCTCGTTTTCTCTAACGAATCCACCGTAGAGAGATAGTTTGCCGCTGTATGGTTCAACCTTACGCTTACCAACGAGTAACTGTAGCTTTTTGTTTTCGAACCCGAGTACGATGCAGTCGACCGAAACTAATAGTTTGGGTTCACCTTTGTAGTATTTATTCATGTTGTAGGTTTTGATATGAGATGTAAACTTGTAAATATCTCTTGGTTAGGTAGTAATATCTTTTTTTGTTGTGTATTGGGATTTAAAGGTCTTCCTGTGTTGGATTACTTCATGTGTTTATGATGCTTATTTTTAGCTAAGGGCTGAACTTCTTATGTTGAATCCAGCCCTTATACTAATTAAATATCGATGAAAATGGCACCTCGTTAGATGCCATTATGCTCTTAACAAACCTTGTGAGAACCTTCACTGATAACCACAGGATAGACTTCTGGGGCATGACCATACTTTGCTGTGAACTTCTCTGTTGCGTCAGCAATGAACTTGTCATACAACTCATCCTTAACGAGATTGATGGTACAACCACCGAAGCCACCACCCATGATGCGGGAACCAGTTACGCCATTCTCCTTAGCAACGTCGTTGAGGAAGTCGAGTTCTTCGCAGCTTACCTCATATTCCTTGCTAAGTCCGTGATGTGTTTCATACATCTTCTGACCAACTGTCTCATAGTCACCAGCAACAAGTGCGTCACAAACAGCGAGTACGCGCTCCTTCTCACCGAGAACGAAGTGTGCACGCTGGTAGTCTTCAGCACTAACCTTGTCCTTAACAGCCTCTAACTCGTCCCAGTTAGCATCACGCAATGTCTCGTACTTCTTCTCTGGGAATTGCTTAGCGATAGCTGCAACAACGTTCTCACAGCTTCTGCGACGATCGTTATATGGGCTACCAACAAGTTCGTGTTTAACCTTTGAGTTGACAAGAACGAGCTTGTAACCCTGTGGATTGAATGGGAAATACTCGAATTCACGGCTGCGGCAGTCAAGGCGCATCAGCTTACCTTCCTGACCGAAGACGCTTGCAAACTGGTCCATGATACCACAGTTCACACCGATATACTTGTGTTCTGTAGCCTGACCAGCGAGTGTGATGTCCCACTTTGATATCTTATTATCAGCAAACAAGTCGTTCAATGCGCATCCGAAGCAGCTCTCCATAGCAGCAGATGAACTCATACCTGCACCGAGAGGAACGTCACCAGCAAAGGCAATGTTGAAACCCTTTACGTCAACACCAAGTGCTTTGAACTCCTGTACCATACCATAAATGAAGCGTGCCCATGTAGCGCGTGGACCCTCTGGGTCGTCAACTTTGAACTCTACACGGTCCTTAAGGTCGATAGAGTAGCACATAACAGTGTTTGTACCATTAGGACGAACCTCTGCCATAATGCCCTTGTCTACTGCACCTGGGAATACGAAACCACCATTATAATCAGTGTGTTCGCCAATAAGGTTAATACGTCCTGGTGAGAAATAAATGTTTCCAGTCTGGCCGTCGAAATGCTTAATAAAACGGCTTCTTACGAATTCTATGTCCATGTTAGTAATGTTTTGAATGATAGTTAGGGTTTTATGTATATATATCCTTATAATGGCAAGCGTGATGCCTGCCATTATAAGGATGCTTGTTTTAAGCCTTCTTTGAAGGATGTGAGCCTACTAAAGCGTAGAAGAGCATGTAAGCCAACATACCAACGATGAGCCAGTAGCTCTGGATGTCGCCTACCTTTGTTGCCATGAGGTTCTGAATCAATGGCATTACACCACCACCAACAACCATAGTCATGAAGAGACCAGAAGCTGTCGCTGTGTATTTACCAAGGCCTTCGGTAGCGAGGTTGAAGATTACACCCCACATAACTGATGTACAGATACCACAAAGGATGATGAACAATACCTTTGTTGGGACCTCTACCTGGTCGAATGTGCTCTCTGCAAGGTTAGGAATTGAAAGACTCATCTTTACATCCTCTGGCATGAAGATAGCCACGAGCAAGAGGAGGAGGGCTACTGCTGAGGTTACGGTCAACTGCATACGAGATGATACCTTACCGCTGATGAAGGCACTAACGAAGCGACCTACGAGCATCAACATCCAATAAACACCTGCAATCAAACCTGCTGTTGCTGCACTACCAAGTACACCGCCGTTTGCAACTGGCTCACTAAGGTAGAACAAGAGCTGACCAGGAATACCAACCTCAACGCCTACGTAGAAGAAGATAGCAATGATACCGAGCAACAACTGACGATAACGCAGAGCCTCCTTGACACCACCAACGACGTCTGTCTTCTCTGTCTCAGGCTCTGTCAACTGTGTAAACCAAACGATAACGAATGAAGCTGCAAAGATAACTAACGCAATCAACAACAATGGAGTTACTGCCTTGAGTGATGTTTCCTTTGTAATCTCACCAATCATAGAACCTGCGAGCATTGGAGTCAGCGTCGCTGCGAGTGAGTTCAACGAACCACCTGTCTGAATCAGCTGGTTACCACGGTTACCACCACCGCCAAGAAGGTTCAACATTGGGTTTACAACGGTGTTCAAGATACAAACGCAGAAACCGCAAACGAAGGCACCAACAAGGTAAACTACGTATGTGCCGATTTCGTTTCCGTCCATTCTACTTGAACCATATTGGATGGCAATACCGATGAAACCAAGTGCTAAGGCAACAAGAGCAGTCTTCTTATATCCGTATTTTGTAATCATCATACCTGCTGGAATACCCATGAAGAGGTAAGCCAAGAAGTTCATCATGTTACCCATCATACCAGCCCACTCATAGTGCTGCTTCCAAATTGTACCAAATGGTGCCGCCATGTTGGTTACGAAAGAGATCATCGCAAATAAGAACATCATGGTGATAATAGCCACCAAGGTTCCTTTCTTGTTAGTTTGATTTTCCATTTTGATATTTCAATTTTTATTTATTATTTCCTTTTTAGATGCTTATTTCTCTACACCGAACGTATAGATCGTTCTCTGTGTGTACTCCTTACATGGCTCTAAGATGACTGAAGGGAAATAAGGATGGTTTGGACTGTCTGGGAAGTGCTGTGCTTCAAAGCAGATAGCACTGCGACGTGGGAAGGTTGCACCATGCTGTCCTTTATAGCCGTCAGCCCAGTTATGGGTATATACTTGAACACCTGGCTCTGTTGTATACACTTCCATTGTTCTGCCACTCTTTGGTTCTTTGATGCGTGCAGCAAATGATAGCTCGCCTTCTTCCTTCTTATTCAGTACGAAACAGTGGTCGTAACCTGCGCCATTCTTAATCTGTTCGTTGTTAGCATCGATGTCCTGACCTACTGGCTTTGGTTCACGGAAGTCGAATGGAGTACCAGCTACCTTCAAAATCTCACCTGTTGGGATGGATGTTTCGTCAATAGGAAGATAGAAGTCTGCGTTTATCTGGCATTCTAAGTCGTCAATTGTTGGTGTAGGATTAGCAATACCTGCCAAAGAGAAGAATCCATGACTGGTAAGATTGATAATCGTCTTCTTGTTTGTCTTTGCAGAATACTTGATAATAAGTTCGTCGTTATCAGAGAATGAATAGGCTACCCATACTTCAACTTCGCCTGTATAGCCTTCCTCTCCATAAGAAGAAATGTACTTCAAAACAACGGCGTGGTCGTTAACTTGTACTGCATCCCATACCTTTGCATTAAAGCCCTCCTTACCTCCGTGCAGAGAGTTAGGACCATTATTAATAGCAAGTTTATACTCCTTTCCGTTCAACTGGAAACGACCTTTAGCAATACGGTTGCCATAACGGCCAATAAGTGTTGAAAGATAAGGTTCTGGTGAGGAGATAACCTCTTGTATATTGTCATGTCCTTGAATGACATTTGCTAATTTACCTTCTTTGTCAGGAACCATAATAGCAACAATTGCACCACCGTAATTAGTGACTGCAACCTCATTGCCCTTGGCATTTCTGAGTACATAAAGATCGGTTTTCTTACCGTCTATTGTCGTCTGGAAGTCTTCCTTTTTCAGTCCACACGCGTAGTGTGTCTCTTCGGTATTTACCATGATGTTCTGTTTTTAGTTACTATTTCAAGACCTGCAAAGTAAATAAAAATAAACGATAACTGCAAACTTAACTTTGAAAATAATAGGGTATGGTGTGTTAAAAACAATTAACATAACGGCTGTTTGTATGTTTAAGTGAGTTCTAAATGTTTTTTGTTTGCATTTCTTTTCTGCTGTTAGATAGTGAAAAAGTCCTTGATAAATGCGTGGGATGAGGAATGAAATATATTTACAAAATGTCTTTGTTTTGTGGTTTTAAATGGTTAAAATTGGTGTTTTCGACCACTCTTGTAACTATCAAGTAATCAGATAGTTGAAAAGTAGCGTTGTAAAAGGTGCTTAGTTGGACTTCAAAAGGACGTTAGTTAGACCTCAAAAGGGCACCTCTTGCAAGCCGATTAAGCCTTAATTCAAGCGCAATTAAGCACCAATAAAATTTTGGGTTGTGATTTTTCTTTACAATATGGGTGCGAACTTAGTTTCTTTCTTGGTTCTTCCGTGATATGGAGTGATTAACTAAAGCTCTTATGTAATAAGTCACACAGAGTTACGGAGGGGACGGAGGTAAGGGGAATGTTACGGAGGTGCGAATGGCACAAGGAGGGACAGAGGTGTAGTGTACAGCTTCGTGATGACGCTTGGGATAAACGCTTTGTATATAATTTATGAATAGAATTAGCAAACAATTTCCGTAGCTCCAGACACTGACGGTGCCTCTGTAGCTTCCATTGCTTTGTATGTAATAATCCTCCGTTCTCTCCATCCCTCTGTGTGACACTTCGTCAGAGTCCTAAATTTAGGCTGCCTCTTTATCTCTCTAAACTTCTGAAGCGTAATCACAAAGGTAAATGCCATGTGCATTGTGAGGCAACAATGTTTACGCCTTACTTCTTTCTTACCACATACCTATCATATAATGGTTTGAAAATAGGGGGAACGGGGCGCGTTTTATATAGCTCTGTAAGATAATCCTTAGCAATGTCACTGTTGCTGTAATCTCCTTTCTGAGTGAGCAGTTCTTTAAGTATTTGGTAGCTCCAAGGGGCAGGGTAGGCACAAAGAAGTTGGAGGACCTCATCAGCATAATAGTATTCTTGTTTGATAGTAGCTTGACAAGCAGCCTTAGCATACCACTCAAAGGCAGGGTCGTTCCAGTTGCTGATGGCTTCACATGCCTCATGGGAGCATACACCTGCTTCCTTTAGATTGATTTTCAGCAACTTGTTGATACGCTGACGGTCATTGGGATTCTTGTATTGAGCGAGGAGAGGGAGGATAGCAGCATTCCCTTTGTCGGCTTCTTCGATGACTGTGGCATAATAAATCTTATGGGGTTTGAAGTCCATGAGCAATCCTCTCTCAAAGCCACAGGGCTTCATATAATCGAAAAAGATGAGGCTGTCAAGGGAGAAACGCAACTGGTTGGGTAGTTTAAGTTCGTAGCTATCGTACCTATAGATAGAGATAGCAGCGCGGTTGTAATGTTCCTCAAATCCGCTACAGCCAGACTCCAACGCTACGTATGTCGTATCTTTTAATGCCTGCTTCAATACATCAATTACTTGATTGTCAGCTTTCTTCAGTAGAATTCTGTATGCCCAGAGCCTTGTTATGCGTGAAGTATCAGTATTGGCAATCTCCACTAATTGTTCTGCAGTTGTGTGTCGGCTGAGCAGATCGGCATAATCTAATTGCTCTGACCGCCTCCCTGCCATACCGATACCCATTGAAAGTGCCATATACTGACAGTGGTGGAAGGAGTCGAGTGCCATTATAGCACTATCAGATAACCTATCTGAAACCTTTGTGCAAGAGCCATAGCCACTGCCTAAAACTATCAGTGTGAGGGCTGTTGCGATAAGGTAAATACGTTGTTTAAGCACTAAGTAGTTCATTATGATATCTTTTTCTTGTTTTATTCCTTTAGTGTATAGCCGAGTTGAACGTTAAGTTGGTGGGCAAGTTGTTCTATCTTCTTCCTCCTTTCAGAATCTATTTCGTAGTCGCGAAGCTGTTCGATGACACGGACAGGGGCAATGGTGTCACTGGGCAATGGGTCTTCCTGTATTTCGGAAGGGCAGTAGAAAGCGATAACATTCAATGAATCATAAACCTTGATAGAGTCGGGACTGCTGTAACTATAGAATGATATTCTTTTTTCTGTTAGTCCGTTAACTTTATAAACACCTATTAAGTTGTTGTCAAAGAAGTCGTACTCTCGTCTTACGAGGTAATCGCTATCTTTACAGAAGCAGGTGGAGGGGAGTAAAATGTCGCCCCCAATGACTTGAAGGAAAATAGCAATTAACCACAGAGCAATGCCTATCAGCGCACTATAGAGGCGTATTACCAACTTCCTTTTGCTTTTCCGTGCAGCAATCATCAGTGCAATCGGTGACAGAAGAGCAGTCCAAATTGGTATGTAAGTCAGTCCCCAACTCAGGTGTACGTTTTCGGGCAGTAGGATATAAATCAGTCCACAGAGGAATATTGCACCAAGGTGTAAACCCATAGCAAGCGATAGTTCTTTGCGTTGAACAAAGTCCTTTATCCTATTCCATTGCAGTTTTTGCATATTGTTAAAGTTAGTTATGGGACAAATTTACGTTTTTCTACATTAATGAGCAAGTATTTGTTATGTTTTTTGTGGTTCTCACTATCTTTTCTTTTCTCGTCCTCTGATATAGAAGACCCTTTTATCATACTTCTTCGAAGAGATGGATAACGCTTTGAAAAATCATGACATAAATTCAAATAAAACCCCTATAAATAAGGATAAAAACACATATAAAAAGCGTGTTTATAACCAACAGGAAATCAGTTAGTTATAAAGTAGCATCAGAAAAGGTGCCTAATTGGACTTCAAAAGGGCGTTAGTTAGACCTCAAAAGGGCACCTCTTGCAAGCCAATTAGCCGTCTTTAAGAAGCCAAAAGAGCATGTATTGGATTTGAATCGCATGAAAATAAATTACAACTTCCAATTAATAAAGAAATAAATTGTTTGTAGAAGACAGATAGACATCACGCCTAATCACGTTTACTATGTTGTTTATTCCTCTTTGTAAAACGATCTAATTGAGGCTAATCATACCATGTATGTGGATTAATCTCATTCTATTAACAATCTACGCATTTAACGGAGGAACCAAAAATCCCACCAACTTCGCAGTTGGTGGGACCCATTCAAGTATATATGAAGCTATAGAAAAGCGATTAGCTTTAATTATCTCTTGCGTAGACCATTTACTGCTCCAGCGCTATTCTTCGCATAGTCGTTCTCTTTAGCAGAACCGAAAGAAGCCTTGCTTGAAGCTCTTGTCAACGCATTTTGAGCCTTTGCATTTGCTGGTTTCTGACGAGCAAGATTGAAGCTCATAACATCTGTTGTGTTTGTACTACGTGCCGTGCCAAAGAATGTGTCATAACCCTTTGCTTGCTCATATCCTAAGTGGAAACCTTCATTAGTAGATTTCATATCAAGACGGAAGATTGTTCCACTATTAGTGTACTTGATGTAGATGTCTCCATTATTATCGACATTCCAAGAGAATGCAAGTGTTTGTGTGTTACCTTGTGCATCAGTATCTACCTCAACACCATTTCCCTGAAGAGAATTAGCAGACGAATTGTACTGGAAGAACTTCATATTAGCTTGGAAAGAATTACGCATACGCTGTTTCGTATTATCATCCGTATACTCAATAGTCATACTTCCAGCCCACTCACCAGTCAGTGTCTGTGCCTCCTGAACAAGGCGACTAACCTGTGTATTCTGCTCCTGACGATAGTTATTATCCCAGTTATAATATCTATTACTTCCAACAGCATCCATGAAAGCATAGAACTCTGAGGTTGTTGCTTCTGGATAATTATAATAGAACCAGTTATAAGCTGTATAATAACTCGAGCCACTTGGGTATTCACGCAGGTAGTTTCGTACCGCATCATTTACCAAATCATTATAGTAATAGTTATTATCTCCCCATAGATCATCGTCACAGCTTGTCAATGCCAATGGACTCACAACTATTGCAAGTGCCATGAAAAATTTTGAAATTCGTCTCATACTCATATCCTATTTAATTCTTATTCTTTGTTTATTTACTGATGCAAAAATAGTGAAATTATAAGATGTTTATCGAGTAAATACACTATTTGAAGATAGGGGAATCCCTATTAAAGAAGATTTCACTCCATATCATCAACCCGAATAAAGAATCTCCAATAATCTATTATAAAATAAATCGATTACTAAAAAACTCCTAAACAATGAAGGAGGAAACAAATAAAATTCGTACATTTGCAACACACAAATAAGTAAACTATATAAAGAGAAGATAAGAAACAGAAATGAGAACAGTTTATGAATTCTCTGTCAAAGACAGAAAAGGTAAGGCTTTTTCACTGAAAGAGTTTTCTAATGAAGTGCTGTTGATTGTAAACACAGCTACAAAATGTGGCTTCACACCAACCTACGATGAGTTGGAGGCACTCTATGAGAAGTACCATGCACAAGGATTTGAAGTACTTGATTTCCCTTGCAACCAGTTTGGACAGCAGGCACCCGGTACAGACGAAAGTATCCATGAGTTCTGCAAACTTACATACGGCACAAAATTTCCACGCTTCAAGAAGGTAAAGGTGAATGGTGAAGATGCTGAGCCTCTCTTCAAGTTCCTTAAAGAACAGAAAGGCTTTGCTGGTTGGGACGAGTCACACGAGCTCTACCCTATCCTCGACAAGATGCTTTCTGAAGCTGACCCTAACTACAAGGAGAGCGCAGAGATTAAGTGGAACTTCACCAAATTCCTTATTAATAAGAAGGGACAGGTTGTTGCTCGCTTTGAGCCAACAGAGAAGATTGAGAATATCGCAAAGCAGATTGAGGAGTTATTGTAGGATAAAGGCTTACAATTAGTTCTTTCCTAATAAGGATAAAAGCTATTTGTAAGATTACATATAACAAAAGGATAAAAGGCAAAGGGTTTAGTGCTCTTTGCCTTTTATTATTTATCATACTTATTGCTATCCAGTAAACATAAGCCTACTTACTTCATACTTTGGATTTACTTGTAGCAGATATGTTATGTCCTAATGACTGTTTGCTTTTACTCTCGTAAGATATTGCAAGGTAATTAGCACTCAGCACCAATGGTGCTTACCAACAACACAACGCGTGCTGAGCAACAACACATAAGGGAAACACGCAAAGTAAGTTTTAAGCTTACTTCATTTCGCAATCCAAGCCCTGCTTTCTTGCAGGAAGAAAGAAGCATGCTAAGAATGTTATCAATCCATTTAACATCAACAATTCATAGCCAAACTTGTAACCAGTAGTCCTTGAAACGATTGTATCTAAAGCAAAACAAAGAAGCGGACTGGCTACTGCTATGTATGGTGTCAGCCTGTCATTCACAGTTCG
>ERZ772957.2634-NODE-2634-length-10214-cov-3.580963_pt1 | contig 10214 bp, 9 predicted proteins | sample MGYA00580682_ERZ772957 | MGnify/ENA primary metagenome ERZ772957 (study PRJEB29015, sample SAMEA2737921) | human oral metagenome | biome: human oral; feature: human-associated habitat; material: dental | place: China | collected 2025 ...
AGGCAGACTGCGCTTTTCCATGAGCCGGCGCCGCGTTTGCCCAGGTGAGGAAAAGTGCATTCTACGGAAAGACGCATTCTGGCGTTGGGCCCTCACGGAAAAGCGCACTCTGCGCTAGGTCTCTCACGGAAAAGCGCATCCTGCATACGAACCGATAACCAAAGTCCCCCAATCACCCCCCACGTACACAAGATTTACCACCACCTGACATGAGTTGAGGTGCCAGCCCCGTCTCTGCGATAGGATAGGCCCTTGGGAGCACAGCAAGGAAACGAGAGGGAGCGTCAAAGGCATGCCTGCGCACGACATCACACCGAGCACCACCAAGCCAGGGGTCCCCACCATCTTCAGGACCTCGTGGGGAACCCTGCTGCTGAGCGTCGTCTGCTGTCTGCTTTGGGGCAGTGCCTTTCCTTGCATCAAGCTTGGCTACCAGCTGTTCTCCATCAGCGCATCTGACACGGGCTCCAAGCTCCTCTTTGCCGGCGTAAGGTTCTTCCTTGCCGGCGCCATGGTCGTGGCCTTTGCCAGCCTGCGCGCCCATCGCCTCGTGCGCCCGCATAGGGGTGAGCTGGCAGCGGTCGCGCTGCTTTCGACCTTCCAGACTGTGCTGCAGTACCTCTTCTTCTACCTGGGGCTCTCCCATGCACTCGGCACCACGAGCTCTGTCATCAACGCGAGCTCAACCTTTCTCTCCATCCTCTTGGCGGCGCGCGTGTTCAGGCAGGAGAGGCTCGACGCACGCAAGGTCCTAGGCTGCACGCTGGGCTTCGGAGGGGTCGCACTCATCAACCTCAGCTCCCTCGCTGCTGGAACGGGCCTCGCGCTCAACGGCGAGGGGCTCATCTTCCTCTCGGCGCTCTGCGGCGCCATCGTGACCTGCCTCTTGCGCGTCCTCACGCAACGCCATGACCCCGTGATGCTCAGCGGCTGGCAGTTCATGCTGGGTGGCGTGACGCTCGCCTGCGTGGGCGTGGCTCTGGGCGGAAGACTTTGGGCCACGGGGCCGCAGGGAGCCGCTCTCATCACGTACATGGGCCTCATCTCGGCGGTAGCCTACTCGCTCTCAAGCGTCCTGCTCTCGGTGAACCCCGTCTCGCGCATCGCGATATACCGCTTCATGACGCCGGTCTTCGGCTTTCTGCTCTCGGCGCTGCTGCTGGGAGAGACACAGAGCATCGAGCCCATCCGCGCAACGCTGGCGCTCGCGTTGGTCGCGGCAGGCATCATCACCGTAAACTGGAGCACCCCAGATCCGCCCCAGGCAGCGCATGACGCACGGCCATGGGGCAAGATCCAGACAGCGACCCCAAGAACATCTGCGGCCTGCCCGCCAGATGACACCGACCCCGGACAGGGCAAGGCTAGGCGCTAAACTTAACCACCACTTCCCCCGCCTTCACGTCGCCCTCGTGAACAAGCTCGACGGAGGCGAGGTCGTCGGTGTTGGTAAGCGCCATGATGACGACGGTGTCGTGGCCCGCAGCGGCAATCTTCTGCTTGGAGAAGGAAAGCAGCGGCTCGCCGGCGCTCACGTGCGCTCCCTTGGTCGCATACACGGTAAATCCCTCGCCCGCCATCTCGACCGTATCGACACCAACGTGGATGAGGACCTCCGCACCATCATCGCCCGTGATACCGACAGCATGGTGGTTGGGGGCACCAGCCGCCGTCAGCGTACCCGAGACGGGCGCATAGACGACCTCCTCAGATGGCTCGATGCCGCATCCCTTGCCCATCGCCCCACTGTTGAAGACCATGTCGCTGACCTTCTCCAAGGCGATGGCCTTTCCCGCAACCGGCGCGAGAATGCTGCCGGCCGGGCAGCTGACCGAAAGCGCCTCGGGCTTCTGGGGCGCGGCGGCCTTCTTGAATATGTCGAACAGACCCATTCCCCTGTCCTTTCTGGGCGCTGGCACGCCCACTCTCACTGGACGCTGGTGCGCCCATCTACCACTTCCTTACATACCCACTCATATCATGGACACCATTGTAGACCAAAGGGATGGCGCCGCCATGGGACAGATACGGAGTCCGAGCACGCAGGGTTCCAGAAGACTCCCGCGAAGGTTGGTTACTGCAAGCCTCACGAGAAAGTCCACACTCCTAGGACGATCTGGGCAGGGGCTCGCAGTGGAGGACAAAAGTCAGACCAGTACGCACAGCCGCGGGCATTTACCACAGAATGTGCGCAGCCAGAATGCGCTTTTCCGTCGTCCTCCGCGCGCAGAGTGCGCCTTTCCGTGATGGCCTGCCGCCAGAATGCGCTTTTCCGTAGAGTGCGCTTTTCCTTACCTGCGCAAACGTCGGCCTGCCTCACGGAAAAGCACATTCTGTATTCATCGTCTTACGGAAAAGCGCACTCTAGCCCCGGCGGCGTTACCAAAAACCACATTCTGGACGAGCTGTGCGAGAAGCATGACCTACATATGTGCGTGCACCACTACGCCGATCTCGAAAAGCCCGAGGACGACGAGAGCTTCATCCGCCGATAGGGTGGGCTGGGACAGCCGGAAGGCAATCCGCACGGTCCGCTGCCGCTCACCAAGGCGCCGCCCTCACCCCCTCTCGTCCCTCATTCTCTCCACGTAGTCTCTCAGGTACGGCAGCTCGAAGCCCAGCCTGCCAGCACCGCGCTCGCCTATCACCCCCCGCCCGAGAAGACGGGACTTGTAGGTCGAGGCATAGTTGGAGCCAACTCCCATGCGCCTCGCGATGTCAGCCAGGCGAGAGGAGCCACGATCGGGAAGCATGGACTCAAGAAAGCGGATATCCTTCTCGGAGAAGTCCCGATAGGTCGCGGCAAGCACCTGACGCTCAAAGTCCAAGCGAGCGAGGCGGACCCCATCCTCTGCGTCATGTTTGGATATCTCGCCCGAGCGTACATCGACTGCCCACATGCGAAAGCCGATGAGCTGTATGAGGTAGGGATAGCCGCCACTGCACCGTGCGGCAAGTCTCAAGGCCTCCTCGCTGATGCTCCTACCGGCATCCTCCACCGTGCGTCGCAAGGCCAGCTCTGCATCGGCAAGAGAGACGTTTGTAAGCACATGCTGTACCGATCTACGCAGAAAGGACACGTCATCATTACCAAGAAGGGCCAAGACGTCATAGGGAAGTCCCGCCATCAGAAGACCGACCCTGCGATTCTCTCCGACGAAATGCTGGTAGATACTTGCAAGCTGCACCATGTCAGGAAGCATCGCCTTCACCTCATCGACGGTGATGAGTAGCCCGAGTTCTCGCTCAGACAGCTGATCCAACAGCCTGTTCATTCTCGTACGCCAGTTGGGCTCGAACCCAGGGGTATAGTTCCGGCTCACGTTCATGGGGCCAAGGCCGAGAGAGCTAAGCCTTGTTGCCGACAAGCTTAGATCCGCGCTCTCCAATGCCCTCTGGAAGAGATCCTCAAGCATGCCAGGAACCGCAGAGACGCTCGAGGAGACCCACCCATAGCCCACAGCCTCGCTCGCAACGTAGTTCATAAGAGCTGTCTTCCCCGTTCCCCGCGCACCAGAGATGAGCGTGGAGAGGTTGGGGTCACCCGGACCGTTCGCAAGAGCACCAAAGAGATCGCTCAGAAGTAGGTCGCGGCCGACGAGCTGAGCTGGAATCCTCCCGAAGGTTGGCGTAAAGGGGTTCTTTGCTGATGCGTACATGAGCCTCCTTCCCTCATCGATATGCTACGTCACCTTTTGCACGCTTTGCGAGATTTGCATGTTTTGCACGCTTTGCGAGAAGTGCTCTCCAACACACTTCATAGTCGCAAGGTATCGGATGCCCTCCACAAAACCGACCCAAAAGGGGAGGCTCGTCCAGCAAAAGAGCGCGTAAAGAATGCCCTGCACCGTTTTGCCAAAGTAAAATTTATGTGCGCCAAACCCGCCGAGAAAGATGGCGAGAAGCCCTGCCGCAAGCTTTTTATGCCGGATGCGCGTGCGCATCTCTTCCGGCATGCCTCCTTTCGCCGGCGCCTGCGGCGCAATGTGCCGCACCCTGCGCGCGATGCCGAAAGGGCCGCCCTGCCCAAAGCCAAACCGCTGTCTGTTCTTGCGCCCCGCGCAGTTCACCGGCTCTCTGCCTCGGCTTTCCGGCTGCTGCGGTGCGGCATAGGCGGCGAACGTTTCCGCCTCTTTTTCTGCGCTTTGCGGCTTATTCTCCGCCTCGATGCCGTCCGCATGCATCGTTTCCTTTAAGACGTCGATCTCTGCATCGACATCGAGGAGCTTTGCATGAAGGAGCTTGTCAAACTCCGCAAGATAGGCTTCATCAAACGTATCGAGCGTCGTGCGGATCTTATCCTTGGTCTGGCGGATGCTCGCACTCTCAATCCGTGTCTTTTCAAGCTCGAGGAACTCCTCGGCAAAGCTTGCCGCGCGGTCCTGATACGTATCGACAAAGCGGCGCGCATCGACGACGAGCTGCGGATGCTCGACGAGATAGCCCATGATACGGCTCGAGATCTCCTGCATCTTATAGAGCTGGTCGCCGAGTGCAGGGTCTTTCAGCTCCTTTCGCACGGCTTCGATGCGGGCAAAGTCCGCCGTCGACTTGTCAAAGATCTCTTCGGCAAGCGCCGCCTGCTCGCCTTCAAACAGCTGCCCGACATCCGGCTTCTTAGTCGCCGCTTTTTTTTCCTTCTTTCCGTAATGAATTCCGCCGGCAATCGTCGCAGCGCCGCAGACGATGAGAAAAACAGCCGGCGCGGAAAAATGTGACGCAAAACCGCCAAATACGCCCAGGGAAAGCAGAACCGCACCGATGCTCTTCAAAACAACATGCATATCGCCACCACCTTATCTCTTAATACATAGTCATTATAGCAAAAAGAAAGCTTCTTTTCCAGCCGGCCGCACAATCTTACCAAACTTCTTCTATATAAGAAAAACTCCTGCAGGACGCACCTGCAAGAGTTTTTCTTTATGGGAATGCACAAATTCAGTCCTCGCTCTCGATGAGACCGTAGTCGCCGTCCGTACGCCGATAGACGACATTGACGCTTTCTGTCTCAGCATCGCGATAGACGAAGAAATTGTGATTTAGGAGGTTCATTTGCATGATGGCTTCCTGAACGTCCATCGGACGGACAGTAAAGCGCTTCCGCTTGACGATCGGGTAATCGCCGTCGGCTTCTGGCCTTTCAGGCACCTCAGCTTCGGCAAAAGCCTCAGCCTTGAAACCGCCGCTCTGACGGAAACGGCGTGCTAGCTTCGTCTTCTGCTTGCGAATCTGGCGCTCGAGCTTCTCGACGACGAGATCGATCGACGTGTACATGTCCATCGTCGCTTCTTCGCCGCGCAGGAGAATCCCGCCCTTGATGGGAATCGTGACTTCTACGATGTGACGCCCCTTGTCGACCGTCAGCTTGACCTTGATCTCACCGATCTGATCAAAATACTTCGCAACCTTGCCCACGCGCTTTTCGACGTACTCGCGAAGCGACGGGGTGACTTCGATGTTCTTACCTCGAATAGCGAATGTTGCCATAAAGCACATCCCCTTTCTTTGTGTCCCTCGAAAGCCGGGGGAACTCGACGGAAGCGCCGGAGAAATCTCCGCCCCTTCCCTGAAAGCCCCAGAAGAAGTAGAAGTATTTCTTCTGATATTTATAAATTTCTACACCTTTGGCTAAAATCCTTCTTCTTTCTAAAAAAAACTTAAGAATTTTTCCTTTCGCCCTTTCCCCTTTCTTTTTACAAGAAATTATGCCTTTCCCAGCCCGAAAATGCCGATTTTCGCACGTACCGGACACAAAGCCGCTTTCGACGCCGTCTCTTCCCTTCGCTAATCTATCCATCAAGCGCAGCGCGTTTAAGAACTCCGCCGGCAGTTCAGCGCATATGTGCACGACCGCTTGCGTAACGAGGCGTTTGCGTGGCGCACGCATTACCGCGCAGACCCGAAGTTTTAGAGTTTTAGAAAGAAGGATTTTTATGACAAATGCATTTCCCATCCTCAGCAAAGAAGAAGAGCGCCGTCTCGTCCGGCGCGCCAAGGCGGGCGAGAGCGCGGCAAAAGAAGAGCTTTTCGCCCGCTACGAAGGCCTCATGAAAAGAGCCGCGCATCAAGCGTACCTGGGGAGCGAGGAGCTCCGGCACGATGCGCTTTCCATCGCGCAGCTCGCCTTTCTCACCGCCATCCACACCTATGACGACAGTGCAGATACCTACTTTGCCGCCTATGCCAAGATGCGCGTGGAAGGTGCGCTCTACGCCGAATTTCGCCGCACAAAAAAGCGCTGGCTGCGCGAAATACACCCGGACGCTGCAGAAGACGCCGCGGCTTTTTGGGACGCGCTCTCGCCTGCCGCCACACCGGAAGACGCCGCGCTCAACCGCCTCACACTAAAGCGCGCAGTAAGGGTGCTCACACCGCGGGAAAAGGAAATCCTCCGCCGCATCTACTACGAAAATGAGACGCTCGCAGAGGTCGGCGCTCACCTGCACCGCACGCGGCAGGCCGTCGGCAAGGCAAAGAAAAAGATCCTCAGCAAGCTGAGAACCTTTTTCGAGGATGGACATTTTTCTTCGCATGCGCCCGCACTTAATTAACGTGTGGTGCACGGCGAAAGAAGGAGTCCCTTATTCCTTTAAGAAGCGCTCTGCGCCCGGATTCATCGGCAGGGACATGCCGTCGAGCGCACCTTCCTTCGTGATATATTTACCGACGGCGTGTGCCTCCTGCAGGCGCTGGAGATCCGTGAAGATCGCCTTGGTGATCTGATAGCCGAGGTCTTCGCCGACGTCCTTGTTCGCGACGAGCATTGCCATGACCGAGAGCGTCGGAACGTCCTCGTCAAAGCCCGCATAGGTTCCCTTCGGCACGACCGTCTTCGTGTAGAACGGATACTTGGCGATGAGCTTGTCTGCGACGGCGTCCTCCACGGGGAGAAGGCGAACCGCATTCTGCGAAGCGATGTCCTGCACCGAGGCCGTGGGGAAGCCCGCCGTCAGAAATGCCGCGTCGACGTTGCCGTCCTTCAGCGCGCTCGCCGCCTCGGAAAACGAGAGGTACTGCACCTCGATATTGTCGTAGGTGATGCCATACGCCTCTAAGATCTGACGGGCATTTGCCTCAGCGCCCGAGCCCGCAGGGCCGACCGCGACACGCTTGCCCTTGAGATCCTTGATGCTCTTGATGCCCGTCTTATCGAGCGTGATAAACTGGCAGGTCTCCGGATAGAGCGCCGCGATGCCCTGCAGACCGTCAACCTGCTTGCCCTCGAACATCTCCGTGCCGTGCATCGCATAGTAGGCGATGTCGTTCTGCACAAAAGCGAGGTCGATCGATCCTTCTTTCAGCATGTTGATGTTTGCGACCGAACCGCCCGTCGACTGCGCGCTCGCGCTCATACCGGGAATCTCCTTGTTCAGGATCTCCGCGACGGCGCCGCCGATCGGGTAGTAGGTGCCGGCGGTGCCGCCCGTACCGATGTTCAAAAACTTCTTGCCGCCCACGCCGCTGCCGCAGCCTGCGAGCATCACCGCCGCAGCGAGCACGAGCATTGCCGCGCCAAAGGCCTTCTTAAGCTTCGAAAACCGCATGTTCTGCCTCCTTCTATTCTCATCCATAGACTATGGCACGAAAAGCCCTCCCGTATAGGAGAGCCTTTCTTTTTATGCCTGCAAAGCGATTAAGCCTTTGGTGCCACTGGGTAATTGCCCTTCGGGCTCCAGTAGCCGCCGGTGCCAGTCGCATTGTGGTTGTAAACCCAGGTGTCGCCGGTCGCCAGTGTGAAGTCGTGCACAGACTTGGCATCGAAGTTCTGGATGGTGAGACTTGCCCCAGACTTCAGCGCAATGCGCATACTGCCCTTCTTCTCTTCAGCGCTGACAACTTCCTCAAGCGCCACGTCGTAGAGCATGACCTTATCGTTGACGGTCGATTTTGTGATGATGTCGTTGCCGTCGCTCCTGCCGAAGAAGAAGCGGTTCGTACCGTCCTTGCTGCCGGTCATGGTGTCATTGCCTAGGCCGCCATAGAGGGATGCCGTTCCCCTGCCGCTGTAGGTGATGCGGTTGTTTGCCGCATCGCCCGCAAGCTCGAGACGGTTGCCCCGGTCGACGTCGATGTTGGTAATGCCTTTGTAGTAGTCGCCGGTGCGGCCGTCGAGGTAGATCCGTGTGTTGTCGCCGAAGTTGCGGACGGTGCCGCCCATGACAGCGTTGGAGAAGTAGTACTGGGCGTGCGGATCGTAGGTGACGATTTCGTCTGCACCGGTGACTTTTGCCGCGCCTTTCCTGCCCTTGACATTGACTTCGATGAGTTGGTCAAAGAGGCCGCTCGCCGCGTTGCGGATGGTGAGCCTGTCGGTGCTGCCTGCCATGTTGACGACGATGCTTGTACCGACCTTGCGCACGGAAGATACGTCGCCGCTGTGAATATCGAGGATGTCGCGCTTGAAGTGGGCGTCATTGCGGTCGGTCGTGCGGAAGCCCTCGATGGTATCGTAACCATCGCCCGCCCCGTAGAAGAAGGTGGTATAGTGGTCGGTCGCCGAGCCTGTGCCGGAGACCATGACATCGGCCGATGCACCGCCGCCCCAAATGGAGGAAGTACCGATGCCGCCGTCCAAGGTGTTGCGGACGTTTTTCGCACCGACGATGGTGTTGTTGCCAGAGCCGCCGATGATCTGTTCGATATTGTAGTATTTCGCACTCTTGTCTTTGAAGCGGTCGGTCATGCCGAGGTCAACGACGAGGTCGTGGTTGTTCTTTTCGAAGCTGACGATGTCGCTGTACTCTTTGCGGCCGATGAAGATCTGCCCGCCGCGCGTGGAATCGTTATAGTACCCCTGTCCTAAGAGGGCAACTCTGTGGACACCGTCGGCGTCTTTTGCGAGGATCTCACCGTGGGTGACGCCTTTTAGGATGAGTTTAGCCTTGCCTTGGCTGAGAACGGTGGTATCGCCTACCACGCGGACGTTGGCATCGTTGAGGTCGGCCACGGCATCGGTGTTGGCATCGGTGTAAATGGGGTTATGGTCGGTATCAAACAGCAGCTTGCCATCGTCGCCAACGGCCTGCTTTTTCAGTGGTACGTTGTACCAGATGACATCATCGCCCTCGCCCCAGCCTTGCTGGAAGCTGTTAATGGTGTCGGTACCGCCTTCTTCGGTCAGACCGACGTGATCGCGCCAGTTGTTGTAGCCGTTGAGGTTGATGGTGTCGTTGCCAATACCGCCGTAGACGTAGTCGCCTTCGCCGACGTAGATGGTATCGTCGTTTTTGCCGCCGAGGAGGGTGTTGGCAAAGCCGCCCTTTAAGGTGCCGTTCGGGTTGCCGAACATGACGAATTTACCCGCTTCCTCCCGCATGTCTATGTTGGCGGCGTCGGAGATGGTTGCCGCGACGTTGATGCGGTCGGTGCCTGCGGTATAGATCTGGTAGTCGGTCGTCGGAACGATGGTGGAGTTGCCGTAGCCAAAGGCGGTGACGGCGCTAGCCTCAAAGGCTCTTCCGAAGTGGATGACGTCGTTGCCGAATTTGAAGTCCATGATGGTAACATCTGCATCCGCACCGGTGTAGATATTGTGCCCATGGATTTCGCGGCCTCCAGACGGTTTAGCGGTGTAGGCATGCCCCTTGCCATCCACACCACTGCCCACGCTGTCCACATAGTTAATGGCATGCCCAAGGGTGTCCACGCCGCCTTTGCCGCCCCAGATGGAGGAGCCGCTGGAGCCGTTCGGCGCGGTGAGTGCGCCTGGTGCCTGCGAGACGATAGTGTCGTCTCCTTCACCGGCGATGATGGAGCTGTTCTGCCCGAAGGTGAGACTGTCGTTGCCTATGCCGCCGTCGATCTTTGCCCGATCGTCTGCGATGAGGGTATCGTTGCCCGCACCGCCGTAGATGGTATTGTCTGTGCGGGCAACAACGCTGTCATTGCCCCAGCCTGCATCGGAACCAGCGCTGTCGTCACCATAGATGAGGTTGAAGTCTGTCGCCTGGATGATATCGCTGCCGGCACCACCCCAGATGCTGTTGTTCGACTCGAGGAAAATGCTGTCGCTGCCTGCATCACCGTAGGATAGGTTGAAGTCTGTACCGATGATGCTGTCATTGCCCCAGCCACCATGAATGGTATTGAGGTTCTTTACCTCAATGGTATCGTTGTCTGCATTGCCAGACTCACTGCGCCATAAGTTATCAAGAGCGCCATGCGATGTGTTATATGAAGAGATAGAAGAGCTCACATTGACGCTGTCCGTGCCA
>ERZ772957.2635-NODE-2635-length-10213-cov-3.858141_pt1 | contig 10213 bp, 8 predicted proteins | sample MGYA00580682_ERZ772957 | MGnify/ENA primary metagenome ERZ772957 (study PRJEB29015, sample SAMEA2737921) | human oral metagenome | biome: human oral; feature: human-associated habitat; material: dental | place: China | collected 2025 ...
CCGTCGCAGCTGAGCGCCTTCGCCGCGGCGGCGACGCCGGAGGCGGTCGGGGCGGCCGCAGCCGGTGCCGGGGCGCTGTTCGCGTCGGTCCCGGACCCGGCCGAGTTCTCCAGGGTCGGCGGGCTTTTGACGCAGCTCTTCACGCGCGGAGGGATGACCTCGATGCTGGAGACGATCTGCCTGATCGTTGTGGCGCTCTCCCTTGGGGGCATCATGGAGGTCTGCGGCTTCCTGGACGTGATTCTGGAGGCCCTGATGCGCCGCGTCCGGTCCGTGTTCGGGCTCGTCGCGTCGGTGATCGCGTCCTCCTTCGTGGCCAATGTGTTCCTGAGCGAACAGTACCTTGCGATCATCGTCCCGGGCCGCATGTTCCGCAGGGCGTTCGACGAACGCTCCTGGGACGGGCGCAGGCTGGCGCCCTCCATGCTCTCCCGCTCGCTCGAGGACAGCGGCACCATGACCTCCGTCCTTGTGCCCTGGAATACCTGCGGGGTCTACGTCAGCGCCGTTCTGGGCGTCCCCACCCTGGCCTACGCGCCCTACTGTTTCCTGAACTGGCTGAACCCCATCGTCGCCCTTACGATGACCTGGCTGGGGATCGCCGTCACCTGGCGGCACGGGGACCGGCGCCACGCCCTCCCGGAGGTCCTGCCGGCGGACCCCTGAAAGGGCCTCGACGGATTCGTTCCGAATCCACGGAATGCTTCGGCATGAAGGTCGAACGGGGGCACAAAAAGCCCCGTGCGTCCATGAGAAACGGGCTCCCGTCGGGGAGCCCGTTCGCTTTTGGTTCCTCCGAGACGGAACTGTATTCTTGAGCCGTTATTTCAGATAGGTCTGCTGCGCCAGGGAGCCCTGGATTTCCTTCGTGGGGATGACGAACGTACAGGTCCCCATGGAGTAGGGCGCCACGGTCCCCTGGTTGAAGACGAGGACGAGCTTGCCGTTCTCGATGTAGAAGGGCTGGTCCCTGCCGATGTCGAAGTTCTTCTCCAGCTCCTCCAGGAAGTAGGACTTCGACTCGTCCTTCTTCATCTGCTCCTTCATCTGGGCCTTGACGATGCCGCTCAGGACCTTGGAGTAGCCGTCGTCCTTGAAGAGGTCCGAGAGGGCAAGCTCCCGGCCGGTTCCGAGGTCGATGGTCTCGTAGCGGACGACGGTCTCGGACGAGGCCATGGCCTCGGTCCTGCCGTGCTCCAGCGTAAGCAGGCCGTCCCCGTACGCGGCCACTTTGCTTACGGCCGTCAGCGCGTAGTTCTTGGACCCCTCCGCCTTCAGCTCGGCCATCCTCGACATGAAGTCCCTGTAGAGGGCCACGGAGGCCCCCAGGCTGCGGGCGTTCACCGCCGCCTCCAGGTCGGTGCTGCCCGTCCCGCCGAGGATCGGGATCTGGATCGAGGCGTCGAAACCCTCCTCCTGGTGCGTGAGCATCGAATAGGTCAGCGAGGGGACGATGTCCGGGCTGGCCGCGTAGGCTGTGCCCCCACCGAGGAGGAACGCCGCTGCGGCCAGCAGGGCCGCCGCAGATTTGGACCGACTTCCGATCAGAAAAACTCCCTTCACGAGAAAAACTCCCTTCCTGAATGGGCCGTACCGCAGGCGAACGAGGGGTAGGCCCTTTTACATATGCGCCTCAGTGTAGCGCCGATTCCCCGGAGGGCAAGGAGGGGTTGTACGGGGTATGCGCTCGGTAGAAACGACGAAAGCACGGCGCGGAGCGGGAGCATCTGCTACAATGAAGGTATGGAATGGGCAGGTGCGGAATGGGGTGTGCCGAGGAGGAGGACGTATGGACCGGCCCTCGGCGAGTTTTTTCGAGAGCGGCGGTGCGGGGGGAGGTGGGCCGCGTGACCTGATGTCCGGATGCCGTCTGAGCGGCCCTGCGGGGGGCGTCGCTCCCCGTTCGACCTGTGCGTCGTTTTTCCGTTGTCTCCCTCGCGGCGGCGGGCCTCGGGATGCCCGCACACCGCCGCATTCGGTTCTCCTTTCGACTGGAGGTCGGTTCTGTATGGATAAGCTGCTGACGTCCCGCCACGGGCCCTGGGTGGCCGGCGGGATCCTGGGGCTCCTCGCCGTGCTGCTGGTCAAACTCGGCAACCCCGGAAATGCGGGGTTCTGCGTGGCCTGCTTCACGCGCGACATCGCCGGTGCACTGGGCCTGCACCGCGCGGCCGTGGTACAGTACCTTCGCCCGGAGATCCCGGGCTTCATCCTGGGCTCGTTCCTCTCCTCCCTGATGTTCCGGGAGTACTCGCCCCGCGGCGGGTCCTCGCCCGTCATCCGCTTTTTTTTGGGGTCCTGCGCCATGTTCGGCGCGCTCGTCTTCCTCGGCTGCCCCTGGCGGGCCTACCTGCGCCTCGCGGGCGGGGATTGGAACACCCTTTATGGCATCGGCGGCCTGGTCGTCGGCGTCCTTATAGGCATTGCCTTCCTGTGGAACGGCTTCAGCCTCGGCGCGGCCGAGCGCAACCCCAAAGCTGCAGGGGTGGTTATGCCTTTATTCGCACTGATCCTGGTAGCCTTTGCTATACTGAAGCCTTTGTTTGGTCCTGAGGGGACGGGGCCCATCTTCTTCTCGGAGAAGGGGCCGGGTGCGCAGCACGCACCGCTGTACGCCTCGCTGGCCGTCGGACTCGTCGTCGGCTGGCTGGCGCAGCGCAGCCGCTTCTGCACCGTCGGAGCCCTGCGCGACCTCTTCATGATGGGGGACGGGCACCTGTTCAAGGGGATCGTCGCCTTCACCGTCGTCGCCTTCGTCGCGAACTACGCCCTCGGCTACTTCCATCCCGGTTTTGAGAAGCAGCCCGTGGCCCACACTCAGGATCTCTGGAACTTCATGGGCATGGTGCTCTCCGGCCTGGCCTTCACCCTGGCGGGCGGGTGTCCGGGACGGCAGCTCATCATGGCGGGCGAGGGCGACGGGGACGCGGCCGTCTTCGTCCTGGGGATGCTGACGGGCGCGGCCTTCGCCCATAACTTCTCCGCGGCCAGCAGCGGTGCGGGCGTCGGCCCCATGGGGATCCCGGTGACGATCGTCGGGCTCGTGTTCTGTCTTGCCGTCGGGTTCGCCAGCCGGACCCGCGCGGCCTGAAGTGGGAGGTGTCGGTCATGAGCGACTGCATTACGGTGAACGCCTCCGGGCTCTCCTGCCCCCAGCCCGTGATGGAGACGAAGAAGGCCCTGGTGGGCCTCAGTTCGGGCCGGGTCGAGGTATTGGTGGACACCGCGACCTCGCGCGACAACGTCGCGCGGTTTGCGGAGAACAAGGGCTGGCGCGCGACGAAGGAGGAGCGCGACGGCGGGTTCCGGGTGATCCTGGAACGTTGAGCGGGAAAAAGGTGTTTTCCTGAGGATGCGGCCGGCTGGGGCGAGGCAAAAGCGCCCTGGCCGGCGTTTTTTGTTGTTTTTACGGAAAAGGGCAGCGGGTTCCATCGACTATCGCATTCTCCCTTTGTCTGGCCTCGGGGGCCTGGATGTGCGATAATCTTTTACGTATGGCAGCTCATCGTCATGGAACGGGATTTTGCCCTCGGCGGGGCCGCGAAGGACTGCCGGAGCCGGAATAAAATGGCAGGCAGGGGGATGGCGGCCGATACCGTTGGACTAGTTGAAAGGTTCCGACCCGCCGGATCTTTGTGACGTATTTTAGTTTGTTTGACGAATTTTAGTTTGATGGATTTTAGTCTGATGGAGGATGTCCTATGAGCGAACGAATCGTATTTCCCCGATGGAAGGATGAGCCCGAGGTCGGACAGAAGCTGGCCGAGATGGAGAGGACGGCGGAACGTCACGCCCGACTCGCTTCGTCCGACAAGCCCGAGGACAAGAGCGAGGCCCGGAAGACATGGAAAAAGCTGTCGGACGGCTATTGGGATCTCCTCTTCGCCATTCTGGACGCGCAGACCGCCTCCTTTCCGGAGCACCTGACCTTCGACGAGACGGAGCGCCTCTTCATCGACTTCGGTTTCCTGGAGGGGATAACGCCGGTTCACAAGGACTTCGACGCGGCGCGAATCCTCGCCTCGCGGGCCGGGGCGGACGTCTTTCCCTATCTCGCCTTTTCGGACTACATTGCGGAGTGCTGGGCGGCCATCACGGGGAAGCCCTGTCCTGCCCCCGTTGCGGGCCTTTCCGCCGAGGAACGCATCCAGGAGATGGAGAGCCGGCTCGAGGCGCTGCAGGCCAAGCGGGACGAGGAGCTGTCCCGCATCCTCGGGGCGCGGAGCGCCTCCACGCCGCCGGAGAAGCTGGCCGAGGAAATGGATCAGAACCTGTTCTCCGCCGTGCGGGTCGCGATGCGGGTCAAGGAGTTCCGCGAGGCGAAGGACGAGGTCAAGCAGAAGCTCTCCCAGGAGCGTTTCCGGTACGTCGAGGCGGAGCGGGCGATGTCCCTCCAGATCTCCAGCGCCTGCAAGGATAGTGAGGACCCCCTCGGGCTGCCCGAGTCCGAGAGCTTCATGGAAGTGCACGATTCCACCAAGAGAATGGCCCGGAAGATCGTCTATGCCCGGATGGACCTGGAGAAGACGGCCAGGCGCCTTCAGCGGATCACCAGCGGCTGCGTCGAGTTCTCCGATCTGATGAAGCGGCGCGAGCTCAAGAACATGGTGATGAAGAAGCGGGAGTACATTGCCGTCCCCGCGAAGACCGCGCGCTGCGACGCGTCGCTGCTCTGTCCCTCGGACGCCGCGCCGACCCTCTGGGCCAATACCGCGTCGCTGATGGACGCGATGTGCGACCAGGACATGGACATGTTCGCCGTCCCCCGCGTCCGCATGTACGGCGTCCCGCGCATCATCCTCATCCCCGGCCAGGGGCTGGGCACCTACGACTGGCTGGACCACTCGTTGCTCCTTCCGGCCTTTCCCTCCGTTTCCGCGGAGAAGTCGCTGAGCTATGCCCTGGGGACCTTCCGCTGGGACAGCGACGAGGACCGCCACCTGAAGAATCCTTACGAGCATATTCGGGAGAACCGATCCAAGTCCATACTCGACATGGCGGCGTCCTTCTACAAGGACTATTTCCTCTGGATGACGAAGGAGAAAAAAGGCTACCGCATCCTGCCGCGGGAGACTCACAAGGCGTTTTTGCAGATGTTCGCGACCCGCGAGGAGGAGTGAACGGGAGAGGGGGCCTTTGGCCCTCTGACCGCGTTACGGCCGATGAAGACTACTGAGGAACGGGGAAATCGGGTGCAGCGGGTCCTCCTGATCGTCTTGGTCTGCAACCTGCTGGTCTCGGCGGCGAAGATTGCCGTCGGGCTGGCCGCGAACCTCCAGTCCGTGCTGGCGGACGGCTTCCACTCGGTATCCGATGGGTTCTCCAACGTTATAGGGCTCGTCGGGGTCGCGGCCGCGAAGCGTCCCAGCGACGAGGGGCATGCCTATGGGCACTCCCGTTACGAGACGCTGGCGAGCCTGGCGATCGTGGCCCTGATGGCCTACCTTGGGATCTCGATTTTGGTGCGGGGCGTCTGCAGCCTGGGCCGGACCGATTTCCGCGTCCCCTCCGCCGGGGAGTTTGCGGCGGTCGCCGGGACCCTGCTCTTCAACATCCTCACGGCCTGGCTGGAGGACCGGGCCGGGCGGCGGTTGAAGTCCTCCATCCTGCGCTCGGACGCGCGGCACACCCTGTCCGATATCTTCGTCACCTGCGGGGTCCTGGTCTCCATGGCCCTGATAATTTTTTTGGGGGCCCCGGCCTGGGTGGATTCCGCGGTTTCCGTTGCGATCGCGCTGGTCATCTTCGGTGCGGCCTACCGGATCTTCAGGGAGGCCTCGGACGAGCTGACGGATCACATCGCGGTGGACCCCCGGGAGATCGAGGCTATTGTCCGGGCTGACCCCGACGTCCGCGGGGTGCATAAGATCCGATCCCGTCGTTCCGGGGACATTATCTACGCCGATTTTCACGTGCAGTGTGACCCGGAGATGCCCCTAAAGGAGGTCCACGCCCTGACGCACCGTCTGGAGGCGCTCCTGAACGAGCGGCTGGAGACGCGCATCAGCTGCGTCATCCACCCGGAGGCGGAGAGGACGGGAAAAGAGAGCGAGATGAGAGAGCCCCGTGCTTAAAGGCACGGGGCTCAGACTGTGGTTCGTGGGGCAGGGGGTGGAATCGGAACGTGTTTCAGAGCGCATGTTTTACAGCATGTTGATGAAGATGCCCGCCAGGATGACGGAGGTGATCGTCACCGTGATGAAGCCGCCCACCAGCATCTTGGGCAGCATCTGACCCATCAGGAAATCGTACTCCTCCCGGTTCCCCGCCAGTGCCTTGGAGGCCTCGTCCGTGAGGACGTAGTTGGGGGGAAAGCCGTAGAGCGCGGTGAGCGAGAGCGCCATGGACATCGGGCCGGTGTAGCCCAGCAGTTTGCCCACCAGGAACGAGCCGGCCAGCAGACCTGCGACGCCGACGACCACGACGACCGCCAGGGGGTACAGGATCTTGACCATCATGTCGGGCGTGGCCTTGTTCAGCATGCCCATGATGAATCCCATTATTGCCGTCAGGATGAAGCCGAAGGAGCTCGCCCTGAGCAGTGGTTTGCGCTCGACGATCCCCAGCTCCGCGGCGATGGCCCCGAAGATCAGGCAGATCACCAGCGGGTGCAGCGCGTAGGCGCCGTAGGCGGGGTCCATCCCGATCAGCCAGCTTTTGAACGAGGCGGCGGCGTAGTCGGAGACGCACGCCACCAGGGCGATTGCCGCTAGGTGCGTGAAGGTCGTCTGGTACTTCTCGGGCAGCGGGGGCAGGAGTGCCTGTCGCTTAGGCTCTCCGTCCGAGGAGACGGCGGCCACAGCGAAGGCGTCGGGGTTCTCCTTGCGGAGCCGGAGCAGGCGCTTGCCCTCGGACTTCAGGCAGAGCGCGGTCAACGGGTAGCCGACGAACCCCTGGACGACGTAGATGACGGTGCCCAGCACCGCGAGCTCCGTCAGCCCCTTCTTGGCGGCGGCCTCGGCCATCATGATGGCGGCGACCAGGCCCCCGGAGAGGGGCGGCGTCCCGATGACGACGGCATCCCAGCCGATCAGGAGCCTGCCGACGGTGACGAGCATCGCCACCATGCCGCCCAGGGCAGCCGCGGCGATGGCGATGGTCTTCCACTCCGCGCAGAGCTCGCGGATGCTCATCAGCGTGCCCATATGGACGATGATCAGGTACATGGAGATGGTCGCGACGGGATTGCCCATGCCCGCTTTTTCCACGACATCCAGCGGGAACCACCCGTACCAGAATCCCAGGAGGAACAGCAGGGCCGCGACGAACACGGACGGCACGAAGGCCTTTGTCTTCGTGGAGACGATGTCTCCGATAGCCAGGATGACGAGAACGACGAAGAAGCTCATGATGAAGGACATACGGAAGACCCCCTTTAACGTATTTGCCGGAAAATACGGCGTTGTATGATTATAGCGCATGAGCCTTCGGGTTTGGTGTTCTTCCATCCCATGCTGCCGCTTTGGAAGGGGAAAACGATTGAAAGGGATTGGAAAGGGGAAATGCGTTGTACAATAAAGAACGGAAAAGATGGGAGAAACGGGCCCGTCCCTGGGGCGTTTCGCGCGTCCAGGGGAGGGGCCGGAAAAGTCGATGAAAAAGGATGTGAAGGTCTTGGATTCCAAAAAAACGCTGCGCTGGACGCTCTATTTCACCGGAGGTATCCTTATCGTGCTGGGGCTGTGGGCGATGACCTACCCCGTGGAGGCGCTGATGTCGCTGGCCCTCTTCCTGGGGGTCGGTTTCGTCCTTGCCGGCGTCAATCACCTGGTTCCCTGTTTTTCGCTGCGCGGGGACCCCATGTATCCCCGATGGATGCTGGTTCAGGGGGTGCTGGACCTCCTGATCGGCATCGTCATGCTGATGCGCCTGGGGGTGACCGCCTTCATTATTCCCATCATGGTCGCGTGCTGGTTCTCCCTCACCGGCATCGTCCGCATCGCGACCTCCTTCCGTCTGAAATCTCTGGGGTTTGGAAGATGGTGGGCGATGCTTCTGAACGGCCTCCTGCTGGTGGTCTGCGCCTCCCTGATGCTCGCCTCGCCGTTCGTGGGCGGGGTATCCGTCGCGCTGCTGATGGGGAGCGCCTTCGTTGCCTCGGGACTCCTGATCGTATGGGAGGCGCGCGGGATCTTTGCGTGAATGCGGCGTGACTCCGTGCACGTTCTGTGATATCTTTGCTTAGGCAGGAGTAAGTCAGGAGTAAGTATCGATAGGTGTCGAAGCTGCGGAGGATCGAGGGCGTGCCCTTTGCGGGAGGCGCGCAGGGTGCAGGGCCGGCTGCGGCATGGTTGGCTGTGAGCTGTGGTTGGTCGTGAATCGAAGGAGGTAATGTTATGGCCAAGGAACTGGAGAAGATCGAAAAGCTTTTGGGCAAGGATGCGGAGTTTTTGTTGGGGCACAAGTGCGCTACCGTGGATTCCGGGATGCTGTCCCTGCCCGGGCCTGACTTCGTGGACCGCGTCTGGTCGATTTCGGACCGTCCCGTCCCCGTCCTGCGCTCGCTGCAGGCACTGTTCGGACACGGACGACTGGCGAATACCGGCTACATCTCCATCCTTCCCGTGGACCAGGGAATCGAGCACTCCGCGGGGGCCTCGTTCGCTCCGAACCCGATTTACTTCGACCCCGAGAACATCGTCAAGCTCGCCATGGAGGCGGGATGCAGCGCCGTCGCCAGCACGTTGGGCGTCCTGGGGGCGGTCGCGCGGCGCTACGCGCACAAGATCCCGTTCGTCCTGAAGCTGAACCACAACGAGCTGCTGTCCTACCCCAACAAACACGACCAGGTGATGTTCGCCTCCGTGGAGCAGGCGTGGAACATGGGCGCCGTCGCCGTCGGGGCCACCATCTACTTCGGCAGCGACGAGTCCACGCGCCAGATTCAGGAGGTCTCCGAGGCCTTCCACCACGCCCATGAGCTGGGCATGGCCACCATCCTGTGGTGCTACCTGCGCAACTCCGCGTTCAAGACCAAGGAGAAGGACTTCCACGTCTCCGCGGACCTGACGGGCCAGGCCAACCACCTCGGCGTGACCATCGAGGCGGACATCGTCAAGCAGAAGCAGGCGGAAAACAACGGCGGCTACACCGCCCTGAACTTCGGCAAGACCTCGAAGTTTGTCTACGACAAGCTGACGACGGACAACCCCATCGACCTCACCCGCTACCAGGTGCTGAACTGCTACGCAGGCCGCGCGGGCCTGATCAATTCGGGCGGCGCTTCGGGCGGCGAGTCCGACCTGGCGCAGGCGGTGCGCACGGCGGTCGTCAACAAGCGCGCCGGAGGCATGGGCCTGATCCTCGGCCGCAAGGCGTTCCAGCGTCCCATGAAGGAGGGCGTCGAGATCATCCACGCGGTGCAGGACGTCTACCTCTGCAAGGACGTGACCATCGCCTGAAGTAAACGACGGACGCAGATTTCGGCGGGGCTCCCGATGGGAGTCCCGCTTTTTTGCGCCCTTCAAGCGCAAAAATTCAGCAAGGAGGCTGTGTCGAAAAACCGCCCTTTACGGTTTAATATTAAAGTATTGTATCGCTATGGGAATTTTCGTTTGGGCACGTCCCGGACGCGCGGGGCACAGCGGACCTCGCAGGAAGCGGACGTACAATTTAAGGTGCAGAGGAGGAATTGTTATGAAGGTAAATCGCGTTCTTTTCGCAGTGGCCCTGGCGCTTCTCGCCGCGCTTCCGGCAAGCCCCGCCGCCGCCTGGCGTGGCGAGGTGGGCTGGACCTTCCGGACGGACGACGGCATCTCGAGCGGCGTGGCCGTGGCGGGCAACCTGGTCATCGCGGGGGACCGCCTGGGGAAGCTCTACGCCGTTCAAAAGGCCTCCGGCGTGCCCGCCTGGGTCTACACCGGGACGAATACCGTCGTCGGGACCCCATCCATCATGGGAGACAAGGTGATCTTCGCACAGGGCAACGGAGCCGTCACGTGCCTCGCCCTTTCGACCGGCACGGTCGTGTGGCAGTACCTTCCACCGGAGGAAGGATACGCCGCCGAAACCCTTGCGGACGGCACGGCCGTCGGCGACGGCAAGGTGTACCTGGCGAAGGGGGACGGCAAGCTCTACGCCATCAGCGCATCCAACGGCCGCCTCGTCTGGACCTACACGGCCGATCAGGAACTGCGCAACGCTCCGGCCTTTGACGCCGGCCTCGTCCTCCTTGGCGAGCAGAACGGCAGATTCAGCGCCATCAACCCCAAAA
>ERZ772957.2636-NODE-2636-length-10207-cov-20.427009_pt1 | contig 10207 bp, 7 predicted proteins | sample MGYA00580682_ERZ772957 | MGnify/ENA primary metagenome ERZ772957 (study PRJEB29015, sample SAMEA2737921) | human oral metagenome | biome: human oral; feature: human-associated habitat; material: dental | place: China | collected 2025 ...
TTCTTCTTCAGTCAACGCAGCAAATTGGTTGTCCATCATAGCAAAGTTTTCCATATGTGTTCTCCTTTTTTACAAGGTTTCCTTAACCTTGTTAATATATTGTTTGTGGTCAGTTTTATTTAAACATTGACTCAACACCTATATTATACAACAACCATACTGGGTCTAACATGACATCGATGTCATGTTGGGGAGAAAAATGTGTAATTTTTTTATAATATTTGAAATATCCTCTTTTTCCCATTTTCCCTAGTTTCATTTTGTGGTACAATAGGGGTTATGGAAAGTATTACTTTGAGTCCTAAACAAGGAGAAATTCAGGCTTTTGTCCAGAAATATCAAGACAAGCTTGTGCCTAGTAAAAATCAGTATATCCAATATCTACTGAAATTGAACCAGGCAACTGTCAGTATCTATACTTCTGGCAAGGTTCTTTTCCAAGGAGAAAAAGCTGGTCACTATGCTGCTTTTTTCGGCCATCAAGCCGAGGAAACAAGCAAGACCTCTCAGAACATTTCCCTTATAGGTACGGATGAGGTCGGAAATGGCTCTTACTTTGGTGGTTTAGCAGTTGTTGCTTCCTTTGTCAGTCCAGAACAGCACGCTTTCTTGCGCAAGTTAGGCGTGGGCGACTCAAAGACCTTGACCGACCTTAAGATTCGGCAGCTGGCGCCGATTTTGAAAAAGGAAATCCAACATCAGGCTCTGCTCCTGTCACCAGAAAAATATAACGAAGTGATTGCCTCTGGTTACAACGCTGTGTCTGTCAAGGTGGCTCTTCACAATCAAGCCATTTATCTGCTGTTACAAAAAGGTCTGACCCCAGAAAAAATCGTCATTGACGCCTTTACCAGTCAGCAGAATTATGACAAATACCTGCAAAATGAAAAGAATCATTTTCCAAATCTCGTTAGCCTCATTGAAAAGGCCGAAGGGAAGTTTCTAGCTGTCGCCGTTAGCTCCATTATCGCTCGCGATCTCTTTCTGGAAAATCTGGAAAATCTGAGTCAAGAGCTTGGTTATACTCTTCCGAGCGGGGCTGGGAGCAAAAGTGATCAAGTTGCTTGCCAGATCCTCCAAGCCTATGGAATGGCTGGCCTCCAGCATACCGCTAAACTTCATTTTAAAAATACAGAAAAAGCTAAAAAGCTCTTAGAAAGGTAGACTATGAAAAACAAACGCTTTGACTTCCGTGCCTTCCTCAAGGAGTGGGGAGTCTTTACCCTGATTATCTCTGCCATCTTGCTCACTCGCTGGCTGCTCTGGGCACCTGTCAAGGTAGACGGCCACTCTATGGACCCAACCTTAGCAAATGGGGAGTATCTGATGGTTTTGAAACACCAGTCCATTGATCGTTTCGATATTGTTGTAGCCTCTGAAAATGATGATGACGGCAAAAAGAAAGAAGTCGTCAAGCGAGTGATTGGCCTTCCAGGCGATACCATTCAGTACGAAAACGACACCCTTTATATCAATGGTAAAAAAACTGATGAAGCTTACTTAACAGAATACATCAAGAAATTCAAAAAGGACAAGCTCCAATCTACTTATGTAGGCAAGGATTATACGGACAACGGAACTTTCTTCCGCAAGCTGGCCTCTCAAGCCCAAGCCTTTACCGTGGACAAGGAAGGTAGCCCCGTCTTTACCATCAAACTCCTAGATGATGAGTACCTGCTTTTAGGTGACGATCGCATCGTGTCTAAGGATAGCCGGCAGGTCGGTGCCTTTAAATCCAGTCAGATTCAAGGCGAAGCTAAATTCCGCATCTGGCCAATCCTACCTTTCAAGACTTACTAATACTTAAGAGTATACCTCATCCAAACTCAGTTGACTACTCAGCTGGGTTTGCTTTTTAAAGAGCACATATAGAAACAATGACAGAATTTTATTTTTCAGGCACTATTGAGCGCATCATTTTTGAAAATCCCAGCAATTTCTTTCGAATCCTCCTCTTGGATATCCAAGACACGGATTGTGAAGATTTTGATGATTTTGAGATTATCGTGACCGGAACCATGGCCGATATTATCGAAGGCGAGGATTATACATTTTGGGGAAACCTAGTTCAACATCCAAAGTACGGACAGCAGCTAAAAATTTCCCGCTACGAGAGGGCAAAACCAACTAGCAAGGGGCTGGTTAAATATTTTTCCAGTGACCATTTTAAAGGGATCGGGGTCAAGACAGCTCAAAAAATCGTGGAACTCTATGGGGACGAAACCATTGACAAGATTTTAGCTGAGCCAGAAAAACTTAAAGAAATCACTGGCCTTTCTGCCAAGAACCGAGAAGCCTTTGTTGCCAAACTGCAACTCAACTATGGAACAGAGCTGGTCTTAGCTAAACTGGCCGCCTACGGCATTCCCAATAAATTAGCCTTTCAGATTCAGGAAACCTACAAGGAAGAAACGCTGGAAATCGTCGAGCACTATCCCTACCAACTGGTCGAGGACATCCAAGGTATCGGCTTTAAAATTGCCGATCAACTAGCCCAGCAGTTGGGCATTGAGAGTGATGCCCCTGAGCGTTTTCGGGCTGGCTTGATTCATACCCTCCTGACTCAGTCCATGGAAACTGGCGATACCTATCTGGAGGCTAGAGACCTATTGGCTCATACTATTGAGCTTTTGGAAAGTTCGCGTCAGGTAGAACTAGATCCCAGTCTGGTAGCCAATGAACTAGCTCACCTGATTGAGGAAGACAAGGTCCAGAATGTCGAAACTAAAATTTTTGAGAACAGTCTCTTCTTTGCCGAGGAAGGCATCCGCAGCAATCTGGTCCGCCTCTTGGAAAAAGGCCATCAGGATCGCTTTGAAGACGAAAAAATCCTCGATGCTATCAGCCAAGCTGAAGATGACCTAGGCATCCACTATGATGGTATTCAGAAACAGGCCATTTTCGATGCTATCACACAAAAAGTCTTTATCCTGACGGGTGGACCAGGAACAGGCAAAACAACTGTCATCAATGGTATCATCGCCGTCTACAGCCAGCTTCGAGGCTTAGATTTGAAAAAGAAGGCCGATTTGCCCATTCTTCTTGCTGCTCCTACTGGTAGGGCTGCTCGCCGTATGAATGAGCTGACTGGACTGTCCAGTGCTACGATCCACCGCCATCTAGGTATGACTGGAGATGATGACACCAGTCACCTAGACGACTATCTGGATGCTGACTTTATCATCGTGGACGAGTTTTCCATGGTAGACACTTGGCTGGCTAATCAGCTCCTCAGCAATATATCCTCCAATACCAAACTGCTCTTGGTTGGTGATGCGGAGCAGTTGCCCTCTGTCAGTCCTGGTCAGGTATTAGCTGACCTACTGCAAATACCGATCATTCCCCAAACCAAGCTGGAAAAAATTTACCGTCAGAGCCAAGATTCGACCATTGTCACTCTGGCTAGTCAGATCCAAAAGGGACTGTTGCCAGCAGATTTTACTGAAAAAAAAGCGGATCGTTCCTATTTCGAAGCTCGAAATGAACACATCCCGCCCATGATTGAACGAATTACCAGCGCAGCTATTCGCAGCGGCATTCCTACTCAAGATGTGCAAGTGCTGGCTCCCATGTACCGTGGACAGGCCGGTATTGACCAGATTAACAGCCTCATGCAAAATCTCATCAATCCTGTGGAAAAAGACCAGCTGACCTTTGAAGCAGCCGATTGCCAATATCGACAGGGAGATCGGGTCATCCACCTCGTCAATGATGCTGAATACAATGTCTTTAACGGTGACTTGGGCTATATCACCGACCTGCTGCCAGCTAAGTACACCGAGTCCAAGCAGGACGAATTAACCATCAACTTTGACGGCAACGAGATTAGCTATCAGCGCAGCGAATGGTACAAAATCCGCCTAGCCTATGCCATGAGTATCCACAAATCCCAAGGTAGCGAGTTTCCCGTGGTCATCCTTCCCATTACCCGAAGTAGCCACCGCATGCTCCAGCGCAATCTGGTCTACACAGCCATTACCCGAGCCAAGAGCAAACTGATCCTACTTGGGGAAAAGTCGGCCTTTGACTACGCCGTAAAAAATACCGGTACAGCCCGCAAAACCTACCTAATCCAACGTTTTGAAGATATAGAACCACCTCAAAAACTTATCCACAATCCTGTTGATAACGCCGAACAACCTGTGGAAAACTATATCTTGACTGAGGAAAATTTCCTAACAATCGACCCTATGATCGGACTGACTGAGGAAGATATCCACAGCATATTCAGCAATGGCAACCAAATAGAAACAGATGCCTAGGTCTACCTTTTAAGCTGTCATAGAAGCTTAAAAGGAAAGCCTCGTAAGGTCGTTCTTTGCTCAGATTCGACCAAGAGTGCCTTATCAACTATTTCCTATAAAAATAGAGTCTGGGAAAAATTGCCTTAGACTCTTTTCTATCTTATTTAAACCCCGTCACTGTCAGTCCTAACAAGCGAACGCCTCGCGGCTGTTCTTCCAGGCCGTCATAGATTTCATGACCGACCCGCTCAATTACTTCGATTTCCCTCGTTTCTTGCTCCAAGGTCCTCCTTTTGGTTAGGGTTGAAAAGTCAGCATAGCGGATTTTGAGGACAACCGTCTTGCCAGCTTTCTGGTGTTTCTCTAAGCTGAGAGCGACCTTAGCTGCTAAACGAGATAGTTCTTTTTTTATATCCTCCTCGCCATGGAGCAATTTGGCATAGGTCCGCTCCTTACCGATAGACTTACGGATACGATTGGACTTGACCGGGCTATTGCTGATGCCGCGCGCTTTTCGGTAAAGATCAAAGCCAAAGCGACCGAACTTATCAATCAGGATCATTTCCGGTATTTTGAGTAGATCTGCACCAGTATAAACACCCATTTCATGAAGTTTTTCAACGCTCTTCTTACCCACCCCATGAAATTTGGCAATGTCCATAGGCGCCAAAAAAGCCTCTGCCTCTTCGGGTAAAATAACCGTCAGACCGTGCGGTTTCTCATAATCACTGGCAATCTTAGCCAGAAACTTATTATAAGAAACGCCTGCCGAAGCTGTCAGGTGCAATTCATTCCAGATATCGTGCTGGATCAGCTTGGCAATTTTGACTGCAGATTTGATACCCAACTTATTTTCCGTCACATCCAGATAGGCCTCGTCGATGCTCATAGGCTCAATTTTATCCGTATAGCGCTTAAAAATCTCTCGGATCTGCAAGCCAACCGCCTGATATTTTTCGTAATTCCCCGAGATAAAAATTCCCTGCGGGCAGCGCTCATAGGCTTCCTTGGAGCTCATAGCCGAATGAACTCCAAACTTTCTAGCTTCGTAATTACAGGTCGAAACCACGCCACGTCCACCCGTCTGACGCGGATCACTACCGATAATAACTGGCTTCCCCTTAAGCTTTGGATTGTCCCGCTCTTCGATCGAAGCAAAAAAAGCATCCATATCAATATGAATGATCTTTCGCGATGTATCATTGATTAGCGGAAAAATTAGCATGGCGTCTCCTATAAGTAGAATAGCTCTTTAAGAAATTTTATCATTTTTAAAGCAAGTTTCAAAGGATTTTTATCCAAAAGTAAGACCGGAAAATGTAAGACACTTTCTGAGGTGCATAGACAAAGTATTAAAATAGGAATTTCAGTATTGGACAAATTTCTACATAGTAACGTTCAAAGCAAGGACAAAATAATTCAACTTATCAGCTTCTTTCTACTATTTTCATTTACCATTTTCAAAATTATAAAACAGTTTGCGACAAAATATCAATCTGTATTATAAAAGAAAGCCTCTTTTAGCACTGAAATTCGTTTGTGAAACCGATTACCTTGTGATATACTTTAATTATAAATGTAACAGTTTATGTTGCTAGAATAAAGAGGAAAATCTAATGGTTGTTAAAACAGTTGTGGAAGCTCAAGACATTTTTGACAAGGCTTGGGAAGGCTTCAAAGGTGAAGACTGGAAAGAGAAAGCAAGTATCTCTCGCTTCGTTCAAGCCAACTACACACCTTACGATGGAGATGAAAGCTTCTTGGCAGGTCCTACTGAGCGCTCACTCCACATCAAAAAAATCGTAGAAGAAACAAAAGCTCACTACGAAGAAACTCGTTTCCCAATGGACACTCGTCCAACATCTATTGCAGATATCCCTGCTGGTTATATCGACAGAGATAACGAACTAATTTACGGTATTCAAAACGATGAACTCTTCAAATTGAACTTCATGCCAAAAGGTGGTATCCGTATGGCTGAAACAACTTTGAAGGAAAATGGTTATGAACCTGATCCAGCTGTTCACGAAATTTTCACAAAATATGTGACAACTGTTAACGACGGTATTTTCCGTGCCTACACTTCTAACATCCGCCGTGCTCGTCACGCCCACACTGTAACTGGTCTTCCAGATGCCTACTCACGTGGACGTATCATCGGTGTTTACGCACGTCTTGCTCTTTACGGTGCAGACTACTTGATGCAAGAAAAAGTCAACGACTGGAATGCAATCAAAGAAATCGACGAAGAAACAATCCGCCTTCGTGAAGAAGTAAACCTTCAATATCAAGCATTGCAACAAGTCGTTCGCTTGGGTGATCTTTACGGAGTTGATGTTCGTAAACCAGCGATGAACGTTAAAGAAGCGATCCAATGGGTTAACATCGCCTTCATGGCTGTCTGCCGTGTTATCAACGGTGCTGCAACATCTCTAGGACGTGTGCCAATCGTATTGGATATCTTTGCAGAACGTGACCTTGCTCGTGGTACATTTACTGAATCAGAAATCCAAGAATTTGTTGATGATTTCGTTATGAAACTTCGTACAGTTAAATTTGCTCGTACAAAAGCTTATGACCAATTGTACTCAGGTGACCCAACCTTCATCACAACTTCTATGGCTGGTATGGGTAACGACGGTCGTCACCGTGTTACTAAGATGGACTACCGTTTCTTGAACACTCTTGACAACATCGGTAACTCACCAGAACCAAACTTGACAGTTCTTTGGACTGACAAATTGCCATACAACTTCCGTCGCTACTGTATGCACATGAGCCACAAACACTCTTCTATCCAATACGAAGGTGTAACAACAATGGCTAAAGACGGATATGGTGAAATGAGCTGTATCTCATGCTGTGTGTCTCCACTTGACCCAGAAAACGAAGAACAACGCCACAACATCCAGTACTTCGGTGCTCGTGTAAACGTATTGAAAGCTCTTCTTACTGGTTTGAACGGTGGTTACGATGATGTACATAAAGACTACAAAGTATTTGACATCGATCCTATCCGTGACGAAGTTCTTGAATTTGAATCAGTTAAAGCGAACTTTGAAAAATCTCTTGACTGGTTGACTGACACTTACGTAGATGCTTTGAACATCATCCACTACATGACTGACAAGTACAACTACGAAGCTGTTCAAATGGCCTTCTTGCCAACTAAACAACGTGCTAACATGGGATTCGGTATCTGTGGATTCGCTAACACTGTTGATACATTGTCAGCGATTAAATACGCTACAGTTAAACCAATCCGTGACGAAAATGGCTACATCTACGATTACGAAACAATCGGTGAATACCCACGTTGGGGTGAAGATGACCCACGTTCAAACGAATTGGCAGAATGGTTGATCGAAGCTTACACAACTCGTCTACGTAGCCACAAACTTTACAAAGACGCAGAAGCTACTGTATCACTTTTGACAATCACATCTAACGTTGCTTACTCTAAACAAACTGGTAACTCACCAGTCCACAAAGGTGTATACCTCAACGAAGATGGTTCTGTGAACTTGTCTAAACTTGAATTCTTCTCACCAGGTGCTAACCCATCTAACAAAGCTAAAGGTGGCTGGTTGCAAAACTTGAACTCACTTGCTAGCCTTGACTTTGGTTACGCAGCTGACGGTATCTCATTGACAACTCAAGTTTCTCCACGTGCTCTTGGTAAGACTCGTGACGAACAAGTTGATAACTTGGTAACAATCCTTGATGGTTACTTCGAAAACGGTGGACAACACGTTAACTTGAACGTTATGGACTTGCAAGATGTTTACGACAAGATCATGTCTGGCGAAGATGTTATCGTACGTATCTCTGGATACTGTGTAAACACTAAATACCTCACTCCAGAACAAAAAACTGAATTGACACAACGTGTCTTCCACGAAGTTCTTTCTATGGATGATGCACTTAGCTAAGCCTCTTCCCTAATTGCAAAACCAGCTGAAAATCAGCTGGTTTTCTTTTACTTTGGAGAGATAGCTTTGAGCATTTGTGTTATAATAGAGGTATTGTGAAATGAAAAAGGGGATATAATGGCTGAGAAAATGTCTACAGATGAAAAAAATCTTAATCTGGCCGTTGATGTTATCATGCTAGCTGGGACCTTGCTATTACAAAGTGGCTCAGAGATTTATCGGGTCGAAGACACCATGATCCGGATTGCCCATTCACAAGGCATCCTGGACTGCAATGCCTTAGCCATGCCCGTTGCTATATTCTTTTCAATTGAAAACACTAATATTTCTCGAATGAAGCGAAATATCCATACGAACTACAATATCGAGAAAGTCTGCGATGTCAATCAGGTTTCTCGGCAATTAGTCAGTGGAGCAATCAATTTGGAAGAAGCTCTTGAACAACTAAAGGCACTTAAAACAAAAGGAGTTCCCTATAGCAAGAGAGAACTCATTACAGCAGCTACACTCAGTGCTCCTTTCTTTTCTATCATGTTTGGTGGAAATTTCTACGATGCTCTTGGAGCCGGCATCGCGACTCTGTTTGGCTTCTCTTTCTCTCTTTATGTCGATAAATATATTCGGATTCCTTTTGTTTCAGCCTTTGCTGGAGCTTTTGTCTTCGGATTATTAGCCCAAATTTGGGCTCGCTACTCAGGCTTCGATTCAACAGCAGACTTGATCATCGCAGGAGCTGTTATGCCCTTCGTCCCAGGAATCGCTTTGACCAACTCAGTTAGAGATATCATGACCAACCATATCAACTCTGGAATGAGCAAACTCTTTGAATCACTCCTCATTACCCTTGCTCTCGGCGCCGGCACCTCTGTCGCCCTTATTCTTATGAAATAAGCCTATGACAATCTTGACTTTCTTACTCCAAGCTCTGGCCAGTCTACTGGCTATCATCACTTTTCTAATCGTTCTAAATGTCCAGCGTAGTATGCTGATTCCTGGTGGAGTCTTAGGAATGGCTACTTGGCTACTCTATCTCCTGCTAAAGGGGCCGACCAATGTTATCATTGCAACCTTCGTAGCTGCTATTATTGGTTCCTGTGCCAGCCAAATCCTCAGCATCATCTACAGAACGCCGGCTGTCGTCTTTATTTTGGCCATTCTGGCTCCTCTGGTGCCTGGTTATATTTCCTATCGGACAACTGCCTTTTTTGTGACAGGTGATTACAGTCATGCTATGGTCAATGCTACCTTGGTCGTTATCCTAGCCTTGGTCATCTCAATCGGCATGGCTAGTGGGACGGTTGTCTTAAAGATTTACAGCTACCTGAAGAAACATCCTCTTCATTATAAAAAATGAGAGTGGGACAGAAATCGGTAATTCGTTAGAATTCGATTTCGTCGTCCCACCTCCGCACAGTTGAGTAGGGCTGTAAAAGCTGATGAAATCAGCGTAATAGAGCCCACTCAACCACTGCGTCTTGCTCGACAATCCAAAGACAATTGAGAGGCTAGGACTTTTGTCCCAGCCTCATTTTTCTTTACGCATTTTGGTTAAAATTTCCTTGGCTTTTGCCTGATTGAATTGCTTCTCTTTGAGAAGTTCTGCAACGACAGAAGCAATCTCCTCTTCCTGAGCACCTGCCAATAAAGCTAGAGATTTGGCTTGGAGCTTCATGTGCCCAGCCTGAATTCCCGTAGTCACCAGTGCTCTCAAAGCTGCAAAATTCTGCGCTAAGCCAGCAGATACGATAATCGAAGCTAATTCTTTGGCTGTCGGTTGCCCCAATAAATCAAAACTGGCGACAACCATTGGATTAAGCCCAATCGAGCCTCCCTTGGCTGCAACAGGCATGGGTAAAGTCAACTGACCATAGAGCTTTTCTTCTTCTAAGTTAACCTCCCACTTACTCAATCCTTGGTAGCGTCCATCGCGAGCAGCATAGGCATGAGCCCCTGCTTCAATAGCGCGCCAGTCATTACCTGTCGCCAAAAGAACTGCATCAATTCCGTTGAAAATGCCTTTATTATGCGTGC
>ERZ772957.2640-NODE-2640-length-10203-cov-11.413776_pt1 | contig 10203 bp, 9 predicted proteins | sample MGYA00580682_ERZ772957 | MGnify/ENA primary metagenome ERZ772957 (study PRJEB29015, sample SAMEA2737921) | human oral metagenome | biome: human oral; feature: human-associated habitat; material: dental | place: China | collected 2025 ...
GGCAGACAGGAGGCTTCGCTTTCGGCGCAACCTCGACGAGATCGAGATGCTGCTCCTCCGCCATGCGCAAGGCATCGCGTGTCGCCATGATGCCGAGCTGCTCGCCGGACGCGCTCGTGACGCGTACCTCGCGAATGCGGATTTCTTCGTTGATTCTTAAAGAGTCCCTGCTAATGGGAAAACACCTCCTGGTGAACGAGCAAATAAAAAGGGCGGCAGACGCCACCCCTTCCTTTGCAAAACCTGCATATAATACCCGCTCGACGCATGTCGGCAGGTGAGAAGCGGCGGCCTCTTCTTGAATTACTTGCATATATTATCATAGAAAACCGTATGCGTCAAGATATTTTTTCAAAACGCAGCGCAGCGAGCTGCGAATCTCGTCGATGAATCGCGCGGCTTCCCAGCCTACCCTTTCGGCTCTTCCAAGAGCGCTAAGAGTTCGTCGTAATCCTTCTTCAGCTTGCAGTATTCATCGGCAAGCTGAAGGGCGGCGAGCACACCGATCTTCGTGCCCGAGAAACTGCGGGTCTTTTTAGCGACGTCGCGCATGTTGTCATCTACGAGCTTGGCAAGCTGGCGCACATAGTCGGCAGGTTCATCGCTCTTGAGCGGATACACTTCGCCGAATATCTCAACGACTACCTTCTTCTTTTCCATCGTTTCACCCGCTGTCTCTTCAGGCGCGAAGCTCAGCGCCGCATTCTTTTTGGAGCGCCGCCAAGATCTTCGCTACGGCTTCGTCGGCTTCTTCATCCTTCAAGGTCTTGTCCGCCGACTGGAAGTCGACGCTGAATGCCATGCTCTTCTTGCCCTCGGCGACCTGCTCGCCCGTGTAAACGTCGAAGAGGTGCAGATCCTTGAAGAACTTGCCCGCACTCTTTTCGATGGTGCGTGCGAGTCGCGCCGCATCCGTCTGCTCGTCGACGAGCAGTGCGAGGTCGCGCGAGATCGCGGGGAAGCGCGGCAGCGGCTCATAGCGGAAGTTCTTCGCGCGATACTTGAGCAAGGTCTCGACGTCCATCTCGAAGATGTATGCCTTCTTGTGGATGCCGAGCGCTTTCAGGACAGTGGGATGCACCTCGCCGAGCACGGCGATGACCTCCCTGCCCTTCTTGAAGAATGCCGTCTTCCCCGGATGCAGCGCGAAGTGTTCGCCGCTTTCCACCGTATAGTTGGCGATGGAAAGGCGTGCGAGGAGTTCTTCCACGACGCCCTTGACGTCGTAGAAGTCGACGGCTTCATTGTCCTGATTCCAGCCGATCGGATGACGCCTGCCTGCAAGAAGCCCTGCGAGCTTCATGATTTCCTCGGGCTGCTCCGTCACGGGCAGCTCCTTCGGCAAGAAGATCGGCGCGACCTCGAAAAGGCGCAAATCTTCGTTCTTGCGCGAGAAATTGCGCTGCGCATTTTCCAAGAGGCTGGAAAGGAGCGTCGTGCGCACGAGCGGATATTCGTCCGTCAGCGGATTCATGATGGGCACGGCGCGGCGCAGGGCGCTCGCCTGCGGCACCTGCATCTTGTCGAACATGCTCGGATGCGTGAAGCTGAAAGACACGGTTTCCGTCATGCCGAGTCCTGTGAGAATCTCCTTGATGCGGCCGATGAATGCGAGCCGCTCGCTCTGGCGTCCCTGCACGGCTTCGCCGCGCGGGCGCGTCGCGGCAATCTTGTCGTAGCCGTGGATGCGCGCGACTTCTTCAGAGATGTCCTCCATCAAGGTCACATCGCTGCGCCACGAGGGCACGCCTGCGATGTACGAGCTGCCCTCCTCGCGCACGGCGAAGCCGAGTTTTTCGAGGATGCGCTTCATCTCCGCACCTTCGATCTCCGTGCCGAGACGCGCATTGACCGCCGCCGCGGTGAAAGTGACTTCCACAGGCGCCTTGGGCATCGGATATACGTCGACGACGCCCGAGGCAACCGTGCAGGCGCCCATCTGCTGCAGGAGCTGCGCTGCACGATCGAGCGCACGCACCGTATGCGCGACGTCAACGCCGCGCTCGAAGCGCCCCGACGCCTCGGAGCGAAGGCCGAGGGCGCGGCTCGTGCGGCGGATGCTCGCGCCATTGAACGCAGCTGCCTCCAGGACGACGGTCTGCGTCGCGTCGGTGACTTCCGATTCCAGACCGCCCATGACGCCGGCAAGACCCGCGGCCTTTTCCGCATCGGCGATGACGAGTTCCGTTCCCTTGGCGCGGCGCGAGGAATCGTCGAGCGTATGAAGCTCCTCACCTTTTGCCGCAAGCCGCGCCGTGAGCTTCTTCCCCGCAATCTGCGACCAATCGTAGGCATGCATGGGCTGGCCGAGCTCCAGCATGACGAAGTTCGTGACGTCGACGACATTGTTGATGGCGCGGATGCCTGCATCTTCCAGCCGCTTCGCCATCCATGCGGGCGACGGCGCGATCTTGACGTTCTGCAGGACGCGCGCGGAGAAGCGGCTGCAAAGCTCGGGCGCCGCTATGCCGATCTCGATGAGGTCAGAAGCCTTGACGGAAGCGTCTTCTTCGACGCGAATCTCGGGGAACTTCGCCTCGCCTCCCGTGAGCACGGCGGCTTCGCGCACAAGGCCCAAGACGCTGAAGCAGTCGCCGCGGTTCGCCGTAAGCTCGAATTCCAGGACGACGCCGTCGAGTCCCAAGACCTTGCTCGCCGGAATCCCTACGGGCGTATCGGGCGGCAGGATGTAGATGCCGTTCTTTTGCTCCTCTGTCAGCTTCGATTCATCGAGCTTCAGTTCGCCGGCGGAGCAAAGCATGCCGTTCGACACGATGCCGCGTAGTTTGCCCTTCGCAATCTTCAAGCCGTTCGGCAGATGCGCGCCGACGAGCGCGACGGGAACGATGTCGCCTTCATGCACGTTGTCCGCGCCCGTCTGAATCGTGACGAGTTCCTTTTGCCCGACATTCATTTGGCAGACGAGAAGATGGTCGGAATCGGGGTTCGGCTCAAGCTGTTCGATGCGTCCCGTGATGACCTTGTCCAGTCCGCTGTCCGCACGCACGACATTTTCCACGGGCACGCCCGCCATCGTGTATTTGTCGGCGAGTTCTTCCGCCGTCTCCTTGAAATCTATATAGTCATGAAGCCATTCGATCGATACCTGCATGAAACTTTTCCTCCCCCTCAGAACTGATGCAAGAAGCGCACATCGTTGTCATAGAAGAGCCGCAGATCGTCGATGCCGTAGGAAAGCATGGCGATGCGCTCGACCCCCATGCCGAAGGCGAAGCCCGCGACCTTCTCGGGATCGTAGCCGCTCATCTTGAGGACGTTCGGATGCACCATGCCCGCACCGAGGATCTCCAGCCAGCCCGTGCCCTTGCAGACGCGGCAGCCCTCGCCGTGGCACATGACGCACGAGATGTCAACCTCCGTGCTCGGCTCGGTGAACGGGAAGAAGCTCGGACGAAAGCGCACGCGCGCCTTTTCATCGAAAATCTGACGCAGGAAGTCTTCGAGCGTTCCCTTGAGATCGGAGAAGCGAATGCCCTTGTCGACGACAAGCCCCTCGACCTGCGTGAACATCGGCGAGTGCGTCGCGTCGTAATCGTCGCGGCGATAGACCCGGCCGGGAGCGATCATGCGGATCGGCGAATTCGGCTCGTGCGCCTGCATCGTGCGCGCCTGCACGGGAGAGGTGTGCGTACGCATGAGGATGTCCTCCGTGATGTAGAAGGAATCCTGCATATCGCGCGCCGGATGATCCTTCGGCAGGTTCAGCGCCTCGAAATTGTAGTGGTCACGCTCGATTTCCGGCCCCTCTTCGACGCTGTAGCCCATCGCCATGAAGATGCTCTTGATGCGCTCCATCGTGACCGTCAGAGGATGCAGATGCCCCAGAGGCTCGCGCCGCCCGGGAAGCGTCACGTCGATCTTCTCGCCTGCAAGCTTCGCGGCAAGCGCCTCTTCGGCAAGCGCCGCACGCTTCTTCTCCAACGCGCTTTCGATCGCCGCGCGCGCCTCATTGACGATCTGCCCGAGACGCGGCCTCTCCACAGGGTCGAGCTTTCCCATACCGCGCTGGATTGCCGTCAGTTCGCCCTTCTTGCCGAACACCTTGACGCGGATGCCGTCAAGATCTGCGAGCGTCACGCCCGCCGCTTCGATGGCTGCGACGGCGTCCTCGCGAATCTTCGCTATCTTGCCTTCCATAGATGAAATGACCTCCCAAGCTGCAAAACGGCAAAGCAAAAACCCCCGCCCCCGCCAAGGGGCGAAGGTTCGTGTCGCTGCCCCCAAGCACTTCGGGGCATTCGCGCCCAGCCGTTCATTATTGTTGCAATACTGATAAAAGTATATTACAGAAGGGAAGAAAAGGCAAATCTTTTGATGGATGTAAATTATGAGGGCAATTTTTTAAGATAAAGCGAGCACGCCATGAAGGCAAGAACTCCAAGAATAAAATCTCCCACGGAATGCCCCCTGATACATACCTTTGAAAAATAATCTTGTCAAATGAAATCTCCTGTGCTATTCTATCAAATAGTAAAATTACTATTCAAAGGGAAATCATTCATGTTGTTTCCCCACGCACAGGAGGTCATTCTTTTGAAACGCAAAAACATGCTCTTTTGCCTTCTCGCCTCTCTCTGCCTGCTCCTCACGGGATGCGGCAGCACGAACACGGCGGGAGGCGGCAAGGACGGATCCTTCCACATCGTCACGTCCTTCTATCCCATGTACGTCGCCACCATCAACATCACGCAGGGCGTCGACGGCGTAACCGTCACCAACATGACGAAGCCGCAGACGGGCTGCCTGCACGACTACCAGATCATGACCGAGGACATGAAGACGCTGGAAAAAGCCGATGCCTTCGTCATCAACGGCGCAGGCATGGAGAGCTTCCTCGACAAGGTCGTCGAGCAGCAGAAGAACCTCAAGATCATCGACGCCTCCAAGGGCATCGAGCTTCTGAAAGACGACGATGAAGAGAATCCGCATGTCTGGCTCAGCGTCACCGACGCCATCCTGCAGGTGAAGAACATCGCCGAGCAGCTCAAGGCGGCCGATCCCAAGCACGCCGATGCCTACGAAAAGAACGCAACGGCCTACATCAAGAAGCTCGAAGCGCTCAAAGCCGAGATGCACGCCGAACTCGATACCGTGCCGAACAAGGACATCGTGACCTTCCACGAAGCCTTCCCCTACTTCGCCAAGGAATTCGGCCTCAACATCATCAGCGTCGTCGAGCGCGAGCCGGGCACGGAGCCGACGCCCGCCGAGCTGCAGGCGACGATCGAGCAGGTCAAGAAACTGCCCGTCAAGGTTCTCTTCACCGAGCCGCAGTACTCGCCGAGCGCCGCCGAAACCATCGCGCGCGAGACGGGCGCGAAGATCTACACGCTCGATCCCGTCGTCACAGGCGAGGCGAACGATCAAGCACTCAATGCCTATATCGACACCATGAAGAAGAACATGGAAACTCTGAAGACGGCGCTGCAGTAAGCTTGGCGCTGCGGGAGAAGAAGCCCGACTTCACGAACTTTCCCGAAAAGAAAGCGGACGCACCTCGAAGCCATCGAGCTGCATCCGTTTTTTCCATCTGGAAAAAATCCGAGATTCCTGTATAATGGTGATACTGCTGAATGAACTTTGATGCATGAGGTGTTTTGTGATGGATGTACGCGACGATTTCCTGCTCGCCAAGAACCAGAAGATCGAGCAGAACGAGAAACTTTCCGCCAAGAGCAAGCGGCGTATGCAGAAGAGCAAATCGTTCAATACGATCAAATCTTACGCGAGCGATTGGAACGATTTTGCCGACTGGTGCGAGCATCACCAGACTGCTTCCCTGCCCGCAGAGCCGGAGACCATCGTCAACTACATCAACGACCTCGCAGACAATGCGAAGGCGAACACGGTCTCACGCCGCGTCACCGCCATCTCGGAGAACCACATCGCCGCCGGCTACAAGCGCGACAATCCCGCCCATTCGGGACTCGTGCGAAACGCCATGTCTGCCATCCGCAGGGAGAAGGGAACGTTCCAGCACGGCAAGGCGCCGATCCTCTTGGAGACGCTCTATTTGATCGCCGACGGCTTCGGCACGGACGAGGCCTCGATTCGTGACAAGGCGCTGCTCCTCCTCGGCTTTGCAGGAGCGTTCCGCCGCTCGGAACTCGTCGCGCTCACGGTCGAGGATATCAGCTTCTCCGCCGAAGGCATGGTCGTCTTCATCGGCAAATCGAAGGGCGACCAACTCGGCAAGGGAAGCTATATCGGCATCCCCTATGCGCCCGACAAGGAAATCTGCGCCGTGCGTGCGCTCCGCGCGTGGCTCTCCCTCAGCGGCATCAAGAAAGGCCCGCTCTTCCGCCCCTTCAAGCGCAATCGTGAACTGCGCGATACGCAGCTCTCGGACAAGTCCGTGGCGCTCATCGTCAAGAAGTACATCAAAAAAGCCGGGCTCAGCGAGGAGGATTTTGCCGGACACAGCCTGCGCCGAGGCTTCGCGACGAGCGCCGCGCAGCACGACGTCGATGCCCTGACCATCATGCGCCAGACGCGCCACAAATCAGAGAAGATGGTGCACCGCTACATCGAGCAGGGAAACATCTTCAAGGACAATCCACTCGCACGCATGTACGGCAAATAAGGAGGAGGATATGCCTCGGGCATATCCTCCTCCTTATTTGCTTCGTCCAAGCAAGAGCTTCCGATGGCGGAAGCCTCCTTATTTCGGATTGTACTCGATGATCTTGATATTCTTGTGCTCGTTCAAATCGACGACCTGATCCTGCGTGATGCGAATGAGCGGATGCGCCGCAAAGTCCTCGGGATAGCCGACGAGGATGCCTTGGAGACCGTTGCTCAAGGTGACGGTCGAGCCGAGGAACACGTGCTTGATGTTGTTGAGGAACGGCATGCAGACAGCAGGATCGAGCTTGCTGAACATGTCCTCGGAAATCTGCGCGATAGCGCTGAACGGCGTCTGCTTCACATAGCCCTCGCGCTCCGTCGTGATGTTGTCGTAGATGTCCGCGACGGCGATGATGCGCGCGTACTCATGGATGTCCTTGCCCGTGAGCCCCGACGGGAAGCCAGAGCCGTCCATGCGCTCATGATGCTGCAGAGCCGCGAGACGCACACCTTCCGACGTATCCTTATTGGCGCTGAGGATGTTGAAGCCGTCGCGCGCATGGTTGCGGTACGCTTCGAGATCCTCACCCTTGAGCGTCTGGATATTCTTTTCCAACAGGCGCTCGCTGAACTTCGTCTTGCCGATATCGTGCATGAAACCCGCCATGATGATGTCGTGCGTCTTCTTCTGCGGGATGCGCATCCACTTGGCAATGACGCCCGCAAGAATCGAAACGCGCAGGGAGTGATTGTAGACATCGCTCGCAAGATGGTTGAGCTCGTAGAGGTAGTCGATGGCGCCGCTCTGCTTCGACATGGGAGCGAGATCGCGCTGCACCATGGCCGTCGTCCGCTCGACGGGCACCGTGTTGTCCGTGGCGACAGATTTGAAGATATCCTGCGCTTCGGAAACGACTTCCTTGTACTCGGCGACGAAGGCATGGCTGCGCGTCAGCGGCTCGCCGACGACAGGCGTCGTCGTGAGCTCGAAGTCGTCCTTGACATAGACCGCAGGTATATTCAAAAAGCCCAGACGCGTGATATGCGGCTTCGTCAGAACGGTGTTCTCCGAGAGCACGACGATCATATTGTCGTTGACAATGGTGCGCGCCAAGGTCATTCCGGGATGCAGATCCTCGATGGATACGGCTTTCAAAGCAAACTCCTCCTTTGGGAAACGGCATATATCAAATCGCGTTTCTTCCGTACATGAATCAGTTCGGAATCCATCCGAATTCGTCCTCTGTGTTTTATTCTCTACAAAAGCTGGAAATCCTTTATCGTACGGAAAAAAGCTCTCGCTTTCTTTTAAGAAACGACTTTTTACCTATGCTCACCCATGTTCCCGAATCGCATCGCATACCTTTTGATGAAGTTCGCGCACCTCGTAAATCAAGGGTCGGATTTCCTCGACGTCCTTGCCTGCACGAAGCTCCTTGCCTATGTCGTCCGCCAACGCCGAGAGCTTGACCATGCTGAGGTTCGCCGCCGTTCCCTTCAATGTGTCGATGGACTTTTCCGCCATGGAAAGGTCGCCCATCTCTATGCCCGACCAGAATTCCTGTAAGGAGCCGTCGTAGAGGAATTTCAGCAGAAATTCGCGATAGAGCGCCTCGTTGCCCATGAAACGCTCCAAACCCTTGGCGTAGTCGATTCCCGCCGCTTTGCACACATCTTCTTTCAAGACAAATCCCCCCTTCCGTCGCAGGTTTTCAGCGAATCAGTTGATCAATCGCCTTGTTCAGCTTTTCCAGAGCCTCTTGATCGCCATGTTCTATGGCATCAACAATGCAATGCTCCAAATGATCTTTCAATATCAGTTTACCCACACTGAGAAGCGCTGCATTGACGGCTGACAGCTGGATGAGCACATCGGCGCAATCGCGCCCCTCTTCAATCATTTTCTTCGTCGATTCCAGATGACCGATGAGACGCGACATGCGATTGAGCACCGCCTTTGTTTGCGTATGCGTATGCGTGTGCCCATGCGGGTGTGGATGCGGGTGTGCGTGCATTATCGCACACCGCCCGCTTCGGTACGTGAAAGCGCGACCGCATCAACGTAGGGCTTGATGTCAATGACAGCGCTGCCGTCCAAAGCGTCGAGGTACTGCACGAAGAGCTTTCTGCCCTCGCGGCGCAGAAGCTTCACCGCGCACAGCGACAGAGGATTCGGACGGTGCGGCGCACGGCAGGCGAAGACGCCGCAGGAGCGCGTGCCGCTCGGCGGCGTCGTCACGAGACGATCGCGCTCGGCGAGATGCGCCCAGTAGAGCACCGTGAGCCATTCCAGCTCCTCGATGTGCTCCAAAGCGGGCGCATACACCTCGGCGATCTCGATGACGGACTCTGCCTTGCTGAAAAATCCCTGGCGCGGTATTTCCTCCAGACTCCTGTACGGACTGTGCACCACGCCGATGCTTTTCAATTCCACAAAGAACGCCTCCTCATGTCATCACTCGACTTTGAGCGTCAATTTCTCCCCGTTGATGTTCCATTCCTTGCCAGACGCGTCCTTTTCATAGGCGATTTCATCGGCGAGCGTGATGCGCTTGATATAGTCTTCATTCTTCGCCATGAGCTCTTCGATCTTCGCGTTGCCACCCGCCGTGAGCCTGATGTGATCCGTGACCTCGAAGCCGTTTTCCTTGCGCATCGTCTGCACCTTGCTGATGATCTCGCGCACGAAGCCTTCCTCGATGAGCTCGGGGCTCAAGGTCGTCTCCAAGGCGATCGTGACATCGCCGTAGCGCTCGGAGATGAAGCCTTCTGTCTGTGCCATCGACACCTCGACGTCCTCCGCCTCAAGCGTAACATCGCCCGAAGCGAGCTTCAACACGAGCCTGCCCGTGCGGTCGAGCTCGTCCTTCGCCGCGTGGCCATTGATGCCCGCGAGCGCCGCCTTGATCTCGCCGATCCTCTTGCCGACCTTCGGCCCCAAGACCTTGAACTGCGGCTTGAAGCTGTAGCTCAGGAACTCTTCCATATCGCTTTTAAAGATGACTTCCTTGACGTTGAGCTCGCTCTCGACAATCTCGCGGAAGAAGTCGTCAAGCTCGTGCGCCGCCTTGACGAACATCCTGCCGATGGGCTGACGGTTCTTGATGTTGGCGGCGTTTCGCGCCGCGCGCCCCAGGACGACGATTTCAAGGACGATCTCCATGTTATCCTCAAGCGCCGCGTCGATGTACTCTTCGTGCACGGCGGGAAAATCGCAGAGGTGGACGCTTTCGGGCGCCTCCTTGTCGATGCTGCAGACGATGTTCTGATAAATGGCCTCCGTCATGAAAGGGATCATCGGCGCGGCGGCCTTCGCCGTTGTCACGAGCGCCGTATAGAGCGTCATGTAGGCGTTGACCTTGTCCTCGCCCTCGCCTTTCGCCCAGAAGCGTTCGCGGCTGCGGCGCACATACCAGTTGCTGAGCTCGTCGACGAAGCCCTGCAGCGCCTTCGCGGCTTCCGTGACCTTGTAGGCGGCGAGGTTTTCGTCGACCGCCTTGACCATCGTGTTGAGGCGCGACAGGATCCACTTGTCCATGACGGCGAGCTTCTCGTAGTCAAGCGCATGATCGAGCGGATTGAAATTGTCGATATTGGCATAGAGCACATAGAAGG
>ERZ772957.2642-NODE-2642-length-10190-cov-3.090775_pt1 | contig 10190 bp, 7 predicted proteins | sample MGYA00580682_ERZ772957 | MGnify/ENA primary metagenome ERZ772957 (study PRJEB29015, sample SAMEA2737921) | human oral metagenome | biome: human oral; feature: human-associated habitat; material: dental | place: China | collected 2025 ...
TACATTATTTTTTCCAAAATGAATATTGTAAATACGAGGTTAAGTCTCTTTATTTTTTATCTTATTTCCAATCTTCCTTTTTGTGTTATTACAATGAGAAGCTTTTTTGAACGAATCCCTTATACCCTCGAAGAAGCGGCAACTGTGGACGGATGTACAAAATTACAAACGCTCAGAAAAATCGTTTTGCCGGTAATGTTTCCGGGCATCGTTGCGGTCTTTGTATTTGCCTTTATCGGAGCATGGAACGAATTGATTGCCGGAACCATTTTTATAAATCCCCCTAATTTTTGGACAATTCCCATCGGCTTAAAATCCTTAATAGGCAAGTATGATGTTAAGTGGGGCGTTTTAACGGCCGGAGGCGTGTTAGCTTTATTGCCGACGGCAATTATGTTTGCGGTAATGCAGCGATTTGTCGTTGAAGGTTTGACTGCGGGGGCAGTCAAAGAATAAAAAGCTGAAAAAAAGATTCCGCCGGAACGGGGTGCCTCTTTAAAACTGAGGGGTGGACAAACTCGGTGTGCGGGGATAAATGGTTATGATACAGCAATGGTGGAAAGACGCTAAATTCGGTATGTTCATTCATTGGGGAATCTATTCGGTTCCCGCAGGTGAATACAAGGGCGTAAAAACGGATAATATCGCCGAATGGATTATGCACGATTTACATATTCCCGCCGATGAATATGTAAAGTTCGCGGCATCCTTTACGGGTGAATATTTTGATGCAGACAAAATTGTAAGCTTTGCAAAAGACTGCGGCATGAAGTATCTGGTTTTTACGGCAAAACACCACGACGGTTTTGCAATGTATCACTCAAAAGTCGATACATACAATACAAGCATTACACCCTTCAAAAAAGATCCGATTAGAGAATTAAAAAATGCTTGCGATAAATACGGCATTGCATTCGGTTTGTATTATTCACAGGCACAAGATTGGCACGATCCGGACGGCTGTGAAGACGGTGAAAACGGCGAAGGGAAAGATTTTGAAAAGTATTTCAAAAATAAGTGTATTCCGCAGGTAAAAGAACTGTTAACGAATTATGCTCCGGTAAAACTCTTGTGGTTTGATACACCTATGTATATGACAGCCGAACAATCGAAAGAATTAAAGGACTTTGTTTTAAGCATTCAGCCCGATTGTATGATAAGCGGCAGAATCGGGAACGGCTTGGGAGATTATGTAACAACCGGCGATAATTTTATCCCCCTGCTTCCGATAGGTTATAGTTTTGAAGTACCGGCAACGACAAACGGCTCTTGGGGATATAACAAATTCGATACCGACTGGATTCCCGCAAAAAAAATAATCAGGCGTTTGGTAAAAATCATTGCCCGCGGCGGAAATTATTTGTTAAATATCGGTCCCCGTTGCGACGGTTCAATACCGGCTGAGTGTACGGAAATATTAAAAGAAATCGGCAGCTTTTTAAAATATAACGGCGATAGTATTTATGCTACGGTTCCCCTCCCGCCTTATCCCTATGATATCGACTGGGGCTATTTTACCTATAAGAGCGGCAGACTCTTTATCCATGTTTTTGAAGACTTAGACAGAATATATTTACTGAACATACATAATAAACCTCTTAAAGCATATATTTTGAAAGACAAAATGCCCATAAAAGTAACAGAACGCTGTACCTGCGAAGGGGACAGCAGCTGGCTGATAAAACTTCCCCTCAACTCTGAAAAAGACATAGACCGTGTTATTTGTGTCGAAGTTGAAGGCGGCGAACTTGAGTTTGAGCCTATTAAAAGGTAGGAAAAATCGTATGAACACAATCAATTTCAGGTTTCCTGACAATACACCTAAGGCGTTGTAGAATAATTAAAACCGTGCTCGAGCACGGTTGGATGTTTTTAATTAGGAGGATTGATAAAAAGCGCCGCCTAAAATTGTGCCGGTACTTTTTATCTCAAGTTTGCGTTGCAAACTCGATTATCTACGGGTGCGCGTAATGTGCGCACGGCTAAAAACTTTTTCGGAAATTTATATTTCCTGCAAAAGTTTTTATAGGAGGACTGTATGAAACGGAAAATCGGTATTGCTCTTATGGTCTTTATGACCGGAATAGGAGCGCTATTTGCGGGAGGCACAAAAGAAACGTCGGAAGCGCCCAGAATAGGCGTTTCCATGCCTACAAAGGATCTGCAGAGATGGACTCAAGACGGCGACAATATTAAAATGTTGTTGGAAAAATCGGGCTACAAAGTCGATTTGCAATATGCAAACAACGATATAGCCGTACAGGCATCTCAAATTGAAAACATGCTGACTAAAAACTGCAAAGTAATAGTTATAGTCGCAATCGACGGCTCATCACTCACGGAAGTTCTTAAAACCGCCAAAGAAAACGGCGTTCCCGTTATTGCTTATGACAGACTTATTATGAACAGCGATGCGGTACGCTATTATGCAACATTCGACAACTACAAGGTCGGTCAATTTCAGGGAGCTTATCTGCGTGATACGCTTAAATTGGACACGGCAAAAGAACCGGTATACATCGAATTATTTACCGGCCCCACAGACGATAACAATGTGAACTTCTTTTTCCCGGGTGCAATGGATATTCTAAATCCTTACATCAAAAAAGGCGTCTTGGTCGTCCGTTCAGGACAAACCGAAAAAGCTCAGGTTGCAACACCCAACTGGTCAACTGAAGAAGCACAAAAAAGAATGGAGAATTTGATCAGTGCCTACGGTTACGGTCCGACGGGAACAAAACTGCACGCGGTATTATCATCAAACGATTCCGTTGCGCAGGGTATTACCAATGCACTTGTTGCGGCCGGATACACGAAGGAAAACTTCCCGCTGCTTACGGGACAGGACTGTGATATTACTTCGGTAAAAAATATGTTGAAAGGCCGTCAGAGTATGTCGGTATTTAAAGATACCAGAACACTGGCAGGCAAAGTATCGGAAATGATTGACGCTCTCATAAAAGGTTCCGAACCCCCGATTAACGATACAAAAACATATAACAACGGTACCGGAGTTATTCCTTCATTTTTGTGCGAACCCGTTTTTGCAACAATCGATAACTATAAAAAGTTATTGGTTGAAAGCGGCTATTATACCGAAGCGCAGTTGAAAAACTAAAACCGATTCGTGTTGAGGTCTTAAACAGTGCCGATAAACTGTCGGCACTGTTTTTAGATTGCGATTAAATACGGAAACAAAACGGAGACTGTTTTGACGGAAACACTGTTGGAAATAAAAAACGTTACAAAAACATTTGCAGGTATCAAGGCCCTGAATGACGTAAGTCTGAAAATTACGCGAGGTGAAATCCATGCCCTCGTAGGTGAAAACGGCGCAGGCAAATCAACACTGATGAATATTTTAAGCGGCATTTACCCCTATGGCGCCTATACCGGTGATATACTCTATGAATCCGAACGGTGTATGTTCCATTCGGTAAAAGACAGTGAGCGTAAAGGCATCGCCATTATTCATCAGGAATTGGCTCTTGTTCCCCACCTCAGTATTGCTGAAAATATTTTTTTGGGAAACGAGCAAGGAAAATCATTTAAAATTGATTGGGAAAAAACCTTTGCAAAAGCCGATGCGCTGCTTCGGACGGTTGGGCTGCATGAATCGTCACGGACGCTGATTAAAGATATCGGGATAGGCAAACAGCAATTAGTTGAAATTGCAAAAGCTTTGGCAAAAAATATTACGTTTCTCATTCTTGACGAACCGACAGCTTCGTTAAACGAAACGGATTCACAAAAATTATTACATTTATTACTTGAATTTAAAAAGAAAAATATAACGTCGATTATTATCTCTCATAAATTGAATGAAGTATCCTTTGTTGCGGACAAAATAACCGTTATCAGAGACGGTTCTGTGATAAAAACTTTTGATAAAAAAACGGATGATTGCAGCGAAGATCTAATAATCAACGCAATGGTCGGTAGAAATCTGTCGGAACGTTTTCCACAGCGCACACCTTGTATAGGGGATATTCGGTTTGAGGTAAAAGATTGGACGGTTGAACATCCCCTGTATGCGGAACGGGAAGTATGTAAAAATATCAATATCAATTTACGCAAAGGTGAAGTTGTCGGCATAAGCGGTCTTATGGGAGCGGGGCGGACGGAATTTGCAATGAGTGTATTCGGACATTCTTACGGCGCAAATATCCGCGGACGGATTTTTATAAACGGGAAGGAAGTCCGGCTTAAAACCGTAAAAGATGCAATAAAACACGGAGTGGCATACGTAACGGAAGACAGAAAGGGCAACGGCTTAATTTTACATACAAGCATTTGCAAAAATACGACTTTAGCAAATATACGGAAAGTGAGCCGCCGCAATGTTATCCAAATCGATAAAGAACATGAGGCTGCACGGGAATGCGTTGAACAACTCAAAACAAAATGTACGGGAATAGAACAATCCGTAGTAAATTTATCGGGAGGGAATCAGCAAAAAGTGTTACTCGGCAAATGGATTTTTGCCGAACCCGAAGTGCTGATCCTCGATGAACCCACGCGCGGTATAGATGTGGGAGCAAAATATGAAATTTACTGCATAATAAACCGCTTGGCCGCAGAAGGAAAATCCATATTGATGATTTCTTCGGAACTGCCGGAAATTTTAGGTATGTGCGACAGGATTTATGTTATGAATGAGGGTAAAATTGTGGGAGAAATTCCGCGGGAAGAAGCTTCACAAGAAGCAATAATGGCTTGTATCGTCCAAACGAAAAAGGAGAACACAAATCATGCTTAATACTCTTTCGATTAAGAATATATTGAAAAAAAACACAATGTTTATAGCGCTCATTGCATTGATGATTTTATTCCATGCCCTAATCAGTTTTGCAGACAGCGGTTCCTTATTTGCCCCGACAAATATTTCAAATATTATAAGTCAAAACTCTTATGTTGTTATTTTAGCAACCGGAATGCTGCTCTGTATTCTCAGCGGCGGCAATATCGATTTATCGATCGGTTCAATTGTCGCACTTATCGGAGCATTAGCTGCCCATTTAATTATTCTTTTACATTGGAATATATATGTCGTGATGATTTTATGTTTATTGGCCGGTACGGCAATCGGGGCATGGCACGGCTTTTGGATTGCATACATACGCATCCCTGCATTTATTGTAACATTGGCAGGTATGCTTTTATGGAGAGGTGTTGCCTTAATTATTCTTAACGGTTTAACTTTGTCGCCGTTTCCGGAAAATTATTTACGTTATTTTACCGGCTTTATTCCGATAACAAAGGATAAAGGATTGATATTTTCCGTAACAGTCGGAACGGCAATTTTATGCTGTCTCATTTTCATTGCAAAGGAAATTGTGCAACGTATACAAAAAAAACAAAAAGCATATTCAACTGAAAGCTTCGGAATATTTCTTATACGCATTATTCTTATTCCTGCAATTGTATTGTTTTTAGCAACACTGCTCGGCCGCCATAAAGGAATACCGGTGATTTTAATTCTTTTAACCGTTGTTGTTCTTGTCTATACCTACATTACTCAAAATACGGTGCCAGGCCGGTATTTGTATGCGATGGGCGGTAACGAGCGAGCGGCTAAGCTGTCGGGCATTGATACAAATAAAGCGTTGTTTTTTGTATATGTAAATATGGGATTTCTTTCAGCCCTTGCCGCTCTGGTTTGTGTCGGCCGTTTTAATTCGGCAGCGCCTACGGCCGGTATGAATTATGAACTCGATGCAATCGGTTCATGTTTTATCGGAGGAGCATCGGCGTACGGCGGAACGGGAACAGTCGGAGGAGCGGTTGTCGGAGCTATTTTTATGGGTGTTTTGAACAACGGAATGTCCATTTTAGGTATAGACTCGAACTGGCAGAAAGCGGTAAAGGGACTTGTACTTTTAGCGGCGGTTGCTTTTGATGTCCTTTCAAAACGCCGTGAAAAAAGCTCAGTCTAATCCATAAAAACAGACTGCAAACGAGTATCAAAAAGGATAGGGTAAATATGAACATAGTTGCCGGTATTGATTTAGGAACGCAAAGTTTAAAAGCGGTTTTATACGATTACGAACAAAAACGTATTGTTGCACAAGCATCCTGTCCTTTGGACTTGATTTCCAAAGAGGACGGAACTCGCGAACAAAAAACCGAATGGTACGATGCGGCATTAAAAAGCGTCTTTGAAAAACTTCCGTGTGAATTGCGTTCGCAGATACAGGCCGTCGGCGTCTCCGGTCAGCAGCACGGCTTTGTCCCCCTTGATAAAGACGGACAAGCCCTTTATAACGTAAAACTGTGGAACGATACATCAACCGCCGAAGAATGCCGCATCTTAACCGATAAAGCAGGGGGTAATGCCGAAGTTATAAAAGAAGTCGGCAACCTCATGCTGCCCGGCTTCACTGCTCCCAAGATATTGTGGTTAAAAAAACATTTTCCCGACGCATGGAAAAACGTGCGCTCTATTTTGCTTCCGCATGATTACATCAATTACGTACTAACCGGAAGCTATGTTATGGAAGCCGGAGACGCCTCGGGGACAGCGCTGTTTAATCCTGTAAAACGCAGGTGGTCACGCACGCTCTGTTCTCTTATCGATGAAGGCTTATACGATTTACTTGCGCCTCTTATCGCTTCGGATACAAAAGCCGGAACGGTATCGCAGAAAGCCGCCGGTCTTTTAGGGATTCCTGAAGGTATCCCGGTTTCTTCCGGCGGCGGGGATAATATGATGGGGGCAATCGGGACGGGGACGGTCAGCGACGGCTTTTTAACGATGAGTATGGGAACGTCGGGAACGCTCTACGGTTATTCGGACAAGCCCATCGCCGACCCCGAACACGGTCTATCGGGCTTTTGTTCCTCAACGGGCGGATGGCTTCCGCTTTTGTGTACGATGAACTGCACGGTTGCAACCGAACAAATCCGTTCTCTCTTCGGCTTACCGGTAGCCGAGTTCAACCGTCTTGCTGCAGCAGCTGAGCCGGGCGCTCAAGGAGTACGGGTACTTCCTTTTTTTAACGGAGAGCGTACACCGAATTTACCGAAAGGAAGGGCAAGTATCACCGGTCTTACGATGACAAATTCGAATAAGGAAAACATCTGCCGCGCCGCAATGGAAAGCGCTGTCTTCGCCCTGAAAGGAGGCTTGGACGCCTTTAAAAAATTGGGTTTTGAACCGAAAGAAATACGGCTTATAGGAGGCGGCGCAAAAAGTCCCTTATGGAGGCAAATCGCCGCAGATATTATGAATGTGCCGGTCAGCGTTCCCGTATCGGAAGAAGCTGCCGCAATGGGCGCTGCCGTGCAAGCGCTGTGGTGTCTTGAAGGCGGTACGCCCGAGCGGATAAAGAGCCTTTGCGCCGAACACATTCAGTTGAGTAAAGAAAAATCGGCGGAACCGGGTAGCGCAGTTTGCGAATATGAACAGGCGTACCGCGATTATAATGAGATTTTGGGGCAGCTGACGCCCCTCTATATACACGGCTAAATTTTTTGAAAGTTGACACTTTCTGCAAAGATTTTTATAGGAGGTTATATGTCATATTTTAAAGGAAGTACCGAATACTTTCCCGGTATCGGTAAAATAAGGTTTGAGGGAAAACAATCGAAAAACCCGCTCGCATTTAAATACTACGATGAAAATAAAATCGTTTTAGGTAAGCCGATGAAAGAGCATTTGCGTTTTGCAATAGCCTACTGGCATTCTTTTTGCGCTGCAGGAGAAGATCCCTTTGGGGCGGGAACAATGAAGTTTCCGTGGAACAGCAGCACCGATGCGATGACAAACGCCGAAAACAAAGCGGATGCGGCCTTTGAGTTTATTACTAAAATCGGAGCGCCCTATTATTGCTGGCATGACCGGGATATAAGCCCTGAAGGGAAAAGTCCTGCCGAAAGTGAAAAAAATCTTATAAAAATTACCGACGGTCTGTATGAGCGGCAAAAAGAAACCGGCGTAAAACTCTTGTGGGGAACGGCCAATGTATTCAGTAATCCACGCTATATGAACGGGGCTGCGACAAACCCGCAGTTCGACATTGTAGCCCACGCTGCAGCTCAGGTGAAATGCGCAATAGATGCAACGATAAAGCTCGGCGGGCAAGGCTATACCTTTTGGGGCGGACGTGAAGGCTATATGTCGCTGTTGAATACCGACATGCAGGCTGAAAAAGAACACCTCGCCAGTTTTTTAACGATGGCACGCGATTATGCGCGGAAGCAGGGCTTTGCCGGCTGTTTTTATATCGAGCCGAAACCGATGGAGCCGACAAAACATCAATATGACTTCGATGCGGAAACAGTGATAGGCTTTTTGCGTACCTATGGTTTGGAAAAGGATTTTAAACTGAATATTGAAGCAAATCACGCAGAGCTTGCAGGACACGACTTTTACCATGAATTATCGGTATGTGTTGATGCGGGGATGCTCGGTTCCATCGATGCAAATCGCGGTGATAGCCGAAACGGCTGGGATACCGACCAATTCCCTTCGAGCATATATGAAACGACCTTGGCTATGCGGGCGGTGCTGCGTATGGGCGGCTTTAAAACGGGCGGCTTAAACTTTGATGCAAAGCGCAGAAGAAATTCGACCGCACCGGAAGACTTATTTATCGCACATATTGGTGGTATGGATATGTTTGCACTGGGCTTGGAAAAAGCTGCCGCCCTTATTGAAGACGGGCGAATCGATGCATTGATTAAAGAACGCTATGCATCTTTTGCCGAGGGAAAGGGCGCCGAATTTGCGGCGGGCAAAATGACTATGGAAAGTCTTGCAGCCATGGCCGAATCCTATGATACGGTGCACCCCGCTTCGGGCAAACAGGAATTATACGAAAACATTTTCAACGAAGTTATTTTTAACGGATAAACGGTGTCGGTTACCATAAAAGATATTGCGGCAGCGGCGGGTGTTTCACGGGGGACGGTAGACCGTGTACTGCATAAACGTATGGGAGTAAATCCCGAAGTGGCGCAAAGAGTCCGCCTCATTGCCGAGGAACTGGGATTCGCGCCGAATATGGCAGGAAAAATTCTTGCCGCCCGTAAACAGCCGATAAAATTCGGCTGTTTGCTTCCCGATGTGGGAAATCCTTTTTTTGACGGTATTATTGCCGGTTTTCACCGTGCGGAAAAAGAATTAAGCGATTTCGGAGTGTCCCTTCACATAGAACATATAAAAGGTTTTGATATCGCTACGCATATCCATACGATTGAAAAATTAGCTTCCATGAATCTTTCAGGCGTATGTATTGCCACTATGGATATCCCCGAAGTTCAATATACCGTACAAACACTTATCGAAAAAGGAACACCGGTTATCAGTGTCAATACCGATATTCCTGATACCGATCGTCTATGCTATGTGGGACCCGATTATACAAACGGAGGAAACACCGCCGCCGGTTTATTGTCGCTGTTAACAAAGAGTGAATTGAACATTTTAATAGTTACCGGCTCTTTTCATATCCGCGGTCATAATGAACGCATTCAAGGCTTTATCCAAGGTTTAATTGAAAGAAAATCTTCTTATACCGTTTTAAGCACCTTTGAATCGCTTGATGACGATGCGTATGCATACAAAGCAACAATGAGCGCATTGGAAAAATATCCGGAAACAAACTGCATATTTATTGCCGCCGCTGGGGTTGAAGGGGTCTGTAAGGCGGTCGGCCGATGGCATAAAGATTCGGAAAACAGAAAAAAGCCCTCTATTTTATCATTTGACGATATTCCGGCAACAAAGCGTTTGGTTAAAGACGGATTTATTGATTTTACCATTTGTCAGGAACCTGAACAGCAAGGATACATGGCTGTTTCAAAATTATTCTCGTATTTAATGGACGAGAAAAAACGCATCCCGAAAGACTATATAACGTCTACAATTATAAAAATTAGAGAAAATATATAGGAACCCTTGTGGATGTCTGGAAGTGTACAAGGAAAGATGCAGTCACGACGTTTTGCCGAATGGTAAAATTCGGGCGGAGCTTAACATCGAGAATCCTTCGTAAGGGAAGGATGCAACCGCTCAAAATATTCTTGATGCGGTTGCTGTGTTTTAAATATGCACATTATTCATTGACTACGTTCCGGTGATGTTGCCGATGAGTTTAACCCCGTAGACATACATTGCATCAGCGAAATACCTCAGGGCTTCAGCATGAAAGAAAAGTATAGTAAAGTAATGTTATGGTGGAAGGGAT
>ERZ772957.2645-NODE-2645-length-10178-cov-4.110343_pt1 | contig 10178 bp, 7 predicted proteins | sample MGYA00580682_ERZ772957 | MGnify/ENA primary metagenome ERZ772957 (study PRJEB29015, sample SAMEA2737921) | human oral metagenome | biome: human oral; feature: human-associated habitat; material: dental | place: China | collected 2025 ...
CGCAAAATCAGGAGATTGGGCAAGCATTTGAACCGCGAAGAGGTTCAACTCTGCTTGAACAGTCTTCTTATTTTGCGGGAAGATTTAAAAAGGTGTCTGATGCGTTTACCTCTGATTTGAGTCTTGACAGCCTAAAAATTCGGCGGTATGCTCCTACTTATATTTATATAATATAATAGAAGAGATAAAAGGGAGGTCGTATGAACTATTCATTACCGAAATCTGAAAAGCTACCGTTACTACGGCACAGTATTGCGCACATAATGGCAGAAGCTGTTATGAATTTATTCCCCGGCACAAAGGTCGCTATTGGGCCTGCTGTTGAACATGGATTTTATTATGATTTTGACCTTCCGACATCGATCACGCAGGATGATCTTGCCCGCATTGAAAAAGAAATGCGCCGTCTTTTATCAACTCCGCAGAACTTTGTAAAAGAAGTTATCGACCGCCAAGAAGCGCTTGAGCTTTTTAAAGACCAGCAGTACAAATGCGAGCTTATCAATGATTTACCGCAAGATGCGGAAATCTCGATTTATCGGTCGGGCAATTTTGTCGATCTGTGCAAGGGGCCTCATGTTGCCAATTCAAAAGAAATTAACGCTCAAAGTTTTAAGCTGCAAAAAATTGCGGGCGCCTATTGGCGCGGCGATGAAAAACGTCCGATGCTGACCCGTATCTATGGTACGGCATGGGAAACGCCCAATGATCTTAAAACCTATCTGACGATGCAGGCGGAAGCGGAGAAAAACGATCACCGCAAGATAGGACGGGAACTCGATTTATTCCATATCGAAGAAGACAATCCCGGCGAAGTATTCTGGCACCCGAACGGCTGGACGCTCTATTTAACCGTGCAGCAGCATGTACGCCAAAAGATTAAAGAGGACGGCTATGTTGAAGTAAACACCCCCTTTGTTATGCCGCAGAGTCTCTGGCTTCGGTCGGGGCACTGGGAAAAATACAAGGAAAATATGTTTATCACCGAAAGCGAGAAACGGGTATTTGCGCTTAAACCGATGAACTGTCCGGGGCATGTCGAAATCTTTAAACAGGGAATAAAGAGCTACCGCGATTTGCCGCTGCGTATTGCGGAGTTCGGCTCCTGTACGCGGAATGAACCATCCGGTTCGCTGCACGGTATTATGCGGGTGCGCGGCTTTGTGCAGGACGATGCGCATATTTTCTGTACGGAAGATCAGATTTCCTCCGAAGTGTGCAAGTTCTGTAACCTGCTCAAGTCGCTCTATCGAGATTTCGGCTTTGACGATAAAGCCATACTCGTCAAGTTTTCCACGCGGCCTGAAAAACGGGTCGGCGATGATGCAACCTGGGATAGGGCGGAGAATGCGCTTGCGGAAGCGTGTAAAGCCGCCGGTCTTGAGTACGAGATCGCCCCCGGAGAAGGAGCTTTTTACGGGCCGAAGCTGGAGTTTACGCTTGTCGATGCGCTCGGTCGTGAATGGCAATGCGGCACCATACAAGCCGACTATCAACTGCCCTCTAAAGACCGGCTGAATGCCGAGTATATCGGAGAGGATAACCAAAAGCATCAGCCCGTCATGCTGCACCGCGCGGCGCTCGGTTCACTGGAGCGGTTTATCGGTATTTTGATTGAACAATTCGGCGGTGCGCTGCCCCCGTGGCTCTCTCCGGTGCAGGCAATGGTTATTCCCGTTGCTCCCGTATTTAACGAATATGCCGAAAGTATTGCCGCCTCTCTTTCAAAAGCCGGCTTCCGCGTAAAGGCAGACATCGATACCGACCGTATGAACGCTAAAATCAGAAAGTATCAGGGGCAAAAAATTCCGTATCAGCTTGTTGTCGGGGAAAAAGAAAAGCAGAACAACAGTGTTACCGTCCGGCTTTTGAAAGGAGCGCAAAAAACAATGTCCGTCGACGAATTTACCGCTTTCTTAAAACTCAAAACCGACACCGTTGCAACAAGCGCGGAATTTTAAAATTAACCGGCGCCGTTTCGTTTGAGGATACTCTTACGTTTTCCGGAAAACCGGTTCCGCCGGAGACGTATCTGTTTTAATGCTGCTCGGCTGGGATGGCGAAAAAGTAAGCACCTTTTTGGACAGACCCTGTCGGTGCATGATAATCTCCGCTTCGGTTAAATTGCAGAAAGCATTAAACTCTGCTATATTATAGGTATGAACGTTACCCGCAAACTGCCGATCGGCGTACAGAGCTTTAAGGTCTTACGGAATGACCGCTATCTCTATGTAGACAAAACAAAGTATCTTTTTCAATTAGTAACGGACAGTAGAGTATATTTTCTCAGCCGTCCGCGCCGGTTCGGTAAGAGTCTTTTCCTTTCAACACTTGCTGCCTATTTCCGCGGGCAAAAGGAGTTATTCAAAGGCTTGTACCTTGAACAAGCCGAAGAAGAACAGGCTGCGCAAGAAAACCGAAGTGCATGGCAGGAGTATCCGGTACTGTATTTTGATTTTAACACGGGACAGTATGACACGCTTGGCAGTTTAATAAGCCGTATTGAGCTTTTTTTATCCCCGCTTGAAAAAAAATATAGTATAGCTCCGTCACAAGGTGATTTAGCGCAACGTTTTGAAGCAGTCATCACGCAAATATATGAGAAAACACACAAGCAAGCGGTCATTCTGGTAGACGAATACGACAAACCCTTGCTGCAAACGATGGGTGTGAATGAGGAACTGAACGAACAATACCGTAATATGCTTAAAGCGTTTTATTCGGTGGTCAAAACCTGCGATCAATACATCCGCTTTGCCTTTTTAACCGGGGTAACCAAATTCAGTAAGATCAGTATCTTCAGTGACTTAAATAACCTGCGGGATATATCGCTGGAAGAAGAGTATGCCGGTATATGCGGTATCACACAGTCGGAACTGGAAGTAAACTTTCAGCCTGAAATTCAAGTTCTTGCCGACAAGCAGCAGCTTGAGTATGATCAAGCTGTTGCAGCCTTAAAGCAATGGTATGACGGGTATCTGTTCCATCCTGCTGGGGAAGGTATGTATAATCCCTATAGTTTGCTCAACGCCTTTGTGAAGAAAGAGATCAAAAGTTATTGGTTCAGTACGGGAACACCGACGTTTTTGGTCAATTACCTAAAAGAAGCACACTATTTTATCCCTGATTTGGACGGAAATGTAGAATTGAATGAAGAAGGTTTACAAACGTACCGGGCTGTTACACAGGATGCTCTACCGATTTTGTTTCAAGCAGGATATTTGACGATTAAAGAATACATAAAAGAAGCGAGAATGTACCGCCTCGGCTTTCCCAATGATGAGGTACGGTACGGCTTTTTAGAGAATTTGCTGCCCGCGTATTCCACCATTCCGTTCGGTCAAACAGGAGTATCGGCATGGCGCTTTGTACAAGACATCCGCAAGGGCAATGTGAACGGCTTTATGGAACGGATGCAATCGATTATATCCGGTATTCCGTATGATGATTTCCCGAAGGAAAAGCTGAAACTGCGGGAGCAAAACTATCAGACTGCGGTGTATCTCATCTTTGCGCTGATGGGGCAGTTTATACAAACGGAAGTGCACTGCGCTACGGGAAGAGCTGATGCCGTGGTTACTGCTGCGGATACCATCTACATTTTCGAGTTTAAGCTTTCCGGCAATGGCAGTGCGGAAGACGCTATCAAGCAGATACACAAACAAAAATACGCTGTACAGTACAAGACTGACGGAAAGAAGATAGTGCTCATCGGTTCTTCTTTTGACGAACAGGCGAGAACGATTAAAGACTGGAAAACCGAAGTGCTGTAATATAAACCGCGCGCAACGTAATATTTCCGATAATTTTTCTTGCGGATTTTGCTGTTCCGTGCTATAACCGGCTGAATTGTCTCTCTATAAAAAACTCGGTTGATTTTTTTAGAGTTCTTATCGGAGAGATCGTTCAATAAAAGGTCTTTCAGAATGGGTAATTCCGATGCACATTCTTTCGGCTATAAAAATTTATCAAGGGTTTCGGCTACAATTTTATTGACATTGAGTAAAATGTCGTCTTTTATACCATTTTTTATGGCTGCTGTGCCGCTCTTCTTCTCATGATTTTTAAAAAGTTCATCAGCTTCTACCTGTAACGCAGCAGCAATTTTTTCAATAAAATGAATAGAGGGGAAGCGCCGCAGCGTTTCTATTTGTCCGATATAACAGGTATCCGTGCCGCATAACTCCGCAAGTTTTTCTTGCGTAATGCGTTTTTCTTTGCGGATTCTTTTCAGATTGCTAATAAAAATTTGTTGTAATGCCATTTTTATATAGTATAAGCTATTATTTTTTACTTATAATGAGCTTGTTGTTCATATTTTTCTATGCTATTATTAGCTATTAGCTATTAGCTATTATTTTATAAGTGATAGGATAATCAAGGAGGAATGTATGAAAAAACGCTTTTCGCTTCGTTACAAGCTCATTCTTATCTTTGGATTACTGATTGCAATGGCCTCTCTTGTTGAAGGCTTCCTTGCGGTCAGAACCGCCCGTAAAGCAGTAACCGAAAAGGTAGAAATGCATCTTATCGATAAAGCAAACGATACGGCTGAAATCATTCAAGGAAGAGTAACGGCTCTCTTTCAATTCATACAAGGTATTTCCCGAATGCCGGTTTTTACCAATGAAGCAATCTCATTTACGGAAAAAATGGCGGCATTGCAAAAAGAAGTCGCTTTTAATACGGTACTCCACGAGGCTGTTATCACCGATGCTCACGGTTCTATGTACACAAAAACGGGAACTGCGATATCGGTGCAAAATTCCGAATGGTATCAAATGGCAATGTCGGGAAAGAATTTTATGACTGAACCTCAAGAATCACTGACTGACGGACGTCTTATTCTTACTTTTGCAGTTCCCATTTATAACGCTGACCATACGATTATCGGAACAATTGCAGCGGGTGTTCTTGCCGAATGGCTTTCACAAACCATTAGCGATATCGTAGTCGGACAAACCGGTTATTGCCATATTGTAGGCAGTAATGGCGTTATCGTCGCGCATAAAAATTTTGATTGGGTAACGCAAAAATTCAATGGAGCGGAAAAAGGGAAGCAAGACACTGCATATACATCGTATGGGGAATTTATACAATCAATTTTGAACACTGAAAAGAGTGCCGTAGGGTTTTATGAATACGGCGGGCATAATTATATTGCTTCGTATGCAAAAGTCGTTTCAACAGGACGGATCGTTATTGTTACCGCCCCATATAATGAATTTATGGGAACGGTCAATGTGTTGCGTACTTCAATGATCGGAATCGGTGTAGTGATTTTGCTGATTGCTCTTATTATCGTATACTTTGTTGCCCGCACAATAGTAAAGCCGATACAGACTGCTGTAAGGGCTTTACAAAACATCGCCCAAGGCGAAGGAGACTTAACAGTACGCCTGCCTGTGCACGGTAATGATGAAGTAACTGACCTTTCCGAATACTTTAACGAAACGATTGCTAAAATCGGCGCTTCCATTCAACAGGTCGGAATAAACTCAAATACAATGGAAGAGATTGGAAATGAGCTTGCCTCCAACATGACCGAAACTGCAAGCGCCGTAAATGAAATAAGTGCGAACATCGACGGGGTTAAGCAACAAGCGATGACACAAGCGGCAAGCGTTACCGAAACGGCGGCAACTATCGAGGAAATTGTCCGCACGATTAAGCAGCTGAATAACAGCATTGAAACGCAGGCCGCGAGTGTCGCGCAGTCTTCTTCTTCGGTAGAAGAAATGGTCGCAAATATTGCTTCCATCGGGCAAACACTCGGTAAAACCGATGATGTCATCCGAAGCCTTACAACAGCAACAGGAGACGGCAAAGCAACTCTCGTAACATCCAACACTGTAACCCAGAAGATTGCAGAAGAATCCGGCTCGTTGATGGAAGCAAGCAGTGTTATTCAGCACATCGCCTCACAAACAAACTTACTTGCGATGAACGCGGCGATTGAAGCCGCTCACGCGGGAGAAGCGGGCAAGGGCTTTGCCGTTGTCGCGGATGAAATCCGTAAGCTTGCAGAGGAATCTTCTACGCAAGGCAAAACGATAACCGCCACATTGAAAACCTTATCCGGCGAAATCGAAACACTCTCCGCTTCGTCAAAAACCGTCGAAGAAAAGTTCAATGCAATTTTTAACCTTGCTGAACAGGTTAAAGATATGAGTAACCGGCTGACTGAAGCCATGCGCGAACAGGAAAACGGCAGCAGAGAAGTGCTGACTGCTATCAAGAGCATCAACACCGTAACGATAGAAGTACAAGCAGGTTCGGAAGAAATGCTGAAAGGAGGCGAAGGCGTTGCAGAGGAAATGCGCAAACTCGACGACCTTACCCGTGTTATCACCGAAAGCATGAACGAAATGGCCTCCGGCGCGGTGCAGATTAACAATGCAGTACAGGAAGTGAGCGAGATTACGCAGAAGAATAAACGGAGTATTGAGAGCTTGGCGGAGGAGGTGGGTAAGTTTAAAGTTAATTAGGGAAGGAAAGACACTTTTTTCCGATAAAAGATTTCTTCCCTTCCCTAGAACATGTGCTGCCGTTACCGTCGCCTTTAATATAAACTTACTTTTTACATCTGTTTTTACATGATCTTTATATCCGAAATAACTGCGGCTATGTTTCTTTGTCCACCTCGCATCTCGATCTTTTTGACACAGTTTAGCTTTATGCTTTTCTCCCTGCCACCCTTGCGGTATTTCCCCTTGTTTTATCTGCTCATTTTCTTCTTTGCTGTTATGTTGTATCGGTGCTTCTACTATCGTTGCATCTATGATTGTCCCTTCTTTTCCTATCAGATTTTGTTTCGCCAGTTCTCTTCCAAATTTATCAAATAGTTTTTCCGATACTTTCCCTTCTATCAATCTTTCCTTAAATAACCATATCGTTTTTGCATCAGGTACTTTATCTTTTATTCCTAATCCTAAAAATCTCATAAATGATAATCGATCATTGATTTGATATTCTGCTTGTTCATCGCTTATGTTGTACAGTCTTTGCAAAATGATGATCTTAAACATCATCACATAATCATACGCTGGTCTTCCGCCCAAACCTTTCGCTTCTTTTTTCAATGCTTTCTTTAAAATCGGTCTAAACAGTTCCCAATTTATTTTTTTATTCAGGGTTTCAAGATTGTCTCCGAGCTTGCTCAATATGTTTAGCCGCTCTTCTTCGTCAAATCCTCTTTCTTTCATTCTTTTACTTTAGCATTTTTTTACTTCTTTTTTAAGGGGTTTTTAGAGGTGCCCTGCAGAATAACACTAAAAAAGTTGCGCTTAAATTAGAAAACATAGACAATCTTAGAGATATGCACTATTGCTTTTTTAAGTGCATCACCCTTGTGCAACCGCTTGAGATACCAAGCAGCGTTGAGAATATGTGGGCATGCTTTTATGGCTGCACAAGCCTTACGCAAGCGCCTGTCATCCCCGATAGCGTTACGAAGATGAGCGGGTGCTTTAAAGACTGTACACGTCTTACGGCCGTTACGCTCAAATGCGATTATAGGGATAACAAATTTAATAGGGTATTCGAAAACTGCACACGTTTAACGCCAGGCAGCATAACGATTCCATCGTCTTCATTTAACGTGTATCTCTATTATGCAACAACGATGGAGGCAAAGCGAGAATAGTTTAAAAAGGGTAATAATCCGCTACAAACGTAACTAAAAACAGCGCAGGGCAACCGTAGTCGCAATACCAGAGCGGATGTGCGGTTGTCCTGCGGTGATGTAATGAAATGTTATTCGTGCAGAGGGCTTACTACCTGCCGGTTCTCGGCGATACTCTGCGTCGGAATATGTTGATCACTTTCATAAGGAGGAACAGTATGGTAAATAAAGTGCAAAAAAAATTTTTAAAAAATATATTTTTCGGGGCATCGTGGAGAGCTGCTACAGGACATCATAACGTATGGCGCGAAGAATACAAAGGAGATAAGGCCGCAGATATTCGTGCAGCTTTTCGGTTTAAATTACAAGAGGCCGCTGAGGAAATACTCGAGGATCAGTATAATGACGAGCCGCCTTCATCAGAACAGCACAGGAGAAAAGGAGGCTCCCTCTTTAGCGCAATGGAAATTGGAAGTCTGGAATGACACAATAGAGAGCCAATATCAAGTCTGCATCAGGCGAATAATGGATAGTCTCGCATGAGCTGCTCGGAAACCGTTTGTCAAATAGTAACGGCAACACCGAGCGGAAGTAACGCAGGAGCTGTGGGAAAAGGAGACAGGCGCTAATCCGAATCATTTTAGCGGCTGAAAATACACCTTCGCCTATTACAACACAAAACGTATAACGACGGTAAATCCCGACGGTTTGCCGCCAGTGGCATACAGGGAAAAAGCGGCATCTAAAATTGGACAGGAGCGAAATTAAATATAAACTTTTATTCAATTTCGTTTACAGGAACGAATTTTCCATGTTCAATATTAAACACGTTCCATTTTATTCCCTGCTTTGAATCAGAAATTTTGAATGTGTGCAAAAATTTATTCTCTACATATATTCGAACTTTTGCTCCTGATTTTGAAAGGCTAAGATTTTTTGAGTTGTTTCGGTCAGTCCAATTGAATACAAAATATTTGTAAGTTGAATTTTTATCAAGTTCTGTTATTGTAATTGTTTCTGGTCCAAAACTGTTCATGTCATCTCTGTCAAGCCAGACTTTTTTGTCATTGCTTTTTATTTTATCGCGAAATGAAATGTGGTAAAAATTTTCTTTTATCAAATGTGCATCCAAATCTTTGGGAGTTTGTCCCCAATCAAGAATTATTTTTATGCATTTGTAATCTACTTTTTTAGGGACAGAATATTTGTAGAAAAAAATACTTTCTCCAAAAACTTCAAATTTTTCATTTGTAGAAACATATTCATTATGATTTATTGTAAAATCATAAATTCCATCTGCCAGCGTAGGAAATGAGGCGATACCATTGCTGTCGGTTTTAAAAGCTCCAATGTTAGAAATATCAACTGTTGCCGACTGTATTGGTTTTCCAGTATCGCAGTCAGTAATCCAAAGAGATAGCATTCCGTCAAATTCCAATTCTGCTATTTTCTGCTGGATTCTTGCTTTATACACGGAATCAATTTCAGCGTATAAAAAAGAAAGCACAGACAGAACAATCAAGATTAAAAAAGATTTTTTCATAAACAACCTCTGTAAAATTTATTTTCGTTTAGCAATTGCGAGTGAATAGAAAATTGAACCGTCAGGCTCAATCCATCTGTCGATAACGTAAAATCCATATAATTCAGATTGCGATAGAGTTAAATCAGCTCCTGATATTTTTTCTAAATTTAAAATCTTTGAAGATGAGTTAGTAATGTTTTCATAATAAAATGAAGCTATAAACGCATTTTTTTCAACGGAAATTTGTTGGGCAGCATTCACATCTGCAACAAGCATTGATTTGTAAGGAACAGAATATTTTGCCGACATTCCCACACCAACATAAAATCCGTCAATTTTTGGAATATCTGAAATCCAGCGTGGACGTTCTCCGAAATTTCGCGTTATTTTTAACACACATTCAGTTGCCTTGTTTTTGTATTTTCCAATGACCACTGTCAGATTTGAAAAATAGTAAATGCTGGAAATTTCTATGTTATCAACAATGAATTTTGTATCCGCATCAAAATAATCGATAAAAGAATCTTTGTTGCTTTTAAAAGAATTTTCCGTATAAAACGATATGAATCCAACATCAATTTTGCATTTTATATTCATTGCAATTTGGTTCGCAATATGAATTTTTGCCTGCTGAATTTCTTTTTTGGGACTTTGCATTTTCGGAGACAAGCCAATATATGTGAAGTTGTCATGCTCTGTATTGTTTAAGACTGAATTTATCCGCTCAATTTCATTTTTAGCAGAATTTAAGGAGCTTTCAGCCTGCATAGAATCTTTAGATTCACAGAACAAATTGGAATGTGAGATAGTAAAAAATATAAGAATAAGGAGAAATTTCATACTAATAATACGGTTAAAAACAGGCAGCAATTTTTTTGCTGCCTGTTTTACTGTCAAACTGAATCAGGCTATCTTATTTTAGATTATCTTCAAGAGCACGATATGCTTCTTCGGCTTTGAATTCTGCAAAAGCAGCAGATTCATTTCTGACAAATTCATTTAAAGAAGATTTAAAATCTTTCTTCAAAT
>ERZ772957.2650-NODE-2650-length-10159-cov-3.878959_pt1 | contig 10159 bp, 6 predicted proteins | sample MGYA00580682_ERZ772957 | MGnify/ENA primary metagenome ERZ772957 (study PRJEB29015, sample SAMEA2737921) | human oral metagenome | biome: human oral; feature: human-associated habitat; material: dental | place: China | collected 2025 ...
AATATTTTTCTTTGCGTAAATAAATATTTCTTTTCACGAAAATAATTCGCAGTTGGTTGTTTTCTTTCGAATCTTCGTACGTAAGACGGGATTTTATAGTATCTTTGCAAGTAGATAAAAGAACACATTTTAGATGGAAAAGAAGAAACAGATAGATTGCTTTCTATCGTATAGCACAGTTGCAATGATGCAGTCGCTTACTGCGCAGTTGTACGAGTCAGGTGTGGTAAAGAGTATATACACATTATCAGCCGATGTCCCACCTACTGAGGCATTGCCTCAGTACGCCCATCACCTGCAGGCTGGCAGCTTGCTTTCCCTTGCTACTATGCGCCTTATTTCAACAACAGCAACAGCCGATTATGCCCTGCTTTATTTGAAGCAAGGTCCTGTTACGTTGGGCTATCATGCTTTGGATCGTATGCTGCAGGTAGCTGAGGAGACTGGTGCAGCAATGGTTTATGCTGACCATTACTCTGTGGAAGCTGGCAAGACGGTGAAGCATCCCGTTACAGCTTATCAGTTGGGTAGCATCCGTGATGACTTCGATTTTGGTTCTGTTGTACTTCTCAAGACAGAGTACCTGAAGGAGTATGCAGCGAGAGAGGTGGCAAAGGATTATCAGTTTGCAGGTTGGTACGACCTTCGTCTGTTCTTAAGTCGTAAGGGAGAACTCTTCCATCTGAATGAATATCTCTATACGGAGGAGGAAGACGACCTACGTGCAAGTGGCGAGAAGCAGTTTGATTATGTGAATCCACGCAACCGTGAGGTACAAATTGAGATGGAGCAGGCTGCAACAGCACACCTGTCAGCTATCAATGCCTTGGTAGATACAACGCAATATGCACAGCCAGACTTCTCAGCTGAGGCTTTCCCAGTGGAGGCGTCGGTGGTGATTCCTGTCTTTAATCGTGAGAAGACAGTACGCGATGCGGTTGTATCAGCACTCTCACAGAAGACAAACTTCCCTTTTAATGTCATCGTTGTCGACAACCATTCGACAGACGGAACAACGGAGATTCTCTCTTCTTTAGCTGCTGATGAGCGTCTTGTGCATCTTATTCCTACACGTACTGATCTTGGTATAGGTGGCTGTTGGAACTATGCTATCAATGATGTGCATTGCGGTCGCTTTGCTGTTCAGTTGGATAGTGATGATCTTTATTCCTCAGAAAATACTTTGCAGACCATTGTCGATGCTTTCCACGAACAGAAAGCAGCGATGATTGTCGGCTCTTATCGTATGTGTGACTTTGATCTTAACACCCTTCCACCGGGCTTGATTAGTCATAATGAGTGGACAGAGGATAATGGTTGTAACAATGCCTTACGTATCAACGGACTCGGTGCACCACGTGCTTTCTTCACTCCTTTGGTTCGTCAGCATCAATTCCCTAATACAAGTTATGGCGAAGACTATGCTATGGGATTGGCTTTCAGTCGTCGTTTCCGTATCGGACGAATCTATGATGAACTTTATCTCTGCCGTCGTTGGGGTGGAAATAGTGATGCCGTACTGAGCATTGATAAGGTTAATGCCAACAATCATTATAAAGATCAGCTGCGTACAGTTGAGATTTTAGCACGTCAGAAACAGAATCAAGATAGAGAGAAAGGGCTAACTGATTTTTTTCATAACCAGCTGAACCAATGGAAAGACGTTGCAAAACGTTTTGAAGAGTTGAAGGGTGTGCAGACGCGTGAGGTGGGTTCAGCCCTTGCGCAATTCAATCCTGCACGCTTGGTGAGTACAGGGGCAAAGATTGATAAGGCTACATTGGCTAAGCGCCCTTGCTTCCTTTGTGAAAAGAATCGTCCAGGAGAGCAGATTGTTTTGTCTTTTGGAGAAGGTTTTGATATCCTTGTCAACCCTTTCCCAATTCTCCCTGTTCATTTCACGATACCTTCTCGTCATCATCAACAGCAGGCAATAGCGGATAATTACGTACAGATACATCGCTTGCTAAGAGCTTATCCGCAGCTGATGGTGTTCTATAATGGTCCGAAGTGTGGGGCGAGTGCACCTGATCATCTCCACTTTCAGGCAGGAACAAGTGGTCTTCTTCCTTTACAACGTGACTGGCAGCGGTTTTATGCGACCTCTGTTCCACTCTTGAAGATGAACGATGGGGAGGGAATCTACGAGATAAAAGACTATATCTGTCCTGTTTTAGCTATCGTGAGTCATACAGAGAAGCACGATGTTGAGCTCTTTAGCCGTTTATATGAATCACTTCCAATGAAGGAAGATGAAACTGAGCCGATGATGAATGTCGTGGCTTGGCGCAGTGGGGAGGCGTTTATTTCAGTCGTATTCCCACGTGAGAAGCATCGTCCTGATTGTTATTCTGCTGACGGAGAGGCACAGTGTCTGGTTAGTCCGGGTAGCTTGGATATGGCAGGATTGATGATATTGCCTCGTCAGAGCGACTTCGAAGGGATGACAGCAGAGCTTGCCAAGGCAATTTTACGTGAGGTTTCACTGTCAGATGAGGCAATGAAAGATGTTGTGAAGCGGATTCGCAATAAGGCAGTTGACCTTGCCTTCGATGATTGGAAGCACGAACCTATAGTTTCGGTAGGTATCGTTAGCGGCGACGAAATACGTTTCCATCTGAATGGTACTTATACAATAGGAAACAAAGAGGTAACTGGTAAACAGATTGTAACGTTCCAAGACGGACAGATTCTGTGGAATTCTGCAGTCTATCAAGAACTTTGCTTCACCCCGCAAAATGATGATATATCCTTCACTTTGGAGGATGTTACTATCGGAGTAGACTTCCATTGGGAGCGCAAAGAGGCACAAACCTTCCTCGGAAAGCTACGTTTTGTTGTCGATGGAGATAAGCTCTGGGCTATTAATGAACTACCTGTAGAACGTTATTTAGCAAGTGTTATCTCAAGTGAGATGAGTGCTACCTCTTCATTAGAGCTTTTGAAGGCACATGCTGTAATCTCTCGCAGTTGGCTTTTGGTACAGATGAGAAGACGAAAAGCCATCGAAATGGGTGTTCAGACAGCATCTGCACCTGTAAAAGTGTCGGATGAAGAGGGTGTTGTATGGTATGATAGCGATGCACATACCTTGTTTGATGTCTGTGCAGACGACCATTGTCAACGTTATCAGGGTATTACGAAGGCAACGAGTCCACATGTTGAAGAGGCTATTAAGGCTACACGTGGACAGTTGTTGATGAATGGAAAGGAAATTTGCGATGCTCGTTTCAGTAAGTGTTGCGGAGGTGTTTCGGAGGAATATGAGTACTGTTGGGATAATACTCATAAGCCCTACCTGCTCTCTGTAGTAGATAATGCACCTTTGGGAACAGCCCCTGAGATTGACCTCACAGATGAGAAGACGGCACAGGAGTGGATTCTGTCGTCTCCAGAGGCTTTCTGTAATACAAAGGATGCGGCAGTCTTGGGTCAGGTGCTAAATAATTATGACCAAGAAACACAAGACTTTTATCGCTGGACAGTAGACTTCACGCAGTCAGAACTTGCTGAACTAATCCGTCGTAAGAGTGGTCTTGAGTTCGGAGAGATTATTGACCTTCAGCCTTTGGAGCGCGGTAAGAGTGGTCGTATTACTCGTTTGAGGATTGTAGGAACGAAGCTCAGTCGCATTATAGGTAAGGAGTTAGAGATAAGACGTACATTAAGTGAGAGTCATCTCTACAGTTCTGCTTTCGTGGTAGAACGTAGTGAGATAGTGAATGACATTCCACAGCACATCCGTCTTGTTGGTGCAGGATGGGGACATGGTGTTGGCTTGTGTCAGATTGGTGCTGCTGTGATGGGTGAGAAAGGCTATCAATATGACGAAATACTCCATCATTATTATCAGACAGCAGCTATTGAAGCACAATACAAATAAAGCATAAGGAGATGCACGAGGAGCAGAAGATTATCAATGGAATACCAATCGTAAACCAGTGGCGCAGCCATTGGCTCTGGCTTCCTACGCTCTATTTGACACGTGGACTACCGTATGTTATCTTGTTGATGACTTCATTAGTCTATTTCAACAGAATGGGCTTGTCGAATGGTGCTATCACCCTGACGACATCGTGGTTAATACTGCCCTTTATCCTCCGACCTTTGTTAGGTAGATTGGTCGTTGGCTATTGGAGTAAGTATGCGTGGATAATTCTGACAGAGTTTGTTATGGCACTGAGCCTTGGTGGATTGGCGTTTATGTCATCATCTGTTGATTGGTTTGAGTGGACTGTCTTCTTCTTAATGATAATCGCAACGATGGCTGCCTTGCATGATGTGGCTATCGAAAGACTGTATAAGCGTGAAGCAGCCTCGCATAATCGTCCTGCTTTTATTGGTACGCGTGCCATTTCTTATATGCTTTCTATCATTGTGGGAATGGCTATCCCTGTTACGATAGCAGGAAACTTAGAGGTCATTTATCGAACGGTAGCGCCTTCGTGGGCAACTATTTTTGGAGTTCTGTCAGTCTTATTGACCTGTTTGATGCTACTTCATGCTATCATACTTCCCAAAGATAATATGCATGCGAACCTCCCTATATGGACAGGAGTGACACGTCAATGGTGGCATGATGTCAAGGCTGCCTTTGTACGTCGTCCTCATTATGTGGCAAACTTGTGTTTCCTTTTTGCCTTTTTAATACCTGAAGGGATGTTTTTTAGAATAGCACCACTCTTCTTGATAGACCCAGGAAGCAATGGAGGACTGGCTCTTTCACCACAGGAATTAGGATTAGTGCTGGGTACAGTGGGAACATTCTCATTAATAGGCGGTAGTGCCTTAGGAGCAAGTTTGGTTCGTCGTGATGGCTTAAAGCGATGGTTTTGGCTGTTTGTTATAGCCTTGACCTTGCCAAAGTTTGTCTTTGTTTATCTCAGTTATTACTTTGTTTCCACCTTATCAATCATCAATTTCTGTATGATTGTTGAACAGTTCGGAGCAGGTCTTGGACTAACGGTTTATGTTGTATGGCTTGCTCATTGCACAAAAGGGGAACACTCCACATTTACTTATTCAATAGGTACGGCAATAACAGCCTTCTCGTTGGTGATGACAGGATGGTTTACAGGTTTCTTGCAGGAGTATGTGGGCTATCGTCTGTTCTTCCTTCTTGTGGCTATGTTGGGTGTTATCAGCTTTATAGTGACCTTCTTTATACCCGTAACAAAGGAGATAGGAAAACGAAAAAGGATGGTTTAAATCCATTTAAAACGACGGTTCTGATGTTTTGTTTTCAGCCGTTAACCTTTATAAAAAAGTCATGATTTTATTTGTACCTCACGAAAAATGTTGTACTTTCGCAAATAGATAGTTATAAAAAACAGTAAATAAAATGAAGATTAAGTATTTCTTAATGGCAGCTGTTGTCGCTTTGATGACAGCCTGTGGTACGGCTTCTAAAGTTCCATTAACGGGTCGTACACATCGTATCAGTATTTCTGATGCGCAGCTTCTTAGTCTCAGTAATCAGGAATATACAAAGTTTATGGCATCAGCAAAGCGTTCTACTGATGCAAAGAATACTGCTATGGTTCAGCGTGTAGGTCGTAACCTCGCTAACGCGGTGGAGACTTACTTACGTAATAATGGTTATGCCAGTGAGATTAATAACTTCAAGTGGGAGTTTAATCTCGTTCAAGACAAGCAGGCTAACGCCTTTTGTATGCCTGGCGGTAAGATTGTTGTTTATGAAGGATTATTGCCTTACACACAGAATGAGGCAAGTCTGGCAATCGTTTTAGGTCATGAGATTGCGCATGCTGTAGCTAAGCACAGTGCTGAGCAGATTACAAAGCAGATGAATCAGCAGATGGGAACCAATATATTGGGAACCGTCTTGAACTCTACTGTTGGTAGTGGAGTAGGCGATATCGCTTCACAGGTAGCAGGTGGATACTTCTCTTTCCGTAACTTGAAGTACAGTCGCGATAATGAAAGTGAAGCTGACTACATGGGACTTATCTTTGCTGCGATGGCTGGATATGACCCTGCGAATGCCGTAACATTCTGGCAACGAATGGCTGCAGCAACGAATAGTAGTCGTTCTGAGATTCTGAGCGACCACCCTTCTGATGCTCGTCGTATTGAGAATATCAAGAAGTGGCTGCCAGAAGCAGAGAAATATTATCGTGGTCGTGGCTCTAATCGTGTTTCTTCTACGGGATATCCACAGTCATCAAAAACATTGCATATAGGTGGTTCTTCATCTTCTAAACGTTCAAACAGACGTTGATAATTTGAACGACCATCATTTTATGATATCTTATTACGGCTATTTGCTTTTTCAAGAACGAAGGCACATAGCCGTAATTTTTATATAGTCAATACTGTTTGATAAAAAATGAAATGACATTCTTTAGCATATGACATTCCTATCAAATAAACTTAACCATGTTAGGCTCTGAAAAATAACATTCTTCTGACCGAATAAGTCGAACTGTTTTATGTTTAAATAAGCCCCTTTTGACAACCGATCAACCCCATTCTGGCGGTATATTATAAACTGATGAGTACTCCGCACCATTGGTGCTAAGCACTAACACGATATGTGCTAAGCATCAACACGTCATGTGCTAAGCACGAATACGTTGGTTAGATATATGTAAATACGAGCATAATAGTCATCATAAAGAATATCAAAAGCCACTAACGGCTAACTTATGTGAAATGTTTATTAGGCGTTATGAGTTGTGTTATATCGTCATCTTCCAAAGAAATATTTTTTTTGATTGTAGTAAGTAGCTGTTATAGTGTTATTTTTTCATTGAAAGATTTGATAGAATCATCTTTTTTTATTATCTTTACAAGCGAATTTAAACCTTTATAGCTATGATGGATTATCTGATACAAAACCTGTGGTTAACATGGTTGTTAGTGGGTCTTGTTTGTCTGATTTTAGAGATGATGAACGGAGATTTCTACATTATGTGTTTTGCAATAGGCAGTTTCTGTGCTTCACTTGCTTCTGCATTTACGGATAGCATAGTTGTTCACGTGATAGTCTTTGTCATTTTCTCGGTATTGAGTATATTCTTAGTACGACCGATTGCGCTTAAATACCTTCATCAAGGTGCGGATAAAAGATTAAGTAATGCTGAAGCATTGATTGGTCGTGAAGGAAAGGTAACAGATACGATTGAGGCTGGTGGATACGGCAGAGTAAAGGTAGACGGTGACTCATGGAAGGCACAGTCCGTAGATGGCACGGAAATAGATTCGGGTGCTGCTGTGCGTATTTTACGGCTTGACTCTATTATTGTAATGGTCGAACGTTGTTAAATAGTAATCTGACAATAATTAAATAACAAATAATAACCTTCGGTTTCTTGCCCCATTAAGATAACAAAATACTAAGGGTGAGGAATTAAAAACTTTAATGCTTATGGATATAATAGCTTATGTGCTGATTGCATTTGTTGTGTTAGCACTCGTTTTTGCTAAGATGTCAATCGTGATTATCTCACAGAGTGAGACAAAGATTATCGAACGTCTTGGTAAGTATTATGCAACCCTTCAACCAGGTATCAATATTATTATTCCTTTCATTGACCATGCAAAGGATATTGTGGCATTGCGTGCAGGACGTTATACCTATACAAACTCCATCGATTTGCGTGAGCAGGTGTATGACTTTGATCGCCAGAATGTGATTACAAAGGATAATATTCAGATGCAGATTAATGCACTGCTTTATTTCCAAATCATCGATCCATTCAAGGCTGTGTATGAGATTAATAACTTGCCAAATGCTATTGAGAAGTTGACACAGACTACACTTCGTAATATCATTGGTGAGATGGAACTTGACCAAACACTGACTTCTCGTGATACGATAAATACTAAATTGCGTGCCGTTCTTGATGATGCTACAAACAAGTGGGGTATTAAGGTGAATCGTGTTGAGCTTCAGGATATTACTCCTCCAGCAAGTGTTTCTGAGGCAATGGAGAAGCAGATGCAGGCTGAACGTAACAAACGAGCAACTATTCTTACCAGTGAAGGACAGAAGCAGTCGGCTATTCTCCAGTCTGAAGGTGAAAAGCAAGCAGCTATCAACCGTGCTGAAGCTAACAAACAGCAGCAGATTTTGATTGCAGAAGGTGAGGCACAAGCGCGCATTCGTAAGGCAGAAGCTGAGGCTATTGCCATTCAGAAGATTACAGATGCTGTTGGTCAGAGTACGAATCCAGCAAACTATCTTATTGCACAGAAGTACATTCAGATGCTTACAGAACTCGCACAGAATAACAATCAGAAGACTGTTTATCTCCCATTTGAGGCAAGTAATCTCATGGGTTCTATCGGTGGAATTAAGGATATGTTTAAGTAATGCTTCTTTTAAGCGTCACTTTTGCAGCGAATAATTAAATATAAACACTAAAATAGATGACTACTCCGTAAGCTTCTCTTGCTATAAAGGAACTTACGGAGTGGGTCTTTGAAGAAATGAAAAAACTTTGTATCTTTTGTGGTGCACGTCCTAACTTTATAAAGGTTGCACCAATTATCAGGGTAATCAATAGACTTTCTGAGGAGAATAGTTCTCATAAGGTTTCTTATTCATTGGTTTATGCAGGTAGTGAGAATGATCCTACACTCGAAGATCAGCTCTTTGATAATCTCTCTATTCGTAGACCAGATGTTTACCTTGGTGTTGAATGTGAGAACTTGAATGAACTTACAGGTCAGGTGATGTCTAAGTTTGAGAAGTATCTACAAGAGAATCCATCTGATGTGGTTATCGTTGTAGACGATCTTGCTTCTACAATGGCAGCTGCTATTGTGACTAAGAAGCAGGCAATCACCCTTGCGCATATTGCAGCTGGTACTCGTTCATTTGATATAACGATGCCTAAGGAAATCAATCGCTTGGTAATTGACGGTCTTTCTGATATACTTTTTACAGCCGGATTTAGCAACAACAGCATTGCTAACAAGGAAGGAGCAGAGTTGTCAAAGGTTTATATGGTGGGTAATATTCTCATTGATAATATCCGCTATGACCGTGAGCGTATTGAGGGTATGAGGCTTTCGGATATTGACGAGTTGGCAGGCTTACCTTTGAAAGAGGGTAACTACCTTGTCTTTACATTGAACCGTAAGGCGTTGTTGGCTGACCAAGACAATCTTGAACGAATGTTACACGTGTTGAGTGAGACTGCTGGTGATATGCCAATCATTGCTCCTCTTCGCGACTCAGCAGTGCAGGTTATCATGGCACTTAGCTTGAAGAAGAATATCAAACTCCATAACCTCCACATCGTAAAACCATTGGGTTATCTTGAATTTGCTTATCTTACAGCTCATGCTAAGGGTATCATTACTGACTCTGGTAATGTTGCAGAGGAAGCAACATTCAATGGTGTGCCATGTATTACGCTTAATAGCTATACAGAACACATTGAGACTGCAAAGGTAGGTTCTAACGTTTTGGTTGGTGAAGACCCAGAACTGCTCCGTTCTTCATTGAGTGATATGGTTGCAGGAACATGGAAGAAGTGTGGTGTTCCAGAGCGTTGGGATGGACGTTCAGCAGAACGTGTTGTGCAGATTCTACTTGAACGTCATTAATTAGATAATATACTGGGAGCGTTTTTACGCTTTTAAAGCAGGGATAGATAAGCTTCTTGTTCGGCATAAATATGTTTTGTCGGGTACGGGGGAATATCTATCCCTGTAAAATTCTAATACTTGTACTCAGCAAAATGACTTGACTAAAATCATAAATCTGGGCTTTGAACGATGGTTTGTGATTGAAGACGAATTTGAATCTGAATTATTTATTTATCTTTGTATTAAGGAAAAAGAATGAAATGCTTATGCATGGACATACAGATAACTATACTTTTCTAACACAAGCTCCGGTCCATCGTGTGATTGTCACAATGGCTATACCGACGATTATATCAATGCTTGTAACAGGATTATACAATATTGCCGATACGTTCTTTGTCGGTAAGATTGACACGCAAGCAACTGCTGCAGTGGGAGTAGTGTTCTCTCTAATGTTTTTTGTGCAAGCAATGGGCTTTTTCTTTGGGCATGGATCAGGCAATTATATCTCTCGTGAGTTGGGAGCACGTCGTCGTGAGAATGCTGTAAAGATGGCTTCTACAGGCTTTTTTAGCTCGTTCTTTTTCGGATTAGTTAC
>ERZ772957.2653-NODE-2653-length-10146-cov-43.222475_pt1 | contig 10146 bp, 8 predicted proteins | sample MGYA00580682_ERZ772957 | MGnify/ENA primary metagenome ERZ772957 (study PRJEB29015, sample SAMEA2737921) | human oral metagenome | biome: human oral; feature: human-associated habitat; material: dental | place: China | collected 2025 ...
GAAATGGCATCATCGATGCTCATAAAGAAGACTTTGGTACTACCTTTGTGGTATTCCCAAACCCTGCCTATGGATCTTGGGTAAGTGCATTAGCTAAAGGCTACCAAAACCTAAGCCTAGAAGAACAAAAACAAGTAAATAACCAATACTTACAACAATAAGTTTATAAGTGACGACTATAGCAATTAGATATTAACCAATGTTTATAACAATGAGCTAATAACTGTTATCTATAGCAATAAGGACGCCTTGCGTATACTTTATTAAAAACGATATAATAAAGTGTACATGCGTCTATAGCTCAACCGGACAGAGCGTCAGTTTCCTAAACTGTAGGTTGGGGGTTCGATTCCCTCTAGGCGCACCAGTAGGATAGAGCTGCAGTTTCGCCTTAATACTCGTAAGAATCTATTAAGGTAGGGCCTTGTGCCGAAATCAAAGGACACAATTTATTTGTGTCCTTTTCCTCTTTATTCTTATTAGAATTCTACTATTAATAGAAAAATAATAGGGTTATTATAGTTGTTTGATTAAAGATAAAACAAATTGATGAATAAAAATTAGAAAGTATTGACATATAAGTAATACTGATATATTATGTAATTAGATTTTACCATAGCGAAAGGTTACAGAATCTACTAAAATAAGACTTTATGTCGAAATCACTACTATCAAGTAGTTATTAACAATAGTATATGTAAATTTTGTTAGTAGTACATATTACTAATGTTTTTTGTGTGGAATTTTGAGAACAGGTCTTATGATCTGTGCTCTTTTTTTTTGTTGTTCTATTATGGCGAAAGCTTACAAAGGTGCTTAACTTCGTTGTTGAGGTTTTAGTACTCTGTAATTTTTCGCTATGATAAAACGAATTATCTGTTGAATGGAATAAGACACGTGTTTTAGTACTCTGTAATTTTTCGCTATGATAAAACTTTAATTGTTGCCCTTCAGCGAATACGCTAGTTTTAGTACTCTGTAATTTTTCGCTATGATAAAACATTGTATACCAATCGAATCGTATCCCCTTTGTTTTAGTACTCTGTAATTTTTCGCTATGATAAAACGGATAAAAAGTAAATTGTCGTAAAAGTGTCGTTTTAGTACTCTGTAATTTTTCGCTATGATAAAACTAAAATCTGTAAGGATAACCTTCATCAGATGTTTTAGTACTCTGTAATTTTTCGCTATGATAAAACTTAAATTAGCAATTAGCAGACATGATACAAGTTTTAGTACTCTGTAATTTTTCGCTATGATAAAACTATATTTTATCTAGTACGCTGCTCTCAATGGTTTTAGTACTCTGTAATTTTTCGCTATGATAAAACAGCTCCTCACAATATCGCCCTGTTCAACGCGTTTTAGTACTCTGTAATTTTTCGCTATGATAAAACATTGAAATTAAAACGCTAGATATAAGACATGTTTTAGTACTCTGTAATTTTTCGCTATGATAAAACCTGTTGTAATAGTGAATGTATAGCTGTCCGTTTTAGTACTCTGTAATTTTTCGCTATGATAAAACATATATCCGCAAGGGCATATTATTGATCTTGTTTTAGTACTCTGTAATTTTTCGCTATGATAAAACGGATAAAAAGTAAATTGTCGTAAAAGTGTCGTTTTAGTACTCTGTAATTTTTCGCTATGATAAAACTAAAATCTGTAAGGATAACCTTCATCAGATGTTTTAGTACTCTGTAATTTTTCGCTATGATAAAACTTAAATTAGCAATTAGCAGACATGATACAAGTTTTAGTACTCTGTAATTTTTCGCTATGATAAAACTATATTTTATCTAGTACGCTGCTCTCAATGGTTTTAGTACTCTGTAATTTTTCGCTATGATAAAACAGCTCCTCACAATATCGCCCTGTTCAACGCGTTTTAGTACTCTGTAATTTTTCGCTATGATAAAACATTGAAATTAAAACGCTAGATATAAGACATGTTTTAGTACTCTGTAATTTTTCGCTATGATAAAACCTGTTGTAATAGTGAATGTATAGCTGTCCGTTTTAGTACTCTGTAATTTTTCGCTATGATAAAACATATATCCGCAAGGGCATATTATTGATCTTGTTTTAGTACTCTGTAATTTTTCGCTATGATAAAACTGAATACAATATTGAATGGTAAGTCACGGAGTTTTAGTACTCTGTAATTTTTCGCTATGATAAAACATTCGGTTGTATCGCTCTTTGACTAGAACTGTTTTAGTACTCTGTAATTTTTCGCTATGATAAAACGTAATCGCATCACATTCCGTATGAACGGTAGTTTTAGTACTCTGTAATTTTTCGCTATGATAAAACATGAATGAAGCTATTATTAGTGGTCTAGAAGTTTTAGTACTCTGTAATTTTTCGCTATGATAAAACCAAAGAGTTTTAAGAAAAAATACGCCCTTTGTTTTAGTACTCTGTAATTTTTCGCTATGATAAAACAATGCTGATAACCAATTGTTGATGGCTCAGGTTTTAGTACTCTGTAATTTTTCGCTATGATAAAACGGTCGATTTACTGGTCCGGGTTATGTAATCGTTTTAGTACTCTGTAATTTTTCGCTATGATAAAACATATGCCCGCCCTTACATTACTTTTCTACAGTTTTAGTACTCTGTAATTTTTCGCTATGATAAAACCAAGTGTAGTTTCTGCCGTTCTACCACTTAGTTTTAGTACTCTGTAATTTTTCGCTATGATAAAACGTGATGCTGTTCGTACTGAATTATCTAAAAGTTTTAGTACTCTGTAATTTTTCGCTATGATAAAACGAGTCTTTAAACGAAGAGAAAAAAGGTTGGGTTTTAGTACTCTGTAATTTTTCGCTATGATAAAACTATTTGTCAGATCCGCTGATGTTTTCAGGAGTTTTAGTACTCTGTAATTTTTCGCTATGATAAAACATTCCCAGGCGTGATACTAACCAAGTGCCCGTTTTAGTACTCTGTAATTTTTCGCTATGATAAAACGATGAAAGCATTCTATATGAACGTAAGACAGTTTTAGTACTCTGTAATTTTTTGCTATGATAAAACACAATGTTGAATTATCAGCGTGATTGTAGCGTTTTAGTACTCTGTAATTTTTCGCTATGATAAAACTAATTGATGCGTGGAGTTGGCTCAACTCCGGTTTTAGTACTCTGTAATTTTTCGCTATGATAAAACCTGCTTGCAGTATGTCGCTAGTTGCTTGTAGTTTTAGTACTCTGTTATTTTTCGCTATGATAAAACCATATGATGAGTTTAGATATTTTTGCATGAGTTTTAGTACTCTGTAATTTTTCGCTATGATAAAACCTCTTGTTGGCAATACCGCATCAGTACTCAGTTTTAGTACTCTGTAATTTTTCGCTATGATAAAACTCACCATCATGGAATCGCTCTCCATCATCTGTTTTAGTACTCTGTAATTTTTCGCTATGATAAAACATTCACCTTGAGAAAGGGGGATGCGAATGTATTTTAGTACTCTGTAATTTTTCACTAGGCTAAAACTTAAAGAAAAAATACCTACTTAAACAAGATTTTAACATTGTGATCTTTACTTATGATAAATATAGAATAATAATAGAGCATAATTTTTCTAATTATAATAATTTTATGTATTAAATAGAATCAATAATTATTAGGGGAGGGTATATATGGGATATATACTAGGATTAGATATCGGGATTGCTTCTGTTGGGTATGCAATTATTGATGAAAATTATAATGTTCTAATTAGTGGTGTAAGATTATTTCGCGAAGGAACGGCGGAAGAGAATGTAGCACGTAGAGGGTTCAGAAGTAGTCGTAGAAGTATGAGGCGTAGTCGGCATAGATTGGATCGCCTAAAAGAACTCTTGTCAAGTGTACTAAGTGTAAGTGGAAATCAATCTTATACAAACCTCTATGAAATTAGAGTTAGGGGGCTTAGTAATAAGCTCACGCCTGATGAGTTGATTGCTGCAATCATTCAACTGGCTAAACATAGAGGTATATTCTATCTGAGTCCAGAGGATCTTGCTACCGAGGACGGAAGTAATCAGAGCTCTGCAGATATTATCCGAACTAATGAGAATAAGCTTAAAGCTGGAATATATCCTTGTCATGTTCAGCTAGAGAAGTTGAATACTATAGGAACCGTCAGAGGTATTGAAAATAAGTTTACCCATGAATCGTATCGTAGTGAATTAATTAAGCTTCTTGAAGTTCAATCGGCATTTTATCCTCAATTAAATGAGATAATAGATGATATTTTATGTATATATGATTCTAAACGTGAATATTATGAGGGACCAGGTAGTTATAAGAGCCCTACACCTTATGGACGTTATCAATTAGATGAAAATGGTAATGTTATTAAGCTTAATTTAATTGATAAGATGCGTGGTAAGTGTACGTATTTTTCTGATGAATTGAGAGCACCTAAATGGAGTTATAGTGTATGTTTATTTAATCTGTTAAATGATTTAAATAATTTAACGATCCAAGGTGTAAAGATAACTGAGCTTCAAAAACAAGAGTTGATTAATGAGTATGTAAACAAAGGTAAATCAATAACGATTCCTGTCATTGCAAAGGTTTGCGGTGTTAAGAAGGAAGATATTTTCGGTTTTCGTATAGATAAATCAGAAAAACCTATTTTTACAAAATTTGAAGGTTATAATGAGTTATTAAAAATTGCAAAATCTGTCAATGAAGAAATTACTATTGAAGGTAATAAAGAATTAGTAGATGATATTTCTGAAATCCTAACTAAAGAAAAAAGTATAGATATTAGGGCAATGAAATTAATAGATGATTTAAAATTATCTACTAGTTTGGCGAAAGAAATTGCAAAATCAGGAGGTTTTACTGCATATCACTCTTTGTCATTTAAGGCTATTAATTTAATCCTAGATGATTTATTAAAAACTAGTAAGAATCAAATGGAGTTATTTACTGAGCTTGGTATAAAACCCTATAATCATAATTTTACTCAGGGAAATCAATTAAGTGCTAATTTATCTGAGTGGATTGTATCACCTGTTGTTAAACGCTCTATTAATGAAACTATTAAGGTGTTTAATGCACTGCGTAAATATCTTAAAGCTAAAGATGGTGATGATGCTGAGTTTAGTGATGTAGTAGTAGAGTTGGCACGAGAAAAGAATAGTCAAGAGAAGAAAGACTTGATTAAGAAAATTCAGAAGGCTAATGAGGAAAAACGTTATAAAATCATGGAGCTTGTTGAAAACAGGAAGCTAACGAGTGCAGAGTTTGAGCGTATTAGTTTGCTGTTAGAGCAGGATTTTAAATGTGCATATTCTTTAGAGCCTATAGAGTTATCTGATGTGTTTAAAGTGGGTCTTTTAGAAGTTGATCATATTATCCCTTTATCTATATCTCTAAGTGATGCTCAATCTAATAAAGTACTTGTCTATCAGAGAGAAAACCAAGCGAAAGGACAACGGTCACCGTTCCAATATTTCAGCAGTGGTAAGGCAAAAATAACTTTCGAAAGATTTAAAGAGTATGTTACTAAAAATTTGAATTTTAGTAATGCTAAAAAGCGAAATTTATTATATCTTGGAAATCCAATTGAGGATATGAAAGGCTTTATTGATCGTAACTTAGTAGATACACGTTATGCATCTCGTGAAACCTACAATTTATTAAAATCTTTTTTTGAGTATCATCAGATAAATACCAAGGTTAAAGTTATAAATGGTTCTGCTACAAGCTATTTTAGAAAAAGAGCGTACTTACCTAAAAATAGAGATGAAACATATGCTCACCATGCTCAAGATGCTATGATTATTGCTGGATTTGCTAATACGAAACTAATGAAGTTTTTCTCCAAAATAGGTGCATTTTCTGAGAGTTTAAATAATAAGCACTCTATTGCAGAGGTAGATGGCAACATTATTAATTCTGAGACCGGTGAGGTGCTAGAACAAGAGTTATTTGATAAATCAGAGAATGTATCTAACTATATTAAATTCTTAAAGCGTATTGAAAATATAGAGCCGTTATATTCTCATAAGGTGGATCGTAAACCTAATAGAGCTTTATATGATCAACAGATTAAAGCTACGAGAAGCTTTAGTGAAGGTAATAAAGAAGTGACCTATATTATCACTAAATATAGCGATATTTATAATACCGGGACTGGTAATTCTGGCAGTAAACTAAAAAAAATGATTTTAGAGTCTCCTAATAAATTGTTGATGTATCATCATGATTATAAAACTTTTGAGATTTTTCTTAAGATTGTAGAACAATATGTGGAAGAATCTAACCCATTTGCAGCTTATAAAGAAGATCATGGACCAATTCGTAAGTATTCAAAAAAAGGAAATGGACCAATTATTGAATCAGTTAAATTCCGAGAAAAGCAGTTAGTTTCTCATCGTGTTAATACAAAACAGCAGGGGCATAATAAATCAGTATTTTTGAAGATAAAGAGTTTGCGTACAGATATCTATCAAGAAGGAAAAAATTATTTAGTTTTAAATGTACCATATGATATGGTCCAATTCATAAATGGGAAGTATTTAATTAATCAAAGTCAGTATTATAAGGCTAAAAAAAATCAGAATATTTCGGAGGATGCTAAGTTTGTTACCTCTCTTTATAGAGGAGATTTCATATCTTATGAATATAAAGGTGAAGTTTTAAGTTGCATATTCAAATGTATGAATAGTGAGAAAGAACATAAAGTAGAAATTTCTTATATAGATCGACCTACAAATGAACAAAAGCGATTATCAGTAAAAACTTCTATTAAGAACCTAACTAGATATAATATAGATGTATTGGGTAATAAATATAAAGTTACAAATGAGAAATTAGAGTTTGATGTTACGATTTAATGTTGCAGGGAGAGCACATTATGGGGTGGCGAACAATTATTATTGAACAGAGCCAACAGGTCTCATTACATTTAGATAATTTAAAAATTAGAATGCTTGAAGGGGACTATTTAGTCCCCTTACAAGATATTAGTGTAGTTATCTTTAACAACTATAAATTAAATGTTACAACGCAATTATTATGTAAGATGAGTCGTTATCAAATTTGTGTAATCATTTGTGAAAAGAATGGATTACCATCTGTTGTTATGAACCCTATAGCAGGAAATTATGTGACTTTTAAAAATCAAGAAACACAACTGAATATGAATCCATCTAGACCAGGTGATTTATGGAAAGCTATTATTGAACGTAAGATTAATAATCAAATGTTTGTTTTAGATCATTATTCATTATCATTAGATACGATTGAGATAATGGAATCTTTAAGAGATACGATTCAGCCGTTTGATGCGGAAAATCATGAAGGTATTGCTGCAAAAGTTTATTTTAAAGCTTTATTTGGTATTGGTTTTATTCGTGATCGAGAAGAGGGAGATTCTATCAATAATGCTTTGAATTATGGATACTCTATTATTAGAGCCCTTATGGCAAGAGCATTAGCTGCTAAAGGTCTTATATTATCAATAGGGATAAAACATCATAATATATATAATCACTTTAATCTCGTTGATGATTGCATGGAAATATATAGGCCCATCATAGATGATTGGGTCTATTCTTGTATTTATCTGCCTGAAGTTCTATTTTCAAGAGATATAAAACTTAATTTAATTACTATGCTTTCTGAGCGTACAGTACGTCATCAAAATATATCTTATTCAATAGCAGATTCAATGAATAAATTTGCAGATAGCTTCGTTCGATGTATGACTGATGATAATGAAGTATTAGATTTACCATTATTAGATATATGATATTGGTGTGTGAAATGAATAGGTACAGAATGGTGAGAGTATTAATAATGTTTGATTTGCCTATGGATGATACTATTGCAGTTCGTCATTATACCCAGTTTAGGAAGTTTTTGATACGGCAAGGGTATTTTATGATTCAGTATTCTATTTATTGTAAGATTATGCCTAATCGGGATGGTGTAAAGGCTCATATTGAATATATTAAGCGCTATTTGCCTCCAGATGGGGCTGTATATGTTTTGCAAGTTACAGAGAAGCAGTATCAAGGTATGAAACTATTAACTGGGAAGAAACAAATTATCGAAGAGAAGTTAACGATTGATAAAACTATCATTTTCTAGGAGGCGTCTATGAATGGTGAATTGGTATTATCAGGGTATAGACTTTTTGAACCAGTCCATATTAACTTACAGGCTATAACAATTGTGGTACCACAAGATGATTTCAGGACCGTACCGGTTATATTTGATTTTATAGAACGATATTTTGATAAAAGGAGATTCTCCCAACAATACCCATTTAATACATTGAATCTTAATAATAGTGTATGTAGAGATGATGAGTTTGAAATTTTGTATATTCCTTCAAGAGTAGATTCAACAGAGCTTTTTAAGATTGCAAAAAAGAGTTTGTTAGGTAAGATAACTGAGAAAATCTATAAAGAAGTTTCAATATCTGAACGGGAAAAATGCTTTAATCAGTTGAATTCTGTAATACTTTCGCCAATTAATGAATTGTTATCTCGTTATAATTTAATATGCGAGAGTAATATGAATGATTTTTGGAGCTTTAGTAAGATTATAAATGTACTATCTAATAATATGGAACTATATGGTACGTTTGATGAACGATCGCAGTATGACTTGAAATATATGCTGGTAGATTTATTTGCTGAGCTAGATATAGGAAAGAAGAAGCTACTCCTATTAGATTTACCTGAACAAGGCTTATCAACAGAAGAATTTCACTCTTTGTTAGGCTATCTTAATAAAAAATGCTCAAATATTGATAATGCTATAGTTTATACACAATCTAGTGCTATTACTAATATATATGAGAAGCCTTTGTGCTATCATATAGTTAAAGATAATCAAATATGGGGAATGGATGATTACGATGAAATTGAAGTTTTATTGCTAGAGGATAGTGAATCTATAAATTTACTGGAGAAAGAGCGTCGGTTTATAAAAAGCTTGTTTAATCGTAGTCTATTTGAAACAGATTATAAAGAGATTAGTGATTTATTTTTTAGTAAATAAGTTGAATTTTAAAATATAGTAAATAGAGTGAGTATATATGAGTATTTACAATTGGATTCAAGAAAAGCTCTTCGATAACTACGAAGAGTGGCGTATGAAGAGCCCTGATTATAATCGAAACGGTTTTAACATAGTTGGCATAGATAATACATTAAAGGCCATGCATGATGGATTTTTCATGTACATGGAGTTATACCCATCTCATGCGATCAATGGTTGTACTGCGATGAAAGCCCGTGTAGGCGAAACATCGGATGCGGTAGATATATTTTTAGACATAGATGGTAAGACCTATCGTATGGCTGATGTACGTTATCCAGATGCGGTGCAGATGATGCGGGCTTTTGTGAAAAAGCGGAGATTGCCTGATCGTAGTTTGTGTGTAGAAGTAGCAAAACTAGACATAAAGCAGCTGCGATCGACATTTACAGAGTTAGCAACGCTATTGTTAGGCAATGCTAAACAAGCTAACTCTTTCATGACTAAGGAAAAGTTACATTCTATGGAAGCCTTAGAAGATAGTTGGTGGAACCTCTATGAGAAATTGCTATCTAAAGGATATGCCGTAGAGCTAAGCTGTAAGTGTGAACTAGAGGATTTTATTCATAATGTGCAGAAATTAATACGTAACAAGTCTTTAGATACTAGCGAAAATCTAACTATTGATACAGCAGCATTAGATGAAGACCAATGCATTACGGACTGGAGTGCGGATCTTAATGCCACATGGGAAGCCCATAAGTTAGTAGGTATGGATATCGGAACCGATAGCTTTGTACTTATGGTGCTTTCAAGTGAGGAATTCGAAGCAGCCCAAGAACTAGCGAAAGAATTATTACATAGAATCGATGTAGCTGAACGCTTGTAAGTAATATAAATTATGATGTAGTAGCACAATTATAATGTGGCCGCACCTATAAGAATGCAATTCTTAACTGTAAACAATTTGCACCGTATAAATGTTATGAATAGGAGAGAGTCATATGAGTGTTGTACGTTTGCCAGAATATGAGCAGAGTTTGAATCTGAAGTATTTGAAATCTATGCATTACCGCGTAGTGATGCGCATGGGGCTAGTCCTTATTTAGAGAAGTACCATAGACCACTGGTGTCTACTGATGC
>ERZ772957.2656-NODE-2656-length-10122-cov-43.185954_pt1 | contig 10122 bp, 5 predicted proteins | sample MGYA00580682_ERZ772957 | MGnify/ENA primary metagenome ERZ772957 (study PRJEB29015, sample SAMEA2737921) | human oral metagenome | biome: human oral; feature: human-associated habitat; material: dental | place: China | collected 2025 ...
CCTCTACCCGCAACCCCCGACCAACACCCGGTCACCCACACTCAACTCGGAAGAGCCAAATTGCTGGACGTTTACGGCGCTCGGGCACGTGTTCGCGGGAGGGGAGCGTGTGTGCTCAGAAAGTCACTAAGCACGACCAAGGAGTGTGGCAGGCGTTCGGCGTGGATTGCGTGCGGCCTGGGATGAGGTGGGCGATTCTAGAATGCTCGCCAGCTAAAGAGTGGTGGTTGCGTAGTGCGGCTGCCCAGTGGCGGGTGAAGAGTTGGCCTTGGTGTCATCAAGAGGGTGAGGGGGTGAGGGAGTAGGGAGTCTAGTGGCGCTCGCTGCCCTATGTTTCACGTGAAACACCCTCAATGTTCTGTTACTGAGATCGTTCAGCTGTCTGAAGAAGTGCATCGAAGTCTTTCAGGAAGCATTTCCCAAGTTCACTATTCGCATCGATAACAAAGGTTGGTCTATTCTTAGGGCGGTCCTTGAGGTGAGAATACGGAAAAAATATAATGCGGTGCCCTAGTCGGACCATTCCGTACTGTGGGAGTTTTTTTAGGTTGTGTAATTCGACAGCCTCTCCTAGTGAGCGGAGCTCCTGAGACGCTTTAATGTACTCACTCTGCAATTCTTCATGTGTGACGCCGGACAAAGCGCCCATCAGGAAGAGTACGTTTTCATCATATGGGTTAGGGATGGCGTAACGTATTCGGACCTGCCTGGCCTGAATTGCTTTCTCAAGGGCATCTGCGTTCCCTCGGATCCATCCGGACCCGGCCCACCAACAGACGTCGATTTCATCAGCGTCAGCAATATACTTTTCCCAGGGAATCTTATGTTCGAAATCTGTTGTGGTGTGTAAAATTCCCTGATCGGCTAATGTGTTGGAAAGTCCGGCCTCCCGAAGAGACTTGTCAGTCTGGTGCTGAATCTCTTGAATGAGATCGTTTTTTCCAGATACTTCCCATAGGATTCCGATAGTACAAGCGGCGATGATTGTAATCAACACATTATCGAGTAATGAGCAGAGTGTGCCCAAGACATTGTTTTCACTACAACAAGTGCGCAAAGTTAAATCACCGATGAAGCACAGAAAAGCCAAAACAAGGCAATTCAAGAGTATGCGATTGTAGTACCAATGCCACTTGTGTGAAGTATTAGTGCCATTGTTGGTTATTTCTCTTGAGTCGTTCATGGGAACTTATCCTTCGGGTATCTCAAGGGTCGGCAGCGTCGCCAGGAGCTCCTGGGTTCGTATCGAGACCGTGACCAGGCGCTTAATCAGGTCTACGACCGCGTCGGGGCGGCCCTGCTCCCGCAGGAAATCGTTCGGGTCGTTGACGATGCCCGACGCCTTGTCCGTCTTCACGTGGTAGCGGTCGATGATCCACTCGAGCGGGCTACGGCCCGAAATCGAATAGTCCTGCGCCTCGGCCGGAATGCCCGTCAGGGTCACGTAGTCGTTGTATTCCAAGCGCGTGACGTCCTTATCGCGGCGCCCCAGCTTCGGGAAACGCATCTTGCGCTCGCCGATCCGGTAGTGCTCCCACGGGTCCGCGGGCGCGTGCAGGCTCGCCTCCTCCTGTACCGACGGGTACGGCTCCACCCGCTCGTAGTTCACGTGCAGGTCCGCCAGCTCACGGCCCACGCTCGCATACGTGTGGAAACCCGCCGCACGAGGAATGTGCGGCAGCATCTTCTTCAAGTCATCCTCGTAGCGCTCCCGATACTCCGGGTGGTGCAGCAGCGCGTACACGTAGAAGAAAATGTCCTCCTTCGTGATCCCCGCATCCCCGTAGTGCTCCCGGTACGAGGCCAGCGTCGCGTCCGTCACGTTATCGACGCGGCGATACCCGCCCAGGATCGCCGGGATCTGGTCGCCGATCGGCCGCGAAAAATCCAGGGACGAGGCCGTTGCGGCCTCATCCGCCCGGCTCTCCGAGGAGGTCGCCAGGTCGGCGAACAGGTCGGGCTCGCTCCCGGAGGTGGGGGAGAGGGGTTCCCAGGTGTAGAGGGGGAATGTCTGCGTTGTTCCCATCGTGTGGAGATCTGGCAGAAGATCTGTCATGAGGGATGTCAGTTCTTTGCGTGAATCATCTTCGACAGCGATGGTGAGGTTGCGGTGGGAAGCCGTTGGCAAAAACTGGGGGAGCTGATAGATCATGTCGTTCATCTCCCGAGCAAAGTAAACGCTCTGTGCACAGAACGGCCGGTAGATGCCAGAGCGGATTGAATCCGCGTTGAATTCGTGATGTTTGCGAGATACGAGATCGCGGATGAGCTGACGGTTCCAGTTAATTTGCGTGGAATCTGTGTTGATAGCTTCTGCCGTAGTTCCAGCCTCGACCGCTGCATTGTAGTTGTCGATCATGCGGCGCATGTTCAATTCGACCGCTTCTTGGGAGAAGTTGTAGCACCACGCGTCGCGATTCGTTTTGAGGCCGTTTGAATACTGACGGAAGATCGCAGGTGTTGCTTCCTTACCCTTGAGCGACTTGTTACCGATCTCCTGGAAGGTCATGAAGCGCTCGTCGCGAGAGCTGATCCAGTCGCCATGTTGGTTCGGCGTGACGGAACGGAATGCGTCCGCCCCACTGATCCCTTCGATCGAACCGTAGGCGGTTATCTGATCGAGCTTCTCCTGGCGGGTCGCGTAGTCCTCCGCCTCCGCGTAGAAGACCTCGGCGGTGCTGGAGTGGGAGGGGTCCTTGACGAGGACGGTGATAGCAACGCCGGTGCGAGACCCTTCCTCGAACACGTTTCCGCCCTCACGGCGTCGGCGCTCACCGGATGTTCGCGCGTTCCCCTTCAGGTCGTAGATGAAGATCTGGGAGAACTCCTCCTGCAGCGACAGTCGGACGCCATCCGCAGAGTTGCCATCCACGAAGGAGCTGTTGGAGACGAAGGCGATGACGCCGCGTTCACCGATGCGGTCCGATGCCCAACGAAGCGCGCGGAAGTAGGAGTCGTAGAGGCTGTTCTTGTTGACGCCCGATGATTGATCCGCATAGGTGGCCGCGATACGTGCGTCCAGGCGAGGGTACGCCAGGTTCTGGTTGTCGTCGTTTGCGCTGTTCTGACCCGACGAGTACGGCGGATTCATGACGATCACCGTGATCGTGGAATCCTTCTCCGCCTTCGCGCGCTCGTTGTTCGCGGCCAGGCCCTCGAAATCCTCGGTGATCGTGCCGTCGCCCTCGTGCAGCTGGAAGGTGTCCGTCAGCGTCATGCCCGGGAACTCGACGTACCCCTCGTCCACACCCTGCTCGGCTCGCACCTGGTGGTAGACCTGCTCGATGTTGATCGATGCGATGTAGTAGGAGAGCAACACGAACTCATTCGCGAAGATCTCGTTCTTGTACTTGTGTTCCAGGGCCTCGGGCGGAATGACGCCGAGTTGGAGCAGGCGCGCCACGAAGGTGCCGGTCCCGGCGAAGGGCTCGATGATAGCCACGCCCGGATCCCCCAGGCTCTGCCCAAACGCCGTGCGCATCGCATCATCCGCGCTGCGGATGATGAAGTCGACGACCTCGACGGGCGTGAAGACGATGCCCAGGCGCTCGCTCATGCGCGGGAACGCCTGCGAGAAGAAGCGATCGTAGAGCGTGCGCATGATCTCCTGCTTGCCCGCCAGGGTGTGCACGGCCTCGATGCGCTCGACCATCGCCCGATAGAAGGAATCCAGCTCGCGGCGCTCGTTTTCGAACATCGAGTGCGACGCCAGCATCTCCACGATTGTGTTCATCGCGCGGCTCACCGGGTTCTGCTTCGAGAACGAATGATCCGGGAACATCGCGTCAAAGAGCGGGGCCGTCAGGATGTGCTGGGCCAGCATCTCCACCGCGGACTCGTTGTCCACGGCCGGGTTCAGCGTTGCGTGCAGCGCGTTCACGAACTCCTGGAACGCGTCCTGGCGCTCCGGATCCTCCAGCAGACGATCGATGAGGTGAATGTAGCGGTCCGCGACCGTCGCGATGTCCTTGGACCAATCCTCCCAGTACAGGGACGAGCCCACCTTCTTCACGATCCGGCCGAACACCGACTCCTTCCAATCCGAGGGCAGCAGCGTCAGCTGACCCTGGATCCCCTGGGCCACCCCGTCCGCGCCCGACCCCGAGGACCCGGCCCCGGCCTCGTCCCCATCGGACGCACTGCCGATGAGTGGATCGTCCTGTTTCTTCGCCTTCTCGAGGGACACCTGCTCGACGATGATGTTCTCCGGCCCCTGGCCGTTGAGCTCCATTGAGTTGATCGCTGCGTCCAGGCGCTCGTCATGGGCGCGAAGGGCCTTGAGGACCTGCCACACGACCTGGAAGCGCTTGTTGTCATCCAGCGCGCGCTCCGGCGCCATGCCCGCCGGCACAGCCACGGGCAGGATGATGTACCCGAAATCCTTGCCCTCCGCGCGGCGCATCACGCGGCCCACCGCCTGGATGACGTCCACCTGCGACTTGCGCGGCGACAGGAAGAGCACCGCGTCCAGCGTGGGCACGTCCACACCCTCGCTCAGGCAGCGCGCGTTCGTCAGAATGCGGCACACCGGGACCTCGTCCGTGCCCGCGCCCTCGTTCAGCCAGTCCATCTCGCGCGCACGCAGCGTCGCGTTCATCGTGCCGTCCACGTGGCGGCACTCGACCTGCAGGTTATCCGACGCGTCGTCGTTGCTGAGGTCGCTCAGGCCGAAGGGTCCGTTGACCAGGTCCGGGAACTGCGTCGCGACCGCCTTCGAGGCCTTGATGTCCTTGCAGAAGGCCACCGCGCGGCGCATCGGCGCGCGATCCTCGCCGTAGTCCATGTCCGAGCCGCGATTCTTGCGCTTCGCCAGCGCGTTCCAACAGCCCGTCAGCTTCGCGGCCGTGTCGAGGTTCAGCTCGCCGCCCATCTCCGCGATCGCCTGATAGTGCTGCGACACCTCCTCCTCGCTGACCGTCAGGATGATGACCTTGTAGTCCGTCAGCAGGTTCTCCTTCACCGCCTGGCCGAAGCCCAGGCGGAAGAACACCGGACCGTAGGTCTCCTGGTCGTCCATAGAGGTCAGGATCGCGTCCTTCTCCGACGCCCTATTCTTCGCGTTCTCCGCGAAAATACGCGGTGTTGCCGTCATGTACAGGGTCTTCGCGCGGCGGATGAACTCGTCGCTGTGGATCTTCGTGAAGGCGCTCTCGTCCTCGCCCGTCAGTGTCGCTCCGGTCGTACGGTGGGCCTCGTCGCAGATGATCAGGTCGAAATCGCGCCACTCATCGCCCGCGATCTCCTGCGCGCGGTGAATGACCTCGATCGACTGGTACGTCGCGAAGACGACCTGCAGGCCCTCCGTCGAGTTGTTCGCATTCAGGGAGTCCGCGAGGCGCTGGCCGTCCGTCGTCGCCGGAATCGGCAGGTCCACCGCCGACTCCTCGGCCGTGTCGTTACGCGCCGACGAGGACACCTTCGTATCCGAACACACCGCCCACGCCGTGAACGCGCCGTCGGCCTCGGCCGCCCAATCGTCCAGCGTCTGCTTGAGGAGCGCGAGCGAGGGGACCGCGAACAGGATCCGGGCTGTGCCGCCCTCCTTCTCCACGAACTCACGCGCGATCGTGAGGGCCGTAAACGTCTTACCCGTGCCGCACGCCATGACCATCGTGCCGCGGTCGCGCTCCTCGAAGCCCGACATCACCGCGCTGCGCGCACGCACCTGATGGTCGCGCGGAACCTTGCGCTCGCGGGTCTTCGGCGCCTGCGTCGACCCCAGCGAATACGTGCGCCAATCAATGTCCGAATCGCGCAGATCCGCCAGCGTGATGCGAGAAACCGGGATCTGCTGGCCCTCGATCGCGTCCTGCGCGTTCTTGCCCCACGGCGCGCCCGACGTGTCCACGACGATGCGGCGGCCGAACGGCTCCTTACCCGACGCCGACAGGAACGAGTCAATGTCCGCCTTCTGAATGCGGTGACCCAGCGCGTAGAACTTGCACTGGATGGCCACCGGACCCTCGCCGTCGCGGACCGGGATCGCCACCAGATCGATGCCCGTGTCGCCCGTGCGGCGCTCCGGCCACTCGCTCCACAGGTGGATCTCCTTGAACTGGTGCGCGAAACGCGCGTCGTGGAGCAGGAACTGACGCGTCAGCTCTTCAAAGAGCGTGCCCTTCTCGCGCTCGCTTGTCGCGCGCGCACGATACTCATCCAGTAGGGCGTCGAGCGCGGACTTTGAGGAGGCATTTGGTGAGGTGTTTGCCGAGGCGTTCGACGAGGTGGGGGTGGCGTCATCTGACAAACGTTCCCGAGCGTGGTGGGTGTCGGTGGAATCCGCTTCCATACCGGGCAGTGCCATGAAGTCGTCGTCGCGCGCAGCAGTCATGCGACCAAGAATAGCGGGTAATCTACGACACACAAGCTAGGTAGCGTCGCGGGTGGGGGCACAAGGGGATTGCTGCGCTGGTGAGCAGCAGCTGCGGGTAGCGGGTATATGTTTCCGTCGTTTCATTGATCGTTCCGGCTAACTTTGGGTATATTTCTTAGTAAGTGTTAGGGCTGCTGCACCGCATGCTTATGATCCAAGGAAGGAAGTAGAGATGCGATGAGTAATCTCGGGGCATATCAGATGGTCACTACGGGAATCAAAGCAATGGGGGGACCAGCTAAAGCTGGTCTTATTGCTGTTGGCTCTGTTGTAGCGCTCACGGGTTCTGTTTACCGCATTGGTGTTAATCGTGGTGTCAATATGGGCGATCGTCAGACTATCGAGGCGAAGGTCACTGAATGGGTGCGTTCAAGATTTGCCCAATTCAATGCTCATGAGCTTTCTGAGGTGCATACGGTCTCTGCTGACGTTGAGTGTGGCGGTGGTCTGATGTTGCGCGCAGGTGATAGATTTCAAGTGGGAAAGGTTATCGATGACATGGTCTATGTCGAGGTTGAAGGCAGCGACGATAACCCATTTATTGTGTCGGCTGAACAACTGACGCTGCACTCTGACTATCACTTGCTTCTTAAGGAAGAGGACAGCCTGTTGGCTGGCCATTGAGTGCTACTGTAACAAGGAGGTGTTTGATGACGAGTCGGTATATATAGCGCAATATACGCGTGGGCTGGCTCTTGCCCAAGCAATAGGTGCACCAATGGGAGCAGTGTCACCAATAACAACCAATAATCCTCAAAATGCTGGTCTGCAAGACCAGACCAGGCCAAAAGAAAGGCATAATGCAAATGGCTGTTTTCTATAGTTTTCACTATGAACGGGATGTTCACCGTGTGCAGTTAATCCGTAACATGGGCAGTGTTGAAGGGCAGAAACTTCTCAACTCTCAAGAATGGGAAGTGGTTCGCGCAAAAGGCGACAAGGCTATTCAGAATTGGATTGACGAACAGATGAAGTGGAAGAGTGCTGTGGTTGTACTTATTGGCGCACAAACTGCTTCCCGGCCATGGGTGCAGTATGAGATTCAGCGAGCATGGGACCTGCGTAAACCCCTCCTCGGGATACGCATTCACGGACTTTCATCTATGGGATCTACAGACGCTGAAGGAGCGGACCCATTTTGTAGTATCGACGGATTCAAAGGATACAATCCAGGACTTAGAATTTTCGACCCTACACGGCGCGATTTTCGGGGAAAGATTGACTCTAAGGCTACATATGATGAGCTGTCGTCGAATTTGCATTCTTGGGTAGAGCAAGGACTTATTAGGAAATGAATGGCCTACAGTTCTGTCCCTTTTGTGCGATTGTTCGCGGAGAAGACGCAGTTGTGCGCGAAGTTGCACGTAATGACAAGGTCGTGATTATCTTCCCAACAGAGCCTGCTGTTCTTGGTCACTGTATGGTGATTCCTCGCCGCCATGTTGAAGAGTTCACCGCGTTAACTTCTGACGAGGTTAGCGCGGTGATGACTTCAGCCCAAGCCGTGGCTATTAGCCTGCGCGAAACCCAGCATCCGGATGGAATTAACATCATCCAATCCAACGGTGAGGCAGCTACACAGAGCGTTCCTCATGTCCATGTCCATATCGTGCCCCGATGGGATGGCGATGCCTTTGGGGAAATTTGGCCATCCAAGACAGACTTCTCTGATGAGGAGAAGGACCGGGCTCTTGCGAGGTTACGCGCAACAACTTCTCTTCCTGATAGCTCCGCTACACCAGAGGATCGTCGGCAGCACCTGTCCTTTGCTCAGAACGTCATCAGCCGTATGGCGCAATCGTCTTCCAACACGAAAAGTTGGTTGCTTCCCGTAGTGACGGCAGCTTATGGGTATTCACTCACGAAGTGCTCCGTTGCACTTGCTGTCCTAGGCATCGTTGCTACGGTTGTTTTCTCATTCCTGGATGTTGGATACCTGAGGACTGAGCGCAAATATCGCGATCTCTACGAACGTATAGCTGCCGGTGACCCCGATGTTCCTCCATATTCGCTGAATTACCAGTGCTCTGGGGAAACTAGGAGGACCCGATTCTTGGAACATTACTCGGTCATTAAAGGGTGGGCGATCTGGCCATTCTACGGGACGCTACTTGTTAGTGGGTTTGCGTCCTTAGGACTGGCGCTTGTGCATTGACATTGATAAGGGGCTCTTCGCCCTCGGTTAACTACGTGGGACGTGTTTCTGGCCGCGCCGTGGCAGTGCCCCGCTCCCTTTGGCGGCTCTTCATAATTGGGGGTGTAGTTGGGGTCTGAATCCTCCGGTTTCGAGGAGTGCTCGGGTGATGTAGTTGGTGAGGTTACGGAAGTCCTGGGGCGGAGCCGCGTAGGTGTTCGAGGCGTCCGTTGATGGCTTCGGTAGGGCCGCCTGTGGTGTGGGGGTGGTGTGATGTAGGCCAGGATGTCCCCGGCTCGGCGTTTGAGCGTTCTTCCCAGTGTGACGATCTGTGTGAGGGAGCGAGGCACGCCCGCGTCGCTAAGACAGGCTATGTCGGCTTGCATCAGGGCCTTACCGCGGATTTTGTTGGGATCACGGTAGGCGCCTGGTGATGTTCTGGTAGGCGCTCCAAGTGACCTCGAGCGCGACGTGCTCCTCACCGGAAAACAGGTTGAGTAGTTGGTGCTGCTGGCGTGGCGTGAGCAGGCAAGATCTGGTGTGCAAGCATTCTGCGGGCCTTGTACAGGGGGTCGGTGGCCCGCCCGCGCCGGTGGTGGAGTTCTTGCTGGATGCGCCTGCGGCACTCATCGAGAGCATCACCGGCCAGGTGTACGACGTGGAAGGGGTCCATGACCGCCCTCGCGTCGGGGAGTTCTTCAGCGGCGGCGCTTTTAAACCCGGTGAATCCATCCATCGCGACGATCTCAATGCGCTCACGCCACGTGTTGGGGCGGGAGGCCAGTCAGGCTTTGAAGACCCGCTTGGAGCGACCCGGGACCATGTCCAAGAGCCGGGAGGGACCGCGACGGTCTCGTACGGGAGTGACGTCCAAGATGACGGTGACGTACCTGTCCCCATACGGGTGTGGCGCCACACGTGTTCATCCACCCCGATGACACGCACGCCTTCACACCGTACTGGATCATTGATCAGCAGACGCTCCCCTTCAGCCAGGACAGCAGTGTTCGCGGCTCTTCCAGGACACACCCAGGCCCTGGGAGATGCGCGCCACCGTCACATGATGAACGACCAGCCCAGTGAGCGCCCAGCGCACCGCTGCGCGCGAGAGCTTCGCACGCGGATCGGCCGCTTGGCTCATGTCTTGGCGCCACACGTGAGCACACGTCTCGTACCGGTAGCGGCCAACGCTCACGTGCATGATCGTGGGGCGCCACCCGTAGGGCTCGTGAGCCAAGCGCCTGACCACCGTGTCACGCAAGGCGCCCTGACATCCGCAGCGTCGGCACCACCGGTCCTCACCAGTAATACGGCATGCCAACACTGCATGGTCTGCCTCAATGCGCTGGCCGGTTACTTCCAGGCCTAGGTCATCCAGGCGCGTGAACGCGCTCAGGTCAGGGCGATCAAACGTAGCATTGGGCATGTCGAGGTCTTTCAGATGGACGGGGTCGGAACCCCCATCATCGGAAGACCTCGACCCCTACCCGGCCACGACACGCCCAACCCCGCATATCACCCCCACGCCCTCAATTATGAAGAGTCGGAGAAGACTTCCGCGCGGGGGTGCGAATCGGAGGCTGGATCCCAAGGGATATAAGAACGCCATTGATGA
>ERZ772957.2660-NODE-2660-length-10120-cov-4.821560_pt1 | contig 10120 bp, 9 predicted proteins | sample MGYA00580682_ERZ772957 | MGnify/ENA primary metagenome ERZ772957 (study PRJEB29015, sample SAMEA2737921) | human oral metagenome | biome: human oral; feature: human-associated habitat; material: dental | place: China | collected 2025 ...
AATCTCTCCGGCCACATATCCGTTCACCAAAAAGGCGATCTCTTCCCGAGAGAGGGTTCCCGCGCCGGTTTCCTTAAACCCGCGCTTTTTCATAATAATATCAACTGCACGCATATTCTTCTTCCTTATTAATCTAATATATCTCTTAATTGAACGGCTTGCGCCACGCGGCGGGGTTTCCCGGTCCTACCCATTTATTGAGAGCAAAACCGTTACGAAGGCTCAATGTGATAAATTTCTTTGCGCGAAGAGCAGCTTCATACGGTTCGAGTCCAAAGCCCAAGCCCGCAGTAATTGCCGCCGCAACGGTACAGCCGCAGCCGTGAGTCCATTCGGTCTTAATCAATTCCGCTTCAAGATACCGGAAATCTTTACCGTCATAGAAAACATCGATTGAGGTTTCCGCACCCTTTAATTTTGAACCGCCCTTGATAAACACATGCGGGGCACCCATATCGTAGATCCGCTTGGCGGCTGCCTTAATTTCTCCCAGTGTTGAAGGCGTATCGACATGAGCAATTTGTCCTGCCTCAAACACATTGGGTGTAATAATTTTTGCAAGCGGTAACAGTTTTTTAATCAGCAATTCGTTAATTTCTGGATTAAGCGGTAAATTTCCGCCTTTACAGATCATTACCGGATCAAGAACATAGTTTTCTACCTTATATTTACCGAGATACTCGGCAGCAAGTTCGATTGCGTATGGGGTTGCCAACATTCCCGTTTTTGCAGCATCAACGCCGATGCCGGTAAAAATAGTTTCGAGCTGTGACCGCAGCGAATCTTCACCGATCGGGAACACCTCATGGCTCCAATCCTTGTGGGGGTTCATGGTAGCAACCAAAGTAATCGCGGCCATACCGTATCCGCCGTACTCTTGAAATGTTTTTAAATCCGCCTCGAGTCCTGCTCCGCCCGATGCATCGGAACCGGCAATTGTCGCTAATTTTATCATTTATATATTCCTCCATTATGAAAATACTTATAATTATGGAAGATTCCCGAAAAAGCTACGCTTTCGGAAGTTAAAACAAGTATTTCCTGTAAAATCGTGAAGAAAACTATATCACATTTATCTGTTAAGTCAAGATCGTTACGGATGTATTACCTTGAAAATATAGATAAAAATTTCCTTATTGACAGGAGAGAATTTTATATTTATAATATGGAAATGTTCGTATTTGTGCTATCTATGCTGGTATATCTTTGGCGATAATGATATCGCATTAAAATTGGGGAGGACTTTTTTAATGAAAAAAATTTCTTTAATAAAACCTTTTTTGCTACTCAGCTGCATGACTATTTCATTAAGTCTTGCTGCTTGTAATACTCCTGCAAACAATACCCCTACACAACCGGAACAGGAAACGAAGTATACGGTCTGGATTAACCGCTCGACATATAAAGACTTTAAGAATGCATTTAAGAGGCCCCTTGATGACGGTAAGTATTTATATGTGGAATATCCGGCAGAAAATTGGCAGAAGGTGTTGAATGAAATAACTGATAAGCGTAGTGGCTGGCAGCAGCGTTCATGGACTGAGCAGCAAATAAAAGACTGGTTTTTAGATCATGGTTTTGATCAGCAAACTACAACAGAAAGAGCTACATGGTTAATAAAAGAGGTAGAGCACGGACTTATAATAAGCAGAACAGACACTACTATGTATTACCTCATCAAATAATAATATAGAAACTATCTGTTGTTCTGCCGGCCTGTATTGTACATACTATACTGCGCGAAATTTTAGACAAAATTTCGCACAAGTGGCAAGTAACCGTTCAAATATTTTCAGTACGGTTGCCATGGTATTTGCACCTTAGATGCCGTTTGTGATTATCTGTAGGACATTGTCGCTGTCTACCGGAAGGGGAATCAGTATCCGTACAATCATGCTGCGGGCAACCAGTGCATCGATATTAAAAAACGGTTGCAGCTGCAGAAGAGCTACTAGAATAATAAGGACAATATATGCTTCAAATAAGCCTAAAAAGAATCCGAGCGCATGGTCAAGGCTGTTTAGGATTTCATTATCGAATACTGCGGAGATCAGCATTTGAAGCAGTTTAACGGCAATAAAAACAACGATAAATATCATAAAAAAAGCGATCAACTTCATTGCCATCGGAGAAAGTCCGCTCACTCTTGTATGCAAGGAAAGCGGACGATAAAACCAAAACGCTACCGCGATTGCCAATAAAAAAGCCGCCATTGAAAAAAACTCATCGACAAAACCACGAATGGTAACTTTAATGATGACAATAATACTGATAAGCAATAACACCGCATCTAGGATATTTATACTCATTCCGTTATCCATTGTTGTAAAAGATGTGCAATTTTGACTGCGGGTTTTTCATCGGCAAGAGCAGCTGATGCTTGAGCCATCGCTTGTAATTCTTCAGGATTTTCTAAAAGCCGCGTTAATACGCAGCAAAGCGCGGCGGGCGTCGCATCTTTAGCCGAAAGGGTGATTGCCGCCCCTTGCCCGGTAAAAAAATCCGCATTTTCAATTTGATCGCCGCGGCTGCTCCCTTTTTCAAGCGGTAACAAAAGCATCGGTTTCCCCGCCGCCGCAGCTTCCCAGATCGTATTAGCTCCAGCCCGCGACATCACGAGATCGGAGGCGGCAAGGACGTCAGGTATTTGCTCAACGATAAAAGGAAACGGTTTATATCGGCCGCTTAAATCAGGCCGTTCTTCTTTTAACCGTTTTTTAATCCGCTCCCCTTGCGCGCGGTGCTGAGCACCGGTTTGGTGTACGATAAAAAAATGTTCGGCAAGGAACAATATCGTCTGCTCTACCAATACGTTAATCTGAAGCGCACCGAGGCTCCCGCCCTGTATAAACAGGATCGGCTTATTCCCGATATATTGAACAAATGCTTTTCCTGCGTCTGCATTTGCTTCATAAAAGCGCATTCTAACGGGATTTCCTGTAACGGTAATTTTACGCTGTACCGCATTCGGAAAAAAGTTCGTTGTTTTTGTGTATGAAACAAAAATTTGGGCGGCAAATCGGGTATTTATTTTTGTGGCAAGTCCGGGAGAAAAATCACATTCATGCGTAATAACCGGAATCTTGAGGCACCGTGCAGCGGCGCACGGCGGCACCGATACGAAGCCTCCTTTGGAAAACACGAAGCGGGGTTTCAGCCTTAAAAGGATAATCAACGAGGCAAAAAAGCCCCCGATGATCTTAAACACATCGATGAGGTTTTCAAGGCTGAAATACCGCCGAAGCTTCCCTGCCGGAATCCCATAAAACGGAATATCCGCACTGCATACATAAGATCGATCGGTACCGTTATTAGAACCTATCCAGACAATCGATACGTCTGTTTCTTTTTTTAATACCTCTGCGACGGCAATACCGGGAAAGATATGCCCCCCCGTACCGCCGCCGGTAAATACGACACAGCTCATATCGAAAGAGTATATCAAAAAAACGGCCGTGATACAATCATAAAAACACAGGTCTAAAACCTTTCGTTTTTCAGCATTTTCTATTGCTGCACAATTCGTTTTTTGAAAGATTTTCCCTACAGTAAATACGCGTACTGCGTCTTTACCGCATTGATAATCTGCAAGAGTTCTTTGGGAAGAGCGGTTTCCGTTGCAAGCGTGATGTCGCGGACTTCCCCGGAGAGCCGCACTCTGCATCGGTTGCGCGCATCATCAAGATAGAGGAAGCCCTCATTTGTGCTGTCGAGGAAATCTTTTTCCGAGTGGAACAGCGTGAATTTATCCTTGTACGGGGCGCTCTCGTAGGGGCAGAATGTTGCGCAGTTGCCGCACTCGTTACACATACCGTCCACGTGAACAATCTGCTTCATACGCATACCGGGTACCGTGAGCGCAAGGTTCGCACGGTTCGGGCACACATCGACACAGGATTCGCAAACAGTCGAGCATTCCAAACAGCGGACACTTTCTTTTGCAACGCCGTCGGAGGCGGCAAGGTTCATCGGCATTAAAATTGCCCGCTTTGAATACGCCGATTCGGTAACGGGGTTGTAGTTCAGCGTTGTAAACTGCGCCGTCCACGCCTGTGCTTTTACCGACTCGATAATCGCCTTTGCCGCTTTGGTTGCATTGGCAATAGCCTGCACGACCGTGGCAGGCCCCGCGGCGCAATCCCCGATGACATATACATTTTTCACATTCGTTTCAAACGTAGCGGGATTGTATTGCGCCCTCCCCTTCCCGTCCAGCGCAATGCCGGATTCCGCAAAGAGATCGGTGTCGATTTTTTCACCGATAGATGCGATTACGGTGTCGGCGGGGATGTCTACAAACTCTCCCGACGGTACCGGTTTTTGCCGGCCGTCTGCGCCCCGTTCACCGAGCTTCATCTTTTCGCAGCGCAAAATTCCGTTTTCGTACGAAACAGGCGCAAGCAGTTCTTTAAATTCAACCCCGTCTTCCAAGGCGAGTTCCAGTTCTTCCGCATCGGCGGGCATAAACTGCTTGGTTCTGCGGTATACGATAAAGGAATGCTCAACACCCTTTGTACGCTTCGCAACGCGGGCGGCATCCATCGCAGTGTTTCCCGCACCGAGGATAACGACGTTTTTCCCCAGCTTGAGCGTTTCGGGCGCTTGCTTCGCCTGTTCAAGGAATTCGATAACGTTTGCCGCCGCGCCTTTTTCCAAAGCCAGCGCACTCTGCTTCCACGCGCCGATAGCAAACACAACATGGGTAAAGCCCTGTTTTTTGAGCGCTTCAACGGAACGCTGCTCGCTGTTATACACAAATGAGGCGCCGAAGGAAGATGCAAGCTCAACGTCCTGCCCGATCGACGCGGCAGGGATTCTGAACTCAGGGATTACGTACTGAACGATACCGCCGGCGCGCGCTTTCTTTTCAAACACGGTAACGTCCGCTCCGTCGCGGGTTAAGAAATAAGCGGCGGCAAGACCGGCGGGACCGGCTCCGATAACGGCAACCTTCGCTCCGTTTTTCTGCGCCGGTTTTTGCGTCTTTAGGTTTTGCTTCAAAGTTTCGATGGCATGGCGCGCCGCTTCGAGTTTAACGGCACGGATATGCACATGATCATCATAGAAATTGCGCGTACAGCCGGTCATACAGCGGTGGTTACAGATCGTACCGGTGATGAACGGCAGCGGGTTTTTATCCGTGATAACGCGGAGCGCTTCTTCGTATTTTTGCTCGCCGGTTAGCCTGATATAGGCGGGGATGTCCTGATTGATAGGACAGCCGGAAATACAGGGAGCGGCAAAGCAGTCGGCAAGCGGCACTTTTGCAGGAATCTTGAGGAACGCTTCAGGCTTGACCGATTTGCGATGGCGCGGGTTTTCAACAACGGCATTTGAAAGGCGGCGCAGTTTTTCAACATTGATGGAAAAATCCTTGTTAAACGGCTTGGCTGTCAACTCGCCGACCAACTGCTGACAACGCGCATATCCGCCCGGCTTCAAAATCGTTGTTGCAATCGTAATAGGGCAAATTCCCGTTTCGTAAATATCGGCAATGTTAAAATAATCCGCGCCGCCCGAATAAGAAATACGGAGCTTTCCGTTAAAGACTTCCGACAGTTTCAGCGCAACGGCGATAGACAGCGGGAACAGCGACCGTCCCGACATATACATTTCCTGTCCGGGCAGCTCCCCGCGGGCAATGTCTACGGGGAAGGTGTTGGTAATCTTAACCCCGAACATCAGTCCGCGCTTATCAGACTCCTGCAGCAAACGCTCAAGCATGGGTACCGCATCGCTGAACTGTAAATCGTCTTTAAAGTGATGATCGTCAAACTGAACATACTCATAGCCCATCTTGTTCATACGGTCGCGGGCAAACTCGTAGCCGAGCAGCGTGGGGTTACACTTGATATAGGTATGGAGGTGTTTTTCCGTGATGAGGTACATCGCGATGCGTTCGATTTCGGCAGGCGGACAGCCGTGCAAGGTAGAAAGCGTAATCGATGTACACACCTGCGTCGGCAACCCGCGGAGGAAGGTTTCCGACACGGACGGGAACAAATCGGTATGGCTTAAAAGGTAGTCGGTACATTCCTTCCACACCGGCGTATTCGAGGCGTTCCGCATTCCTTCGATGAAGGCGTCAACTTTCGGGGTCTTAATCCCTTCAAGGTCGTAGCCGACGCTCATGTTAAAGATAAAACCGTCGGGGCTGCCGAGACCGTATTCCTGCGAAATCACTTTAAGCGCAAACCACGCCTTTACGTATTCGTCAAAAGCCTGCGGTACGCGCAGCTCGGTAGACCATTCGACATTGTAACATTCGTCCGCCGCATTGATACACGGCTTTGCAACCGGTAGGTCTTCTCCGTCTAACTTTTGCACGGTCTTTAGTTCGAAGAACCGGCAGCCCGCAGCATACGCAGCCACGATATTTTGCGCCAACTGTGTGTGCGGCCCCGCAGCCGGCCCGAGCGGGTTTTCAAACCGCTGCCCGAACAGCTCCAAATAGCGTTTGGAATCGGCGCGATACAGTTTTTTAACGCCGAAAATCGTCCCTTCGGTTTGATACTCCGTTTTAATCCATTCCATCAAATTTTTGAATGGTATCGGGTTCATTCTATCACTCATACTCTATTTTCTCCCTTGTATCATCATAAATTCGATACAAATGCAGTCCGAATAACTGCTCCGTTTGTATAAACAATCCCGATATTCCTCAGATGCATACTCTTGTGAATACCGGCATGGGGATGTCTCAAAAGTTGGTTACTTTTTCGACATCCCCGCGAGTTTAAAATTAAGTCTTTATACAATAATGACTTAATTTTAAACATCGCACTTAAATCTAAGGAAACTGTCCAAAAACTGAAGTTTTTGGACAGCCCCATCTGTAAAAACTCAGTTAGTTTTTACAGATGTCCTCATATCTTTTAAATAACCTCTTTTTCTATCCCTCTCTTATTCCTCTCCCTCTATCCTTTCTCCCCATTCATTCTCCGTTGAAAAACCACAATCGCAAGAACAAAGATAACCACCGTATAGCCCATCACAACAGCCAAATGAGAAAAGACCTGACCGACATTGCCGCTTAAGGTTGCCCGTATCGCTTCAGCACTATGATAGAACGGCAGGATATGTGTTATCATTTTAAAAGCGCCGCCTATTAAATTGATCGGAATAAATACTCCTGATAGCCATCCGGCAACATTTGTCAGCAAGGCTCCGCAAACACCTCCGACTGCCTTATCATTCATAAGACTGCCGAAAAGCAGTCCGAACCCCACGAACAGCAGAGAGGTCAACGCTGTTACAATAACCGCAAACAGAAAGTACACCGTTATTTCAAGCCCAAAAGCTTTGCCGCCAATAAGGTTATCGCCGCCTGCACTATCGTCATAGCGAGCATAGGCAACGTGTAGCCCAAAATAAAATCTACGGAAGACATCGGAGACGTAAACAAGCGCATTAAGAAAGATGAAGTACGGTCTTTTGAAAGCAGCATCCCCGCAAATAACGCCATAAATACGCTCCCGAACATCGCCAAGCCGGGGGCAAGATTGCTTATTTCAAACATCGGATTTCCGGCTTCAGGCGGAATGGCTCCATTGATAATGGACAGAAGAACCAACAGTACGAGCGGAAATCCCAGACCGAAAAAGAAATTGACGGGATCCCGCAAAACTTCTTTTGTATTTCTTCTTGCAAATAACAGTATCCTCATAACTCACCTCCCGAAAGCGCAACAAAGGCATCTTCCAATTTAGCAGTACCTGTTTGTGCCGTTAATTCCGCTACCGTCCCAATCGCTTTTAACGTACCCTTTGCCATTATTCCCACACGGTCGGACAGCTTTTCAACTTCATCCATATAATGCGTTGTAAGAATGATCGTCACTTTTCCTTTTAATGCTCTAATTGCCGTATTTTTTGGTAAGCCGTTCGGTTACAATGGCACTCATTTTTCACTCTCCTCCGGTGTATTTTTGTTGAAAATAGTCTCCATAAAATGTGCAAACATATTTTTAGGCGGGATCGCGATATCTTTCTCTATATCTGCCAAGACAATCAACGTATCGCCGGGATTAATGCCAAACACATCCCGCGCTTCTTTCGGTATAGCGCAGCCTCTTATGCGGCGGAGCGTTATAAGCAATTTCCATGACAAAGGCAATGTCAGGTTGAAGCGCGTGTTAGGTGATTTTACCAGTCTGTATAGCATTCTTTTTGGTGTTAGTTGTCTTTTGCTTTTATGATATCACTCCAATTTGAGTCTGTAATTGAAATGCCCTCTGACGCAATTTCGTATTTCAGTTTTAGTTTCGTCTCAATATCCGCAATGTTGTCTTTAGATATCGTATTTGTGATTATACGGCTAACACCCCGTTACTGCGCCGTAACTTCTGCGGTGATCGGTTCCGTCAAGGAACGTATCTTTTCGGCGCTGAGCGGTATGTTGATCATTTCGGAGGGAATCATGCGGGCAATCCGTTTTGTTGCAAGCACGGTGTCTCCCGATTTTACCGATACGATTGAGTTTTGATAGATGGCATCCACTCGCATAAAGAGGTTCACCCCGTCGGGCATTTGAGTCAACACCTTGCGCGGCATCACATAGCGGATACCTTTGCCGGGCGTACAGGGAACGGAAACCGAATCGGGTAGAGCGCCGAGCGCGTACAGCCCTGCGTGTTTACCGGCGATTCTGCTTTCCCGTGTTACAAAATCGACGATGTCGTGCACATGCAGAACATTACCGCAGGCGAAGATTCCCGGTATTTCGGTTTGCATAGCGCTGTCAACCATCGGTCCGTTGGTAACCGGATCGAGCGGCACGCCTGCTTTTATCGAAAGCTCGTTTTCCGGAATTAAACCTACCGAAAGGAGAAGGGTGTCGCAGGGGTAATACACGTGCGTGCCTTCAATTTCGTTAAAGTGCGAATCGATTTGCGAAACGGTAACGCCTTCCAGCCGGTCTTTTCCGTGGATAAAGCTGATATTATGGCTCAAAAGAAGCGGGATGCCGTAATCTTCCAAGCATTGGGCGATATTCCGATTCAATCCGCTGGAAAAGGGCATAATCTCCACAACGGCTTTTACCTTTGCGCCCTCAAGCGTCATGCGCCGCGCCATAATCAGGCCGATGTCGCCGGAACCGTAAATAACGACCTCGCGTCCCATGCGGCAGCCTTCCATGTTCATCATCCGCTGCGCCATGCCCGCAGTGTATACTCCCGCCGGACGGTACCCTTTTACGGCAATCGCGCCCGCAGTGCGTTCGCGGCAACCCATCGCAAGCACCACGGCTCCGGCACGGATGGTTTTAAGCCCGTCCGTTGCCGCTGCTGTGATAACCCGCTTGGGCGAAATATCCAGCACCATGGTATTCAGCATCACTTGAATGTCCGTCTGTGCAGCCTGTGTGATAAAGCGCTGGGCATATTCCGGCCCGGTTAATTCTTCTTTAAATTCATGCAAACCGAAACCGGCGTGGATACATTGGTTGAGGATGCCGCCCAATTCACGGTCTCGTTCAAAAATCAATATTTTTTTTACGCCGGTTTCCCGCGCGGCGAGGGCAGCCGCCAAACCTGCGGGGCCGCCTCCGATAACTACGACATCATATTCCATCATGGTATTTTCCCGTTTTAATGCGTTACGGCATCCTTAAAAACTGCGGTTGTCCTTTAATTTCCCCAGCACGATCTCCGTACCTTTGTCCGATTTAGGGATGCTCTCCATCGGCAGCTGTAATTCCCTGCTGAGGATTTCCAAAACCCGCGGCGTACAAAACCCTCCTTGGCAGCGCCCTGTTCCGGGGCGAACCCGCCGTTTAACCCCGTCGACGGTACGCGCTCCCGCAGGACGGTGGATGGCTTCGACGATTTCCGCTTCGGTTACCGTTTCACAGCGGCAGATAATCCGTCCGTAGAGCGGATTTTCCGCAATCAGGGCTGCCCGCTCTTCGTTGGAAAGGGCGGAAAACTGACTGATACCTTTCCGTGCACTAACAACCTGCGTTTTTTTTATCAGCTCCGCTCCTGCATATTGTAAAAGTTCCGCAACATATTCGGCAATCGCCGGTGCAGAGCTCAATCCGGGAGATTCGATGCCTCCGGCGTGGATAAATCCCTTTGCATGCTTTGAAGCATAGATCATAAAGTCGCCGGTACTCGGAC
>ERZ772957.2661-NODE-2661-length-10116-cov-2.944836_pt1 | contig 10116 bp, 15 predicted proteins | sample MGYA00580682_ERZ772957 | MGnify/ENA primary metagenome ERZ772957 (study PRJEB29015, sample SAMEA2737921) | human oral metagenome | biome: human oral; feature: human-associated habitat; material: dental | place: China | collected 2025 ...
ATTTGATTTAGATGAAGCTATTTCTGAAGTATCCGTGCCATTAAGAGTTTCTTTTAGTCCTTTTTGATATTCATACTCTAGAGCATTAAATATCGTTGCACTATCTTCATCATAGTGTATGCCTGCAAATTGTTCTTTATACGGATCAAAAATAAATCTTTGTCTTGCGGACGTTTTAAATAAAGACCGTCACAAGTGAATTGAACCTCATCACCACCAACAGCAAAAACGCGTTTCATAAGGTGAGTTTTTGGACTTAGTGGATTTCTAAAAACTATCACATCTCCACGCTCCGGACGGGCAGTAGAATCTAATATGTGCCACTATCGGCTTTTGATGAGATAAGAGGCGTTTGCGAGAAAGGGCTATATGGGTTTAATATGCCGTAGTCAAAAAGAGTTGCAACTATAACCGAATTAATCTTATATGTTGGCTCCATTGAGCTTGTTGGAACTAAGTATATCCTTAAGAAAAACACTTGTGTTACGATAAATACTACAATGATACTAAGTATAAATTTTATAAAAAAATTTTCATAAAGAGAGTATCCTTTATCTACTAAGTTGGTTGTAATTGTATAGTAATTTTGCTTAACATCTCAAGACGACCGTGTATAGAAGGATTTCTTTTTTTCTTGACATATAATAATGTTTTTTGTATAATCTCAATTCTTTTTTAAATAATCATGTCTTGCTAGCTCAGTCGGTAGAGCATCTCACTTTTAATGAGGGGGCCGTTGGTTCGAATCCAACGCAGGACACCATTTTTTGGGTTTATGACCCTTTCGTCTAGTGGCTCAGGACTCTACTTTCTCTGTGTAGGAACAGAGGTTCAAATCCTCTAAGGGTCGCCAGATATTTTAAATTTTAGGTCGCTTAGCTCAGTTGGTAGAGCGCCACCCTTACAAGGTGGATGTCATAAGTTCGAGTCTTATAGCGACCACCATTACTTTTAGGTGCAGCGGTAGTTCAGTTGGTTAGAATGCCGCCCTGTCACGGCGGAGGTCGCGGGTTCGAGCCCCGTCCGCTGCGCCATCTATTAAACCTTAGGTTAAGGTTGCGTCTCATAAAGCACCCATTATTGAGTGTCAAATTAAATTTTAAGATTATAAGTTCTAAGATAACACTTTACGATTTGTTATTGATATTTAATCTTGCCTCGTTAGCTCAGTTGGTAGAGCATATCACTCTTAATGATGGGGTCGTAGGTTCGAGACCTACACGGGGCACCATCTTTTGGCCCATTCGTCTAGCGGTTAGGACACCAGCCTCTCACGTTGGTAACACGAGTTCGAGTCTCGTATGGGTCACCATTCTTAATACTTTGATATAATTTAAAGATTAATTCTTATTAGTAAAGATTGTATTTTTCTTATATGCTTCAACTATTTGTATGTTATTATAAATCAGAGTTAAATACATTTATGATCAATTAATAAATAACTATTATAAATTTGAAAAGATTCTGTTAAAGATTGAGTAATATCTATTTTTTATATAAATACACTATGTGATATAAAATTAAAGATGTTGTTAATTAGAGGTGCTGGTTAAGTGTTGAGTATAATGGCATAGTTGTGTATCCATTGTATTTATTAGCCTCAATAGAATTAAGTATATCGTTTTTGTGTTTTTTGCGACTATGACTAGACTCATTATTTAAAATGAAGCAAGATCTTTTTTGATATAGATAATCTATGCTTATAATATATCTTTATCTACTTGTGGTAGTAAGATAAATCTACAGTTAGAAAATTTTTATACTATTTTATGTGACCTTATGATTAGTAAATTTATTTTCAGAATATTTTACTTTTAAAATGGACTAAAGCTACATAATCTATTAATTTATCATAAGCGTTACATGTTTTTACACTCTTGCTTAGATTGCTAAGCTCAAGCAATATTAATGTTAATTCATTTGTATAGTAGGTTTCAGCTATTTGGGTATAAACTTACCATTATATTTTATATATCAAATACTTGGAATTTTATTTTTAGTCCTACTTTTTTTCATAAAGCAAAATGTGGGATTAGTTCTTTTTGCAAGTCTTTTTGTATCTTATGCTTTTATATCTAGTAGCGTAAAAGATTATTTTAAAAGAATAAGATTTTTACTACTCTTTACTATTATATTCTTTGCATCCATAAATTTCATCATGCCTTTTGATCCTTCATCAATAACAGATAATGATTCAAAAGGAAGTCTATGGACGATAGCGACGAGGTTTATTTTTGAGCCATTATTATTTAAGAATTTAATTGTGGCATTTACTATATTTATTTTTATACTAGTATTAAAAAGATACTTTGATTGTATTTGTTGTATATATGATAAAATTATGATGAAAATAATGCATGATGTTGCTAGTCCTATAAGATTCGCAATGGTGGGTGCAATTTTTATAGTTCTTGGATATTTTATAATTCATTTTACTAGCAAGCATATCTATATCGGCTTTTCTATAGCTATAATACTATTTATAATTACCATGGTATTTATTATTAAAAATGCTAAAATTTATAAATCTAAAGAATATAAATTTATGGCGCTAGCCATTACGGCCATAGTATATAGTGGTACCTTAACTTCGTATGCGCTAGACATGAGTACTATATTGCTTTGCCTGAGCTTTGCCTTTGCATATATATTAAATCAAAATTTAAGAAATTTTGTAAGGGCGATATTTTTATTCTGGATGCTTTTTATAATGGCTTTAATATTTTATAGTAAGCTATTAAATCCATATAATTGGTTAGAGAATTATCAACTAAGTATATTTCGGGCAGATAGTGAGGCTTCTTATCCACAATTAAAGGGTATAAAAATGGATAAGAAAATTTCTGAAATTTTAGATTTTTTTCATGAATATGTCGGTAAAAAATCCAAGTCCGGTAAAGATTTTTACTTTTTCAACTTCCCTATAATGTATCTATTAAACGATAAGATTCCACCATATAAATTGATGACGCAGTGGTTTGATGTAGTACCTACGAAGCTGGCAAATAAAGAATACGAAGATTTTATAAACAACCCAAGTGATAACGTGGTATTGTATCAATATTCTACTTTAGCATTTGATGTTCACAAGAGATTTTTACAAAAAGATCATTTTATGCAAGAAGAATTTCATAAAACTATGAATGAGTGGGTTAAAGAGGGTAAATATAAATTTATTAGATCTTTTGTAGTACCTAGCTATTTAGAATACGCTCCAAAGTACCAAAATGGAGCTATCAAAATGGAAGTAATAATACAAAATAGTGCTTTGATTGGTGAAAATTATAAAAAATTAAAAATTTGGCTTGATGCGAATGGAATAATTTTAGAGAAAGCAAAACGAGATGGTGCAAATATATATAACGGTGATGACTTGAACGATGTATCGCAAAGTATAAGTATCGGAGATGTTATTGTTATTGAGGGGCAAATAAAGTATGTTTTTGCCATCTTTCCTCAAATAGGTGTCATGCCAATTGATAGATCCGGGAGACTAAATTCGATAAATATATATGAAAGGGTCAAATAGTGAAGAGAATTACTTTGATAAAAATATTCGTCTATTATATTTTAATAAATGCTCTAATTTATTTATTTCTCTTTCCGGCAGAGAAATTTAGTAGCCATAAGTATGCTTATAACGACTATGGTTTATCGTTTTTAGCAAAAAGTAATAATGTTTTATTTTTTTTAAAAATTGTTATAACCAAAAATTAGTTATATAACTAAAAATAAGTAATTTACAAGGAGGAAAAAATGGACAAACTGGCAGACAAAATAAAGGACTTTTTAAATAATGAGGAACTGGAAAAAAGAATAGAATACTCTGCCAGTAACAGATACAGAGAATTTTATGCAAACGGATACGGTGTTTCAATAGTTCCAGACATTGACAATTCAACGCTTTTCGAAGTAGCTGTATTGATCGGTTCTGAAACTGATTACGATATTTGTTACGAAACTGCAATAACTGATGACGTAATCAAAGGATTGACGCTTTTACAAGCTCATGAAATAGCAAAACAAATTTCAGAGCTTGATCCATGGGCAAATGAAAAATTAAATTAATGTTTTATCAAGCTTATAAGCAATTGTAGGCTTGAGTAAAATCTTAATTTAAAAAATATTTTTAATCGGTATCTAAAAACATATCGAAGTAATAAAAGGCTTATAAATATCATTTCTAAAGTTGAAAATTGCTGATTAAGAATATACAGGAGGATAACATGACAGAAAAAGAAAAAATAATAAAGAAATGGGCAATGCAAAACTGCTTTGGTTATCCACAGCAAGGCATAGCCAAAATGGAATATTACGATTGGGGATTTGAGAGATTGAAAAATGAAATCCCTGATATTACAGAAGAGGAAATAAAAGGCTTTGAGTATTCAGGAACACATGATGAATACGAATTAAGTCCGTCAGAATATGGAAATGAAGAATTACAGAAAATCATAAAAAAAACCGACATGATTCACACAGTGGGAAAAATAAAATGTGTGATTATTGGAAAAATAGCTTAGGAGGAAAAAATGAAAATTAAAAATGAATTTTTTAAATTAGAAAAACAACTTTCTCTTTATAGAAAAGAAGAACAAGAAAGAGGAAGTTGGGTAAGAAGTTGGGAATGTTTGAAAGAAAGTGAAGAGTATGCTAGAAAGATCATACTCGATGAACTTTTCTATTACGAATGCTTTCCAGAAGAATGGGAAGAAATGGAAAAAAATCTAGGATTCAAAAGAGAGGAACTTATAAAAATGCCTTTTGAAGACTTTGTAATAGCCATTCATGACTATTACATCATATCAATAGATTACAATGTAATAAAATATGAGCCAGGAACAGGATTAGGAGGGGCAACTCCTTATTCTGATTAATATTTAAACAGGAGGAAACAAATATGAGAATAAAAAATAAAAGAACATTATCAGGAATAGGAATGGCAGCATTATTTGCAACAGGCGGTGCTGGTAACTTATTTACAGCATTTGTCTTAATGACTATATCCACAACTTGCCTGTATCTTGGTAAGGCATTTGATGATGAAACTTGGGAGTAGGTGGTGGGAATGAGAACATTTGTAAAGATATTTCACAGCAACAACGATACTGAAAAATTAGAAAAAAGCATAAACGAATTCACGAAAAATAAGGAAATAATAGACATAAAATACTCAATTTCCTCTTATGCTATGTGTAACGAATATTCTTCAACTGAGGGAACAAATTATAGTGCCCTCTTGATATACAAAATAAGGAGGGAAAAAAGATGGCAGAAAATTTACAAAATGTTTTTCTTGAGACTTTACATGATTTAAGCTTATCAATAGCTTATCTCAGAAACAGTTGCCTTTTACCTTACGAAATTAAAATACTTGCTAGTAGATGTAAAATAAGCGAATCTGAAGTATTAGAAACACTTAAAATAGCTAAAAAGGAAAAGTGGAGTTTGAAAAAATAGGAGGAATAATGCAATACAGAGAAATAAGCTATTCAAGTGAAGAAGAATGGCATGATATACGAAAAAAATTTATTGGTGGAAGCGATTGTAGTATTGTCCTTGGCAGTAATCCATATGACGACGATATTGTCAAATTATGGAGAATTAAAACAGGAAGAGAACAGCCTGAAGATTTGAGCAATAACGAAGCTATCATAAAAGGGAAAGAAAGCGAGCCACATTTAAGGAATTTATTCAGAGCAAAAAACAAACAATACAAAGTATCCGAACTTAATAAAACATTGATAAGCAATAAATACCCTTTTATGAGTGCAAATATTGATGGAGTTCTTGAGCATAAAGAACTGGGAAAAGGAGTATTGGAAATAAAGACTGCAACCTGTAACGGTTGGAAAAAATACGAAAAAGACTGGGGAAAAGAACCCCCACTACATTATTATTTACAAGTCCAGCACTATTTAGCTGTGACAGGTTGGAAATATGCCGTCCTGTTTGCTGAAATAACTTTTCCATGGATCCAGGGCAACGACAGATTAAGGACTTATTTTATAGAAAGGGATGAAGAAGATATTGAAGAAATAGTAAAAAAAGAGGTTGAATTCTATAACTATATTAAAAATGATATTCAGCCTCCATATATAAAAAAATTAGAAATTTAGGAGGTAAAAATGGAACTAGTAATAAGAAGTATAACTCCTGCTGTTGTTCAGATGAACATAGAGGAAGTTGAAAAATACATGCAGGAAGTAAAAAAGAAATATGTTGGTTGGGTTGTTTCAGAAGAAGAAATCAGTGTAGCTAAAGAAGAAAGAACTAAGCTTAATAAACTGGAAAAAAACATTTCTGATGTAAGAAAAAGAATAGAAAAAGAAGGAATGTCAAGCATAAAGGATATCATTGAAACTCTTAAAAATGCTGAAAAAGAAACTAAAATGTTATCAAACAATATAGGAACTCAGATTAAAGAATTTGAGGAAAAAGAATGGGAAACTAAGCAGGAAGAAATATCGGAAATTATTGACAATGTTTTCAGAGAAAACCCTGAACTGAAACTTTATATAACTGAAAACAGCAAATGGAAAAATAAAGGTATGACTTTAAATAAAATTGAAACAGAACTGGAAGATCAGTTTAATTCTTTAAGTAAAAAATATAACTTTATTTTAGGACAGTTGAAGAGTGTCAACGAAGAAATAGAAAATAAACTGTCATTTAAAGATATTCAGTACTTAATGAACTGTGAATTTGATGAAATAATGAAAACTTTAGTAAATAAAAAGAACGAAATTAAGGCAACTGAAGAAAATATTAAGAAGAGAGCAGAAGAGGAAAAAAGAAGAGCATTAGAAGAACTGGAAAGAAAAAAGGAACAGGAGAAAAAAGCAGCGGTTGAAGAAGCTATAAAAAAAGAAACAACTGAAAAGAATGCCGAGAATGAGAAGTATTTTGATACTACAATAAGATTTGAGAATGCTCCTCTTTCGTTTTTGAAAGAAATGAAGGCATTATCAGATAAATATGAAATAAAATATCAATTATTAGAAAATATAGAATTATAGGAGGAAATAAAATGGGAAGATTAGCAAATGAAGAAAGCAAAAAAAATAATAAATTAATGGTTTTTACAGTAGGAAACGAAGAAATAAAACTTAGTCCCGCAATAGTTAAAAATTATCTTGTAAATGGACAATCTGATAAACTTACAGAACAGGAAATAGTTTATTTTATGCATCTATGTAAGGCAAGAAAGTTAAATCCTTTTACTAAGGAAGTATATTTAATCAAATACGGAAATAACCCTGCAACAATGGTTGTATCAAGGGACGCTCTTGAAAAAAGAGCAATAAAGCATAAAGAGTACAACGGAAAAAAGGTAGGTATATATGTTCTTAGAAAATCAGACGGAGAACTCATTAAAAGAGATAGTACAATCTATTTAAAGGATAAAGAGGAACTTATAGGAGCTTGGTGTACAGTATACAGAAAAGACTGGGGAAATCCAGTTACAGTTGAAGTTAATCTTGACGAATATATACAGACTAAAAGTGATGGAACTCCTAATACTAACTGGTCAAACAGACCAATAACAATGATAACTAAAGTAGCAAAGGCTCAAGCATTAAGAGAAGCTTTTATTGAAGAACTTGAAGGAATGTATGAAGCTGAAGAAAGCGGAATTGATTTGGCAAATATTTCAGATGTTCCACAGGAGCAACCAAAGAGTACAGAGGTTGAAGATGCCGAAGTAGTGAATGAAGAGGAAGAAGATTTAGAAAAATCATTATTTGGAAAAAACAGTGAAGGAAATCCATTTGAAAAGGTGGAAGAATAATGGCTAGAAAATTTATAAATGAAAAAGGTTTTACAGTCTATGAAATGACTGGAGCCGAAACTATGGAATTTGGTGGATATGGTATATGTGATTACTGTAATGGGGGAGCTTTAAAAGGCTACCTCATACCAGTACTTAATCATTATTACTGTGAAAAATGTTATAATAACTGGCTGAAAAGAGCAGAATATTATGAAGAAGATAGATGGTTTGAAGAAAGAAAAATAAAATACTATGATAGTATCTTATTTTAAAACAGAAAGCAAAAAGATAATTGAAACTGGAGGATAAAATGGCTAGGAAGTTGAAACAGAAAAGACCTGACAGGAAAGAAATAAAAAGGGAAGTTGAAGAAAACTTTGACTTTCATCTACTAGTGTTTTCAGTTTACAAAGCCGCAAGTCTTTTTCTTGAAAAATTCCATCTGAAAACACAATTTGGGATTAGCAGACATACTGAAAATGGAATAATTGAAACAAAGAACATCAAAATAAAATCCTTAAGCGGTTATCCCATTTTAGCAGACTTCAAAGGCATAGGCACTGTTATAACACAGATAACTAAATCAATGCTAATGCTGCACAATGATACATTGAGAAAGAAATACAATCTTGACGGCAGAATTTACACTGATGCATCTTTGCACAAAGCTTATGATGAACACTATCTTAAATATGGATTGCCCTATAAAATTAAATGGGCAAGTGATATACAATGTGAAGACAAGGAAGTTGAGGGATCATTAAAAACTCTTGCAGATTCCGTTGTCAGATTTAGAATTGTGGAAGATTTGATATATAGGGATATTGATATAGATATTCCAACGAGGAAGTATATAAGAACAATGATTACAAAATTCAATAATAGTTTCTTGCCATACGTGACGGAAATTATTGAAAACTAGGGGGTACTGTTATGAAAAAGAAAAAATCTTTTTATAATAAAGAGGACATAATGAAAATGCTTGAAGCTCCTGAAAAAAGAGCTAGAAAAATCATAAAGGACTTGAATAAAGAGTTGGAAGAAAAAGGCTTTTTATGTTACGAAAAAGTTGTAAATGCTAAATATTTTAATGAAAGATATAATATAGAATAGGAATGTGATTTATATGCCAGCTTATAAGGACGAAGAGAGGGGAACGTGGTATTGTGAGTTCAGATACAAGGAAGTAAATGGCACCAGCAAAAAGAAAAAGAAAAGAGGATTCAAGACAAAGAAAGAAGCTTCTGAATATGAGAGAAGTTTTCTTTCTCAATTGTCTACAAAGGCTGAAACAATTCTTTTTAAGGATTTCGCAGAAATATATTTGAAAGACATGGAAACAAAACTAAAAATGAGTTCGTACAATAACAAAAAGAAGATATTTAGATTAAAATTAATACCGTTTTTTAAAGATATGTTGATTGGAGATATTACCCCTGTTGTCATCAGGAAATGGCAGAATGAACAACTTGAAAATAACTATAAAAAGAGTTATTTTGCGACTATTCAAAAAGAGTTGTCAGCTATAATGAATTATGCTGTTAGATTTTACAACTTGCCATATAATCCGATTTCAAAAGCTGGAGCAATAACAACTTCGCCTAAGCTCAAAGAAAAGGGAGAAATCAAAGTATGGAGTTTAAAAGAATTTAAGGAGTTTATAGGATATGTTAAAAACTATGAATTATATACTATATTTAATTTGTTATACTTCACAGGGGCAAGGATTGGAGAAATACTAGCTCTGAATCATAAAGACTTTGATTTTAAAAATCAAACAATGAGAATTAACAAAAACTTTCAGAAAATAAACGGCAAGGAGTATCTAACTACTCCGAAAACCAAAAGTTCTGTCCGAACTATTAAAATACCAACTTTCTTATGTGAGATAGTTCAACAATATTTTGACAAACTTTATGATATTGAGATAGAAAGAATTTTTAATGTTAGCAGGACTAACGTTCATCGCTGTAAAAATAGTATAATTAAAAAGCATAAATTAAAAAGTATAAGACTTCACGATTTCAGACATAGCCACGCTAGTATTTTGTTGAATGAAGGAGTAAATATAATAGCAGTATCAAAGCGTTTAGGACATGAAAGTATTAAAATGACACTAGACACTTATTCACACTTGATGGACGGAAACGAAGATAAATTAATTGATACATTAGAGAAGATAAAAAAAGAAGAGTTTTAGAAATTGCCCCCAAAACGTCGCCAAGGGTTTTTCAAAAACTCTTTTTTTATTGAATATACTATATTTGATTTTAAAACTGGCGTACCTGTGAGGAATCGAACCCCAAGCCTTCTGATCCGAAGTCAGACGCTCTATCCAGTTG
>ERZ772957.2662-NODE-2662-length-10109-cov-64.481301_pt1 | contig 10109 bp, 9 predicted proteins | sample MGYA00580682_ERZ772957 | MGnify/ENA primary metagenome ERZ772957 (study PRJEB29015, sample SAMEA2737921) | human oral metagenome | biome: human oral; feature: human-associated habitat; material: dental | place: China | collected 2025 ...
GCAAGGATGCCAGCGGTGATGATGAGAAGAAGCTGGCCGGCAAGGTCTCCGAGGTTTTGACCTATGCCGGGGCGGTGGATCACCGGTACCATGCGCGCATGCAGGCGGTGGCCATGAACCGGTATGCCTCTCCTGAGACGCATAAGTCGGCCAGTCCGGGTGTGTATAATTTCCCTCAAGCGGAGTGGTCGGCCACGGAGGTGGCCGTGTGGTGGAAGGCGTTGTCTGCGGCGGAGAAGCAGGATCTGATCGCCCACCATCCGGAGATGATCGGCAATCTCAACGGTGTGGACATGGCCTCCCGCGACCAGGCCAACCGCATCCTGCTGCGGCGGAAGATCTCGCAGACTGACGCGGAAGTCCGGACTTTACAGGCTAAACTCAAAGAACAAAACGATCCCAACGCTTCCGGAAAACACACCGAATCCTACGCATCGCCTAAAAGCTTGGAATGGGCGAAGAAGAGACTCGCCGATCTCAAAGCCGTCCAGGAGACTTTAGATGAGAATGACAAGTTAAGGCAGAGCAAACCGGATACGCCTAGGCGTGGTCTTGTTTACATGGATGATTCGAAGAAAGATGACCGCGTCAAGGTCGCCATATCGACTGGTGACGTCGACCGTGCCAAGCATGTCAGCACCGTCATTCCCGGCATGGACAATGTTCCCTCTGAGGACATAAAAAACCATGTGGAGAATGCCGAACTGGTTTATAAGCATGCTGTCGCTAAGGGTAAAACACACCCGGAAGAGGTTGCGACGATTGCATGGATGTATGATACGCCGCAGGGTGGGCAGGTGATGTCCTCGAAGTATGCGACGAAGGCGTCGCATGAGATCGGGTCGGCTCTGGAGGGGTTGCATGCTTCTCGTCAGGTGTCGGGGGTTGGGCGTGCGCATACGTCTTTGTTGGGGCATTCCTATGGGTCGACGACGGCGGGTAAGGTCGCCAAACTGATCCGCAAGGGCGTTCTCGATGATCTGGTCATGTACGGGTCTCCGGGCTCGGGGGTGCAGGATGCGCGGGAGTACAATCTGGACGGGGGGCGGGCGTATGTGTCGGGTGTGAACACCAATGACGCCGTGCAGGGGATGGGGCCCGATGGGACCTTCGGCAAGGACCCGATGAAGATGAAGGGGATCAAGCATCTGGCCAACAACCCCGACAATGACTCGATCTTTAAGAGAAGCAGAACGGTTCCTCTTCCTCGGAGAAGAAGTAGGGGACATCTTTACTTGGTTAAAGGAACCAGGGATCCTTTCGCCCGTCACTCGGAGTACCTGGAGGAAGGCACCGAATCCCTGGACGACATCTCCCGAGTCGTCGTCAACGTTCCAGTCAAAGGAGAGAAATAATGAGACTGCGCTACCGCCTGTACGCCCTATCGGTATGCCTGGTCCTGACCTCGTGCCTGTCCACGGTGAAAGGGGAAAAGCACAAGCACTTCTGGTACGGGTCGGCGCCCTTCGAGAAACGCCAGACTCTGGAGGCTTATAAACGCGATACCATTCCCGCGATAGAGAAGTTTCTGACTCGCATTTCTCAGGCCGGTGCAGGCGAACTCATCTTCGAAGGAGGAACTCAGGATCGTCCATGCGGGGAAAATAATGATGGTTATGACTATTGGAGTTCCAATATATTTGGAAAGCCGATTGACGTCAATGAGGTCATTAAAGCAGGCGATGAGTTCCTGGTCCCCGCGGGTTTCACTAAGAGGACCAAACGCCAACATGAAGATGGAGATGTCACACTGTTTTGGTTGAATAAAAAGGACGGAGGCTATGTTACCGCGATAGTCTCCCCGAAAAGCCACATGGGAATCTACTATATTTCAGGGTGTCGTCCAAGCGACGGAAGCGCGACACCCTCCCCCAGCCCAACCCCCACAAGAAAACTCCCCGATGCCCCGGATTCGCCCTATAAAACAGCCGATCCTAACAGTACATCAAGCGAATAGTTCGGTTACTAGAGAATGATCATTCGAAAGTCGAACATTCACATATGCGACATTATTGCTCATAAAAAATGCGAGAAAATATGGTTAAACTGTCATATATGCATTTTGGCGACGTGCCTGGTTTTGGCTTCGTGTGCGTCGATCACGGGGAAAAGGAGCGGGACGTTCTGGGACGGGCGCAAGGACTTCGAGAAACGCCAAACCCTGGAAGCCTATAAACGCGATACGCTCCCGGCCATTGAGAAGTTCCAGACCCAGCTCAGCCAAGCCGGCGCCGGAATCTTCAAACGCGACGAGGATGTAGGTGATCAATCGTGTGGGAAAAACAATGTTGGCAGGGAATATTGGAATTCGGGTGGTCGGGGCCGGAACATCAATGCGGCCATCGCCATCAAATACGGCGACCAGATTTTCGTCCCGGCGGGTTTCACTAAAAAAGTCGTTAAAAAATATGATAACGGTGACGTTGCCTTGTCATGGTACAATGTTGGAGATGGTGGTTTTGTATCTGTAATCATAACTGCCAATACCGCCACTGCTTTCGGGACTACTGGTATCCACTACGTTTCCGGTTGTCGCCCCACTGATGGAAGCACCACGCCCCCGCCCAGTCCGACTCCGACTGAGAGATGGACCGCGCCCGAACCCCTCACCCCGGGCACAGCCCCGCCAAGCGCACAAACGCCTACAGACACTCAGACTCCTTCTTAGGAGACGAATAGCTTGAAAGCCAGCAAAATGTCTATTTCAAAACAGCATAGTTGTATACGTTTAAACCACTACATATGCATCTTGGCGACATGCCTGGCCCTGACCTCATGCCTGTCCACGGTGAAAGGGGAGAAGCACAAGCACTTCTGGGACGGGTCGACGCCCTTCGAAAAACGCCAGACTCTGGAGGCCTATAAACGCGATACGCTCCCGGCCATTGAGAAGTTCCAGACCCGGCTCAGCCAAGCCGGCGCCGGAATCTTCAAACGCGACGGAGAAGTGAGTGATCGATCGTGTGGGAAAAACAAATCTGGACGAGAGTATTGGAACACCGGTGGGCGAGGAAAACCCATAGATATAAATTTAGTGATAAAGTATGGCAAAGAAATCCTCATTCCCGCTGGGTTCACAGTAAAAAAAGAACGAAAATACGAAAATGGAGATGTCACTATATTTTGGTTGAATCCTGAGGACGGCGGATACGTTTATACCATAGTCAAACCCAATATCCATACCGGCATCTATTATATTTCCGGTTGTCGCCCCACTGATGGAAGCACCACGCCCCCGCCCAGTCCGACTCCGACTGAGAGATGGACCGCGCCCGAACCCCTCACCCCGGGCACAGCCCCGCCAAGCGCACAAACGCCTACAGACACTCAGACTCCTTCTTAGGAGACGAATAGCTTGAAAGCCAGCAAAATGTCTATTTCAAAACAGCATAGTTGTATACGTTTAAACCACTACATATGCATCTTGGCGACATGCCTGGCCCTGACCTCATGCCTGTCCACGGTGAAAGGGGAGAAGCACAAGCACTTCTGGGACGGGTCGACGCCCTTCGAAAAACGCCAGACTATTGAGGCATATAAACGTGATACTGTACCCATGATCGAAAAGTTACTGGCCTATATTTCTCAGGCCGGTGCAGGCGAACTCATCTTTAGAGGGGGTGAACAGGGTGGACCATGTGGAGAGAATAATGATGGTTATGATTATTGGAGCCCGAACATATCTGGAAAGCCGATTGAAGTAGCTGAAGTGATCAAAGCCGGCGATAAATACCTTGTTCCCGCGGGTTTCACTAAGAAGACCAAACGCCAACATGAAAATGGAGATGTCACACTGTTTTGGTTGAATAAAAAGGACGGTGGTTACGTCACCGCGATAGTCTCCCCGAAAAGCCACACGGGGATCTACTACATCTCAGGGTGTCGTCCAAGCGACGGAAGCGCGACACCCTCCCCCAGCCCAACCCCCACAAGAAAACTCCCCGACGCCACTTCCCCCACAAACACCCCCGCGACCACGTCTCCAACCGCTTAGCCGACTGCAAACAAAGAGAAACCGTTGTAAACTTTATGCAAGTTCTATGTTCTATGGATCGAAGCGACCATGCGGTACGCGTTCTAACGAGCAGCGCGTTTTCGGCCTGGATTTCTCGGGTGATTTCGTTGACTCGAGGGATCGGCTCGGAGTAGAATCGCGGCGTGCAGCGAAATGCGGCCGAATCACCCATCGAAAAAAGTCTTTCGCGAAGCACTTTGCTTTGACGGTGGCTTTTTTAACTGCACGAATTGATCCCCTCCGAATTGCAATCCAGTATAAAACGAAGGAGTGAACTCTAAATGGCAGAATACACTGCTCCCGCGATTGAGAAGATCGCCGACTACAGCAAAGTCACCCGAGGCTCCGCTATAGGCGTGTGGCGCGATTACTATGGGGCCTGGTATGGATGGACGCGCCTACCCCTCTAACGCATCAATGTAAATAAACCGTTGGATATGCAATCAACGGTTGTTTTATTTCACTTTATTCCATTAAGATCGAGTGAAAACCTCGGGGAGTGACAGAAAACCTTCCGCCACTCCCCGAGACATACGTCTCACGAAGGTTCCCTTGATTCCCTTCCATCGGAGGTATCGTCCTCCAAGTACGGGAATGCCCGCAAACGCACGGCTTTCCCAGAATTTCAACAGTGAAGCCATCGAAACTCGGATTTTGTCAACGGGTACCTTTATCCGTTTTCATCGTGAAACTCTTGACGGATGTCATTGAACAGTCGGGATGTCCAAGGTAAGCTCGCACCGTGCGAGGCTAGGAGCGCAGCCGAGTCACCTTCGGGAAAATCATTGAAACATTCACTATCTTTTTCCTCGTCGGCATAGCCCAGCGTTCGCACGGTGATTCCAACTTCGAATCATCTTTCGAGTATAAAAACCAAAGGAGTGAAATCTAATGGCAATATACACTGCTCCCGCTATTGAGAAGATCGCTGACTACAGCGAAGCCACCCGTGGCGGCTGGCGGGGCCGTTGGAACGATTACTATGGTGGCCGCTATGGCTTGCGCATTGTTCCCGTCTAAATAGATGTGGAACAAGGCCGCGCCTGTGCGCGGCATGCGCCTTCGCTCCGCTCCATAGGCGGGAGTGAAGGCGCTGGGGAGGGGCGGACGTCATTCCGCCCCTCCCGTCTGTTGAAACCGAAAACCCACTCTCCCAAAAGACTGCTCTCGTGCCCAGGCCTCGCCTTCTTCGCCGCCTTCGCGTCCGGTCAGGCTTCGGCGACTCGCCTTGTCACAGTCGGATTTCGCCTCCTGGGCCTACTCACTCCCGCGTCAGACGCCAGCTCGCTGCGGTGGTCAGAAGCCGCCAATGCTCGGCGTACCGTCCCCCTGCAGCCAGAAGCCCGGCGTGAGTGCCGCTTTCGGCGATGTGCCCCTCCTCGACGAAGAGGATTCGGTCAGCAGCGGTGATGGTGGTCAGCTGGTGGGCGATCACCACGATCGTCCGCCGGCCTTTCAGACCGGTGATCGTCTCCGAAACCGCCGATTGGTTCTCCGCGTCGAGCGATCCGGTGGCTTCGTCGAGAAGAAGGATCGGCGCCTCCTTCAGCAGCGCGCGGGCCAACGCGACGCGTTGACGCTGGCCTCCTGACAGCCGCGCGCCCCCTTCCCCGACCGGCGTGGCCCATCCTCGCGGAAGGTCGGCCAAGGCGTCGTCGAGCCGAGCGAGCTCGGCGGCGCGGTCGAGGTCGGCCTGCGAGGCGCTGGGACGGGCGATCCTGACGTTCTCCTCGACGGTACCGCTGAAGAGATAGGAATCCTGGAAGGCCGGGGCCAGCAGGGAGTGCAGCGTTCGGCCGTCCACATCGCGCAGGTCGACGCCGCCGATCCTCACCGCGCCGCCGGCGGGGTCGTAGAACCGCGCCAGCAGGCGGATCAGGGTGCTTTTGCCGCTTCCCGAGGGGCCGACGATCGCGGTGAGCGATCCGGCCGGAACCTCGAAGCTCACCTCGTCGATCACGGTGCCCCCGGTCCCGTAGCCGAACACGAGGCGATCCACGTCGATGCGAGGCTCTTCCGGGACGCGCGGATGTGCCGGTTCGGGGAGCGGTTCGGCGGCCAGGATGTCGTCTATCGCGTCCATCTCCCCGCGGGCCATTCGAATGCCGACGGCATAGTTGGCGACATCGCCGAGCGGGGCGATGAGCCTGTTGGCCACGGGCAGTACGGCGACGAGCGTTATCACCGTGGCCGGGTCGACGGCGCGGGTCGCCAGGGAGAGCAGGCCCGTCAGAATCGCCAGGAAGGCGATCTGCATCACCACGCCGCCGGCCAGCAGGGGCGGGATCACCCACCAGAGCTGGCGGCGCTCACGCGAATGCTGCTCGGCCAGGGCGGCCTCGACGAGGGACCGGCCGGCCCCCGCCCGGTCCATGGTCCGCAATACCGGCTGAGCGTGGGCGAACTCCACTATTCGATCGCTGGACTCGGAGATCGCGGCGTCGACGGCTTCGTCGGTGCGGCGGCCGACCCTCCCCGACAGCCAGTACACTGCCCCCATCGCAGCCATGCATCCAGCCGCGATGGCGGCGAGCCGCGGATCCACGCACACCAGGACCACCAGCAGGGTCGCCGGTGTGACGGCCGCGCGGATGAGGGGAGTCAGTTGCCGGGCCGGCAGGGCGAGCATGTCCATCACGCCCGTGCTCAGGACCTGGCCGAGCCGGCTGGTGTTGGCGGGAGTGAACCAGCCCAGGGGCAGGGTGGCTATGTGGTCGCCGATCCGTTGGTCCAGCGTCGTCAGCAGTTCGATGGCCATGTCGAATCCGCGCCGAATGCCGCGATAGTCGGCCAGCCAATATGCGATCGAAAGCCCGCCGAGGGCGGCTAGCCACCGCGCAGCGCCAGCCGTGCTCCCGTTCAGCAGATCTCGCAGAACCAGGACGCTCACACCGAATGCGGCGCCTTGGAGGATGCTGGCCGCCGCCATCCACCTCAGATAGGAGCGGATCAGATGCGCCTTCTCGCGGCCGAGGTAGGCGGTCAATCGGGCGATCATGGCAATCCTCCTGCCGTAGCGGTGTCCTGGGCGTTCCACAGTCTCCGGTACACGCCGTCGGCGGCGAGGAGATCGGCGTGGGCGCCGTGTTCGACGATGCGTCCGCCGTCCAACACCAGGATCTGGTCGGCGCCGACGATGGTGGACAGCCGGTGTGCGATGACGACGATCGTCCGCTCGGGTGTGAGCAGCGAGGCCAAGGCGAGCTGGATGGCGTGCTCGGACTCGGCGTCGGCCGAGGCGGTCGGTTCGTCCAACACCAGCACGCGGGGATCCAGCAGCAGCGTGCGGGCGATGCACACTCGCTGCGCCTCCCCACCGGACAGGTTCGCATCCTGCCCGTACACCGAATCGTAGCCGCGCGGCAGAGCCTCGATGCGCTCATGGATGTGCGCGGCCTTCGCAGCGGCTCGGATCCGCGAACGGTCCGCATCCGGGTCGGCCAGGGCGATGTTCGCGGCGATCGACGTTCGCAACAGCCGCGTATCCTGGAAGACGGCCCCGATCGCGGAGTAGAGAACGCTCGGATCGATCTCGCTGAGCGGCACGCCCCCTAGAGCGACCGTTCCGGCATCGGGGTCCGCGTAGCGCAGCAGCAACCTCGCCAGAGTGGACTTGCCCGATCCGGACTCGCCCACGATCGCGGTCACCGTGCCCGGAGAGAAACTCCAGTCGATTCCGTCCAGGATCGGGGTGTCCTTCTCGTAGCCGAATCTCACGCCCTCGAGTTCGAGCCGGGTGCCCGAAGGCCTCTTCGGATCGGACGAGACCGGCATCCGCGGGGTCTCCAGCAGCGCCGAGAGGCGGGACGCGGCTCCCTGGCTGGCCTGCGTCGCCTGCAGGCTCGCCATCAGCGCGCTGATGGGAGCCGACAGACCCAAGCCCACGAGTGCGAAGGCCAGCACGGAGACCGGATCGCTCCACCCCAACCAGACGAACCAGGTTCCCGTGCCCAGGCTGAGCGCCAGCAGGGCGATCGGGCCGATCACCTGGTTGGCGACCGTCTCAGGGCGGATCATCGGCCCCGCCCATCCCAGGAAGAAGGTCGTGAACCTCTCGACCGCGGACCGGAACGCCTTCGAAGCCCGTCCCGTCTCGCCGAAGGCCTTGACGACGCCGATGCCGTCGGTGAACTCCACAACCGAGGAATTGACGTCGGCCAGCACCCGGCCGTATTCCTCCATCTTCTCCATCCCGCCGCGCATCATCCGCATGTATAGCAGCGCGAAGACCGCCAGCGGCGCGAGCATGGCCGACGCCAGCCGCCAATCCACGACGAACAGGTAGACGTAGACGGCGATCGGCGTGACCGCGGCGGCGGTGATCTCGGTGTAGGAATGCGCGATGAGATGGTGCACGGCCTTCACGTCGTCTTGGGCGCCCTGCTTGACCTCGCCCGCCGTGGTGTCCGTGAACCACGCCAGCGGCACCTGGCCGAGCCGCCCCACCAGGCGGCGCCGCAGCCACAGCGTGAACGAGTTGTCCGCCAGATGCGCCACCAGATCGGCGAGCCCCTGGCAGGCGATTCCGACGGCGAGCAGGGCGGAGCCCGCCATGAGCACCGTTCGCGCCCGCTCATCGCCGGGATCCTTCAGCAGCGTCCGCGCTAGCTCCACTCCGGTGATCACGGGAGAGAGCAGCAGCGCCGAGCCCAGCGCCTGCAATGCGACGGCCGTTCGGATACGACCCCGAACGGGTGCCAGCAGCTTGGAGACCTCCGACCGACCTGAACTGCCCGGATCGTTCGAATCCCTGCTCACGACTCACACTCCTTACCTGACTCGCCATCCGACGATCAGTCCCATAGCGGCTGAAAGCGGTGGCCCACCACCGCTTTCATTTTATGTTACGCATATAACATAAATAGGTCAAGACTCTCCCGCGGAGGTTCGCACTGCTGGGGTTCCCCAGCGTGACGCTTTCCGTCGCTAGGCTGGTCCCATGCACGGAAAACCGCGCAACCGAGCTGCAGGAGTAGAGGGCTCCACCGGAGAAAGCCCTCCCAGCGGGCGCTATGCATCCGCATCGAAGCAGGAGACTGCGCCAGCGCACTCCGTGCCCAAAGCCGAAACCCCCCACCGGGCCGGAGCAACTCGTCCCCGCCGTGGCCGCCCTCCGAAAATCACCCGGGACCAGATCGTGGACGCCGTCCTCTCCCACGGCTTCGCTGGGATCACCATCCCTGAGGTGGCTCAGCGGCTGGGAGTCACGACGATGACGGTCTACCGGCATGCGGCGACGCGCGCTGAGCTCCTGGGAATGGCCTGGGAGCGCGTGCTCCATGAGCACGCATGGCCGGACCGGAACCTGCCGTGGCGGGACCTCCTGGATGAATACGCCACCGCGGTGTGGGATCTGCTCGCAGAGCATCCTGGCGCTGCCACCGAGTTGTACACCGCCGCTCTTCCCGCGCGCATGGCCGATCTCTACGTGGATCTCGCTTCGATCCTCGCCGGCCAGGGATTCACCGTTCCCGACGCCGTTCTGGCCGTCGACACAGTGATCGATCTCGCGGTGGACCACCGCCACGGCGTGGAGAACCTCATGCAGACGGCTGAGGACGGGCGAGACACGGCCCTACGCGATCGGATCCTCGTACGCTGGGCTCCACCCGACTCCTCGGAGGGACAGGCCGAACCCCAGCGGCAGCAATCCGACCAGTCCGGCGTCTCACCCCGCCACACCGACTTCTCGGAGCCTCCGACCGATTCGCCGAACTGTCGGGACGCCTTCTCGCGGGCCGTCCGCGCAGAACTGGGGATGGCCACGCGGATGCACCCACGTGACTGGTTCGGCAGGAAACTCGCCCTCGTCCTCGACGGAATCGCAACGCTGCGCGAGGACTGACCGCTGCGCAAGGAATGCGGAATCAATACCGAGGCATGGACGGGTCGATCTGCGTCCACCATGCCTTGATGCCTCCGGCCACGTTGACGGCGTGGACGCCGGAGGCGGCGAGCGCCTGGGCGGCCTTGAGCGAACGGCCGCCGCCCAGGCAGTGCACGTAGACTGTGCCGCCGCCCAGGCTCAAGCGGTCGGCGATCCCCGCGGGGTCGGCGAGGACCTCGGCGAGCGGAATGTGGAGGGAGCCCGGGA
>ERZ772957.2663-NODE-2663-length-10106-cov-2.513282_pt1 | contig 10106 bp, 9 predicted proteins | sample MGYA00580682_ERZ772957 | MGnify/ENA primary metagenome ERZ772957 (study PRJEB29015, sample SAMEA2737921) | human oral metagenome | biome: human oral; feature: human-associated habitat; material: dental | place: China | collected 2025 ...
TACCGTCGAAAACCGGAACGGCACAATTGTGCTTGATCCTGAACGGGAACTGCGGCTTGAACAACGGCGGCGGGGAAATGCAATGCAGGTTATCAGTCCTCAAAATGCGTACCTTATGACGTCAGTTTTGCGGCGAACCGTTACGGAAGGCACACTCGCCTACGCGTCAAGCAGCGGCTCGAAGTTTCGATATAAAGACAAAAAAACCGGAAAATACTTTACGCTGCCCGTCGCAGGGAAAACCGGCACGACGCAAAACTGGGCCGATGCATGGACAATCGGCTACTCGCCTTATTACACCGCCGCTCTCTGGTTCGGATACGATAAAGGAGGCCAGTCGCTCGGTCTTGACAACACCGGTGCAACGCTCGCAGGCCCGCCATGGGCAAATTTTATGAAGGCAATCCACGAGGATATGCCTTACAAGGATTTTATCCGTCCGGAAACAGGCTTAACCGCCGTATCGGTATGCGCAAAATCGGGCTTACTGCAAACGGCGTACTGCGACGAGGGAAGCGTATCGCTTTACTTTTTATCCGGCACGGCGCCAACCGTCTCCTGCAGCTATCACGAAGCGAACAATGTCCTGTTGGAAATTGCGAAAGACCGGCTGCGGAAGAGCAACTACAGCACCGGCCAGACGCCGGTCGATACGGTTAAAACCGGCGTTTTCCTTGATCCGCGTATTTTTGAAGACCCTGAACCCAGTTCGGCCAAGCGTACAAAAAATACAACCCGCTTCAACGATCAGACTGTCCAGCCGGACACGTCCGAACTCTTTACCCCGCAAAATCCGGGAATATCGGATATACCGTCGGAAGCGGAACCGTTGCTGCAGCCGAACGAACACGCAAACACGGAACAGCCCGGACTGCTGATTCCGCAGCCGGAACAGGAGGAAACGCCGCAGATACTGCCGAACGCGACAAGTCCGTCCGTGGAAGAGCCTTCGGCACACACCGGTCCGCTGCCTTCCGAAAATCCTGCATCCGTCATCGATGAGGGAACGCCCGTACCGTCTTTTCCGCAGCAGGCGCCGCAAGAACAGCACGAAGCGGAGCAGCCGGACAACGGCACCGTCATTCAGGATGAAGGGCATAATCCGTGGCTGTAAGCCCGGTGGAACCGCAAGGAGACAAGATGAGCGACAAAACATATCGGCGCCCGACTTGGGATGAATATTTTATGGAAGTATGCCGGGCAATCGCGAAACGGGCAACGTGCGACCGCGGCCGATCAGGCTGTGTCATTGCCAGGGATAATCAGCTGTTGGTTACCGGCTATGTGGGCGCCCCCCGCGGACTGCCCCACTGCGATGATGTCGGTCATCAGTTTAAAAAAATACAGCATGAAGACGGCTCCGTCAGTCAACATTGCGTCCGTACCGTTCACGCGGAACAAAATGCTATTTGTCAGGCAGCAAAGCGCGGAATCAGCATCGACGGCGCAACGCTCTATTGTAAAATGACCCCCTGCCGTACCTGTACCATGCTGATCATCAACTGCGGAATTAAACGGGTCATTGCCGAAAAGCGCTACCACGACAGCGCAGATTCCATCGAGCTGTTTAAACAAGCCGGAGTCATCCTTGAACATTTAAGCGATACGGTAGAAGAGTACACGGAACAATAGGAAAGCAGAGGCCATCAGAGTATTTTTTTCGTATGGCGGTTTCGGTTCGTCCGTCTCGAATAGTCCTTTCGGACGGAGTATACGGCACTTACAAACGGATTTTAAGCAAAAGACAAAAGCCAATCCTTCAATTCCTGCGCGGAAGGCTGCATAAAAGCAGGTTGCCGCGTAGACTGCGGATTATATTCATGGCGGTACGGTAGGTTCGTATCGCGGCCGGTTGCCGTTTTCACCGCTTCCGCATAGAAAGCAGGCAAACTGGTTTCCGGTATGATGCTGATGCATGACTGAGCCGTATCTTTGTCGGTAATCCATCGGGGCAAGGCCGACTGTTCCGTACAGAGCCCCCGTATCGAATCTAAAATATCGACACTATGATCGGCGCTGCGCCGGTTTCTGAGCGTATTCCACACGCTCCATATCTCTGCAGCATGAGGGCTGATAATACAACCCGTCCGATCATCGCAATTCCGCATCGCTTGTAGAATATCATCCTGATTCAGCCTGCACAGCGCAATATCAGGTTCATAGCCGGAATCCGCATCGCCTTCATACAGCCGTTTCAGCTGCGTACACTCTTTTCTATAACGCATTTCGGAAGCGCTACCGAGCGCCGCTTCGGTCGCAATAAAACCGCAGATCGGCGCATCCATTCTTTTGGCAATCACCGCAGCGCTGATTCCGTTCGGCAATCTGAGCGGCGCGCCGATAATGAGCTGCGGCTGCTCGATACGGTTATCGTAACTTGCACGGGACAGTACCGCAAGCGAAGCATAAATACAACAACTGATATACGAGAGCAGATATTCAGGATGCGCCGGGCTGGAAATAAAAAGATTCAACGCCTGCGCAAGCTCTGCATCCCGAGCTGCTTCTTGAACCATCATCTTACAATCGGCGGCAGAACCGTCTACTTCAAAAATATGAATATTTTGAGGCAGCGATAACAGCAGCTGTTTCAGCTTTTCTTGGAAGAGCCCTTTGGGCGATAAGAACGTTGCCTGAATATCAGGATATCCAGCAAATGCTTTTGCAAGCGACATCGTTTCAAAGACCCCGCCGGTAAACAGAATGTGCAGCGGCTTATCGCAGCTATTTGAAAAGTAATTGATGAGCGCTGCCGTAAGCCGGGCGCCGAAATCGGTACAGCATCCGCAGTCGCCGTGCGTAAGCTCCAGAATATAGGTACGGGGATCGATTGGAAAGACTGGAACCTTAAACGGAAACGCTTGGGCAATCAGTATGTACAGATCCGCTTCCGGTACGGCATCTTGCAAGAAAGCTCTCACGACTTCAAAAGCGACATCGCGAAAAGACGGAGCCGGATTTTTATCGATAAATTCATGCGATAAGCGGGGAATATGCCGAGGCAGTAAGTGGCCTTTTTTCCGATGCAGCTTTAATACGGTCTCTAACGGAAGCGATATGGATGGATGCTCTGAATCATAAAACGGTATCGACGGCTGCATGTCTTTCGTTATAACATACATAGCCGATGGATTCAACTCAATCGCTATTTTTCCAACACAGTAATCTCTACCCGCCGGTTCCGCGCCATGTTTTCTTCCGTAGTGTTCGGAGCAATCGGCTTTTCCGAGCCGAAGCCGCGCGTGAAAATATGGTGCTCTTCCCGCACGCCAAGTTCGATCAGATACTGCGCGACTGCCTCTGCCCGCTGTTCGGAAAGGAGCTGCCGGTCTTCGGCTTTCCCCGCCCGCGCGGTATGGCCTGAAATCAGCAACTCGTAGTCGGGATATTCGCGCAGCAACGCGCCGATTTTTTCAAGCTTTTCTTTTTCTTCCAGCAAAAGGTGCGCGGAATCGGCTTCAAACCGAATATTTTCCAGACTGATGGTAATTCCTTCATCGGTCTTCTGCACAGTCGCATTCGCAATACCGAGGTCTCGGATATGCTTATCAAGATTGCCGGCAATTTTTTCTTTATCCATACGCTGCAGCGCCGTTATTTCAGCCTTAGCGCTGCCACGATATTCAATAATCGCACCGGTATTTAATTCCATCTGTATAGTGAACACTTCATCATAAAACGGGAGCGTACCCGCTTCGTTATCCCAATAGAGCCGCTGCTTTGAATATCCCATTGTCCGCACCGGATACAGCATCGGCATTGTCCGCGATCCGTTTTGAGTGTTCTGCAGCGCTCTGAGCGGAATTTCATAGTATAGATCGTAATTTACTTCTATTAAGTGATAATCCTTTCCTGCCCGCTGAACAGGGCCTTGATAGGTATAGGTAACGTCGACAGGCACGACAAACGGCTTTTGAATGTTAAAATTATCCCGCAGATCATGTGCCTCGCTTGCCGAATGCCGCCAGCTCTCACCGATTTTTACGTCGTACTCAGGAAACACCGGCACATCCCGCACCACCGGCATAAAATACTGTTCGTCAATCGTATACATACCGCGCTCATCCCTTCTGAATACGCTGGGATACGCCCGCCCCCATGCGAATGTCCGATTACTGCTCTGCTCGCTGGTCATAAAGGTACAGGTGTGAAGCCCTGATGCCGGAACACCGGAAGCAGCCTGCCGCACATCGGAAACGGTCACGGTAACGCGGTTGGTAATATACGCCTTATGGGCAAACTGCCTATTCAAATAGACATCTTCGGTAACCGTAGAATTGATCCGGTAGGTATCCCCTTCCTTAAAACGGAAGCGGAAGAGTTCGGCATGGAGCGGAACAAAAAAGCCGAACATAAAAAACAGCCCAAGGCAATAATGCGCAAACCGTACTTTATCAAAGCGGATAGGGAAAATCATGTTCCAAGTATCGGATAAAATGCCGCAGCTCTTAACTGAAAGCAGGTTGTGTTGTAATACGGTTGACATTTCATATTCATTTAGTCAATATAAGATAACATTAGGAGGTTATAATGTTATCTAAAAAACATTTCGGATACGGTGCTGCGCTCGCTCTGTTGTGTGCAGTATTTTTTACCGGATGTGCATCAACATCTGCAGCGGCAAAACCTGAAGCAGGCAAAGGACTTGCGGCATGGAAGGGCGAATGGCAGTCTTTCAGCGCAATTTCCGGCGCATCTCAGCTCAACGACGCATATAGAATGCAAGCGGAAAAGATGCCGTATTATACCGAAGACGGTCTGAAAACGATGGTGTCTAAGATGCTCGCAACATCTATTGTAAAAGTAGCGTTCGACGGTTCCGACACCGTAGCATTCACCGTGCTGGATAAAGACGGAAAGGAACAGAAGCTGTCATGCACCTATCGGGCTGTAGGGACGGCACCGATTAAAGGCTTTGAAAAAGCGATGTGGTATACGTTTGAAGCAGTCGAACAGGTACCCGGCCTGTCGGATGCGCGCTATTTTATTGCGGTTCCCCCGCATAGAGATGATGGCGACGGCTTACTGCACTGGCATGTACGGTTCGGCGGCAAGGATATTGAATCGCTTGTGAATGCGGATCCGCTATGGTGGCCGACCTATGTTGATGCAGCATTTACAAAAGAAGAGCTGGTTAAAATGTTTACCCCGCTCATTCCCGAACTTGCCGGAATGCTGCCGAAGGCATCGCTCGCTGCATATAATGGCAAATGGATCAATAGTTCGCTCATTTATGATGATCCCCGCCCGGCGGTACAAAGCGTCTATACACAGCTGATTAAAGAATTCTCCGGTAAGAAGGACGGCGAAGACTTTACAAAAGAAGAAATTATCATGCTGGCAAAAAAATCCTACGGTAATGCATCCGATTTTACCCATCTTGAGTTTATCACCGGTGATGAAAAAAACGAGCTGGTGGTTTGGAAGGGCAATAAGGAAGTTTCCCGTACAACCTATAGCCGTGACGGAGCAAATGAACTGCGGGCAACAGCCAATGCGTTTACCTCCGCCGACCGGCAGAAGGCAGGTAAGTTTGCATTCTTGTCAATGACAACGCCGCACGGAAAACCCGCCCACATGCATGTATGGTACGGCATGAAACCAAGCGAAATCACCAATACTGACGGCTCGAAGCCGACTTGTATTCCGGCAGATGCGTCAGAAGATTTAGTTGCAGCCCGTGTTATGAGCACCGGCCGTAAGTTATTACAAAGCGCATTAAAAAAATAAATTGAAACGAACTCCTCTAAAAATGAACGTTTTTAGAGGAGTTGCAGAAATCATCCTATCGTTTTCGTGCAACCGATAAGACACAGCTGTATTGCAGCTTGCGGAATATATCAGAAAAGCGTGCAAAAAGAGGGCGTGCTGTCACATAAAACGATGTTTTCTTTTATTTTCCGTTCATACTGACCCCCTGATCTCCCCCCGGCTCCCTTGATTAAAACGATAAAAAGCATAATACTCGACAAATGACCTATTCAACATATTGCATTACCGAGGTTATTATGGCGGTAATCGGTTTTTTCTGCTTTATCGCACTGTATTTTATCCCGGCCGGATATGGAAAAATGATCGGAAAGCAATGGGGCTTTAGTTTTAACAACAAAGCGGCATGGATACTTATGGAGCTTCCCGCGCTGCTCGTGATGCTCGGTCTGGTGTTTGCCGTTGATTCTGCGCATCGGCCGGTACGAATACTGCTTGCAGCCTTTTATATTCTGCATTATACGCAACGAACACTGATTTTTCCCTTTCTACTGAAAGGGAAAAGCAACATGCCCCTCGTGATTGTACTGATGGGGATGCTGTTTAATACGGTGAATGCCTTTCTAATCGGCCTCTGGATTTTTTATTTTTCTCCGCCGGAACAGTATGCACGTGCATGGCTTCTGACGCCGCAGTTTATACTGGGAACGCTGCTTTTTTTCTGCGGAATGATTATCAATATCCGATCCGATTCCTACATCCGCTCGCTGCGCAAACCGGGCGATTCGCAGCACTACTATCCATGCGGCGGAATGTACCGGTTCGTTACCAGCGCGAACTATTTTGGGGAGCTGCTTGAATGGCTCGGCTTTGCCGTGCTGACGTGGAGTTCCGCCGGTGTCCTATTTGTCTTTTGGACAGCCTGTAATTTAGTTCCCCGCTCCGATACCATCCACAAAAAGTATGCGCGGGATTTCCCTGAAGAGTTTGCCCGTTTCCGGCCTAAGAGGATTATTCCTTTCATTTATTAAGATCGATTTTGAATGGAACAGACGATCATCCATCCTTTTCCGCCGATCTATAATTCGGAATCGCGGATACTGATTTTAGGCTCTTTTCCGTCTACGGCGTCCCGTGCCCGGGAGTTCTACTACGGCCATCCGCGAAACCGGTTTTGGCCGCTTCTTGCAGCACTACTGAATGAGCCGGAACCATACACAATAGAAGACAAGAAACAATTACTGTTGAATCACCGTATTGCGCTCTATGATGCTGTAAGCTCGTGCGCGGTCGACAATTCCGCAGATGCAAGCATTCATGCGGTGGTTCCGGCAGATTTAAGCGGCATATTCCAAACAGCGGCAATCCAAGCGGTCTTTGCAAACGGCAACAAAGCCCATGAGGTATGCATAAAGCAGATCGGCATTTCCGCTGTAAAATTGCCGTCTACCAGCCCGGCCAATGCCCGTTTCCGTTTTGATGATTTACTGGCCGCATGGAAAGCAATCCGCGCATATTTGTGATTCGCAAATGCAGCATGCAGAAAGATCAGCGATGCAAAAAGCCGAACAAAGGGTTCGCCTCGGCAAATAGATCATTGAATCTTGCATAGAAGCCGCTTTCGGTATATACTTATAGATGTTTATTACTTTCTAGGAGGACTATAATGAACAAAAAGATACTTGCTTTGTGCGCATTCATGCTGCTTGCGGTGATTGTTTCCGCGCAAACGGTACAGCCCAAAAAGGAAAAATTCAAGGTTGACGGTCGTGATAAGGCGTATATCTATCTGACTGAAATTTACAAAACCGATAACTGGGCGGAATATTACTGCGTATATGAAGAAGATAAGAACTCTTTTAACGAAAATGCAGCCGAAAAGGCAATGTATGAGTTCTTTTCAAACTACAAACGGGAGCATGGGTTCTCGTCGGTTGAAGTTGAAGATTTAAAAGGTGCGCTGACCGGCAAAACCAACACGACAATGGAAAAGCGCATTATTTTCCGTCACGTGAATAGGCGCTAAGCGGCATTTTGCACAACAACGGCAGCTATGCCGTAAAAGCGTGCTTGGCGGATGGTGTGACAACGGTCCGCCAAAGCAGTCCGTATTATGAAATGGTAAGGGGGAAAGACATGAAACCGACACTGTTAGTTTTAGCAGGAGGCATGGGAAGCCGATACGGCGGAGTCAAGCAGATCGATTCAGTAGGCATTCATGATGAAACGCTGCTGGATTACGCAATTTACGATGCGGTTAACAACGGCTTTGGAAAAGTCATATTTGTCATTAGAAAAGATATTGAAGCGGATTTCCGCGAACGTTTATTCGACCGGATCGCCCGCAATTGCGATGCCGACTATTTGTTTCAGACCATCGATTCATTGATCACGCCGGATCAGCTTACACAAGCAGTGAACCGGAAAAAGCCGTGGGGCACAATCCACGCGGTGCTCTGTGCAAAGGATGCGATTAAAAACCCCTTCGCGATTATCAATGCCGATGATTATTACGGACGCAAGGCCTATAAGACCATGGCGGAGCATCTGTCATCTATCGATTCCTATTCGCCCAATCACGCAATGGTCGGCTATATTTTGGAAAATACAATGAGCGAATCCGGTTCCGTTTCTCGGGGCGTCTGCCATGTTGAAAACGGAATGTTAGTATCGATGAAAGAACACACTAAGATTTCTTACGGAACGGAAAACGGGCAACGGGTCATCCTTTCTCAGCTGGAAAGCGGGGTTGAGCACCTGACCGGAAAAGAAACCGTTTCGATGAACTTGTTTGGATTCAGCCCTAAAGCCTTTGAAGGCTTCCAAGTATTTTTTGAAGAGTTTATAAAAAAACAAGCTGCAAGCGAAAAAGCCGAATGTTTACTGCCGGAAGGCGCCAGTGCTCTGGTGACTAACGGGCTTGGAACCATTAAGTGCTATACCACAGATGAACGATGGTTCGGAATGACCTACCCGGAAGACCGGCTCATCGTGAAAAAAGAGATTGCACAAAAAATTACAGAACACTACTATCCGGAACTTCTCTGGAAATAGCCGTATAAAAATCTTACTTCAATTATTCGATGCTTTACGGCACCTGTTGAGGTAACTGAATGCCGCTTTCGTAAACGGATTTTGCACGGAAGCGGCATTCATTCCTTACATCATTTCAAACGGTTTGATATATTTTGTCAGTTTGAGGTATAAGAGCCTGCAAAGTCCATGACGGAAACGGCATTATACGGCGCTTTATCTTTATCGCTGAAGCCGAACCCAACCTTCTTAAACTCTTTCCGTAGGATATTGATCCGGTGCCCTCTGCTCGGAACCCCATCGTCGATCAACAGCTGAGCAACAATTTCACGCGCGGTAGTGCTGCCGTACGCGCAGTTTTCACCGCAGGTAATGCCCCAACTGCCATACCGGTTGATACGCGTCCCCGGATCGGACTTGTCGCTTCCCGTATGCCCTACCCTGCCGGTACGCGCCTGATCATCGGCAAGCCATTGAGCTGATAGACACAAGCCTTTTTCCAGCGACAACGGATCGACTGCAGCGGTAGACATCAACACGCGGATACATTCCTCAACGGGCGTAACACCCTCCTGCGTTTCAAGAGGGATTTTTCCCGGTTCGGTGTAAATCTTTCCATTAAACAAACGGCGACGGGGTACTAACACCTCTTCCGCATATTTGCGCGGATTTGTCCTGACAAAATTCAGCTCCGCCAGCACTTCCACAGCAAGCGGAGTCGCGTATGCAGGAGTCTCAGCCTCGGCAGGCGTAGAAGGCTTAGCAGACGTTTCCGTTTTCGAATCAACGGTAGGCGTCTGCGGTGTTTGCGGCCGATCTTGCGCAGCGGAAGTATCCGGGCGGTCTTGCCCTTGGCGGTTTTCAGGCTTTGCCAGGCCTCCGGTCGCGCACGAAATCACCATCATGGTAATCCATGCCAATACAATCAAGTATTTCTGTTTCATGCCCCCACTATACGGTATTCATATCGGGGAGGCAAGAGCGCCGAGATAAATGTTCACTATGCGATCTTGTAGATACGGTATCTTTTGTGCTATTTTAAGACTTTCATAAGGAGAACTCGACATGCGGCGGGGCTTACCGTATTTTCTACTTTTTTCGATATATGCAATCATCAATACCTATCTGCCGATTATGCTGCGGACAGTCGGTTTTTCCGCGGCGGAAATCGGGCTGTTATTAGGCATTATCGAAGTAACCGGCGTGATTATTCCGTTCTTTATTTCGCTGCAGCTGGATAAAACCGGCCGGTACGGCTTCACGATGAGCATACTCGGATTGGATATCGCCTTGCTGCTGCTGCCGCTCCTTGCCTTTCATTCTTTTTTGATTACGGCAGTTTGCCTCGGTATTTTTGCAGCGGG
>ERZ772957.2664-NODE-2664-length-10100-cov-3.000299_pt1 | contig 10100 bp, 7 predicted proteins | sample MGYA00580682_ERZ772957 | MGnify/ENA primary metagenome ERZ772957 (study PRJEB29015, sample SAMEA2737921) | human oral metagenome | biome: human oral; feature: human-associated habitat; material: dental | place: China | collected 2025 ...
GCGCAGCGGGGTGGAGTCCCTGTTCGGGGGGCTGGCCCAGCTCCAGCCCTCGGCGCTCGCCCCCAGCGTTCCCCAGCTGGCGGGCGCATTGGGCCTCTATCCGCACGAGTTCTGGCGCGAGCTGGAGGCGTTTCGGCGTGGGCGTGGGGCGGACAGGAGGGAGGCCCCCGCGGAGGGTCCACCCGGCGGGAACGTCCGTGCCCCACGGCCTCCCGAGCTCGACCCCCTGGAGGCCGCGCTCTGCTCGCTCCTGTGGCGCAGGGAGGATTGCCGCCGCAGACATCGGCCGGAGGACCTGCTTGCGCTCCTCTCCGACGACCGGGTCAAGGAGGTCGTCCTGGCGGTGCTCATGGAGTCCCCCGCCTCGCTGGAGGCCCGGTGGCTCGCCATTGGCGACCGTTTTCCCCCGGCGCTCATCGCCCAGGGGGACGCCTTCTGCGACGAGCTGGAGCACGCCGACGCCGACCTCTGGGACCTCGTTCTCGCGGGCCTGCTGCGGCGGCGGGACGAGGCGCGCCTGCGTCTCCTGGACGCGAAAATGAAGCGCCGCGTGGCGTCCCTGGAGGAGATGGCCGAGATGCAGCGCCTGGCCGCGGAGCTGAAACGCAGGCGGTGAGCACCGTCGGCGCCGTGGAACACGTTCGATTTCGGTAAGGTTCGGGCACGTGTCAGAGAGTCCGGACAAAGAGGAGTCTGAACATCCAATGCCTATAAAAACTCTGCATAAGAGCATTCGTTTCAAATTCGGCATTCTTCTCGGCATCTTCGCCCTGACCATGATCACGTCGATCTATGGAATCATGCGGGACGACGTCATGCAGATGGAGGAGTCCCTGATCGCGAACAGGCTGAACGCGGACATCAACTACATCGAGGACCTGATCGGCAGCGGGGACTGGAACGTCCGGGACAACGCCATCTATAGGGGCCATACCCTGATCGGCGACGGCACGGTGAAAAATGCAAACGTCGAGCCGTTTCTGGATCACGAGCGCAAGACGGGGACGTTCTCCTACGTGTTCATCAAGTGCGGCGACGAGGGACTCGGCCGCGTGGAGGACACGCCGACGCAGAAGGGCTACCGGCAGGGGCATTTCCTGCGCGTTGCCGGAAGCACGAAGGACCCCTACGGCAAATCCATCGTCGGGACTTATATCGACAAGCAGGTAGCGGACGTCATCGACGCAAAGGGATTCTACGAGGGCGAGGCCAACGTCGCCGGGGGCATGATCTACTGCCGGTACAACGCGCTGAAGGACACGGACGGAAACGTCGTCGGCGTCATCGTCGTCGGGCGCAACATCTCCGAGTTGCGGAAGCAGGCCGGCCAGGTCGTTCATACGATGTCGGCGAGCATCGTCGCGGCGGTCCTCCTCCTTGGGGGCATCCTGTTCCTGTTCGTCAACCGCTGGATCTCCACCATCCGCAAAATCGCGATCCATCTCAAGCGCATCGAAAAAGGCGACCTTCCCGACGCACCGCTCGCGTCCCATACGGAGGACGAGATGGGGCTCCTGGTCACGGGAATCAACCTCATGGTCGATTCCTTCAGGGAAAAGGAGGCCCTGCGCCAAAAATCCGAGATAGACCAGCTTACGGGGGTATCGAACCGGTTCGGCCTGAACCGCTATTTCGAGGGGGCCTTCGAGGACTGCTATCAAAACGGTAGGCCTCTGGCGGTGGGGATCCTGGACATCGACTTCTTCAAACCCTTCAACGACAACTACGGCCATCAAGCCGGCGATGACTGCATCGTCATGCTGGCCGACATCCTAAAGGAGATAGAGAGGGAATACGGCACCTTCTGCGCCCGCTTCGGTGGCGACGAGTTCATCGTCATCGCCTGCGGGCTCGGGCATGAGGAAATAGAGGCGATCGCCCAGGGAATAAAGGACAAGCTCCTCGAAAAGCACGTTCCTCATGCCCATTCTCAGGTGTCGGACATCGTGACGGTCTCGCAGGGATACTGCTACGGCGTTCCGGTGCAGCACAAGAAGCTGAACGACTACCTCTATGTGGCGGACGGCGCCATGTACGAGGTGAAGGAGAGTTCGAAGAACGGCTTCAAGGTTGTGGAGATGACCCACGATTTCCGTCCGGTGATCGCGGATCGGGACAGCAAACATCGGGATTGACTTGCAGGCTCCAAACTTTGACCTACCATCTTTGGCCCCGAGGGGCAAATAAACGGGAGGTACCGTCATGGATAAAGCGGAACTCAAAAGGCTGATCGACACGGCCGCGGGGCGCGTCCCCCCGGACCTGGTCATCAGGGGCTGCAAGGTGGTCGACGTCTACAGCGGCGCCGTCTCCGAGGGGGACATCGCCGTCTGCGGGGGGACCATCGCCGGCGTGGGGAGCTACCGGGGGAACAACGAGATCGATGGAACGGGGCTGTACGCGGCTCCGGGGTTCATCGACAGCCACATCCACATCGAGTCCTCCTACGTCAGCCCGGAGGAGATAGGGCGCCTGCTGGTCCCTCACGGCGCCACCACGATCATCGCGGACCCCCACGAGATCGTGAACGTCTGCGGGCTCGCTGGGCTGGACTACATGCTGGACGCATCCGAGGGGACGAGCCTGGACATCAAGTACATGCTGCCCTCGTGCGTGCCGGCCACCCCGTTCGAGCATGCGGGGGCCGTCATCGACGCGGCGGCGATGGAAAAGCCGCTGGCCGACGACCGCATCCTCGGCCTGGGGGAGTTCATGGACTACCCCGGTGTCATCTCGGCGGCCGACGGCATCCTGGACAAATTGCTCGCCGCAAAATCGGCCGGAAAGCTCATAGACGGTCACAGCCCCGCCATAAAGGACCTCGAGCTCAACGCCTATGCGGCGGCCCAAATCCACACCGATCATGAATGCGGCACGGTCGAGGAGCTGAGGGATCGCATCGCCAGGGGGATCTACATCCTGCTGCGCCAGGGATCGGCGTGCCACGACCTGCGCAACCTCATCAAGGGCGTCACCCCCGAGAACAGCCGGCGGTGCCTGCTCTGCAGCGATGACCGCCAGCCCAAGACCATCCTGGAGCTGGGGCACCTGGACGACCACCTGCGCATCTGTCTGGAGGAGGGGCTGGACGCGATCACCGCCATCCGCATGGCGACCCTGAACGCCGCCGAATGCTACCGCCTGTACGACCGGGGGGCCATCGCGCCCGGACTGCGCGCCGACATCGTGCTGCTGGACGACCTGTCCCATTTCAAGGTGCGCCGGGTCCTCATCGGCGGGGTGGAGGTCGCGCGGGAGGGGAAATACCTTCCCCCCATCGAGCGCCACAGCATAGCTTCGGTCTCCGGGAGTATACGCCTGAAGGATTTCTCGGAAAAAAGGTTGAAGATGCACCTTTCCTCCGGGCGGGTCAACGTCATCGGCATCATCCCCGGCAGCGTGGTCACCCGGAAGAAGGTGGCCGATGTGACGCTGAGCGCGGACGGTGATTTCGTCTACGACCCCAAACAGGACATCGTCAAGATGGCGGTGGTGGAGCGCCATAAGAACACGGGGAACGTCGCTCTTGCCCTTCTGGAGGGCTACGGCATCAAGCGGGGGGCCGTAGCGCTGTCCATAGCCCACGACTCCCACAACATCATCGTGGTGGGGACGAACGACGCCGACATGGCCTTCGCCGTGGAGCAGCTGAAGGACCAAAACGGCGGCGTGGTGTTGGCGCTCGACGGCAAGGTCCTGGAGAACATGCCGATGCCCATCGGCGGCATCATGAGCGACCAGAGCGGCGAATGGGTCGACCGGAAGCTGGACCGGCTCCATCGGGCGGCGCTCCAGGAATTGGGGGTAAACGCCGACATAGAGCCCGTCATGACCCTGTGCTTCATGTCCCTGCCCGTCATCCCGGAGATCAAGCTGACGGATATGGGACTGTTCGATGTGACCCGCTTCGACTTCATCGACGTCGAGGCTGAATAAGCAGACAACCGGCTCTTTGGGGCCGCCAGGCCTCAAATGCCGTGTCGGTCGCTTATGCCGAATGGCAACACATAAGCAGACAACCAGCGAAGCGTAGCAAGCGGCGTCGGTTGCCTGCTTAGCAGACGACCGGCCCCTCCCTCTCCGGGCCACTGGGCCTCAGTGCCTGAGCCGCTTGTTGATCTCCTCGAACTCCCGCCGGATCGCCTCGTTCTCGAAGGGAAGGATCTCCGGCATGGAGAGCGCGTGGATGGAGTCGAACAGTTCGAGGCCCGAGCGGATGAGGTTCCGCAGGTCGCCGGAGCTCCGCACCGTCCGGTAGGTGTTCTCGGCCAGGTCGCGGCTGCGCCGCAGGTCGGCCAGGTTGTCCAGGATCCCCTTGCGCTGCGAGTCCAGCAGCTGCGTGTACAGTTCGGCGACGCGCAGCGTCATGGCGTTGGACTCCGCGTTGAGGGCGAAGGACTTTTTCTGCGAGTCCGAGTAGCCCGCCTGGGAGGCCTTGGCCAGGGCCTCCTTGCGCAGCGCCTCGGCCTCCCTCCCAATTTCGCCGAGCCGCGGCTTGTACTCCCCGTCTATTCTCCGCACCAGCTCCTCCTGAGTATGGATCAGCAGGTCGTTCAGCACCAGATACAGGCCGCTGTAGCGGCGGTTGATCTCCAGATTGTCCCGGTCCTCCCGTGAGAGCTCCGCCAGCTTCTCGACCATCGCCCTGACGTTGGAGAAGACCACGGCGTTCTGCAGCAGGTCGTCCCCCGTCACGGAGCTCAGCAAAATGTCTATCTGCCGGTCGTCCAGCTGAAGCCCCAGCCCGCGGAGCGCCTCGGCGAGCTGCGCATTGACCGCCGAAAGGGCCCGCTCCCTGTCGGCGATCTCCCCCTCCAGCTCGGAGAGCCGTTCGTCTATTTTCGCCCGCGTCCTGACCCAGGGCAGGCGCGAGCTCTCCGGGGCCGAGATGCGCTGATTCCGAAGCCCGTCCGCCTCCAGACGCAGTTTCGGGATCTCCGACCGCAGCTCCAGGGCCTGACGCCGCAGGTCCCCGGCCCGCCCCTGGGCCAGTATCTCCAGGGCCCGATCCAGCAGCTCGTCGATCTTTCGGGCGTTGCTGGTCCGGTCCGCGCCGAACCACGAGGACGCCGGCAGCGTCTCCTGTTTGTCCCTCAGGGACAGGGCGTCCGACAACGTCTCGGTCAGGCTGCCCCACTTCTCGACCAGATAGGACGGCAGGGAGTCCTCCGACGCGGCAAAGACCGACGACGCGGACAAAAGGAACAAAGCGGCAAGCGTTATCGCGACGCGCCCTCCCGCAACCGTCGACCTCCTGTTTTTTGAAGCATACCCCCAGTTTTTTTCACGAAGGCCCGGAAAGCTCACCCCATGCGGCCCCACGCCGAACACCTCCTCCAGAGACGATGAATCGTCAGGTCGTCAAAAACTTTCCGGCGAAATGATATCATAGTTTCCGCTGTCGCCCGTACCGTGGCATAGCGGAAGGAGGCATCGTCATGTCCAATTTATCGTTGCTGCTGATCGAAAACGCGGACCTGTTCTCCCCGGCCCCCCTCGGGCCGAGGACGGTCTCGGTCGTTGGGGGCAAAATCTCCGGCATCCATCCCGCCGGGTCCGCCAAAGACTTGAGGCTCCACCTGGAGCGACTCTGCCCCAAGGTGACGGTGCTCGACGCAGAGGGGGGAAAGGTATTGCCCGGCATCATCGATCGCCACGTGCACTTCAACGGCGCGGGCGGCGAGGGAGGCCCCCGATACCGAACTCCGCCGCTCCAGCTCTCCGCATTCATCCGAGCCGGGGTGACCTCGGCGGTCGGGCTCACGGGGACCGACGGAACCTGCCGGGGCCTGCGCGACCTCCTGATGAAGGCTCGTGGGCTGGAGGAGGAGGGACTGAGCACCTGGATACTGACGGGCAGCTATGCCCTTCCCTCCCCGACTCTGACGGGCGGCGTGATGGACGACCTTTGTCTGATCGACAAGGTGATCGGACTCAAGATTGCCCTGTCGGACCACCGCAGCGCGCATCCCACGGTCGACGAACTGCGCCGCGCGGTCTCGGAGGCCCGCGTCGGAGGAATGCTCGCCGGCAAGGCCGGGACGGTCTGTGTCCATATGGGATCGGAAGCTCCGGCCTTCGAGCCGCTGCTCGCGGCCGTCGATGGGACGGACATCCCCTTGGCGCAGTTCGCCCCCACCCACGTCTCGCGCAGTGAAGCGCTCCTGGAGAAGGCCGTGGAATACGGGCTTCGGGGCGGAAACCTCGACCTCACCGCGGCGCCTGGGGAAAAACCTGTCTTCGGCATTCCGACGCATCGCGCCGTAAAACACCTGCTGTCCGGCGGCGTGTGCCCCGAACGCATCACCCTGAGCTCCGACGGCAACGGCAGCATGCCGCGCTTCGACGCGGAGGGCAAATTGACAGGCATGGGCATCGACCCCATCGAGTCCGTTCTGGACTGCATCCTGGAGTTGATGGAGGACCCCGAGGTTGGTCCGGAGAAGGCTATCGGCATGGCGACGAGCCACGTAGCCGACCAGCTCTCCCTGCCGCACAAGGGGCGTATCGAGAGAGGCCGCGACGCCGACATCCTGGTCCTGGACGACCGAAACGCCCTGCGTCACGTGGTGGCGAAGGGCCGTGTGATGATGAAGGACGGCAGCGTGTCAGTCAGGGGGACGTTCGAATAAGGATTTGGACAGGCAAGTCGAGACACCACACGGGGGGCCTCACGGACTGAATCAGTTTTCTCAGGCGCCCCCCGGACCGGATCAGCGGGAGAACATCCGTCCGATCCCCTGGACCAGGGCGTTGAAGCTGGCCGAACGATTGCTTCCGTCCACTCTGAGGCAGGGGGCTATCCTCTCCGAGCCGCTCAGCTTCTGATAGCTTTCTTGTGTCAGCTTCCTGAGCTCCTGGCATGCGTTGGACAGGGCATCCGGCATCCTGTATTTTTTTCGTTTCTGACGGTCCGCCAGGCCGGACAGGCCCAGCCCCTCCTCAACGGCGCGCAGGTCGCCAAGGTAGAAGCTCTCGAGCTCGTGACAGGCTATCCGGATGAGGGTGCGATCCTCCTTCCCCGTCCTCCTGACGAGCTCTTGCAGGTTTTGTTTGACGGCAATGCAATCTCCCGCATCCTGATCCCTCAGGACGAGGAACCACGTGTCGGGCTTTCTCCACAGCCGAATTCTCCTCACCAGTTGCTTTTCCAAATCCTGTTTGCCCTCGAAGGGGATGTAAACGGTTTCGCAGTCCTCCGGGATGAGGTGCGGTAGAATGCCCCGAAGCATCGCCTCCGCCGAGCGCTCCTCCAAAAGGCAGACCAGAGTGCTCATCGGGGATCCGCCTTGCCAAAGAGTCCCTGCTTCCAGAGGTATCCCATCTGGTCCCCATCCTTCATATAGTCCACAATCTGGGGGTCGTCGCTGGCGCGTCGGATGTCGGTGAACCCGGCTTCATTCTTCTCCAACCAGAAGACCTCGTCCACCTCGATGGCATTCAGGAAATCCGGGGAATGCGTGGACACGAATACCTGTCCCCCCCTCAGGGCGTATTCGCGAAACTCCTCCGCAAGTGCGGACAGAAGTTTGGGGTAAAGCTGATTCTCCGGCTCCTCGACGCATAAAAAGGGATGCGGCTGGGGATCGTGCAGCAGGACGAGGTAGGCAAACATCTTGATGGTCCCATCGGAGACGAACTTATCGATAAAGGGGTCCTCGAAGGTGTCGTTCCTGAACTTCAGCAGCAGCCTTCCGTCAGGCGTGTCCTCGGTCTCGATGTCGCACACGCCCGGGACCCGCTCCCGCATCTTCCGGAGGATGCTTTGAAAGACCTCCGGATAAGAATCATGAAGGTTTTTTGCGACCTGTTGGAGGTTGTCTCCCGTGACCGAAAGGTGATCGGCATCTCCAACCGCCTCCTTGACGCCCCGGGCCATACTGACGTGAAAATCCGAGACGTGCCAGTTTTCGATCAGCCGACGCAGTTCGTTGGCCGCCCTGAACCTCCGGAACTGTCCCAACCCCTTGACGGCCAGGACATCCCGCTGTCCCAGGTCCTGCCTCTCCTTCGTCAGAGCCTCGTCCGTCTTGTCGAAATCCTCCTCGTTCGTGACCGCCTCCCCGACGCCGTTGGAGAAGTCCAGGAAGTGGAAGGGCGACCCATGGGCCCCCCTTTTGTAGCGCAGAACCTCGCGCACGATGCACGGCGATTTCCCCTCAAGCCCGATCTCCAGGCTGTACGTCACCAGGCGCTCCCTCCCCGTGATCGGCATGCGATACTGCATCTCGATGGAAAGGTTCTCCCCGTCGGCTCCACGTGAAACCACCTCATGAAATCCGCCCCGGGTCCGGAGGGCTCGGGTAACGTTGAACGTCAGGCAATCCCGGAGGAAGCCGAACACGTCAAAGAGGGTGCTCTTCCCGGAGCCGTTCGCCCCGACCACCACGCAAAGCCGCGGAACGTTCGACATCTCCGCGTTCTTGTAGGTCTTGAAGTTTCGCAGGCAAATCTTCTCGATCTTGATCATCGTATTCCCCCAGTGCCCTTCGCACAAGCCCCGCAGAGCCTCGAGCCCGCACCCCGCAGTTCAGCCTCCGTTCTCCTGTCGAGTATACTACAGGGAAGGTCCGCGGGCTTGACCCTCCCCCTGGGGGAGGTCCTATGATGGTCCCTGCCGGAGGACGAGGACGGGACGCAAAGGAAGGAGGATACTCATGGGCAATCTGCTGACGATCGGGGAGTTCTCCAGGGCGACGAGGCTCTCGGTGAAGGCGCTGCGCTTCTACGACGAGAAGGGCATCCTGAGGCCCGTCTGGGTGGATGAGGCGACGGGGTACCGCCACTACTCCGCAGGGCAGTTCGTGGAGGCCCTGCGCATCCGGCGCCTGAGGGAGCTGGACGTCCCCCTGGAGGAGATTCGCGCCTTCCTGGGTACACGGGACGCCGATGCGATCGCCGCCTTTCTCGACCGGCACCGCCAGGTGCTCCAGGAACGCCTGAAGAAGGGAAACAGGGACCTGGAGCTGCTGGAAACACTCACTCTGGAGAAGGAGGCGTTTTTCTTGTCCTACAAAGTTACGGCACGCGAGGTGGCGCCCGTCCGGGCGCTGACGCACCGCTGCATCGTCACGATGGAGAACCTGTCGGAGGAGAGTCATCGGATCTTCACGGAGCTCTGGAACCACCTGGAACAGAACGGCAGCGCCTACGGCGGCGAGTGCTTCGACATCTATTATGGGGAGGAGTTCGACCCCAACAACATCGACGTCGAGTACTGCCTGTCCTTCACAAACCCCGTCCCGGACACGGACCGGCTGAAGGTCCGCACGGTGCCGGGAGGCTCGATGGCCTGCACCCTGCACAAGGGCCCCTACGACCAGCTGGAGGGCGCCTACACCGCGCTGCGGCACTGGATGGAGGAGAACGGCTACGAGCCCGTGGCGGGGTCCGACGGCGCGCGGAACGTCTACCTGAACAGCCCCCACGAGGTCCCGCCGGAGGAGCTGCGCACCGAGGTGCAGTGGCCGGTGCGAAAGGCCTAGCGCCCCGGATGCCTCGTCGGTCGGGCGGCGCGTCGCCGCGCGAGGCGCCGCCTCATGTCGTTGTCCAGGAGGGGCCTGAGCCTCTGATAGGGGGCCCTGGCAGGTCCCCCTACCTATTTGATGCTTCGCGTTCTCCCCGCACTGAGATCATGGGGCTCCATGCCATCGTCCTCCGTTTTTCGCGCCTGCGCCGGAGCGCCAGCGGCGCGAGGGCCGACAGTCCGAGAAGGCCGGAGACCCCGGCGTCGCATCCATTGCTTCCAAGGGCTCCGTCGTCGACGGAGAACTTCTCGATGTGCTCGTACTCGGTCCCGTCCATCCGCCACCGGAGCTTCATCCTGTGTCGCCCCCGCTCGGCGGTGAACTCGAACCGGACGCTCCAGCGGCCCCCGTACCGGCCGTCCTCGTACCCCTCGCGTTCGGGATAGAGGGTGCGGTCGTCGTAGAGCCCGGAGAACAGCCCGCGCCGCTCGATGATGAGCCGCACGGAATCGGGGTCGGGCTGCCGCTCGAACAGCGCGTTGGTCCGCATCTCGTCGCCATCGTACCGGGCGTCGCGCGTCACGCGCCAACTGACCAGTCCGCCGCCACCGGGGTCCGTCCCGTTTCCGCCCA
>ERZ772957.2670-NODE-2670-length-10084-cov-60.156147_pt1 | contig 10084 bp, 17 predicted proteins | sample MGYA00580682_ERZ772957 | MGnify/ENA primary metagenome ERZ772957 (study PRJEB29015, sample SAMEA2737921) | human oral metagenome | biome: human oral; feature: human-associated habitat; material: dental | place: China | collected 2025 ...
CTCCTCCCCTCGTACGACGGGAGGAGGTGTGCCATTTCGCGCTCGCCCGTCAGTTGCGATGTCCGCAGAGGCAACGACCCGAAGGAGTGAGTGCCCATGCTGAAAGAATTCGACGATCTCATATCCACGCTCTGCGCGAACTCTCCAATAACTCAAGAAGAGCACAGGGACAGGCTGTTTTTCACCAATGACGGCCTCATCTTTGACTCGTTCTGGGAATCGAACGACTATTTTAAGTTTGGCCGTTCGGAACGCCCGTCGTTCGGTGGCGGCTACTTGTGGACGCGCAACCCAACCATCGCACAGTATCAGCTGGTTGTCGTTCTCGGAAGCTCCATTCGTCGCCTCAACTCATGGGATCCGATAGCACTACCGTCGCAGCCAGACACTCTCGATAATGCCTGGTCACTCACACCGGTACCGGGCACGACTGCGATTGAATGCGTGTACGTTGACGATCCGGAACTTAGTTTCGGGACTTTCACCAAAGACCAATGGCTTCGACTCGCGAGTCTTCTCACTATGCCCCTCGAAGACGTGATTCGGCTCTACACGACGAAATAACCCGCCGCGGAGCAAACGTTCGCTCGTCTCCCTTCAAGGTGACGAGGCCTCGGCCCCCTCCCCAGACTCACCGCAGCCGTATAATCGAGACAGTCGATCCTGCGCCCCAAGGAGGAGCATCCCTCGCATGAACGAAGAACTCGCCGCATACATCACGCGTCTGTGTGAGCTATCGGGACACACAACCCGGATCGACGATGATTTGACCCTGATCGAGCCGGGTGAAGACTTTATCTATGACGCATTCACGATGCGGAAGAACTATTACGTCTACGGCCACTACAACAGATACGCTTTCAGCGGCACGCGGTTTGGGTCCGAGTTCTTCGAGATCTTCAAGAAGTTCGCGATTATGCATTTCGCTGCCGACATTCGCACTGCTCACGACCTTTCCCCGATCACATTCCCGGTAATTTCCTTCCCACACCCGAACTATTCCATCGAGAACGTATCAGGCGGCACGCACAAGCTGATCGATACACGAACGGCAGTTCCTACGACTTTTACGACCATCACACCGGATGCCCTCGTGTCTCTGTCGTACCTGATGGGCACGTCAAGCGAGGACTTACTCTCCCTCGTCCTCGAACCATCCGGAGCCGGATACGCCGCGCTGTACCAGCACGACTAAGGGCTCCATGCTCCCGCTGCTAGCTCACGGAGCACAGGACGAGACAGTCGGCCACGCCTCCCCTCGTACGACGGGAGGCCAGGGATGCCGTTCCACGCTCGCCCGTCAGTGACGATGTGCAGAGGCAACAACACAAAGGAGTGAGTGCCCATGCTGGAACAGTTCAACGACCTAATTTCCACAATATGTACGAACTCTTCAATAGTTCAAGAGGTACGCGAAGATAGATACTTCTTTACAGATGATGGTAGCATATACGATTCGTTCTGGAAGTTTGGAGGCTATTACAAGTTTGCTACAACAGAACGTCTATCCTATGGTGGCGCACACCTATGGACACGCAACCCAATCGTCGCAAAGTATGAGCTAACTATCATCCTAGGAAACTGTGTTCGTCGCGCAAACTCCTGGAAACCTATAGCACTACCAGCAGAGACAAACCCGATTCAAAAGGCATGATCATTGACGCCACTCCCGAACTCTACCGCTGTCGAGTGTACTTTTGAAGACAATACCGACTTTACTTTCGGAACACTTGAAACTGAACGATGGCTACCACTTGCCAAGCTGATGAGCATGAATTTTGATGATGCAATTCAGCTCTACCTTACTGAATAGCCTCCATTCAACCTTTCATTGACGAGCACGGGTCAGACCTGTGCCGACTCGGAGATGCCGAGGGAAAGTTCGCGGCCGCAGTACACAAGGAAGGCACGGTTCCATCGTTTGGCGAGCGAGGATTGTTCCAGCCCTTCTCGCTGGGCGCACCGGACATGCGCGCGCGCCTAACTGGAGAATTTCCCGAGGGACACATCGTCAAATACGGGGCCAGGTCGCCCCGGCTTTTGGCTAACCCGGAGGAGCAATACAGCTGCAGATTTGGGGACCTGACGAAAAGACGGGTATCATCAGGGAGTTGACACTAAGAGAGTGGAAGAAGCGGGGGATCATTGAGTATGTCAAACACGATTAGCGAAGATGAGTTCATCAAGACCCTGGTTTCCTTGCTCGAGCGAGAGCTTTACGTTGTCAGCGAGGATCACGTGTGGTTTCGGAGCAACGATCTTAATGTCATGATCCACGCGTGGTACGAGGACGGTTTCTACTCGGGCGGGTCAAGCGAACGCCTCTCGCCCCCCGGCACCAGCATGTGGGCGGACTCTCTTACCCCCGTGAAGCAGTGGCTGCTCATGTACAACTTTGATCTACTGCGCTATTGCCTCGGCCTCGAGTATTTTGGCATCAGGTTTCGGGAGCTGCTGATCGCGCCGAACTGGTCCCACAGGCCCGGCCCCAATCAATACTCCCTTGAGCTGTGCCACAACGATCAGCCCACCGGCGTCTTCGCAGGCAAATGGTCTGACGAAGCCACCAACCTGACATGGTTCCTGAACCACACGCCCGAGCGCCTCCTCGAGATCGCACACATCGAGGACGTCGAGGAAGCCTGCCAGGCCCTCTTCGGAACCACACATATCCCCTTCGACAAAGAAGACGGCTGACACCGGATAGCCCTGCTATTATCTATTCAGAGAAGCAGACGCCCCCGGGACCATTGATCATGACGAACACGATTAGCAAAGATGAGTTCATCCGGACCCTCATTGCCTTGCTTAAGCGAGAGCTCTTTGGGCTCTTCATAATTGGGGGTGTAGTTGGGGTTTGAATCCTCCTGTTTCGAGGAGTGCTCGGGTGGTGTAGTGGGTGAGGTTTCGCAAGTCCGAGTGCGGATCCGCGTAGGTGTTCGAGGTGGCCGTTGATGGCTTCGGTGGGGCCATTGCTGGTGTCGGGGTGGTCGAAGTAGGCCAGGATGTCCCCGGATCGGCGTTTGAGTGTCCTGCCCAGCGTCATGAGCGCGGTCAGGCAGCTCGGTACGCGCGTGGAGGTCAGTGTGTTGATTTCGGCTTACATCAGGGCCCTACCGCGGATTTTGTTGGGATCGCGGTAGGCGCCAGGTGATGTTCTGGTAGACGCTCCAGGTGACCTCGAGGGCGACGCGGCAATCGCTGGCGAACAGGCCGAGGATCCCCTGTTGTTGGCGTGGGGTGAGTAGGCGGGATCTGGTGTGGAGTATACGGCGGGCATTGTAGAGGGGGTCTGTGGCCCGGCCGCGCCGATGGTGGAGTTCTTGCTGGATGCGCCTGCGGCACTCATCGAGAGCGTCACCGGCGAGGTGTACGACGTGGAAGGGGTCCATGACCGCGGTTGCATCTGGGAGCTCGTCAGCGGCTGCGCTTCCCGCCCAGGATTCACCAGGGCAGTAGAATCGAGACAGTCGATACCTCGCCTCGAGGAGGAGCAACCGTCACATGAACGAAGAACTCGCCGCATACATCACCCGCCTGTGTGAACTCTCCGGGCACACAACCCGGATCAAGAAAGACTTAATCCTGGTCGAGCCGGGTGAAGACTATATCTACGACGCTTTCACCATGGTCGAGGAGTACTACGCCTACGGTGAGGTCGATAAGTACTCATTCGGCGGGGCACGCTTCAGCTCGGTCTCCTTGGAGATCTTCAAGAAGTTCGCCATCATGCACTTCGCCGCCGACATTCGCGCAGCACACCAGCTCCCACCCCTCACCCTCCCGCCAGTGACCGACGTTCACCCCAGCTTTTCCATCGAATTCGTAGAGCCGATTAGCTACTTCCTGACAAGCAAAGCCTCCCCCATTCCCAAAACATACACAAACGTCTCGCCAACTGCGCTGCTCTCGTTGTCATATCTGATGGGCACATCAAGCGAGGACCTGCTCTCCCTGGTCCTCGAACCGTCGGGAGCCGGATACGCCGCGCTGTACCAGCAGAGCTGACACCCCTCTCTCCCGCCTTGTGCTCACGGAGCACAGGACGAGAGCGTCGGTCACACCTCCTCCCCTCGTACGACGGGAGGAGGTGTACCATTTCGCGCTCGCCCGTCAGTTACGATGTCCGCAGAGGCAACGACCCGAAGGAGTGAGTACCCATGCTGAAAGAATTCGACGATCTCATATCCACGCTCTGCACGAACTCTCCAATCGTGCGCAAAGAACGAGACGGCAGACTGTTCTTCACTGTCGATGGAATTCTCTTTGATTCTTTCTGGTACTCGACAGACAACTACCGCTTCGGCACGAGCGAACGCCCAAGCCGTGTCGGCGCAACGCTGCGAACCCCGAGTTCGACAGTTGCGAGATATGAGTTGCTGCGCCTTCTGGGCGGCTACAACCGATGGTCGCATGGGCGGCAGGCAGTCAAGCTAGCGACTGACCCGGATTCCCTCCAAGCAAGCTGGACGATAATCCCCGGACAACTGTTCGGCGAGCAGATCCTATCGATGCGCAGTTGCCCCGACATAGAGTTCACCTCGTTCGACGAGCAACGCGCTTACCAGCTTGCACATCTCATGCAGTATCCCTTTGAGGACGCACTAAAACTCTATCTGGGTGAGTAGAACCAACACACCTAACAGAGTTCACGCGCGCGGCTTCATAGTCGATCACTCTCGCAGCCACCGCGTCAGAACGCCGCGCCTAGGTAGGATGGGGATAGCCTGCCTCGATGACACAATCGGCGTAGGCCCCAACCTAGCGAAGGGAGCCAGTCATGTTGGAAGAGTTTCGCAGCCACGCACTTGCGCTCCTCGGCGAACACTTTCCCCCGGAGCTCATCGAAGACCACGGCGACAGCATTGTCTTTACCGATAGGCGTAGTCCGGCAAGCTACCTCCTCACCGAGAACGCACGAGGAATTACCATCGGATGGTACGGCGAGCGTGATACCATCAGCACGATCTTCACGAGCCCTTCCATTGAGTTGGCGACCATAGCACTGACGCTCCTCGTACGCGAGGGGCTCGGCAAGCTCATCGATATGCACTATGCTCCGGACGAGCTTCTAGGCCCTGTGCCGGGCACCGACTACAGCATCAGAAAAGACAGATCCAGAGGATTTCACCTCACCCACAATTCCGACAGCTCACTGAGCGCAAAATGCGCGTATTTTACATACGCGCGCGCAATTGCAGTCGCTGCTTCAGCACGCGGCGCCTAGGTAGGATGGGGATAGCCTGCCTCGATGACGCAATCGGCGCAGGCCCCAACCGAGCGAAGGGAGCCAATCATGTGGGAAGAGTTTCGCAGCCACGCACTTGCGCTTCTCGGCGAGCACTTTCCCCCGGAGCTCATCGAAGACAACGGTGACAGCATCTCCTTCACCAGCAGGCGTGACTACACAAGCTACGTTCTCACCGAGGCTGAGAGAGGAATCATCATTGCCTACGAGGGTGAACGAAACACCGTGGTCCCGTTCTGCATAACCAAATCTCCCGAACTCGCCACCACATGTCTCACTCTGCTCGCACGCGACGGGATAGCCACGCTCACGGACATGTCGTACACGCCTCGGGATCTCTTAGGCCCCATCCCGCACACGGCATTCACCATTTCGAAGAAGTTCCCACCGTTCTTCGAACTCACCTCGACTATCGATCCCACGCTATCCGCGAAATGCCGATCATTCGCATGCGCTCGAGCTATCGCCGAGGCCTCGACCCCCTCGCTGGGTTCACCGCGGCCGTAGAATCGAGACAGTCGATAGCGCACGCTGAGGAGGAGTAACTCTCGCATGAACGAAGAACTCGCCGCATACATCACCCGCCTGTGTGAGCTATCCGGGCACACAACGCGGATCGAGGATGATTCGATCCTGGTCAAGCCGGGTGAAGGCTACACCGATGTCTACGAGGCATTCACGATGGTGAAGGATTACTACTCCTTCGGATATTTCGAAAGGTATTCATTCGGCGGGGCGGATTTCAGCTCCGCGTCCTTCGAGATCTTCAAGAAGTTCGCCATCATGCATTTTGCCGCCGACATTCGTGCAGCACGCCAGCTCCCGCCCCTGAGTGTCCCACCAGTGACCGACGTTCACCCCAGCTTTTCCATCGAATTCGTAGAGCCGATTAGCTACCTCCTGACAAGCAAAGCCTCCCCCATTCCCACGACATACACAAACCTCTCCCCCAATGCCCTGGTGCCTCTGTCGTATCTGATGGACACACCAAGCGACGACCTGCTCTCCCTCGTCCTCGAACCGTCCGGGGATGGATACGTTGCTCTCTTTCAGCGCTAACCCGCATCCACGCCCACTGCCGCGAGACTCCGGAAATATAGCAACCACATAGGCATCCTCTGATCACCCCGGAAGGATCACCACCATGCTCGAACAGCACACCAACCTCATCGAACGCCTCCTCCGCGACTCGTCGACCAGGACACAGGAGTTCAACCAGGCGCTGTCTTTCACGAATGATGGCACCCTCTATTTCACTGTCTGGGACGAGGACGGAACCACGTTCTTCTCATGGTCGGAAAGAGAACCATCGACTAGTGCTGATCTTCAGACTGATTGTGAATCCGTCGCTGCCTACGTATTAACGACGCAGCTGGGAGCGAAGCGTGCCATGGCACTGCATTTCGACGTACCGAGATTCCCTGAAAGGCTCGAACAACTGCACCCGTCATGGGTAGCTGACAAGACCCCATGGCCACCCACCTTGCTCTACCACCGCATCGACGATCCGAGCGTCCGCTTTTATTCAAACAGCCCATCCGATTCCGTGCCCATCACTTATGCGATGCAATACGATCTCGAAGACCTTCTGAAGAAATACATGGCCTAAGCCAACAGTCGGAGCACTTCGGAGCTCTCTCCCTCCAGCGCACACGCATTGTCGGGCCAGCCAGCCTCAAGCCCTCGACAAACGACTCAGGAAAGCATGAGACACTACGGACTATGACAACAATCAGCGACGACGAGTTCATCACGAACCTGACCTCACTCATGAACAGGCCTTTGAAGGCATTGAGCGAGGATCACGTCTACTTCCACGGTCCAGATCCTCAAATCATGATGCACGTCTGGCACGAGGACGGCTTTTATTTCGGCGGCACAAGCGAGCGCTCGTACAATCCGGGACCTGAAGTTCGCGCCAACGACCTCATCCCAGTTAAACAATGGCTCGTGATGGAATTGTTTGACTTTCTCCGAATGAGCCAGCACCTGGACGCTATCGGGATCGCATTCAGGCGCCTATCTCCCGCCCCAAGCTGGTCTCAAAATCTCGAGACAGGGGAACTATATTACGAGGGCTCATCCACGGGGATCCTCACGGATGACTTATCACGTGCCGCCGCGAATCTTCCTTGGTTCCTCAACCACTCGCCCGAACGACTCCTCGAGATCGCACACATCGAAAGCACCAAGGAAGCCTGCCAGGCCCTGTTCGGCATGCCACGCGTCCCCTTCGCTAAGCCCACGGACAGACGGAAGTAACACATGCTGTGGGAAGAGTTTCGTAGCCTCGCGCTCCCACTCCTCGGCGAGCACTTTCCCCCGAATCTCGTCAAAGATAACGGTGACCGTCTCGTCTTTATCGATAGGCGTAGTCTGGCAAGCTTTTTCGTCACCGAGAACGCACGAGGACTTACCATCGGCCGCTACGAAGAACGCAATACCGTCGGTACGTTCTTCACGAGCCCTTCCATTGAGTTGGCGACCATAGCACTGACACTCCTCGCACGCGAGGGGCTCGGCAAGCTCGTCGATATGCACTATCCTACGGACGAGCTGCTAGGCCCCGTGCCGGGCACCGACTACAGCATCGCTGATGAAGGTACCGATGGTTATTATCTGACGCACAAAACTGACAGCACACTGAGCGCAGATTGCGACTATTTTACATACGCCCGCGCAATTGCACTCGCAGCTTCGGCACGCGGTGCGTAGGTAGGATGGGGGTGGCCTGCCTCGATGACGCAATCGGCGCAGGCCCCAACCTAGCGAAGGGAGCCAGTCATGTGGGAAGAGTTTCGTAGCCTCGCGCTCCCACTCCTCGGCCAGCACTTTCCCCCTGAACTCATCGAAGACAACGGTGACAGTCTCGTCTTTACTGATAGGCGTAGTTGGGCAAGCTACCTCATCACAGAGAACGCACGAGGCATCACCATCGGAAGGTACGGTGAACGCGATATCATCGACCCGATCTTCACGAGCCCTTCCTTAGACCTAGCCACCGTGGGTCTTACCCTCCTCGTACGCGAGGGGCTCGGCAAGCTCGTCGATATGCACTATGTTCCGGACGAGCTTCTAGGCCCCGTGCCGGGCACCGACTACAGCATCACTGATGAAGATACCGATGGTTTTTATCTGACACACATAACTGACAGCACACTGAGCGCAAAATGCGCATATTTTACATACGCCCGTGCTCTCGCCGAGGCCTCGGCCCCCTCCCCGGATTCACCGCGGCAGTAGAATCGAGACAGTCGATAGCGCACACCGAGGAGGAGCAACCCTCAAATGAACGAAGAACTCGCCGCATACATCACGCGTCTGTGCGAACTATCGGGACACACAACGCGGATCGACGATGATTTGATCCTGGTCGAGCCGGGTGAAGACTTTATCTACGACGCATTCACCAGGCGGAAGGACTACTACGCCTACGGCCACGTCGATAGATACTTATTCGGCGGGTCACGCTTCGGCTCCGTGTCCTTCGAGATCTTTAAGAAGTTCGCGATCATGCACTTCGCTGCCGACATTCGCGCTGCACACCAGCTCCCGCCCCTCAACGTCCCAGCAGTGACCGACGTTCACCCCGGTTTTTCCATCGAATTCCTTGAACCGATCGCGTATCTTCTGACAAGCAAAGCCTCTCCTATTCCCAAAACATTCACAACCTTCTCGCCAGCTGCGCTGCTCTCGTTGTCATATCTGATGGGCACGTCAAGCGACGACCTGCTCTCCCTCGTCTTCGAACCGTCGGGCGCCGGATATGCCGCTCTCTTCCAACGCTAACCCGCATCCACGCCCACTGGCGCGAGACTCAGGAGAACTAGCAACCACGTAGGCATCCTCTGATCGCAGCGGAAGGACCACTACCACGCTCGAACAGCACACCGAGCTCATCGAACGCCTCCTACGCGGCTCGTCAACCAGGACACAGGAGTTCAACCAGGGCTGGTCTTTCACAAACGACAACTCAGGAAAGCATGAGGCACTACGGACTATGACAACAATTCGCAACGACGAGTTCATGACGGCCCTGACCTCGCTCATAGATAGGCCTTTGTGGGCGCTGAGCGACGATCACGTCTATTTCAACGGTCCAGATCCTCAAATCCTTATACACATCTGGCACGAGAACGACTTCTATTTCAGCGGAATAAGCGAGCGGTCGTATAATCCGCGAGGCGCAATTCGCGCCAGCGATCTAACCATAATTAAACAATGGCTCATTATGGAATTGTTTGACTTCCTCCGGATTAGCCTACACCTGGAGGATATTGGAATTGCATTCAGATGGCTCTCCCCCGCCCCAAACTGGTCACAAAATCTCGAAACAGGGGAGCTCCTCTACGAAGGGTTACCCACAGGGATCCTCGCGAATAAATCAACACGCGCTGCTGCAAATCTTCCCTGGTTCTTGAAACATTCACCCGAAAGACTCTTCGAGATCGCACACATTGAAAGCACCAAGGAAGTCTGCCAGGCCCTCTTCGGCATGCCACGCATTCCCTTCGAGAAGGAATGAGCAGTGGTGGCAGATCTTGAACGACAGCGTTTTGAGATCAACCGCTACACGCTCAACGCTGCATCGAACAGCATGATAGCTCTTAGCCAACTCTCATCGCGACGTATCCTTCAACTAGCTGATGGTTCTACGCAATTCACAGAGCACACGATGTCACGACAGGTGGCTCGAGTACATCAATGGGGACATGACACCGGCCCAATTTAGAGAATGGTACAATAAGCCAAAGCATTATCGGGTCGAGCATCCAACTACTAACCGCAGCCACAAGTACGAAGGCCTCGACAAATGAACATCTTTCTCACGGCGAA
>ERZ772957.2671-NODE-2671-length-10081-cov-3.526731_pt1 | contig 10081 bp, 10 predicted proteins | sample MGYA00580682_ERZ772957 | MGnify/ENA primary metagenome ERZ772957 (study PRJEB29015, sample SAMEA2737921) | human oral metagenome | biome: human oral; feature: human-associated habitat; material: dental | place: China | collected 2025 ...
GGGCCGGCTTTTCCTCGATCGACACCGCCACATTGTTATCATCAAATTCGACCACGCCGTAACGCTCCGGGTCGGAAACTTCGTAGGCAAACACCGTGCCGCCATCTGGGTCGGTGCAGGCTTGCAGCGAATCATCCAGCGCATCGCCGTGGAAAATATTATCACCCAACACCAGCGCCACCTTGTCGTCGCCAATAAATTCCTCGCCGATGATAAACGCCTGGGCGAGTCCGTCTGGGCTTGGTTGAATGGCATAATGCAGGTCAAGCCCCCACTGCGAACCATCGCCGAGCAAACGCTTAAATCCAGCTTGATCTTCTGGCGTAGTAATGACAAGAATCTCGCGGATACCGGCCTGCATTAGCGTCGTCAGCGGGTAGTAAATCATCGGCTTGTCATAAATTGGCATCAGCTGCTTACTGATTGCTTTCGTAATTGGCCAGAGGCGCGTGCCAGATCCGCCAGCTAGAATTATTCCTTTCATAGTAATCCTCCTTGGAACAAACTTATTTTATCATCAGGCAATGCTCGAAATAACGTATCATTGAAATTACTTGGATTAACGACAGTATACTCGCTATTTGGGTATAATTTCGTGAACTCTGTAGGAACCTTAGGTTCTTTTTTACCATATTTTATTTCAAATGCCCGAACAACATCTTGTTCATCTTCAATAAGGTCAATTTCTTGCTTCTTGCTATTTCGCCAGTAATACGAACGAACAAGACGGTCTGTCGTAGAGAGGTATTTTCTACGTTCAAGGATACAAAAATTTTCCCATAGAGATCCAGCGTCTTCACGAATATGCAGAGGGCGAAAATCATTAATTAGAGCGTTACGGATACCGAGATCTATAAAATATATTTTCCGAAGCCTACCAACCTCGGCTCGGAGATTTTTACGGTATTGATTGAGTCTGAAAACGATAAATGCTTTTTCCAGCAAATCAATGTAGCGTTCGACAGTTTCGCGGCTGACGCCTAGTTTTCGGCTGAGCTCGCTGTAGTTTACTTCGTTTCCTATCTGGTATGCAAGCAGTTGTAGCAAGTTGTTTAAGATAGTTTGGTCGTAAATAACAACAGGCGAGAAAGCATCGCGGAATATGTAATTGATAGCCATATTACGAAGACGTTTCGATGCTTCTTCTCCAGAAAGTGTCCACATACCAGGATAACCGCCGCGCACAGCTAGCGTACGGGCGTGAGCCAGCATTGATGGGGTATCTGTAGACACTTCTCGCACGCTAAGGGGATAGAGCTGGATTTCAATACTTCGTCCGGTAAGAGGTTCAGCGACGCGATTCGCTAAATCAAGGCTAGACGATCCAGTGACGAGCAGCGGGATGCTCGGGTAGCTGTCGTGTAGCAGCTTCAGCGATATTCCAATATTTTCGACCCGCTGCGCCTCATCAATGACGACAAAATCGGTGTCTCCGATATATGATTTTAGCTCCTGGGCGGATCGTCCTGTGAGGTTGGCGACAACTGTCGGATCATCGCAATTGAGGTAGAGTGGTTTTTTATAATTTGCGGCAACCTGTTTCGCAAGCGTTGTTTTACCGGTTTGTCGAGCGCCATAGATAATAGCGACAAGCCCTTGATTAAGAACGGATTTTACCGTTGACTGAGCATCTCGCTGAATCATATATCGTAGCGTATCATAGTGATTAACGCAGGTCAACCATCGAAAAAACGGTGATTAACGCAGGTCAACCATCGAAAAAACGGTGATTAACGCAGGTCTGTCGTTTCCTTCTTGATATATTCAGATAGATCATCTTGCCAATTGCGGCTAGTAAACCCTGTTGCATGCAGTTTGTCAAGGCTCATATCCGATCCGAGCGGCCGCGGTGCAACACCAGGCTTATTGGCAAAGTATTCAGCTGTGGTTGTGTCAGTGACGGTCAGATCATCGCGACCAGCGAGCGTGAAGATTTGCCGGGTGATATCAGCCCAGCTCGCTAGCGGTCCGTCGTTGGTGACGTTATACGTACCATAATCAGCGTGCGTGGTGAGTAAGTGATCAATTGCTCGTACGAGTTCCGATGTAAAGGTTAGCCGACCAACCTGGTCAGATACGACTGTTGGTGAAATATTCTTTTTAGCGAGTTCGAGCATGGTACGGACGAAGTTTTTACCTTCACCGATGACCCAGGTGGTGCGTAAGACGTAGTGTTTTGGTAATAGACTAATAACAATATCGCCCGCAGCTTTACTATCGCCGTAGACAGACAAGGGGCTGAAACTCTCAGTTTCAAGATGTGGTTCACGTGTGCCGTCAAACACATAATCGCTTGAAATATGTACAAGCGCCATGTTGTGTTTCAGGCAAACGCGTGCGAGGTTTGCAACCGCCTCGGCGTTTACTTTCCAGGCGGCGACACGACCCTCCGGCGTTTCGGCGGCATCAACATTTGTAAATGCGGCGGCATTGAGAATTATTTCAATCTGAGACCAGTCAAAATTTTCAACAGAATCACGGTCTGTGATATCAAGCTCGGTTATATCGGCAAATCTGCTATTGGGATATTGCTCGCGTAATGCCGTGCCAAGCTGCCCGTTTGCGCCAACGATAAAGATTTTATTGTCGTCCATAGTTAAACCTCCAGAGGAATTACATTTGCTAATAACGGATGAGCAGCGTCTTTACTGGAAATAATCGCGTCTTTTTGCGAGATTGGCCAGTCAATGCCAAGGACTGGATCGAATAAGTTGACGAACGTATACTGCGCGTCCGGCGACCAGTGCGCGTCAACAAGATAGGTGTAAGCGACGTTGTCGTCAAGCGTTTGGTAGCCGTTAGCAACACCTTGCGGCACGAAGATCGCTGTTCCCGGATTGATCTCATGCGTAAATACGCGACCGAAGTTTTCGCCTTTTCGCAAATCGCACCACGCACCAAATACGCGTCCGTTTGCTGTCGAGATAAATTTATTCCACGGTTCGGCGTGCAAACCGCGCGTCGCGCCGGCTTTATCGTTGAAACTGATATTGTTTTGCACGATTGTAAACTTAGGTAAGCCGAGAGCCTCCATTTTTTCTTTTTGATAGTTTTCTTTGAACCAGCCGCGGTTATCGCCGTGGACAGGCAACTTCACGACGAACAGACCAGGAATCGGCGATTCGGTGACGGTTAATTCATTGTATGATGATGGATCAAAATTCATATAATTCTCCTTATTGCCCCTGCTTAGCGTATGCTGCCTCAACTGCTTCTTTTTGCGGGCGCCACCAGTCTTCATGTGTACGATACCAGTCAATAGTTTGTAGCAGACCATCGTGCATGCCAGTTTGGTTATCGGTATAGCGCGGCTGCCAGCCTAGTTCGCGGCGCAACTTGCTTGAATCCATGGCGTAACGTTGATCGTGGCCCGGCCGGTCGTTGACGTGCTCATACCAGTCTTTGCCTTTGCCCATCAACTCACAGATTTGCTCAATAACCATTTTGTTGTTGACGTGGTCGTTGTCAGCGCCGATGATATATGTCTCGCCGAGCGTGCCTTTTTCTAGAATTATATGGACGGCAGCGTTGTGGTCGTCGACGTGAATCCAGTCGCGAACTTGCTCGCCGGTACCGTAGAGTTTCGGCTTGATGCCGGACAAGATGTTGGTAATTTGGCGCGGAATAAATTTCTCAATATGTTGGTATGGTCCGTAGTTATTAGAACAATTGGAGATGGTTGCCTTAATTCCAAAGCTGCGCATCCAGGCGCGCACCAGCATGTCGCTTGACGCTTTGGTGCTGGAGTAGGGGCTGGATGGATTGTACGGCGTACTCTCGGTAAAGCGGTTCGGATTATCTAACTCTAAGTCGCCAAACACTTCGTCGGTACTGATGTGATGGAGCCGCTTATCGTATTTGCGCACCGCCTCTAATATCGTATACGTGCCAACGATGTTGGTTTCGACGAACGGCCAGGGATTGCGCAAGCTATTGTCGTTATGACTCTCGGCAGCGAAGTGAACGATAATATCGTTTTTTGCTACGAGCTGATCTATCAACTCGGCGTTGCAAATATCACCCTCAACAAATTCAATGCGATCTTTGACAGATTCAAGATTAGCACGGTTGCCAGCATACGTTAGTTTGTCAATTACCGTTACGTGGTATTCGGGTTTGTGTTTCACGGTATATTGCACGAAGTTTGACCCGATAAACCCCGCACCTCCCGTGACAAGCAAGTTGGTCATGTATCTAGTATATCATCACGACGAATAGCCATTTGGGTTCTGCGATTGCCAGCGCCAACTGTCGCGGCATGCGTCTTTGATTGTCAGTTCGGCGCGCCAGCCAAGCTCGCGTTCGGCTTTACTACAATCAGCGTAGCAGGCGGCGATATCGCCTGCGCGGCGCGGTTTGATTTCGTATGGCAGGTCTTTGCCGCACGCTTCGCTAAACGCGTGAATGATTTCGAGAACTGACGTGCCGTGCCCTGTGCCGAGGTTGTATACGTGCGCGCCCGCTTGCATATGCTGCAAGGCAGCGACATGTCCGCGCGCCAAATCAACGACGTGAATATAGTCGCGTACGCCTGTGCCATCTGGCGTATCGTAATCGTTGCCAAATACGCCGACGCTCGCTAACTTGCCAACGGCGACTTGCGCCACGTACGGCAATAAATTATTCGGAATACCGTTTGGATCTTCGCCGATCATACCGGATTTGTGGGCGCCGATCGGATTGAAGTAGCGCAAAATTGTCGCCTGAAAATCAGCATAAGCAGCGCTGTAATCACGTATAATCTGCTCAATCATGTATTTCGTCCAACCGTACGGATTTGTGATACCAATACCGGTTTGTGATGTTTCGCGCAGGGGGAGTTCGCTTGGTGTGCCATACACGGTTGCTGAACTGGAGAAGACTAATTTATTCACGTTATGTTTGCGCATTGCGTCAAGTAGCGAGAGCGTTGAAACGAGATTATTATTGTAATACTCAAGCGGCTTGGCGACCGATTCGCCGACTGCTTTGAGTCCCGCGAAGTGAATCACGGCGTCAATAGTATTCGTTGTGAAAATATCATCAAGTGCCGCTTGATCGCGAACATCTGCTTTAATGAATGGAATAGTTGTGTTTATAATTTTCTCGACGCGCCGCAGGCTTTCGACATTAGCGTTTACAAGATTATCAATTACGACAACATTAAAATTATGTGCGATAAGTTCTATGAGCGTATGGCTGCCAATGTAGCCAGCGCCGCCCGTGACAAGGATTGTTTTCATAGTTCTATGATAAAATAAAGAGCGTTAGACAGCAAATGACGGAGGATAGATGATGAAAATTGTGATTGTAAGCGGATACTTTAATCCGCTGCACGGCGGACATCTTGATATGATTGAGGCAGCGGCGCAGATGGGTGATAAACTGATCGTGATCGTTAACAACGATAAGCAACAGTTGCTAAAAAAAGGCAAAATTATTTTAGATGAAAATAATCGCCTGCGTTTGATGCGTGCGCTTAAGGGCGTTGATCAGGTAATGCTTTCAATTGATGAAGATCCGACGATTATTAAAACGCTTGAAATGGTAGCAGGGCAATATCCGGGTGATGAATTGATTTTTGCAAACGGCGGTGATCGCGATACTGAAAAAGCAATTCCGGAAGCAGATGTGTGTAGAAAACACAACATCACTATGCGTTTTGATGCAGGTACGGGTAAACCCGACTCATCGACGCGTATTAATCGGGCAACAGGCGACGAATAGTTATCGCCACTGGTCGGACACAACTTTGCGTAGTTTTGTGAGGAATAGCGACTTGTCGAATCGTCGCGCTGTGCGATTGAGTTTACTCGGAAACCAACGAATTGTTTCGGCGCGTTTTATCGCTTCGACGACATCGTCGACCGTTTGACGAGCAAAGAGTACGCCAGTCTCTCCTTGGGTGACGATATCGCGTGTGCCGGCGCTATCATAGCCGATAACAGGTGCGCCGGCGGCAAGGGCTTCAACGCTTACAATGCCGAAGTCTTCGTCGCTTGGGAAAACAAAACCTTTCGCGTGATTGAGCGCATGCTCGACGGCTTCGTCAGAGGCGTCGCCGAAGCGATCGGTGTAAAATTCAATCGTTGGACCGGCGATTTTACGCAGTTCGTCGTGCATCTCTCCTCTACCGAACACTTTGAGCGGTACACCTAATTTTGTGCACGCGGCTACCGCTAAATCAAATCGTTTATTCGGCAACTGGCGCCCCAGCGTGACATAGTAATCGCTGCGCGTACGGGCAGGCGTGAATCGATGTGTCTCAACTGGCGGGTAAATGACGGTCGCCTGTTTGCCATAATAGGTTTTGATGCGCTTTTGCGTTTCGGTACTATTGGCAATCCAAACATCTACGCGTTGCGCTGCTTCATAGTCAAGTTTTCGCTGGTGCGGCACGAGAATTGGCATAAGCGTCCGTATGACTGGATTAAGCATGCCGAACCCGGGTTGTTTGCGGTATAAATCGTAGTGGCTCCAATAATAACGTGCGGGCGTATGGCAATACGAAATAATTTTTTGATCGGGACGCGATTTTTTGATCTGGTTCGCATTCAAATAAGCGCTTGTAAGAATAATATCAAACTCGCTTAGGTCAAACTCTTGAAATGCCTTGACTGCGAGCGTTGGAAATAGCCGGTGTGTTTTGCGCAGGAATCTTGGTAACTTTTGTAGTTTTGATGTACGCACATCGGCGTTTTTGAACGCAGGTACGGCTTTGGGATTGTACAATGCGGTATAAATCGGTGCGTCAGGGAAGGCTTCGTGCATCGCGAGCACGACATTCTCAGCGCCGCCCATCACAGTGAGAAACTCGCATACAATTGCAATCTTTGGAGTGGTCATGATAGTAGTATACCGTTTTGTGGTGGTGTTCTGCTAGATTGCTTAGAAACTAAAAAATATATGGCTAGAGCTAACTACCCTAAATTATTCAAATATCCATTAATATACCTAAAATTTGCGCTTGTTACATGTTAATCTATTGAACCCCATTTTATTGATAGACGAGACGACGAGATGCTATTGTGTACAATATGTCTTATGAATAAGGCTGTTATCTTTGATGGCGATGGCGCTTTGTGGCGACCGATTGGAGGTGGCAAAAAATTGCTTCCTGATGTAATTTACCGAAGTGGAAAAGTTGAGAAAAATAGTCATCTTCGTCTGGAGATAGTTAATGGTGCGTATGAAATGCTTTTTCGGTTACGTGGTCAAGGATACAAGATCTTTGTCGTTTCGGCACATCCTGTGCCCGGGAAAGGGGCGCTTGAGGAACTTAAATCAAAAATAGTCGATAGGCATTGAACATCTTGTTGACGGCTTCTTTTGTTCCGATGGCGGGGATAAAGATGGCAAAGCGAAGGTCATACGTGATATTATTGTTGATTTTGGGCTTGATAAGGCACAGACTTATATGGTGGGTGATAGTTATTATTATGATTATGAGGCTGGTAAAAAGGCAAGCGTAAATAGTTTTTTGTTAGAAATGGTTACTGTAAACAACCCTTTCCTCTTCCTAATGATGTTTGCTCCATTGATCGTATAACTGATCTGGTAGTGAAATAATACAAGAGTCTCTATGGATGTTTTTTCTATAAGTCAGGGCAGTGTACTCCTCTCTTCCTACGACGGTTCTATACAACTTGCAGACTCACGGCTCAAGGCCGTTTCTATGTTGAAACGTATTCACTGGGTGTTTAGGCTGGGTTGCTAAACTGAGGGTAGTTCTATCGTGCGCCTGTCTTACGGACAACGACGGCAACTGTTTTGAATAGAATACGTAGATCAAGCCAGAAACTCCAGTTTTGCGCGTAGTATAATTCTAGCTCAATGCGCTCGTCGAAGCTCAGGTCGGATCGCCCTGACACTTGCCATAGCCCTGTGACGCCTGACTTGACGCTGTGTAAGAGTGCGGTACGCGATTGGCTAAACTTGACCTCTTGCGGCAAGATTGGGCGCGGGCCGACGAGGCTTAATTCGCCGCGTAGCACATTGATAAACTGCGGAAATTCGTCAAGCGACGTATCGCGCAATATTTTGCCGAAGCGCGTAATACGCGGATCATTCTCAACTTTGTGATTGCGCCGATATTCGTCTGCTAAGTCTGGTCGCCCCATGTCCTCAAATTCTAAACTGGCATCTTTTTTGCCATACTGCGCACCCATAGTACGGAACTTATATAACTTAATCGGTTTAGAATACTGGCTTAGGCGCTTGGATCGATAGAAAATTGGACCGGGATTAAAAATTTTCTGAAAGATCGATAATATAAGTAAAACGCTGCCCCACAACGGCAGCGTTGCGGCGACGAGAATAAAATCAAATAGACGTTTGCAAACCGCCCCCCAGCCAATTAGTGGTGTCTGGCTAACGGTAATCATTGGATAGCCAAGGAACACGTCGATTGTGTTTTTGCCAGTATAGAACTCGGGTTCGCCAGGAATAAAATTATATTGGATATGCGCGATTTGCGAAGCACTCAATATTTTATGATTGCGCGTTCCGCTATCGTATAAATCGGTTTGAATGATGGTGGTAATATTCAACTTATCAATATCTCGCAGCGCGTCTTCAACGTGCGTGTAATGGTTAATGCCAAGATGCGGCGGCAATAATCGAGCTGGACCGGCAAATGCGACAATCTGATAACCAGACTTATGCGTTGACCCAAGCGCTAACGCGATATCGGTTGTTGCGTCGGAATTGCCAATCACAAGCACACGGCTTACGCCGCGTCCATAGCGGAATAGCTCATGGCGAATATCGCGTATTAATTCGCGTGCGACAATAATCGCGGCGGTTGAACCGATGAGCACATACGATGCCACCAGCCGCGCCGGGAAGATATGGATATTTGTAAAATACTCCCAGCCAATCACAAGTAAAATGCCAATAAATGTGCCGAGAATGATGCGGCTCCACTCGACAAGTCGGCGTGTATAAACGCTTGCGCTATAAAGTCCAAGCGACGCAAAAATTAAAACCCACACAGGTGCAATTGCTAAGAAGCTGACGATATAATCGGTCGCGTAAACAGCGTGTAAGAGCGCACGGTGATCAAGCTGCGTGCGCACATAATATGCCAAAGAAAACACGGTAGCAAGTATGATTGTGTCGACAATCATTAACAAAATACTATATGCTTTCGTATTTCTCGACGGCATGAGTACTGCCATTATAACAATTCCGTTATAATAGCACTAGATGAAACATGCTATTTTGCGATTGGCAACGCCGCGGTATAGATCTATTTTGGATCGTATAATTATTGGGCTACTTGTTGCGATTATGGCATTAATTGTGATTCATGCACCGCTGAGCGTGTTTATTGGCAGTAAAATTCCGGTGCTTGCACTCAGTATAAAAGCTTGGAAAGAGATCGTAATGGCGATTGCCGCGCTTTTGGTCGTGCTACGGTACGGGCAGCGTTTGGTACGTGATTTTCGCCGCGATCCGCTAATTATTTTGTGCGGCTTGTATGTCGTGCTCCACATTGTGTTGGCACTGCCGTCGGCAAACGGCGGACTGGCAGCAATTGCCGGACTGATGGTTGATTTGCGTTATATTGTTTATTTCGTGTTAGTGTACGTGGTTACGCGCTATAATCCGCGGTATCGCGCGTGGCTTTGGCATACGGCAGCAATTGGTGCAGCGGTTGTACTAGGATTTTTGTTAGCACAGTTTGTACTGCCAGTTGATTTTTTGAAGTATCTCGGCTACAACGAAACAACGATCGCGCCATATATGCTGGTTGACATGAATCCGGCGTTTGTACGCTACAACAGTACGCTGCGTGGTCCGAATCCGCTTGGCGCGTATGCAATTATTGTTGTCAGCGTTGCAGCGGCGTGGTGGCTTATGCGGATGAAAAAGCTGCGTGATAGGTGGTGGCTGGCGCTGCCAGCATTCTATTCGGTCGTTGGTTTGGTTGCGGCGTGGGTAAGCTATTCGCGTAGCGCGTTAGTAGCGGCAGCTGGTAGTATTGGGTTGGTTGTAGTGCTTCGGTTTGGCTGTAGAGTTTCGCGGCGCGTATGGCTAGCGAGCATAGGAACCATGATAGCGTGCGCGGCGGGACTATACCTAATTCGCGGTACGGAAT
>ERZ772957.2672-NODE-2672-length-10073-cov-4.924835_pt1 | contig 10073 bp, 8 predicted proteins | sample MGYA00580682_ERZ772957 | MGnify/ENA primary metagenome ERZ772957 (study PRJEB29015, sample SAMEA2737921) | human oral metagenome | biome: human oral; feature: human-associated habitat; material: dental | place: China | collected 2025 ...
CGTATTTTGCGAATTTGACCGTAAAAGAGGACGGCAGTTCCGATGATGCAGGACGGGGTGCGTTCCAAACTTTAATCGGCGACTTTGTTTCTACGGAAGACGGTACGGGTATTGTTCATACGGCGCCGGGCTTTGGTGAAGAGGATAGTACGCTGTTTAAGGGCAGCGGAATACCGATGATCTGCCCGGTCGACGCTGAATGTAAGTTTACGGCGGAGGTTCCGGACTATCAGGGACGCTTTGTAAAAGATACTGATAAAGATATTATGGAGCGGTTGAAGGCTGAGCGGAAACTGGTGAAAAGAGATCAAATCCTGCACGCCTATCCGCACTGCTGGCGCTGTTCAAGCCCGCTCATTTACCGTGCCGTCAGCAGCTGGTTTGTTTCGGTGGAAAAGGTAAAGGACGCGATGCTGCGGGCGAATAGCAAAATCAACTGGCAGCCTGCTCATATCAAAGAGGGACGCTTTGGAAAATGGCTTGAAGGCGCCCGCGACTGGGCAATCAGCCGGAACCGGTACTGGGGAAATCCGCTGCCGATTTGGAAGTGTTCCAATCCCGACTGCGGACACTCCCTCTGTGTGGGAAGCCGCGATGAGCTGAAAGAATTGAGCGGTGTTTATCCCGAAGACTTGCACAAGCACTTTGTTGACAAGATTACCATACCGTGTAAGCAGTGCGGCAAAACGATGTACCGTGTTCCGGAAGTGCTGGACTGCTGGTTTGAGTCCGGTTCGATGCCGTATGCGCAAGTGCACTATCCCTTTGAAAATAAAAAATACTTTGAAGAGCACTTCCCCGCTCATTTTATTTCCGAAGGGCTGGATCAAACCCGCGGCTGGTTCTATACGCTGACTGTCTTGGCGGCTGCGCTGTTTGACCGCCCCGCCTTTGAAAACTGTATTGTCAATGGGCTGGTGCTGGCAACCGACGGGAAAAAGATGTCTAAGTCGCTGCGGAACTATACCGATCCCAATGAGGTTGTCCGGCAGTTCGGGGCGGATGCGCTGCGCTTGTTCCTGATGCACTCAAACGTGGTTAAGGCGGAGGATTTGAAATACTCCGATGACGGTGTGCGCGATATTCTGAAAGGTATTTTAATTCCGCTGTGGAATAGCTACAGCTTCTACGTTACCTACGCGAACATTGATGGTGTTACACCGCCTGCCCATGCGAAACTCGACGGCACGGATGCGCACATCGCTGCCTTTGTGAAAGAGCTGAACAATCCGCTTGACCGCTGGATTCTCTCCGTAACCGAAAAACTCGTGCTTGATGTAACGGCGGCGTTGGACGATTACGACCTTACGAAGGCGATTGACCCGATTGTTGCATATATCGATCAGCTGAACAACTGGTATATCCGCCGCTCCCGCCGCCGCTTCTGGAAGAGCGAAAACGACGGGGACAAGGCGCAGGCTTACGAGACCCTGTACCGCGCGCTCAAGAAGTTTGTGCTGGTAGCGGCTCCCGTTGTGCCGTTTATCACCGAGTCGATTTGGCAAAACCTGAAAACCGCGGATGATCCGGTGTCCGTGCACTTGGCGGATTATCCCGTCTATGCGGAAGCGGCGCGGGATACCGAGCTTGAGTTTAAGATGGAGACGGTGCAAAAAGCCGTGTCGATGGGACGGGCGCTCCGGTATCAGTTCAACCTGAAAATCCGCCAGCCGCTGAAAGCCGTGGAGATTGTTACGAAGAACCAGCAGGAGAAGTCGGTCTTACGCGAAATGGAAAGCAGCATTATGGAAGAGCTGAACGTGAAAGAGGTGATCTTCCACGACAAAGAAGATGAGCTGGTTGAGTATTCCGCCAAGGCGAATTTTAAGGTGCTGGGAAAAGAGCTCGGCGCAAAGATGAAAACCGCAGCGGCTCAGATTGAAAAACTCTCTTCCGCGGAGATCGAAAGCCTCTTTGACGGCGCAACCTTGAGCATTGATGTTGAGGGGCAAGCTGTTGAGCTGACTTCCGACAAGGTGATCTTAAACCGCATTGAAAAGGCGAACCTCAAGGTGTTGAACGAAGGGACGCTGACGGTTGCGCTTAACACGCAGGTAACCGAGGAGCTGCTGCTGGAAGGCTATATCCGCGACCTCGTCCGCGCGGTGCAGAACTTGCGGAAGGAGTCCGGGCTTGAAGTAACCGACCGGATTACGCTTTCCGTTTCCGGCACTGATACGGACGAAAAGCACCTCTTGCAAAAAGCGTTCGAGGCAAACAAGGACTACCTGATGAATGAGACCTTGGCTGTCGAGGCGGTCTTTGGGGCCGAGCTGCCTGCAGGAAAGCCTGCCACCGAGCTTGACATGGGCGACGGGCTTTGCTGGCACATCGCGCTGGAGAAGGCGGGAGGAGTGTAGGGCTGGTAGAGCTTCTAAGATTGCAGAGTATGAAAAGAAGGGTACGGAAAACGCTATTGATAATAGCGCTGATATTAAACATAGGCCTCATTCCGCTGCAAACGCAAGCGACGACGGTCTTTACCTCATTTTATAGTGCGTGTGCAATTGCAATAATAGGCGGTGCTGACGGACCGACTTCTATTTATATTGGGCAAGGCGAGCTTCTATCGCTTATTTTCCGAGCGATCATGGTGTGTATACACATTTATACGGTCGGTATACTCATCATGGCGCTTAAAGAATGAATATCGCATGGCACGGGAAAAGGCTTGTCCTTTCTCGTACTTGAATGAGACAGAAAAAGAGACTGCTGAAATGATATTGGCAGTTTCTTTTTTTGTGGTGCTATGCACGATATCGTGAGTTTTTATTGAAAATTTAAAAAAAATATACTAAAATACTCTCGACAGGAATATCTAAATGAGTGCAAGTTATAAAAAACTTTGGAAAATCCTTATAGACCGTGACATGAATAAAAGCGACCTTATTAGACAGGCAAAAATCACAAGTAATATTGTAGCCAAAATGGGTAAAGGTGAAGATATTTCTATGGAAAGTCTTAGGAAAATTTGCATTGCGCTTGATTGTGGAATTGGCGATATTTTGGAAGTGAATGTGGTAGAGGAAGAAAAATAATCACAGTGGCATTTTATGGCACTGTGATGTGATAGAATACTTTATAAAAAAAGGAGATGTTTTATGGATATAAAACCTACTGCATTCGCTATATGGGTTTATTAATGCATGACAGTTTTTTCACTATAAAACATGAGGTATAAAAATGTTAAAAGACAGAACATTGACATACATTTCATTATTCTCCTCAGCGGGTATTGGATGCTTTGGTTTTAAACAAGAGGGCTATCAATGTATAGCAACTTGTGAGTTGCTTGAAAAACGATTGAATATACAGAAATATAACAATAAATGCCTTTTAGAGTCTGGATATATTTCAGGAGATTTGTCCAAAAAAGAAATCAAAGACAACATTTATTCAGAAGCAAAAAAATGGATGCAAAAAGGTAATGATCGGCTAGATGTCCTTATTGCCACTCCGCCATGCCAAGGGATAAGTGTTATAAATCACAAGAAAAATGACAATGATATAAAACGCAACAGTCTTGTTATCGAATCTGTTGAAATGGTTAAAAATTTGAAGCCTCGTTTTTTTATATTTGAAAATGTCATGGCTTTTCAAAAAACGCTATGCATAACATCTGATGATAAAGTAATGACTATCGGAGATTTTATAAAATCAGAATTAGGTAAAGAGTATGTCATAAGTGGAAAAATTCTCAATTTCATGAATTATGGGGCTTCATCTTCTCGGACTCGTACTATAATAATTGGAGTAGATAACAGATATAAAAACTCAATTTCTCCTTATGAACTTTATCCAGCTTATCAAAAAGAAAAGACTTTGCGTGATGTTATTTTTAATCAGCCTCGTTTGGAGTGGAATGAAATCTATAACGATGATTTTTACCATGCTTTTAGAACTTATGATGAGAAAATGATACCATGGATTCATGATTTAAAAGAATATGAATCTGCTTTTGACAACAAAGAGATTGAGAAACGCCCTCATCGTGTTATAAATGGAAAAATTGTTGAAAACATAAAGAAAAATAGAGATAAATATACTCGTCAGCCGTGGGATCGGTTTATTCAGTGTGTGCATACAAGAAATGATCAGCTTGCCGCTCAAAATACGATTCATCCCGAACAGGACAGGGTTTTCAGTATTCGAGAACTTATGCTTATGATGAGTATTCCAGAAAACTTCAGATGGATTCCTATGTCATTGGAAGAATTGAATGCGCTTTCAGAACAAGAAAAGCGTGTTTTATATAAGCAAAATGAAATGACAATCCGACAGTGCATTGGCGAAGCCGTTCCAACTATAATAATAAAGCAAATAGCGCATGCTATCAAAGAAAATATTCACTATGAACGGCTTGATTCTGTTGCAATGAACAGAATTATTGAAAAAGAGTTCCTTTCCGACACTCAGAAATTGCAAAAATTTATAAAAGTCAATCCTCTGCATTGTGATATATCTACTCTTATGCGTATAACAGAGCTTTGTAATTCAAAACGAGAGGAAAATGCTGCATTTTATACAAATAAGTTCATCGTAAACGAAATAATGAATTATCTTCCATTCTTTAATAAAGAAGAAATTCATATTCTTGAACCGTCTGTCGGAGCAGGGAGTTTTTTGCCTTTTTTATTCAAAAAATACGAGGCAGTTCCTCATGTCATTTTGGATATAGTTGATATAGATTTAAAGTCTATTGAATTATTAAAAATCTTGCTTGGAAAAATGTTAATTCCTAAAAATTTTACGATAAACATTCACTGTCAAGATTTCCTAACCAGTGAGTTCCCTTACCATTTTGATTTAGTTGTGGGAAATCCTCCTTTTTCTAAATTGAGTAAAAAGCTTTCTGATTCTTCCTTATTTAGAGAAGAAAACATCAATAAGGTAACAAGAAATCTTTCTGAGTATTTTTTGGAAAAAAGCCTTAGGATAAGTGATTGTGTCTCTCTCGTTCTCAACAAAACAATTTTAAGTACAGGAGAGTTCAAGGAAACGCGTGACTTTTTAAGAACTATGAAAATAGATAGTATCGTTGATTTTGGGCGCTATGGTTTTACAGGCGTTTCAATTGAAACTATGAACATTGTCATTTATCCAAAACAAAAACCTTCTGTTACTTATATTTATAATATGAAATACAACAGATTTCTTGACCAAAAACAAAATTACATTACTGACAAATTGCTTCCATATTTTGTTATTTACAGAGATGAAAACTTTGATAATGTTGCGGAAAAACTTGAATTTAATGTATTTGATGTCTTTCGTGACAGACAAATAACAAAAAAGATAACAGACACAAAAGAAGCAGATGATTCTCTATGGGTTTTAAAAGCTCGAAATATAAATGACAATGGTAACGGTGTATCACATATAGATGATTATGATGTTTATATTGATAGAGAAAAAGCAAAGAATCTATCTGTATATCAGTATGTTAATAATACTGGGATTTATTTAACTCCCAATATGACTTACAATCCTCGTGTTATCGAAAATCTTCCAAATACTATTGTCGATGGTTCTGTAGCTATTCTTATTCCTAGGAGAAACGGATTACGACTTTCTTTGGAGCAGAGAAGATATTTCTCAAGTCCTGAATATAGGCTTTTTTATTCAATAGCAAGAAATTTATCCACGCAATCAATTAATGTTGATAAATCAAGTGTATATTTTTATGGAGTTTTAAAAGCATGACCGTAAATCTTCTAGCACACTTTATAAATGAACATAAATATGATATTCGGGAGTCTCACAATGGTCGCTGGATAGATCAAAAATGTGCATTGGACGAAGTTTGTTTTGTTGCTGACTGCATAACAAATTATGTTGATATAAATAACGCTACCATTTTTCAATCGCCAGATATTTGGCACGCTCAGTATTCACTGGAAAGTGTTCAGTACATTTTTGGTAAGCCAGACCCGACTAAAGATACTACAATGGATGAATATAACAAATTCTTTCGCCAGCCAATGAAGATGCTTGCTGCCGCAGGAGTCTTAAAAGAAAATGGAATAGTAAACAATACAATTCAGTTTTCTGTCGAGCGAAAAGATATTCTTGATTTTATTGCAATGCGCGAGCGTAATTCCTTTGAATTTCTGTGTCTTTACATTGAAAAAACGCTGAAAGACAGCGGTCTTTGGGATTATTTTGCAACTTTCTTTGATGAACAGACTAAAGACAATTTCAGATTACTGAAAGGTAAATATACCGAGTTTTGTAAATTGTATACACCCATAAATACTAGTATAGAAGCAGGACGTATTTTTGCGAAGGTTTTGAATCCTCTTGCCTGTAAATACCATAAGAAAGGAACTTATAGAGGAAATATCTCAAAAACAAATATAACATTTGATATGCTCATGTATAACAAAGCAAATTGGCGTGATATAAGTTCGGGAAAAGAAAAGAATGTTGCCAGAGGGGATTTTAATCCAATATCAGAAGAAAACGATTCTTATGATTATAGGGTCAATAAAGCGATGCGTTATCTTAAAAAATTTAATGATACTTACAACGCAGGAAAGTCAGAGATAATAGACAGATATTCGGTTGGTGAGCTTGCAACTCACATGCACCATATATTCCCAAAAAATGAATTTAAGGAAATCGCAGATTATCTTGAAAATCTGATTGCTATTACAAGTGGACAACATTTGCAAAAAGCCCATCCTAATGGAAATACTCAAAAGATTGATAAAGAATATCAGTATGTCTGTCTTATCAATAAAACAAACAGTATACGAAATAACATTATTGAAAATCATGGAGAACCTGTAGTTTATCATTTTGATGATTTTATGTTTGTATTGGATACAGGATTCAAAACTGATTATTTTACTGCGTTGCCAGAAAATGATTTTAATGCAGTTTTGACAGGAATTGAATTCAATTCACCAGAGAAATAAATTTGTTGGAACTTGAAATAGGGTGTATTTGTATTTAGATGAATAAATCGCCTAATATACTTTTCAAAACCGACAAACGATCAGATCGGTTTGCAGGTTAAGCGCTAGCTAAATTGACCTGTAAAAGTAGCCAGATTTAGAAGTTCCGTAAAAATATAGAGCTGTTTTGATGCGAGGGAGGAATATTATGATTGCTTCAAAAAAATTAACCGCTGAACGTATTGCAGAAATTGAAAAGATGCCTATCGTTTATGATGATGACAGCCCTCAACTCACAAAGGAAGAATTACAAGAATTTGTACCCTATCATAGAAAATACTTTGATATTGTGCCTAAAAAAGTTTTAATCGCGTTCAATGTTGATGCTGATATTTTAGCAATGATGAAAGCGACCGGAGAGGAATATCAAGCGCGAATGAATAAATGTTTAAGAGAAGCCGTATTAGAAGGGCGCTTTTAATATCAGGTAAAAAATTAAAGCAAACTAACGGCTTATACCGGTTTATCGCACTGAAAAAAGTTTTACGAGAGTGTACGGTCTTGAACTTTTGAAGGCTGTAGTGATTAGGGTAATCGCTCCGGAAATGTCCGATGAGAGGGCATTACTATCGTTTGGTGATAATCAATGATTTTTATTTTTTTAATATTGTCATATGATAAGGAAGCGTGGTATAATCGGAACATGACTATAGAAAACTTACAGAAAAAGCAAGAAGAAATGCACGAAAAAATAGTACAGCATGCTGCAGAACATGGCCTCATCAAACAAAAACCATTTTTGAAACCGATTTGTGATGGCGTAGCTGATATTAAAGGTTATTTATCATCAAATCCGAAAATTATGTGGTTTCTAAAAGAACCTCACGATGACTTTACAGCCAATGGAGACCCAAAAGGCGGCGAATGGTCGTTTACCGAGTACTTTAAAAATATTAAACTCCAGCCACGCCAAGTTATGTTGAAGTTAATAATCCAGATTAATTATGCTATACACAATAATTTGGATTGGAAAGATTTAGATTATATAGATGATAATCCTAAAATGGTTGAAGAGCTGCAAAAAACGGCATATATAAATCTGAGCAAAATGCCGGGGAATACTGGAAGTTCGGATACCCATCTTTGGAACTGTTATCAAATTTGGAAAGATATTTTGTTAGAACAAATTCGGCTTTATGCACCTGATATAATTATTTTTGGTTATACGTTTAAGTTTCTTAAAGAAGATTTTCAAATTACAGAAAAGCCGATCTCTACAGTCTCGGGGCAATGGAATACAGATGCGTATAAAAAAGATAATATGATTCTTATAGATGCCTATCATCCGTCTCGTAAAGGTGGTGAAGATGGCGGCTATGATTATGTAACAAGTATTGTTAAAGCTGTAAGAAAACTTTTGTAATAGTTGCTTTGACTATACCGATTTAATATTGAAATATGATAAGCTCTTGATAATAACCCGACTTTGGAGAAAATCATTTGGAACTCATTGCCTTTTCAAAAGAAATAAACTCTGTGTTTCAGAACTTTACAGTTCCTCAAAGATTATATGCCCATTTAATGATTGTTCACGATGTTGCAAATAAATTGCTTGAAGAAATAAACCGAACATGGGGAAGTCTGAATATCAATAAAAATCTTGTCTTATTTGGTGCGGCTACTCACGATATAGGAAAAACCATTTACACTAATGAGCTGTCGGAAGCAGGGCATAAACACGAACAGGCTGGATTACAACTTTTACTTTCACTGGGTATTTCCGAAGAAAAGTCAAAATTTGCCGCCTCTCATTCTTCGTGGTCGGCAAATTCAACGCTTGAAGAACTTCTGGTCTCACTTGCCGATAAAATCTGGAAGGGAAACCGCGTACACGATTTAGAAGATTTACTAATTGAAAGAATATCTACTGAAACAAAAACCGAATGCTGGGAGGTTTTCAGTTTACTGGATTCTATTATTGACGACATTGCAAAAGATGCTGATAAACGATTATCTTTTCAAAATAATTTGTCCACTACGTGGGGCACCACATAGTGGGAAAAATGATTTTTAATCATTTTCCTGCATATCGCTTTTTTCTAATTTTTTTTCAACACGACTTATAAAATAAGTCAGCGACACATCGAATGCTTTTGCAATATTGTTGATAATGATGAGAGACGGTAGCTTTATGCCTTTTTCAATTTCAGAAATATATACTTGATGCGAATCGATAGCATCTGCTAATTTTTCTTGAGACAAATGTTTTTCTTTCCGCAGTTCCCGTATGGTATCTCCCACTTCTTTATTCACATAATCAGTATAAGTTTTTATAAGCAAAAACATTACAAGCTATTGCTTATAAATCGAGATATATGCTATAGTTTATAAAACGGGTCGAAAGGGTGTTAGATTGACAAGCTGACTACTTGCGGAAGGACTTGTGCGGAACCAGCCTATAACATTTATTTCGACCAAAAATAAATTTATAGGAGGCCAAGTATGGCAAAAGAAATTGTTTATTATGAGGTTACAAATTCTTACGATGGAATTCTCAAAGGGACAAGATTTAAAGTAACTAAAGATTCTTCAAAGCATATTGATGCTTGTATAAAAGAAGGTCTTGCAGAAGAAACAGGAGTTCCTACAAACAAAATCAACCTATCAATGCTTAAATGTGTTGAAATTTAACTCAATAATGAGTGGAGCTTTATTCGTGCGGAGGGTTTCATACCCTGGCGCTCTGCGTCGTAATAAGGGGTATGAAAACCGACTGCAACCACCTTATGAGAACAACATACCCCGATGCTCTGCGTCGGGGTATGTTGATTTTGAAAACTTCACTCATTGGAAATCTGAGAGAGGGGGATATATGGAATTTGAGCATCTAAACATAGAGGTAGACCGCTATACTGTTCGTAAGTTGATTTCACCAGAGATAGAAATTGCAGAGATAAATGACAATGGTTATAATGGTCACGATTTTGTTTTAATTAAGTATGTAAACAAGAAAAATGTATGTGAACAAGTTCAACTACTTGCCTTGAAATACAAGCAATCGGAAAAAACGCTTTGCCTTATTGGTTGCGAAAAAGAAGATATAGAATGTAAGTGTTCATCAAAAACAAATGTTGTTCACAAGAACTGTTCAAATTTATTCGATCTCAGTTTTAG
>ERZ772957.2675-NODE-2675-length-10056-cov-5.990701_pt1 | contig 10056 bp, 11 predicted proteins | sample MGYA00580682_ERZ772957 | MGnify/ENA primary metagenome ERZ772957 (study PRJEB29015, sample SAMEA2737921) | human oral metagenome | biome: human oral; feature: human-associated habitat; material: dental | place: China | collected 2025 ...
GTACGGGCAAAAAAGATGTGCTAAGATGGCGGTGCTGAATTTATCAGTGCTTCCTATAGGGCGCACGAAAACGGCAGGCAGCCCTTATACCTGCATCCGCATGATTTCCTGATAGGCAGCAACGGCGCGGTTGCGCAACTGCAACGTCAGCTGCAGTGCAATCTCCGCCTTCTGCCCTGCCACGATGACCTGAGAGACATCCTGGACTTCGCCTGCTGCAAGCAGCGCATTCTGCTTGTCCGATGCGAGCTGGAGCTGATTGACCTCGGAAAGAGCATCCTGCAAATAGGTACCGAAGCTCTTCGGCGGCTCTTTTTCGATGGTCTCGCCCAGATGACTGGTTGCATGCATCGCTACGGGGGTCATTTGTAGTGCTTGTACTTCCATATACATTGATCTCCCTTAAAAACGAACGCACAAATTAGCTGCCGCTGCCAATGCGAAGCGCTGCGCTCACCATGGATTTTGCTGCATTGATTGTCGTCGCATTTGCCTCGTAGCCACGTGAAGCCGAGATCATATCCACCATCTCAGCGACAATATTGACATTCGGGCGCTCGACATATCCTTCCGCGTTCGCATCCGGATGTCCCGGCTCATAGACAAGCGTTCCCTGCGTTCGATCCGTCTCGATCGAGACCGCACGCACGCCGTCCCCGGGGCGCATACGGTTTGAAGCGCGTGCGAGGAAGGACTCAAAGCCGATACCCGCACCCTTCTCACGCGGCTGGAAGACGACATAGCGGCGATGATAGGCGCCGCCGCCCTGTGCACGCGTCGTATTTGCATTTGCAATATTATTGGAGATCACGTCCATGCGCAACCGCTCCGCCGTAAGTCCGGAAGCCGCCGCATCAATTCCCAGAAACATTCCCATATCCTGCCCCCCTATCAGCCGCCCTGACCGCTCGAAATGACACTCTTCAGCTTGCTGATGTGTCCCCCGAGCGCCGTCGCAAGCGCACTGTAATACAGCTGATTCTTTGCAACTTCTGCCATTTCAATATCAATATCGACATTGTTCCGATCCAGGCGCATATTCGTGTTCTCGTCCTGCTCGATCACGGCACGTGCCTTTCCGCGAAAAGCAACGGGAAGATGTCGGTCATGCGTGCGCACAACCTTCATCAGCGGATCGCTGTCCAGCCCCAATTCCTGTTTCAGCAAATCCTCAAAGCGGACATGACTCCGCTTGAAGTTCGGTGTATTCACATTGGCAATATTATTGCTGAGCACCTCGTGGCGCAGTGAAGCCGCCGCCATCGCACGGCTGCCAATGTCAAGCGTCGAGGTGTTCACCAGCTGCTCAAGCATGAAACGTCACATTCCTTTCCCCATGTTTTAGGAAACACCGAATACATCGGAGTCCCCCTTTGTGCACAGAAAAAACTGCACACAAAACAGATATATAATTAGTTCTACATTCCTAAAAAAAATCCTTTTCATTCTAGCACTTTTTCCCCAAAAAATGAAGAAAGGTTTTTCTGCGCTCCGCAAAATGCAGGGGGCTATGCGTGTGCAAGAGCCGTCTTGTCGACGTGCAGACTTTTTACAAGGATATCGATTTCATGCACAACCATGCCCGTCATACGCTCGATCTCCGTCTGCAGACGCCGGCGCAGAAGCACCATCGTATCGGCAATCGCATGCCCATAGGAAAAGACAACTTCGAGCGAAACCGTGATACCGAGATCGTCATCGCCGCTGACCAGATGCTTCACATGGGTCGAGCCGACGCGATGCACCGCATCCAGTGCCTCTGCAACAATGTGCACAATGCCCTTGATGACGGAGTCGTCGATGACAAGCTTGCCGTAGTAGCTGAACACGGGACGCACAATGGAGCGCTCACCGAGGCGGCGGCGTTTCGACGAGGAGGTCTTGAAAAAGCTCTTGATCGGATCGATGAGATAGCCTGAGAAATGCGGCTTGAGTTCGATCGTCGGCACGGGGATGATGTGCTCGCCGCGCCTGAGGCGATGGTACTGCGCCAGCTCCATATCCTTCTTCGAGGCAATGTCCTCAATGCGGATGATCTTGCTCACGGGGCCGATCCGGAGTGCCTTTGCGATCTTCTGCACCATATTCTCGGATGTGCCGAGGAGGAGAATCCGGCGCGGCGCGGATTCTGCAATCGCGCGGCGCACATCCGAGGCATGCCCCGGCAGCACGAAGATGGCACGGCGTACTGCCATGATCCGATTCTTCTCCTTCTTCGCCGAACTGCCGCCAATCACCTTTCCGTCTTTAATCAGGATGCCGTCGTCAATAATGGCATCCGCACCATTCTTTTGGGCGACCCACAGGGCGCGGTGGCTTTTGCCGGTACCGCTTGGGCCGACAAGGGCGATAACGTCCATCGTGTTTCTCCTCTTTTCCAGTCAGTGTTTCCTTATATTACGGCCGATAAAAATTCTCCGCATAGATGTCCTCTATCGTAAACTGACCGATCGCACCCGGCCTGCGCCCCGCAAAGCCGCGGTAATCCGATCCACCGGATACGAGCAGCCCATGCTTCTGCGCCATCTCCATATAGTGTTGCGTATCCTGACGATCATAGGTCGGATAGAACACCTCAATGCCCTCGATCCCCTGTGCGATCAGGCGCTCCATGCAGGCATCGTCCGCAAGCTCCTTCGGGTTTCCAAGCACGGGGATTCCACCGGCGCCCTTAATGATTGCGATGAGCTCCTCCGGAGCAAGGCGAAAATGCGGCACATAGGCAGGCTGACCGCGCCTGAGGAGCTGATCGAAGCCGGCGCGAATGGAGTCGAAATAGCCCTTTTTGACGAGCACGCGTGCCACATGGGAGCGCCCAATCGCCTTGCACATCCCCTCGTCCGTCAGCACCTCGGTCTCTCCGATCTCATAGCCAAGATCCCGCAACCGCTCCACAATCTCCGTGAAGCGCGTCCAGCGCGCCTCGCTGATCTCCTCGAGTTTTTCCTGAAGTCCGCTGTTGTATATATCAATATTATAGCCTAAAATATGGATCTCGTGCTGCCCGTCGCCTGTACTGAAGCCAACCCCGGGGATGATGCGCAGACTGCCCGAGGCGTAGTGTCCACTCTCGTAGAGCGCCGTAATGCCCTCGACACTGTCATGATCTGTAATGGAAATATAGTGCAGCCCCGCTGCCTTTGCCGCCTCCACAATCTCCTCCGGTGTATCCTTTCCATCGGAAAAGGTCGAATGGATATGCAAATCGCTTGGCATAGAATTCTCCTCACTCAGCCCTCTTCACGGAGCAGGATGCGCTCAATCTGCCGCGCACGCCGTCCGTTCGGCTCGATGTCCACAATGACGGCTGCATACTCCGCCGCCCCCTCCGCCATATCGAAACGCACGGGCATCCCCGTTCGGAATTTCTGAATCACGATCTCCTTGCGTACGCCCAAGATGGAGTCATGTGCACCGACCATGCCGAGATCTGTAATATACGCCGTGCCACCGGGCAGAATCTGCTCATCTGCCGTCTGCACATGCGTATGCGTACCAACCACAATGTCCGCACGCCCATCCAGATAGTGCCCCATCGCCAGCTTCTCCGAGGTGGTCTCGGCATGGAAATCGAGCACGACGACATCCGCCTGCCCGCCGATCTCCACAAGAATTTCATCCGCCTTCTGAAACGGGCAGTCGAGCGCGGGCATAAAAGAACGGCCTGATAGATTCATCACGGCAATGTTTGCCGCTTTGAATGGGAAGATACAGTATCCCTTCCCGGGCGTACCGTCGGGGTAGTTCGCAGGACGCACAAGGAATGGCTCGTCATCCACAAAGGCAAAGACATCCTTCTTGTCCCAGACGTGGTTCCCCGCTGTCACGACATCGGCGCCGCCCGCATAGAGCTCATCGAGCGCCTTTCGCGTGAACCCCTTCCCACCGGCGGAATTCTCACCGTTGACAATGACGACATCAATGCTCTTCTCCGATCGGAGCTGCGGCGTGATCGTACGAAAGGCACGCCGCCCTGCACGCCCGACAACGTCACCGACCAACATAATGCGCACGGCATAGCCTCCTCATTTCCTCACCGATTGTAGACAATGACCTGATCGCGCTCGCGGATGCCGACGAGACGCTCGCGCAGCGGAATCTCACGCACTGCTACAAGCATGCGCTCCAGCGTCTCATGCTGAAGCATGCGGAACTCTGCGTCCAACGTCTCCGCTCCATGCGGATCGACATGGAGCGCCTCACCGAACCGCTCCGTCAGGAGCTGCACCGTGAGACTGAGCTCCCGCTCCGAGAGTTCCTCCATGGGTCGCGTAAGGTGCAGAATCGTCAGCGCATCGTGCTGCTCATATGAGAAATCCACCGCACTCGCCTCGCCACCCTCGATCACATGATAGGTCTCAATGCTCTCGGCAATCAGCGCGGCAAACGCCTCGATCTCAGCAGGCACAAGCTGCGCACGGACGACAAAGTCCATCGTCAGCACTTCCTGCCGTGGATCGTAGGAAACCGACTCAATCTCGGGAAAACAGACTAGGACTGAGGCGAGGAGCTGCACGCCGGGGCGTGCCTGCTCGCTTCTCATGCGTCCGCCGCTGCGCGCGGAAAAATATCTGCGCAGAAAATTAAACATGGCATCCCCCCCCTTGCTGCCACCTCTTATTCCACACTATTCACACGGCCAAGACCGAGCGCATAGACCGCGTTCCGTCCCGCCTTCTTTGCCTGATAGAGTGCCTCATCCGCATTCTTGAAGAGCTGGAGCTCATTGTCCCGCTCCGGATCGAACGTAGCGGCGCCGACACTGATCGTAACGTTCCGGTCGAACGGCATTTCGGCGCTCTCCACCTTGCGGCGGATACGCTCCCCGACCCTGCCCGCAATGGCGAGCGGCGCGCCCGCGAGGATGATGAAGAACTCATCCCCGCCCCAGCGGCAGCCGGAGTCCGACTCGCGGATTGTACGCGAGATCGCGTCCGCAACCGTCAGGATCACCCGATCGCCCATATCGTGCCCATAGGCGTCGTTGACCCCCTTGAAGTGGTCAATGTCCATGAGAATGACGGAGAGCGGCGTCTTATGCTCCTGCGAGTACGCCACCGCCTCCTTTAGGATGCGCTCCATCTCGCGGCGGTTCAGGAGATTCGTCAGCGCATCGCGGCTCGCGAGCTGGGTGAGGCGCTGATTCGCCGTATACAGCTCCTCCTCGGAGACGCGGATGAAATGCGACATGAACGCGAGCATCTTGCGATTGTAGGAGAGATGCGCAACGCGCTTCGTCTGGAGCTGAATGTTTTTGACATAGCCCGGATCCTCCTTCATCCCGACGAGCAGGACATTCAGATGCGCCGTGGAGATGCGCTCCCCCACGCGACGCGCCTCGCCGAAGATGAACACCGTCGAGGAGGGAACCCCCGTGCAGGCCGTCATCTCTGTCACCACATCGTCGCCCAAGAGGAGATAGTGTCCGACGCACGCCGAGCCGATGATGACCTGTGGCGAGAACGCCGTCATCGCACGCGCATTCTCTGCCGCCTTCGAGAGGATGCCATAGGGATCGCCATAGGCGAGGCGGAACTTCGTCCCCTCCTGCATGGGGATGCCGAACGCCAGCGCCCCCGTTCCCTCCTCAATCTTGATCGGGACGCGTGCCGAGATCGATCCGTCCTCCTCCTCAAAGCAGAGCGGGAAGAGCGCGGAGTCCACGCTGAAATTGGCGTCGCCCCTAATGCCGAAATAGCGCTCGTAGACCTTGATCGGTATGTCGCCGTCCAGTTCCTTGATCGTGCAACCCTCCACGCGGGTTGCCACAATCTCGCGCCCGAGCGAATTCCAGCCGAAGTTACGCACCACGTGCACATCAAGCGTCTCGCCGTGGAACACGACGGCGAGCATCCCCAGCTCCGTCACCGCATCGTCCGCGACAATATAGCCGCGCGCATTCATCGGCTCCGCATCGACGAATGCACCGAACACCTCGATACGCGGATTGATCGCAGAGATCCCCTCAAAGAGATTGTCAATCTGATCCATCAGACCGACCACGAAGAACTCAATCACCTTCGTCTGCGGGCGCGCCGCGACGAAATCGACGAACCGCCCCACCGTCTGTGCATCTGCCGTATTCCCATCCACCAGTGTGAAGTCCACACGGGACGCCTCGAACGCCGTAAAGGTCAGCATGACCCCCTCGGTATCCAGACGCAGATCCGCCATCTTGAGTGCGCACGTATGCGCTACGATCCGCGCATCCGGGAACAGCTTCCGAACGGCGTCGCGCATACAGATCGCCTTTTCGACAGGCATCTCGCACGGCGTTGCGATCGTAATGAGCAGGGACTCGATGTGCGGGATCAGATCCAGTTTTTCCTTTGCCAGTTCCGCCTTCCTCTGAGCATCTGCGGTACCGGAAACGATGTACGTCAACTGCTGCATATGTTCTCCTTACCAAGATACGGACAGCCCCCAGCCCCCGGCATGGCGCGTTCTCCGTATTGTCCGGAAATAGGGGGCTGACGCCCCCTATAATAGAATCCGCTGTAGATTTCGGACTACTTTGCGTAGTCCACGACGCGCGTCTCGCGGATGACCGTCGCCTTGATCTGTCCCGGGTACTCGAGATCGCCCTCGATCTTCTTTACAATATCGTGGACGAGCACGGCAGCGCCCGCATCATCCACCTTGTCCGGCTTCACCATGACACGGATCTCACGCCCTGCTTGAATGGCAAAGCAACGCTCCACGCCGTCAAACGATTCGGCAATCTCCTCGAGCGCCTTGAGGCGCTTGATATAGGACTCAAGACTCTCACGGCGCGCGCCCGGACGCGCTGCCGAAACCGCATCTGCAGCGGCGACCAGCACCGCCTCAATCGTCGTTGCCTCCTCATCGCCGTGATGACAGGCGATGATGTTGATGACTTCCTTGGACTCACGGTACTTGCGTGCGAGATCAGCGCCGACCGTCACATGAGGGCCTTCGACCTCGTGGCTGACCGCCTTGCCGATATCGTGCAGGAGACCGCCGCGCTTGGCGAGCATGACATCGCAGTCGAGCTCCGCCGCCATGAGACCCGCGAGATGCGCAACCTCAATGGAGTGCGCGAGCACGTTCTGACCGTAGCTTGTCCGATAGCGCATACGTCCCAAGAGACGCACGAGCTCGGGATGGATTCCGTGAACCCCCGTCTCGAAGGTCGCCTGCTCCCCTGCCTCCTTGATGCGCTGGTCGACCTCGCGCCGCGCCTTCTCGATCATCTCCTCGATGCGCGCGGGATGGATGCGCCCGTCCTGAATCAGCTTCTCGAGTGCAATGCGTGCAACCTCACGCCGCACGGGGTCAAATCCTGAGAGAATGACCGCCTCCGGCGTATCGTCGATGATGAGATCGATCCCCGTCAGGGTCTCAAGCGTGCGGATATTGCGCCCCTCACGCCCAATGATGCGCCCCTTCATCTCATCGTTCGGCAGCGCCACAACCGAGACCGTCGTCTCCGCCACGTGATCGGCGGCGCAGCGCTGGATTGCAACGCTCAGAATCTCGCGTGCCGCCTTGTCTGCCTCATCCTTTGTCTGCTGGATGTACTCCTTGATCTTGCGCGCCTTCTCATGTTTGAGCTCTTCCTCCGCCTCCGCCATGAGAATCGTGCGTGCCTCCTCCGCCGAGAGTCCTGAGACGCGCTCGAGCTCCTGCTTCTGACTCTCGTAGAGTGCGGTGATCTCCGCCTGCGTCTTGTCGATGCGCGCCTCCTTGCGCGCGAGCCCCTCCTCCTTCTTCTCGATGGATTCGAGCTTGCGGTCGAGATTCTCCTCCTTCTGGATTGTGCGTCGCTCGAGACGCTGAATCTCGCTGCGGCGCTCCTTTGAATCGCGCTCGAACTCCTGACGCTGGCGCTGAATCTCCTCCTTCGCCTCGAGCAGCGCTTCCTTCTGCTTTGTCTCCGCCTTCTTGCCGGCCTCTTCGACAATGCGCTTTGCTTCGTCCTCGGCTGATCCTATCTGAGCCTCCGCCGTGCGTCTGCGTGCAACATAGCCCACAGCAGCGCCGGCAAGGGCAGCAATAATTACCGTTAGTAATTCAGTAATAATAACGGCCACCTCCTTTTCCATGATGCAAAATGCCTATAAAATACTCCTATCCATTTTAATGTTTTTTCTCTATAGTGTCAAGAATTCTGTGCGGCTCGTCCAATTTGATTTATTTTATCTTCGCGGATGCTTTATAACTTCTTTTGCATGGAAGAAGACGCCTTTGTCGCTTATAATATGTTCATAGCTTCACGGAAGGAGTGGGAAGATGGACAAAAAGAAATGGATGCGCAAGGGGATTGCGCTCGCACTCTCTGCGGCGATGACGGCGGGAGTCGCCATGCCGCCTGCCACAGCGGAGGCAAATACGGGCAGGATCATCGGTGCGATTGTCGGCGGTGCCGTTGCCGCAGACGAGATGAGCAAGCAGATCAAGTACTACAATACAACCGAGGAGGGACGTGAGGCGCTCTTTCAGGAGCTGCAGGAAACATACGGCGTTTACTACCGCTACGACCTCAACAGTCAGCTCGACCGCATCTTTGAAAATCTCACGGCAGCAATCGGCTCCATGGATTCGAGCATCCATGATCGCCCCTACAATTACTTCATCAATCAGCAGGACAGCTTCAATGCATTCTGCACCCTCGGCCACAACATGAGCGTCAACGTCGGCCTCTACAGCTACCTCGCAAACGAGGACGAGATCGCCGTCGTGCTCGCGCATGAGATGGGACACGGACAGAAGGATCACCCCGCCAAAGGCATGAAGCGCTCTCTGGGTCCCGCCGTCCTCGCGAGCGCAACGGGCTCTGTGCTCGGTGCAATCGCCGCGAATATCTGGAGTGGGCAGGGACTCACGAAGCCGATGGAGTGGGAAGCGGACAATCTCGCATTTGAGTACATCTCCCGCTCGCCATACAATCCCGGTGCAACGGCCGCGGTATGGCAGCGTGTCATTGATCTCTCGGGCAACAATTCCGCGAGCGCATTTGACATCATGTCGGGTGCTGCCGACCATCCGTCGAATTCCTCCCGCCGCGACAACTACGCGAAGAAGCTCACAGAGATGAGCGGCGGCAAGGTAACAGTCGACGACGGTGTCGTCTATGTGAACAAGAAGAAACTCTTGACACCCGCCCCTGCCGGCGGCATGAGCTCTGCCGAACGCGCCTACTTCGTCATGGGCAATCTTGCAGCCGCCTATCGGAGCGGACACGCCAGCTCTGCGGCGTATGCGGACGGACGCACGGTCATGCTCGGCGCACAGCCCATCATGAGCTGCACAGACGACGACACGAGCGCTGCCGAGATTGCAGCGCTGCTGAATCAAATCAAATAACTACAGAAAATAGGAGCCCTTGCATTTGACTGCAGGGGCTCCTATTTTTTACCGTCTTGGAAATCTGCGTAGTGCGCGCGGCTTTCCGAGCACCTCGGCAAGCACGATCGCCTGCTGCATCGTATCCGGCGTCAGTCTCGGCAAGAGCCCCGCAGACATCCGCGTGACCGTACGCGGCACGACGGCAGTCGCAGCCAGCTGCTCTGCACCAAGGCGCTCCTCGCGCTCGCGCGCACGCTTTGCACGCTGCGCCTCCCGCTGCTGCTCCTCCCACCGTGCACGCAGCTCCTGCGCGCGCAGCACCTCCGGATCTACAGTTATCTGAATGTCTGCCGGGATGCCGCGCATCGGCGGGATCTCAAAGCTGCCCGTCTGCGGTGTACGCTTCTTCGGGCGCGGAATATCCTGCGGCACCGTCGGCGGCGGCACTTTTTTTCTGCCGCGCACGCGGTCGTCAAAGACGGCAAGTGCTATGCCTACGGCAATGACAATGAGGTATTCCATATGCTTCGCCTCACTTTACGGGCGGCGTCGGATGCTTCTCATCACTCTTGCCCGCAGAGCTGATCGCCTGGCGCATATCGGTGTCGGACTGGATGTTGTTCAGCTGGTAGTAGTCCATCACGCCGAGCTTGCCCTCGCGCAGCGCCTGTGCCATCGCATGCGGCACCTCTGCCTGCGCCTCGACAACCTTTGCCTCCATCTCCTGCGTGTACGCCTTCATCTCCT
>ERZ772957.2677-NODE-2677-length-10053-cov-2.574315_pt1 | contig 10053 bp, 2 predicted proteins | sample MGYA00580682_ERZ772957 | MGnify/ENA primary metagenome ERZ772957 (study PRJEB29015, sample SAMEA2737921) | human oral metagenome | biome: human oral; feature: human-associated habitat; material: dental | place: China | collected 2025 ...
CCTACAAAGTGACGGGGGAGGTACGTGTCTCCGTAACGTTTGCCAAAGAGACGACTCCCAACCCACCAGCCCAAGGCTACAAATATTTGGCGCTTATGCAGGAAGGGAAAGGCAAGGTGCGTGTGATGTCGGAAATGCATCTTGTAGAACAAAATGCAAGCATTGAGAAAGGGAAAAAGATAACGGTGGTTGTGACCCCCGAGGATGGCTGGGAGGCTTTGCCGCAGAATATTACCGTTTCGCCTGCTACACAAGAGGGGAGTGAGTGGTTACCAACAGGAGATTTTACGGTTACAGTAACGTTTACTAAAAAAGCGAATGTTAATCCGGATCCCACGTATACGTTTCTAGGATTAGCAATTACCGGAAAAGGTTCTGTAAAAGTTCTATGCAACGGTGCGGAAGTGAAGCCACAAACCACTATTAAACGTGGAGATAAAATTAAAATACAGCTCACCCCTGATGATGGTTGGGAGGCGTTGTCAGCTAATCTGCGTATAACGGCATCTGAAAAACTCTCGGACGACGAGTGGTTGCCTAAAGGCGATTTTGCAATAGCAATGCTTTTTGTAAAAAAAACACCCAATAAATATGCAGTAACTCTTGCAGAAGTCTCCAATGGTAAGTTGACCGTGAATAATAGTCTTGCTACAGAAGGCGTTCTTATAAAGATCACAGCAACTGCTGACGCAGGCTACCGTTTGAAAGCGGGGAGTCTGCTTGTTTACAAGACGATCGACAAGAGTGTGGTTGTTCCTGTAAACGATATGCAGTTTACGATGCCAGCTTATTCGGTGATAGTTACTGCTGAGTTTGAGAAAGAAGATTCTCCTACTGCTGTAGAAGATGCTGTATTTATGCATATTAGTGTATGCCCAAATCCGTTCAATAATCAGTTGCGAATCGCGGATGAAGAGTTACGAGGCGGCTACACATTATTGAACGTTCAAGGTCTTGTTGTTCGTTCGGGTGCAATAGAACCGTCTGAAACGATAATCAATACTGTGGCATTACCTGCTGGGCTGTATATTTTGCAACTGACAACAGCAGATGGCGCTACAAAAGTTCTCCGAGTGGTAAAACAATAGTGTAGAAAAAATAAAGCTAGTACAATAGATGAGTAGATTGAATAAGTGGTTGAGTGTTTTGCTTTCGCTCCTACTATTTGGGAGTGCGATTAGCGTAAGCGCTCAAACAGAACGCAGTGCTTGGTATCGTGAATATAATACGTCTGCCCCCCGAAATCGTACGGGTATGGGGAAAAAAGTAACGTACAATGTAGCTATTAGAATACCTGGCAACAATGAAGCTTTGGTAGGTAAGAAGATCAAGACTATTAACTTCTTCCTACGCAAAAAGGAGACATTGGCGGAAGATGTACATGTATGGGTATCGAAGCGTTTGCCGAATACATTGGCAGATGTCGATACCAAAGTGGATCTTAAGGTAGAAAATCTCAATGGAGGCGATACCGATCAGTTTGGTTCGTCGAATATGATAGATTTTTCCACACCCTATACATTAACAAGCGAGGGGGCTTATGTGGGCTATACATTTACGGTAAAGGATATTAGTTCCGAGTCGGGGCAGTATCCCCTAGTAATTTCGGATCGTGTAGAAAAAAACGGATTATGGTTGTTGCGAACATCTGAGATGTCGCAGTGGGAGGAGTCGTATAGGTATTATTGCCCTGCAATAGAAGTCCGTTTGGAAGGCGATTTCCCAGAGAACGCGGCGAAACCAGCCGATTTTGGGAAAGTAGCTGCAATTGTCGGTAGTAAGGCGACGGTAGATGTAGAGTTACTAAACTTCGGTAGCAGTGTTATTGAGAACGTAGACTATACGGTAACAACTACTGAGGGTACAAAGAGCTATCATGCCGATTTGCTTCCGTTGAGTTATAAAAGTCTAGGTACTACCATATTAGCACCTTTGCAGTTTGATGCTAATGCGACGATAGGTGTTGATCCTATTTCACTAACCATCACTAAGGTAAATGGACAGCCCAACGGTATTGCACAGGGTGAGTGTAAAGGCGAGTTGCATACTTTTACAAAGGAGTCTAGCTTTGAGCGCGGTGTGTTGGTCGAAGAACATACATCGACCTCCTGTATCAATTGTCCTTTGGGGCATTATGCCATGGATGCCATGCGCGAAAAAGGTGCTGGGCATTTTGTGGGACTATCCTTGCATAAGAACAACTCCGATCCGATGGCTTTTCCGCGCGATAAGTATGCTGATATTGTTTTCACGGGCACGCCTCAGTTTCTTGTTAATCGTGGAGAAATACTTCATGTTGATAATGTTGTCGAAATATTCGAGAAGGAGTTAACCGAGCCTGCATTTGCCAAAATCGATCTAAAGGCTAAACTTTCAACGGATAAAACGAAGGTTGAGGTAGCGGCTGGGGTAACCTCTCTACTCGGTGGTACTTATAGCATCGCTTATGTATTGGGGGGCGATAATCTGTATAGAACCAATGGTTATGGGCAATATGGTAAGGGACGCATGACCTATAACGACGTTGTGCTTTCAACCTCTTATAGTTCGAAGAAGACGACTGCGCCCGACTTGCAATTAACAGCTAGTGTAAAATCGGATGCAACGTTTTCGCTAATTCTTCCAACAACTCCCGCGCTACAAGAGCCGTTAAAAGAGGCAGATCTCTTTGTTGTTGCGATACTAACAGACAAAAATGGGCGCGTGGTAAATATGGCGCGAGTACCTGTAGAAGGTGCTACCCAACCTCTTAAAAAGTCGCAAATAACTATAGACTCCGAGATAAAGAATGGGTCTATTGCAGTCGATCCTGCTGGCGAAGCGCTTGAGGGAACAAAAGTAAAGCTAATGAATACGCCCAATGCGAACTATCGTCTGGTAGCTTTTTCGGTCTATAAGACAGGTGACAAACCATTTCTTATGGATGTAAGAGGAGTGAAGGAGGGGACGCCTTATTTCATAATGCCACATTTCCCAGTTACAGTGTCTGCAGAATTTGAACTAAAAAAGGGCGAAAAGTATCAAGTTGCAGTAGCATCTGTAGCTAACGGAACAATTCAGGTAGATAAGTCGCAGGCAGCAAAAGGAGAAGTGGTTAAGGTAACAGCACAAGCTAACTCTGGCTATCGTATAAAAGAGGGATCGCTAGCGTATTGCAAAACGGAGAATACAAGCGAAGTTACTTCTATTGTAGGTGGGCAGTTTACAATGCCAGCGTATGCGGTAACCGTTACTGCTGAGTTTGAAAAGATTGATACTCCTCCCGCAACACAATATGCAATAACTGTTGCAACGGTTCCGAATGGTTCGCTTTCGGTGAATAAATCTCAGGCATCGGAGGGTGACGTGGTACAAATCACTGCCACACCGAATACGGGTTATCGTCTGAAAGCAGGTAGCCTTTCAGTTTATAAGACGGAGGATAAGAGTGTTGTTGTGCCTGTTAGTGCGACGCAGTTTACAATGCCTGCTTATTCTGTAACTGTAACTGCAGAATTTGAGAAAGATGATACACCTCCTACAGCTGTAGAAGACGCGGAGTTTGCTCACATTGTTGTCGCTCCTAATCCTTTTGGTGCTCTGTTACGCATTTCCAACGGCGATGTGTGCGGGAAATATGCCCTGTACAATACACACGGGCTTGAGGTCGCTTTTGGTGTATTAGAAGGCGCAGAAACGCACATTAACACCGCATCGCTCCCCGTAGGTATGTATCTGTTACGCCTCACGGCAGAGAATGGCGCAACGAAAACCTTTACTGTGGTAAAAAGGTAGTCGTGCAATAAAATTTGTTGTAAGCAACGGGCATTGCCTTCGGGTGGTGCCCGTTGCTCTTAGGTACACGTGGGTGTGTAAAAGTTTAGCAGACATTCTTGTAAGATGGGTTCAGAATGCGTAAAATACAAGGTGCTGAGAATAAGGATGAAGGTAGCATACCGACGTACGTAACCGAATTTCTTAAGCAACCCATACCGTTTTTTTTGGGGGGGGTAGAAATTAATTGGATGATTTTGTTTGCGTCTTTTTTATTGACTTGTTTGATAAAAAGTGTTATCCTTTTTGATAAAATGCGCTATATTGCTTAGCATAGAAACATTAATCAATAGTAAAAGGAACAGATGAGACGAGGACTACTTTTATTGCTCTTCTTGTGCTTAAGCTTATGGCTTTATGCACAGGAACCGATTCGTTTCGGTGACCGCGAGGTCTATCTCGAAGCGAATGTACATTCTAAAGTACGCGGACGTAAGACGTCTAGCTTGGAACTAGGAGTTCCGACAGGCGATCGACTCAATGTCTTAGTGCAGTTTGCGTCTGGAAAAATCGCTTACGAGGCACTGAAGCAAAAAGGTGTAGAATTGGGCGATTATTTGGGTAGCAATGCCTATTATGCTCAGGTTGCTCCGGGGAGTCGTCCGAGCGACTTTGCAGGTACAGGGCTTCGTACTGTAGTGCCTATTCGCGGTGAGTGGAAGGTAGTACAGAGCTTGTTGCAAGGTCAGATGCCCGACTGGGCAGTAGATGGCGATAAGCTGAAGGTTAATCTCGTTTGGTTCAAGAGTGCGACTTCCGAGCAAGTGAAGGCAGATCTGAATAAACGTGGAGTAGCATTTACTCTAGTACCAGCGCCTTTACGTACTGCACAAGTAATAGCAACTCAAGATCAGTTATTAGCGCTTGCCAATGCTGAGTACGTAGCAGCTATTCGTTGGATAGAACCTCCTATGGAACTCTCGAATCATCGTGGTGCGCGTCTCAGTGGCGCAACAAACTTACGCATGTCGCCCGATCTTGGTGGTCGTGGTCTGACGGGAAAAGGAGTACGGATTGGTGTCTGGGATGGCAATGTTGCCGAGCATGTAGATTTTGGTAATCGAGTGCATTGCGAAGAGTTCGAAATGTCCTTAGCAAGTACTGGAGGACATGGCATGCATACTACGGGTTCGATACTTGGTGCGGGGTTGCTTGATGAACGTGCACGTGGTATGGCTCCTGAAGCGGAAGCTTGGACATGGAATTTTAACTGGCAATCTAATGGTTTGTCTGTGGGTCAAGAGATGTTGCGGATGAAACTTGAGCATGATATCTCGCTTACATCGAATTCGTATGGATTGCGTATGACGAATATGTGTCGTTATGAGCATCTTTTCAACTATACGGAGTTTGGCAACCAACATCTGGATCTCTTGGCTTATCACTTTCCGACGCTTACGCATAGTGTTTCGGCAGGGAATGATCAGGGCGCTTGTCGGTGGAAGTTTGGTCATATGTCGAACTATGCAAAGAATATAATTTCTGTAGCCGCATTGACCCCAGGTGGACAGATGACCAACTTCTCGAGTTTTGGTCCGTTACGTGATGGTCGTATGTTTCCTGTAATTTCGGCAAGAGGCGCTACGGTATATTCTGTAATGCCGGAGCAGTCCTATACCTACATGAGTGGAACCTCTATGTCGTGCCCTATCGTGACGGGTCATTTAGCACTCCTTACACAGCGTTGGAGGCAACTTCACGGTGGCGCTTTACCCTTCAATTACTACCTAAAAGCCTTAATAGCCAACACTGCAGATGATGCAGGTAATGTGGGACCTGATTATAAATTTGGGTTTGGTGTACTCAATTCGCTTGCTGCTGTTACTGCCATGGAAAGCCATTGGCATCACTTTGCATCGTTATTGCGTGGCGGCGAGGCTCAAACTAAGAAGATAACAGTACCCACGGGAGTGAAAGAACTCCGCGTAATGATCTGTTGGAACGACCCCGTGGCGAATAAAGAGTATAAAACAGGCGATTGCCCGTTAGTAAACGACCTAGACTTAACAGTCGTGAATGGAGCAACGACCTATCATCCGTATACTCTTGATCCTAAGAATCCGAACACTCCCGCTATTGCTAATAAAAAGAATGAGGTGGATAACATCGAGCAGGTGGTGATAAAAGATCCCACGGCAGGCGAGTACACACTAACAGTATCGGGATCGGTAAATCAAGAAGAAAAGCAGGACTATGTGGTGGTATGGTATTTTGACTATCACAAAGCGGTTCTCACTTCGCCGATAGCAGGCGATATTTATTCACCAGGTGATGAGATTTTCTTGCATACTGCCCACCTAGCAGGCAATTTGAAAGTAGAACTTTCTACCGACGGTGGCGGCTCTTATGCAGTCCTGAAAACGGATGCGTCTCTTTGCGATTCTATTGCTATCCCCGCTACAACTCCGTCTACTGATAAAGCTATTTTGCGTGTAACCGATGCTGGTGGAGTTAGTCTCGAGTCGGGAGAATTTGCAATTATGGGGCAAGTTCAGGGTTTAAAACTAAAAGGTCAGCGCTGTTCGGCAAGTGGTTGGACGTTGTCTTGGACAGCAACTCCTAATGCTGCAAAGTATGAGATTTTGCGCGGTGATGTAAATGAGGGTATCTATACACTGGTAGGAACTACAGCGACTCCTGTTACAGAGTATAATCTGCCCGAGAGTGCCATTCGTCTGGGTGAGCGTAATGTATATGCCGTACGTGCCATCGATGCACAGGGGGTAAAAGGACCCCGTAGTCGTGGAGTTATTGCGCAGGGAGCAGTGCCTAAAACTTTTACATTGGCTGAGTTCCCTTATACGGAGTCGTTTGTGGGTTATCCTCTGAGGTATGCGGAAACAATTGAAGGCGAGAATATTGGTTCGCAGCTATACGAAACGCCAGCAAGCTTTGGTTTTGCAAAAGATTCGCATATGCTCGCTTGGCAAGCATTGGAGGACGCGCCGGCTTGGGACGCGCCGTTTGTAAATCAGCGTAACAATGTGGCAACATTAACTACTTGTAAGCTCGATTTGTCGTGCACTAAGAATAAAAAGCCGCAACTGACCATTTACTACTATCTGAAGCAGAGTAAGCGCGAAAAAGGTACCCTACTACGTCTTCTGGTCAATGGTACTGAAGTAAAGGATGTACTCGGTCGTGATCAGATTGAAGGTGATAATATCGAGCATTTTGTTACTTATGACCTCACAGCTTTTGCAGGACAAGTGATAAAACTTGACGTTGAGGTAGCTCTTGCCAATAATAAAGATGGTGCGACGATTGCAGCTTATCAGTTGCAACTGGTTGATGACAAGAAAGATGTAGGCATTGTGTGGGCTAATGAACCTGCTATCAAAGCCAAAGAACAGATGCAAGATGAAACGATAAATTTCAAGATTATGAATCACTCTACAACCGAATTAGCCAATGTCCCTATTTCGGTACAAGTAGATGATAAGCTTGTATATGCTACCACTCTCAAGGGATTGAAACCTTTCGAAGACCGAATCCTTAGCTACACGCACAATTTTGCAAGCGATAAAGCACATAAATACAATGTAGTGGTACGTGCAGATTTGGAGGGAGATACGGATCCTGAAAATAATACCATGAGTTTCGAGGTTTACAATATGGGCAATGTGTTACCTATGCCCGAGATAACAATTGTAAATCTGGGAGGAGGTTATGGCTTTCCTAATGTACCGTATGTTTCTAAGAGAATTAGCGGAGAGATAGCTTTTACAGACGGACGTGGCGCACTAGAGCCTTATAAAGCACAAGAGGAAGCGACATTACAAATATTACCGACAAAACCAGGGACGGTAGTCCAGGTAGTGTTCCAAGAGTATGATTTTGCAGATAAAGATGAGCTCTATGTCTTTACAGGAAATGTGCCTGATAACCTATTGATGCTAAGTTTGGACGAGGCTGACTATATAATATCGGGAGCTAGTAAGGCTCCGCTCACATTTATATCCAATGCTCGTGATGGTGGTTTAACCTTTGCTTATGTAGGTGCGAGTGATGAACGAAGAAATGGTTGGATAGCAGAATTAAGCGAAGTAGAACTTCCTGATCGCTGGGAATTGACAGAAGTAAAAGAGACCCAATCCGCCGATCCGTCTCTTGGTAATGTAGAAATTAAAATAAAGAACCTGCTCACTATCCCACTCAAAAATATCCCCCTCTATGTTACAATTGATGGTGAAGTAGAAGAGACAACAATTGCTGAGTTAGCTGCCAACGAAACAAAGACGGTAGTGCTGGAAAAGAAACTTATGATCACTCCACCTATGCGTGCAGAAGTAGTTGTCGAATTAGGTAGAGACGGCAATCTGGCAAATAATAAGAAAAGTTTTTCTGTGCTGCATGATCCGATCTGGAATGGTGGCGGTACTATCGAAATGCCCACGACGCTTTCCGTAGCAACCTTCGAAATGGTTAATGAGAATAAGACGATCGCTCTGCAGAGCAAGCCGTATATAGATTACAGTCGTGTGGCAAGAAAGATTCCATTTTATATGGGAACGGCAAACAAGTTCAAGTTTACACTCAACAATGCGCCTACAGCTGCTCAGGCAGAAAATGCATCAATACGCCTCTTTATTGATAATGACGACGACAGTAAGTTGGAAGAAACAGCACCTGAACTTTATAAGGTCGATCTAGTTGCAGGTCAGAAAGAGTATACCTTAACTGTTGATTTTGCGGGCGTAAGTGGTGTTAAAGGCGGAGACCACCGCATGCGCATCCTCCTAGCTAACAATGCTAATTATACGTCCTTCAAGGATGCAAAAGCTATTGAGTGGGGACATGCTGTCGATTTTACTGCTCAGATTAAAGAAGGAGAAAGTCCGCTAAAATACGAGATGGCAATTCTTGGTATAGAAGGTATAAAATCGGGCCGTAAGGGGTTGACTAGCGCAACTCCGATCCGAGTTAAATTAAAAAATAACGGTCTCGAACCAGTTACTAGTCTTGCAATAAAGATTGAGGTAGATGATTTACCAGCAGTTGAGAAAACATTGCCAGTAAATATTGCGCCTTTGGGAAAAGAGGAAGTAGTAGATATAAATAACCCTGCAGACCTTTCAGTTAAGGGTAAACACAAGATTAAGGTTTCTTTGACAAAAGAGGATAATAACCTCTACGACAATGAGACTAGCATCGAGATTTTGCGAATGCCCGATATTACCAATGTTCCTTACTCTCTTGTTTTTGAGGGAATAAAAAGTGAACGGATGGAGATGCTACCAGCCGAACTTGCTGCTAACATTCAAAATGAGGTAACCATAGAAGGGTGGTGGAAAACGAACAAGCCTCAGACCTGTGCATTTGTAAATGGCGGCGATGAGGGACTTTATTTGGGTACATTCGAGGGGGATTCGAATACTCCGGCTAATGCATTGGTATTCTTTGCAGGTAACGCGTCCTTTATGAGTAAAGAGGGCGTGCTTACTGACCAACAATGGCATCATATTGCAGTTGTTGCCTCTCATACAGGTAAAAAGACTACGGCTAAGGCCTACGTAGACGGTGTTGAGGTAGAACTAGTAGAGAAAGCACAAGGCGATTTTAAGGTAAGTTATACGCTTCTGAATTTAGGCTTGGATGGCGAAAATATCATGTTCCGTGTTTGGAATACAAAACGTACACTCGAACAAATAAAAGCAGATAAAGCGAAGAGTGTCCGCTCAGCTCTGGGTGGAACATTGCCTGTAAACTGCGTAGCTGAGTTTGTCTATACAGAAGGCGAAGGCAAACAGACCTCGTTTGGCGACGAGTCTAGCGCTACTATCGCAACTTGGCGCACAGACGATAAGTTATGGAAAAAATTAGAGCCAAAGCTTTGTAGAGCGATTGAAGTCGATGGACAAGTAATTCCTGTTACCATTACGGGTAATAAAGCTGTTGCTACGATGCCATCCACTTTCACAGATTTCGGTAAGGTAAAAGTGAACTTTGTAACCGAGTGGGCAGATGTAGAGATTAAGCAAGGAGGTGCGGCAGTGACAAGCGATACGGAGCTTAATTTTGCGAATGCTACCCATGAATTAGACTTTGATCTGACGCTTAGTATTTTAGGGGTAGCTGTTAACGAAAACATCTCGCTTAAGCTTGAGGTAGATAAGTCTCCCGCTTGTGACATGTTAGCGCTTTCTATGCTAAAAGCAGACAATGCCGGATTGTTGGAGGATGTAATATTAAATAACACTCCGCTGCCATCCACGCTATTACTCGAGGCTAAGAATATTT
>ERZ772957.2678-NODE-2678-length-10052-cov-3.731219_pt1 | contig 10052 bp, 7 predicted proteins | sample MGYA00580682_ERZ772957 | MGnify/ENA primary metagenome ERZ772957 (study PRJEB29015, sample SAMEA2737921) | human oral metagenome | biome: human oral; feature: human-associated habitat; material: dental | place: China | collected 2025 ...
TACAACGCTGAAAGTTTTCGTTTAATTTTCGTGGTATGTGCAACTTCTATTTTCGCATTCTTACTTGCTTTGTAGACTAAGTGGAGTGTAAAATAGCCGTAAGGTATTGTAAACGTATTCATTTTTTGTTGTAGAATATGAAATGAAGACGTTTATTGCCTATTACTGCTTTCTTTTGTATTATAAAGTATCTGTAAAATAAATTTTTGAAAAATGATTATCTATTAAAATCGTGGTATTCACCACGTATCATACCTTTTTGCTGGTGGTCATTTAGTAGGGCTATTAGACTATCCCAAAAACCTTTTACATTGCAGAGTGTGATCTTCTTGTGGTGATAACCAATAGTAGCAGCTGATGCAACGGTAAAGACTTCGTCAATTGTTCCAATACCTCCAGGTAGTGCATAGAACTCATCAGAACGTTCCATCATGATTGCCTTACGATCCGATAGGTCTTCACAAGGGATTTCTACGTCAACATAATCACTCACCCTGCGTCCTTCTTCCATAATGCGAGGAATGACTCCGACAGTGCGTCCGCCTGCTTTATGCACCGCCTTACCGATACATTCCATCAGACCGCTATTGCCCCCACCATAGACAAGGGTGTGACCATTCGCCCCAATCCATCGTCCCAACACTTCCGCAGCACGGAAGTAGTCGGGATCAATGTTATTGTTTGCCGAACAAAATACTGCTATATTCATTCTGTTCTATTACTATTCTCCTAAGAGTTTAGCTGCCATTTCGCGTCCTAAGCGGTTGCACTCTTCTTTAATCTCGGGGGTGAGTGCCTGTTTCATCTCTACAGGTTCGCCTACCTTCTCGAAGTGGAGGTGATTTTCATTCCATTCACCGATGGCTGCAACAGCTTTTGAAGCCCATGAATAAGAACCGAACCAACCAATAAGGTGATTCTTGATATCGCGGTTAGCAACCTCCTGCAAGAGTACATCCATCTCGTGATAGAGTCCTGCATTATAGGTAGGAGCACCAACAATCAAGCCACGGAAGCGGAAGATGTCTTGGAGAATATAGCTGTGGTGTGTCTTAGAAACATTGTACAAACGAATATTCTTCACACCAGCAAGCGATGCTGAACGTGCAATTTGCTCTGCCATACGCTCTGTATTGCCATACATTGTACCATAGCAAATCACCAAACCAGGTTCTGTTTCGTACTTAGACATATGGTCATACAGTCCGATAACCTTGTCAACATACTTGTGCCATACTGGTCCGTGAGTAGAGCAGATATAATCGATATGAATACCCGCAAGCTTCTTCAATGCGTTCTGAACAGGTGTTCCGTACTTTCCAACGATGTTAGAATAGTAGCGAACCATCTCTAACCAACACCAATCAGTATCAATCTCTTGATCGATGAGACCGCCATTTAATGCACCAAAACAGCCGAATGCATCGCCTGTAAAGAGATGGCTGACCTCACCTTTGCAGAGTGTCATCATCGTTTCTGGCCAGTGAACCATTGGAGTCATAAAGAACTGTAGGGTATGATTACCTAAGCTCAACTCCTCACCATTCTTAACCTCTAACGTATTATCCTTGACACCATAGAATCCTGACATCATGTCAAAGGTTTTCTTATTACCGATAACTTGGATGTTAGGATAATATTTACGCAGCAAACCTATTGAACCAGAGTGGTCAGGCTCCATGTGGTTGATGACTAAGTAATCAATCTGTCGGTCGCCCAACACCTCACGAAGTCTCTCAATAAACTGTGTAAAGAAGTCTACTTCTACTGTATCAATAAGGCAAACCTTCTCATCATCAATGAGATAAGAATTATAGGTAACACCATAAGGCAGTGGCCATAATCCTTCAAAAAGGTTCTTATTACGATCGTTAACTCCTACGTAATAAACTTTATTGGCAATTTCTATCATTTTATTTTTGAATTTATGTAGTTTCTTTTGTTAGCTTATTGGGCTTATTAGGCTAATAAGACTAATTACAAAGCCCCCTCCTTCATCTTCTCACCAAAGTCCTTGCTTACATAGTTGAAGATGTCCTTGCAGCAGTCTGCAGAGAACGCCAAGGCATAGTTGATAAGTTTGTCCCATTGCTCTTCTGTCAGTCCTCTTTCGAGATCAGCACGAGTGATACCATGTTTCAACATACCGAAGATGAAGCCAGCATTAAAGTTGTCACCAGCCCCGATTGTACTGACAACATTCGTATCGAGAACAGGATATGACTTCTTCAGTTCCTTACCGCTGCGTACTTCAACAGGCTGACTTCCCTGTGTATAGATAAACTGCTTGCAATAAAAAGAAATCTCCGCATTATAAACCTTATCGGCATCTTCTTTTTTATAAATCGTTGCGAAGTCCTCCAAACTACCACGTACGATATCCGCATAATCAAGATTTTCTATCAAATTAGGGGTAATCTTAATAACATCATCCTTATGTGCAGGACGGAAGTTAACATCGTAGTAGATGATTGCACCACGTGAACGTGCATAATCAAGTAGTCCTACCACCTGTGGACGAATCACCGGATTCACCGCATAGAAGGAACTAAAAAGCACGATATCATCGGGTTGTATATCAGGGAATGTGAAATCTAATTGAACGTGTGGTTGGTCTTTGTAGAAGATATACTCAGCATCATTCTTTTCATTAAGGAAAGCGAGTGATACAGGTGACTTAGAATCAGGGAAGGTTGAAATGTTATCAGCATTCACACCATTGTCCTTCAAGAAGTCGATAATATATTTTCCAACATGGTCATTACCCGCCTCAGAGATAAACGATGTGTTGACTCCGCAGCGTCCTAACGACGTAATGGCGTTAAAGGTAGATCCACCTGGAACTGCCTCAACTGGTTTATTATCCTTAAAGATGATGTCTAAGACGGTTTCACCGATACCTATAACTTTCCGCATTTTATTGTGAATTATGTTGTTTCTCGCTTTAGTTGTGCAAATATACTGAAATTTAGGCGGAACACAAAATGAATCGAGTTCTTTTTTCTTTGTCTATTAAAGTCTATTAGTTTTCATTCTTTTTTCTTAATTTTGCACCCTATGACAAGATATCAGACTGCAGTCTTAGAGAATGGACTGCGCATCATAGCCCTTTCAACGACCTCACCAGTGGTCTATTGTGGGTATCAACTCAACGTCGGGACAGCTAACGAACAACCTGACGAGGAGGGTATTGCTCATTTCTGCGAGCATGTTACCTTCAAAGGTACTACTCGCCGAACAGCAATTGATGTTATTCAATGTCTTGAGCAAGTAGGAGGCGATCTCAATGCCTTTACCACCAAGACCGATACGGTTTATTATTCAGCAATTCTGAAGGACCATCTTCCCCGAGCGATAGACCTACTGACAGATATTGTTTTTCACAGTACCTATCCACAAAAAGAGATTAACAAGGAGGTAGAAGTTATCTGCGATGAAATCGAATCTTATAACGATAGTCCAGCAGAGTTGATATATGATGAGTTTGAAAATATCATCTTCCGTGGACATCCTTTAGGACATAGTATCCTTGGTACGGCAGAGCGTGTCAGGAAGTTTACTACCGAGGATGCACTTCGTTTCACTCAGAAGCACTATCGACCGATGAATTCGGTGTTTTTCGCCTATGGTGATGTAGATTTTGATAATCTACTCAGCCTTTTAGAGAAGGAAAATCACTCAAAGGTAAGAATAAAGGGTGAAACAGAAAAGCCAATAGAAACTCCACTTCCTGCGTTGAGTGAATACCAACCACAGACAGTTAAGATTGATAAGCATACTCACCAAGCCCACGTGATGATTGGTAATCGTGCTTATAGCATACATGATAAAAGACGTATGGCACTTTATCTACTTAATAATATCTTAGGTGGACCTGGTATGAGTGCCCGGTTGAATCTTGCACTTCGTGAACGTCGTGGACTCGTTTATACGGTAGACAGCTCTATGGTGAGCTATTCTTTAACGGGTATTTGGAGTATTTACTTTGGCTGTGACGCTGATGATTTGGACGAATGTATGCGCCTTGTACGTGCAGAACTTGACCATTTCATCGACATTCCATTGACAGATGACGAGTTGTCTATAGCTAAACAGCAGATTAAAGGACAGATTGGCATAGCTTGTGACAACCGAGAGAACCTTGCTTTAGACTTCGGTAAAGGTTTTCTCCACTATGGTTGGAAGAAAGATATATCAGCACTTTATCGCAATATTGACGCTATCACTGCTGATGAGGTGCAAGCTGTTGCACGCGAACTCTTCCCAGAAGAACGACTTACAAAATTAATTTATATATAAACAGTATAACTTTTCCTCTAACAAAGAATATCTCTGGCACGATTTTCTCTGTAAGAAAGAAAAGGAAATAGACATATAAAAGAAAACAAACATAAATAAAAGCAGGATAATGAAAGCAAACATTGAACGCACTGACAAAAAGAGAATCGTTATTGTTGGTGGTGGATTAGGAGGTTTGGAATTGGCCTTCAAATTAGTAGACGATGACTATCAAGTAGTATTAATAGATAAGAATAACTATCACCAGTTCCCTCCATTGATTTATCAGGTGGCTTCGGGTGGTCTTGAACCAAGTAGTATCTCCTTTCCTTTCCGTCGACTTTTCCAAGGTAAAAAGGACTTTTTCTTCCGTATGGCAAAGGTAGAGTCGGTGAATACGGATAAAAAAACAATTAAAACAACTGTAGGTGAGATAGATTACGACTATCTTGTACTGGCGTTTGGGGCAAAGACAAACTTCTTTGGTAATAAGGATATCGAAGCAACGACCCTCCCGATGAAATCGGTTAGTGAGGCTATGAGACTTCGTAACACTATTCTCCGTAATCTTGAACTTGCTCTAACAGAAGAAGACCCAGCACGCAAACAAGCTTTAATGAATATTGTCGTTGTTGGTGGTGGTGCTTCAGGTGTAGAGATTGCAGGTGCTGTGGCAGAAATGAAGAAGAACATCATTGCTCGTGATTACCCCGACCTTGACTCTTCACAGATGCATATCTACCTTGTAAATGCTGTTGACCGTCTGCTATCAGCTATGGACCCAGTATCATCAAAGCGAGCAGAACGTGATTTAAAGGAGTTGCATGTTCATATCCGTCAGCCTCAGTTTGCTACTGAATACAAAGATGGTATTCTGAAAACCAGTGCTGGATTAGAGATTCCTACACAGACCGTTATCTGGGTGAGTGGAATCTGTGCAAACACCGTCGAGGGTTTTCCAGCAGAGAGTATTGGTCATGCTGGTAGATTCTTAACCGATCGTTTTTGTCGTGTGAAAGGTGTAAAAGATGTCTATGCTATTGGTGATGTGAGTCTTGTCGAGGGTGATGAGGAATATCCACTCGGTCATCCACAGTTAGCGCAGGTTGCTATGCAGCAGGCAAAGACAGTAGCAAAGAACTTTAAAGCAATGTCGAAAAGGAAAGAACTAAAGCCTTTCAAATACAAAAATCTCGGTGTAATGGCAACTATTGGTCGTAACCATGCCGTAGCCGAAATCTCTGGAAAGAAGTTTGGAGGTTTCCCTGCTTGGGCGTTGTGGCTCGTTGTTCACCTTCTCTCTATCCTTGGTGTAAAGAATAAGACATTTATTCTGCTCAACTGGGTATGGAACTATATTAATTATAAGCAAAGCCTCCGTTTGATTTTGAAGGCAAAATAAACATTCAGTTCCCTACTCTTGAGAACTAAATGTATTCCCTTCCCCTATTGGTTCGTAGCTATTCGTTCAATAGGGGAAGTTCTTTTTCCTAATAAAAACAGACTATTATTATACTATTTATAGGTTATTATAATTATAACTCTATATTATCCCCCTTCCAGTTTACTCTCTTTCTTATCCTCATTTACTACTCCTCCTCGATTTCTTGTCGTGAAGATAATTTAAAACTACTTCTTTAAAAGAGAAAAACTGGATTCAAAATGACGATTAGATGATGTTAAAGCACAATAGAAGCACTCAATGGAAAGAACACTAAACATTAAACAAAAACATAGCAAAGACTATCAGCCGTCTATCCTTTTATCATCTTCTCACATAGAATACCTTTTCTTTTTAATACTTCAAAAATACAAAAAAGATCATGAAAATTCATTACATAATTTCGAATAAAACACCTAAAAACAAAGACAAAAACCCATGTAAAAAGCAGGTTTGTAATCAACAGGAAATCAGTTTGTTATGAAGTAGTAAAATTAAAGGTGCTTAATTGGACTTCAAAAGGGCGTTACTTAGACCTCAAAAGGGCACCTATTGCAAGTCAATTAGGCGTCTTTTAGAAGCCAAAAGAGCATGTATTGGAGTTGAACTACAAGAAAATAGTTTACAAAAGTCTATAAAATGGGAATAAGTTGTATGCAGAAGACAGATAAACATCGCACCTAATGAGGGAATTTCCGTTAATTCCCTACCTTAACATTAAGTTCCGCCCAATTGGAGAATAAGACTTTAGAAAAGTGACAAGAAACAATATACTAAAGTGGATCTACATCATAATACACTTGAAGAGCACCATATCTCTTATCCTTCAACATGGCTTCTAAGGCTCCACGAAGATACTGGCGAACACGAGAATAGTCAATACCATTCTCCAACTTAAGCATAATCTTTCTAATGTTTAAGGTCTTCACTCGAGCTACAGCGGGTTTATCAGGACCTAATACACGATCACTGAAGATTTCACAGAGCCTACTTCCTAATTCCAAACCTGCCGAATTCACCGTGTTTTCATCCCTATGCTTCAAATAGACATAGACAAGTCGATAGAATGGAGGATAATGAAATTCCAGCCTCTCGGTAAGTAAGTCGGAATAAAACGACTGATAATCATTACGCACCACCTGCTGAATAACGGGTAGCTCTGGACTCTTTGTCTGTAGAATTACCAAGCCCTGCCTACCCTTTCTACCTGCTCGTCCACTCACCTGACTCATCATCATAAACGATTGTTCGTATGCACGAAAGTCCGGATAATTCAACATCGAGTCTGCGTTGAGGATTCCAACGACAGACACTTTATCAAAGTCAAGTCCCTTTGAAATCATCTGCGTACCTATCAGAAGATTACTCTTCCCTGTAGAAAAGTCATTAATCAAACGTTCATAAGCATTACGTGTGCGGGTTGTATCAAGGTCCATACGAGCAATACGAGCCTCAGGAAAGATATAACGGATTTCATCTTCGATCTTCTCCGTTCCATACCCGCGCCCACGAATATCCTCACTTTCACAACAAGGGCAAGCCTCTGGCACCTTCATTGTATAACCACAATAATGACAAGAGAGGTAGTTCATGTTCTTATGATACGTCAACGAAACATCACAGTCTGGACACTTTGGAACCCATCCGCACTGTCTACACTCCACCATAGGCGCAAAGCCACGCCGATTCTGAAACAGAATAGCTTGCTCGCCACGTCCTAAAGCCTCACGAACAGCAGAGAGAAGACGCGGAGAGAAGGGACCTGTCATCATCTTTCGACGATAAAGATCCTTTATATCAACAATCTCTATTTCGGGAAGTTGAATATCTTTATAACGACGTGTCAGCTCAACAAATCCATACTTGCCTTGTTTCGCATTGTAATAGCTTTCCATTGAGGGCGTAGCTGTTCCCAAAAGCGTCTTTGCATTAGGATACATCTGTGCTAACACTATCGCTGCTGAGCGAGCATGATAACGAGGAGCAGGGTCTTGTTGCTTAAAACTCTGCTCATGTTCTTCATCTATAATGACAAGACCTAATCGATGAAATGGGAGAAAAATAGCACTTCTTGCACCTAAAATGACATCGTAAGGCGAATCAGACAACTGCTTATGCCATATCTCCACACGCTCTGCATCGCTATACTTACTGTGATATATTCCCAAACGATCACCAAAGACGGCTTTCAGACGTTCTGTTATCTGTACGGTTAGGGCAATCTCTGGTAAGAGGTATAACACTTGTTTATGCTCATTGAGTGCTTTCTGAATGAGATGAATGTATATTTCCGTCTTTCCAGAAGAGGTCACTCCATGTAGTAGTGTCACTCTATGAGCCATCATTTGCAAGAGAATCTGATTGTAAGCCTCCGTCTGTACTTCGTTTAGAGGTTTGATATTCTCTGGATGTGATGGTTTTCCACTATTCAATCTACCGACCTCCTTCTCATAGGTAACCAATATTTTTCGATCCTGTAAGGCACGAATAACACCAACAGAAGCATGAGTAACGTTCATCAACTCCTCTCGGGTCACCTCTCGCAGCACTGTCTCTGGTGTTAATTCTGCCATTTCATCGACACCAGCCAACTGCAAATAAGCCATAAGGACTTCCACTTGTTTCGCTGCACGCTTCATAGAATCAATCATAAGTGAGAGCGTTCTTTCATGGCGTAAGTTGTCAACTAACCGGATATAAAGTTCTGTTCGTGGTCGATAACCGTATTCCTCTTTCAGTCCCGACGGCAATGCAGCCTTATAGACATCCCCAATTGGCGACATATAGTAATCGGATATCCAATGCCATAGCTTTAGCTGCTGTGGGAGAAGCACGGGAGAATTATCTAATACATCTATGATATTCTTATAGGTAATCTTCTTTCCGCCTGCAGCATCATTCTCCGATGGATTCGGTATATTTACAGGATAGTCCGCAACAATGCCCACATAGGTCTTACTCTTTCCCAAAGGCACAGACACACGTACACCAGCTGTCACCCGAGACTCCAATGCATCGGGTACACCATACGTAAAATAGCCTTCAAGAGGAAGGGGTAGAATAATATTAGCGTAAGTCATTACAAAATCTTTATTACCTATCAACCAACACAAACAATACTATAAGCCAGACATTGGTTTGTATACAAAGTTACAAAGAAAGATGCAAATACACAATGATAGAAGTCATCAATAACACTATTCTATCACAGAAACGGGCTCAACATAAAGTTTTATCACATAAAAATCCCATTTCATTCTCGATGAAATGGGACTTTTTAATATATCACCTAAACTTCTGTTCTTAGAAGAAATAAGCCAAACCCAACTGCCAAGAGCTATTACGACTACCCTTCTTATTAAAAACAGACGTTGCTGCATCAGTAGCAGTTTTCCAGGTTGCATGCCCAGTTTTACCACAAGCAATATTATAGTTAGCACTAACCTGCAAATGTTTGAATGCCGTCACACCGAAACCAAGGTTAACACTGAAGTTACTATTCTTCAAAGCATAAGTACTTCTCATGTTCCACTGATACTCCTTTTCGCCAATGTTAAATGCAATCTGAGGACCGCCAAAGAAGAAAACACTTGCCACACTACCTAATCCAATAGAATAGCGAGCATTCACAGGAATCGCTATCTGCTGTTGTTTTACGGTCTGCGTCATAGTAGCATAATCAAGTTTGGCTGCTCGATAGTCATAGAGAACAGAAGCATCCATACCTAAACCTACCACTGGCAAGGTGAACTTCACAGTAGGACCAATAAACCAACCTGCCTGATTAGATTTACTAAATACATCACTTTCAAAGTAGAAATCACTCACATTCAGTCCTGCCTTTACACCAAACTTTAATGGTTCATCAGCATAGACTGGAACAGAAATAAGAAATGATAGGGCTAAGAAACCCAATAAAATAATTTTCTTCATGATCATAAATGTTAATGATAAAGAACTAAATTCACTCCTCATCATGCAAAACAGGTATGCTTACACATCTGAGAGAGACTCGAAATAGTACAACTTTCCGAGTACCTTTATATATTAACAGAATCTGTAAGGATATTATTGTCCGTTTAAAATTAATTAAGTTTGGTTCTATAAATTTCCTTTAATGAACTTTTATATCTCCTTCATTAAAGGCTGATTCCATCGTAGAATCTATAGAACCTACTTTAAGAAAATTTAGTTTCTTCCAAAAGATGGAGTGATAAAGTAAGCCTATTAAACAATAAGTTACATGGAAAGCAGAAGACACTGAGCTTAAAACAATACACAGAAGTGCCTCTATTGGACTACAAATCTAAAAATAAAACCTCCCTTTCCTCCT
>ERZ772957.2679-NODE-2679-length-10042-cov-12.915791_pt1 | contig 10042 bp, 11 predicted proteins | sample MGYA00580682_ERZ772957 | MGnify/ENA primary metagenome ERZ772957 (study PRJEB29015, sample SAMEA2737921) | human oral metagenome | biome: human oral; feature: human-associated habitat; material: dental | place: China | collected 2025 ...
AGCCTGTTTCCGCGGGCGAGCAGTCCATCGACGCTCCGATGCCGGGCAAGATCATCGAGGTCAAGGTTTCGGTCGGCCAGGCAGTCAAGGCGGGCGACACGCTCCTCATCCTCGAGGCGATGAAGATGCAGAACGAGATCGCTGCACCGGCGGACGGCACGGTCAAGGCGGTCAACGTCTCGGCAGGCCAGTCGGTCAAGGTGCGCGAATCCCTCGTCATCCTCGGCTAATCGATCGAACAAGATACATTCGGGAGTCCCGCAAGGGACTCCTTTTTATTGCACGTATAATCCTTCTTTGTTATAATGAAAGCGTTGTATACAGAAGAGGGGGGACGGGATGATACGGCTGATCTTTTCGGATATGGACGGAACGCTGCTCGACGAGAACGGGAATCTGCCCGCAGGGTTCGGGGCTATGTACGAACGGCTGCGTGCACGCGGCATCCGCTTTGCACCTGCGTCGGGGCGGCAGTATGCCTCGCTCATGCAGACGTTTGCGCCGTGGCGCGATGAGTTGATCTTTCTCGCGGAGAACGGGACGCTCGTGATGGAGCGCGGCAGCGAGCTGTTTTCCCATCCTGTGGATCCATCGCTCGCGCTCGCTGTGATGCGGACGGGCGAGGAGCTGTCCGGTGTGCACTCCGTGTACTGTGGGAAAAAGTGCGGCTATCTCCATGCGTCGGACAATACGGAGGACTTCCGTACGGAGCTTGCGAAATATGTGTCGGACGCGGCGGTGGTGGAGGACTTTGCCGCCGTCGACGATGTGCCGATCAAGATGGCGTTCTGCGATCCGACGGGCAATGCCGCGCAGACGATCTATCCCGCCATGCAGCAGTATGCGGATCGGATGCAGGTGACCCTCTCCAGTGCCGAGTGGGTGGATGTCTACGCGCAGGGCGTGAGCAAGGGGGTCGCCGCACAGCGTGTGCAGGAGCGGCTCGGGCTGAGCCCCGATGAATGTGCTGCGTTCGGCGACTATGGGAACGATCTGGAGCTCATGGATGCCGTGACGTACAGCTTTGCGATGGAGAACGCGATCCCTGCGGTACAGGAACGCGCACGCTATCGTGCTCCGAGCAATCGGGAGCACGGTGTCATGGCGGTCTGTGAACGCATTCTCGCGGGCGAATTTGACTGAGGTGTGCCATGCGTTTTGACTATCATATGCACCTTGAATACGGCTCGTATGACGAGACCTATGCGGAGGGATTCGTCCGCGCGGCGGCGGAGCGCGGCGTTCATGAGATCGGCTTTTCCGAGCACTCGCACACCTTTCCGGAGTTCGAGCAGCTCTACTACGACGATCTCATCCTGGACGACAGCTTTGTCGGCAGCTTTCAGCGCAAATGGCTGAAGACGAACAAGTTCAAGTACACGCTTGACGAATACTTTGCATTCATCGAAAAACTGCAAAAAAAGCACAAGGTACGCGCGGGCATCGAGGTCTGCAACTTCCAAAATCAGGAGGCGGTTGCAAAGATCCTCAAGGCGTACCCCTTTGACTATGTGATCGGGTCCGTGCACTTCCTGCGCGGATGGGCGTATGACACGGGGGCGATCAAAGCGGAGTGGGACAACCACTCCCTTGCGGACATCTACGAATGGTATACGCAGGAGGTGGAAAAACTCGCGGCAGCGGGGCTCTACGATGCGCTCGGGCATCCCTTTAACATCCGTCTTTACAAACATTTCCCGGACTTCGATGTCATGCCGTACCTCGAACGCGTGGCGCGTGCGATGAAGGCGGCGGACATGATCGTTGACCTCAACACGGGGACGTACTACCGCTACCCCGTGGAGGAGTTTTCGCCGTATCCGGACTTTATGCGCGTCGCGCGGGCATATGAGCTGCCGCTCATCACGACCTCGGACGCGCACAAGCCGGAGGACTGTGCGCGTTACAACGAGGAGGCGGTGCAGTATGCACGCTCCTTTGGATTCACGGAGCAGATTCATTTCACGGGCGGGCGTACGCGTGCGTGCGTCCCTCTGGACTAGAGAAAGGAGTGCCAAAGGATGCGTTGTGTTGTCAGTCTCGTTACGACCCTGTTCTTCTTGCTTGTCCTGTGTCCCGCAGCCCTTGCAGCGGAGTATGCGTGGACATTCGTGAGTGCATCGGAGAAGTATTCGAAATACTATGCACCCGCCTCCGTACGTGTGTTGCAGCAGATGATCCCGGCAGCAGGAACTGCGTCTGTGGCGACCGAGATCACCGCCGAGATCAAGACGACCCTCAGCTATGCGGGGGCGGAGGAGACGATCCGCAACTATCAGATCGAACACGTCATCGAGGATCCGGGACAACTTGCGTATACGATTGCCACGGTGCGGGTTGTTCCGCAGCAGCGTACCTTGCAGTACATCAACGAGACATTCTACGATGCGGCGGGCAATGTCCTTTGGTCCAAGGCAGAGGGCAGAGAGAAGGAGATGAACTCCCAGCAGTTTGACGAGGAGTTCTATGCCGTGATTGTCGATACCGTCTTTCATCAGGGGGAGCTCGATCGGATGCACGCAGATGATCGCTGGATTCTCCTGTGGTCGGACGACGTTGTCGGTGGAACGCGAACGCAGGTAACGGCGGATACCTCGACCATGCGGCGTATGGGGGACAACCTCATCTTCTGGGCGTGGACAGAGGTGCGTGATGCGGACGGCAAGGCGCTTGAGATCAAATTTGACAAGCGTGCGGTGAACCTGCCGCAGGGAACGGAACGCATTGTCACAGGGAAATACTGGTCGCCCGCAGAGGGGTGGCATCCGCTTGAGGATGCCTACGAGGGGGCGTACCGTATGATCCACTCCGAGTCCCCCGAGGGGCGCGGACTCATCCGTCTGCGTGCCTTTGCGGACGGCTATGCAACGTGGGTCAAACGCTATCAGCTATCGTGATGCGACGAATCGGGCGCATCTTTCCGGGGAGGGAAAACGGACCATATGCCCATTAAAATACCGAATCATTTACCGGCGACCAACATTCTCGAAGGGGAGAATGTCTTTGTCATGAATGCGGCGCGTGCATACGGGCAGGACATCCGCCCGCTGCGCATCCTCATTCTGAACCTCATGCCGATCAAGGACGTGACCGAAACGCAGCTCCTGCGCCTGCTCGGCAACACCCCCTTGCAGGTGGAGGTGGACTTCATCTACACGGAGTCCTACATTCCCTCGCACACCTCGCGCGACTACCTCACGGAGTTTTACGGCACATTTGCCGAGGTGCGCCACAAGAAATACGACGGATTCATCATCACAGGTGCGCCGATTGAGCAGCTTCCGTTCGAGCGCGTCGCCTACTGGGACGAAGTCTCCGAGATCATGCAGTGGAGCAAGAAACACGCCTATTCGACCTTTCACATCTGCTGGGGCGCACAGGCAGGGCTCTACTATCACTACGGCATACCGAAGCACTGGACGCAGAAGAAGATCTTCGGTGTCTTCGAGCACCATCTCTGCGTGCAGCACGAGCCGCTTCTGCGCGGATTTGACGACAGCTTCTATGTACCGCACTCACGCCATACGGAAACGCTACGCACGGACATCGAGCGCGTGCCGGAGCTGACGGTTCTTGCCGAGGGGGATGCCGGTGTCTACATCATTGCGAACCTGCATCGCCGCCAGTTCTTCATCACGGGCCACGCCGAGTATGACCCCCTCACGCTCAAGGCGGAGTATGACCGTGATCTCACTGCGGGGCTTGACCCCGATATCCCGTGCAACTATTACCCCGAGGACGATCCGAACCGTATGCCTGTCGTGCGGTGGCGGAGCGTCGCGCATCTGCTCTTTGCCAACTGGCTGAACTACTATGTCTATCAGGGTACGCCGTACGAGCTGGACAGCCTTGACAACACGGACGACTGGGAGTACCATTCCGGTCTTTGAGCCGGGAATTCACGGATAAAGTCCGGCGGAGCTGACTTTATCCGTGTGTCCCAATGTGTTCAGCAAAAATTCAGTTTTTTATACTAGCATAGAGACAAACAATGCGTTGATGGGAGCGATAATCGTGCAAAAAAAATGGGGAGCGGCACTCGTTCTCTGCGCCGTTTTGCTGACGGGGGTCCGTTCCGTCGATGCCGCCGAGGAAATTCCTCCGCACGTCTATGAGTGGGTGCAGTCAACGGCACGGCAGGGCTATTATTTCAACAAAGAGCAGATTCAGTATGCCGTGGACACGCACGGACACATTGACCTTACGAAGATCGTTGTACCGACCCTTCGGATCTATGACGAGATCCAGATCCAGGATGTTGTTTCCAAACGCCGCTGGCGTATGCTGCCGCTGGACGGCTACGGCGACCTCTCGGGTGCTGCCGAGTATCTCATGATCGACCTTGCCGCAGGTGTCGTCCACGTCACCGTGCACGAGGATCTGGACAGCGAGTGGGGGACGCTCACACGAGAGGAGAACGCGAAGGAGATTCCGCTCGCCTCTCTCTCGGACAAGGATGTCGAAAAGAAATTCTTCGATGCGATCATCCACTACGCAATCGGGCATCAGGAGGAGATGGTCCGCCGATCACACGGTATACTTACCGATGCGGATCGCAGGGCACTTGAGGAAAAGAAGCATCCGGAGCTTGCGCAGACCGACAATAGCCACGATAAGCACGCGAAGAAGGATAAGAAAGAAAAGAAGAAGAAAAAAGAATAGCAAAGCTTCTGCCGTCCGCCATGTGCGCGACGGCAGTTCTTTTTTGTAGCTTTTTCCGCAAAAACAAGGTATAATATAGACAGGAACTACCAGCAAAGGAAGGGACACCGCATGACAGACAAGGAATGGATGCAGCTTGAACTGAACCGCATGGTAAAGGCTGAGGGGGGCGCGGTCAGCGTGGAGCGCATGACCGAGATCGTTTCGGAGCTGAATCAGCGACTGCGTGAGAATCCGAATCTGCCGCGTGAGGTGAATACGCTCACTGCGGACGAACTGATCGCACGCGCACGGAAAAAGACCGGGGATGAACGCTATCGCATCATCAAGCGTATCCTTCGCATGGAGCCGGACAACATCACCGCAGCGTGTATGGAGATCGAGTACCTTGCGAAGAACGGCGATGACCGTGTGCACCACTATGAGGATCTAACGCGCAAGGCGACGGCGCAGCTCGAAGCAAAGGGCGTGTTCTCGGAGGAGAATATCGGCAAATTCTGGTCGATGCCTGCGACGAAGCCCTATATGTTTCTGCGCCTGTCCTATCTCGAGTCGCTGATTGCAGCGCGCAAGCTGCGCCTCGCGGCAAAGGAGTGCGAGGAGATGCTGCGCCTGTCGGAGCACGATGCTCTTGGACGACGTTATCAGCTCATGTTCATCTACACGGCGATTGAGGAGGGCGATGCTGCCATTGCCCTCTACCAACGCTATGAGGAAGGCGTGGCGATGATGTATCTGCCTCTGGCGATGCTCTTTTATCGTCTGGGCAAGATGAAGATGGCGCGCAACTTCCTGCATGAGCTCGCCGCCGTCAACGTGGACACCGAGGCGTTCTTTGCACGCGGGGCGGATGGGGATCTGCCGAAACGTGCGCCGGGACGCTATGCCGGCTCCTTCGCCATCGGCACAATGGAGGAGTTCGGGGAGGCGGTGACGGACAACGGCTTTGCCTTCATCGGCATGGAAGCGTTCTTTGCATGGGGGCTGAGTGAGCTGCGCGGCACGCAGGAGAGTACCTGATATCTCCTGCGTCCTGCGGTACAGAGGAGCTGGGGGGCTTTTCTGTACCGCTGTTCTGCAGCGGGGCAGCGTCATGGAAACTGGGGTTCACATATGCGGCATTGCTGTGATTGATACGATCATGCGGTCGGCTTGATTGCTACGGTGTCATAGAAATGGGGACATATGCCCTGCAGACAGAGCAGAGCAGATATGGAGGGGACAAATGGGACTCTTTGACGGATTCAAAGGCGGTGAAGAGACCACCGCCCTGGAGATCAGAAATGCGATTAAGGAAGAACTTGACCGCAACGAATGGAACTATGAGATCAGCGATGAGAGCGAGAAAGATCACCAAGAAACGCATTTTTACATGAGGAACGAGCTGGAGAACGACGAACCGGTTACCGCGGTGGTTGTCGTGCGCGAGTACGATCACCATGCCGATGGCTTCATCAAGATCAAACTCTATGATATAGCCTATCTGGAGGAGTCCGACCGGCGCGCTGCGCTCCTGGCGAAGATCAATGAATGGAACGGCGCATTCCGCTACGTCAAATTCTGCCTCGACCGCGACCAGGATGTCGTCATCGACATCGACCTGCCGCTCGACCTCCGCAGGGGCGCGTTTCAGCCGGACAGCATCATGGGGATGGTGGGGGTTGGGATGCGCGTTGTGGAGAACGTTTATGACGATCTGATGGAACTGTGCACGCGTGGACATACACCGCGTCCGCAGGAATAACACGCACGTTGAACGGAGGATGCTATGGGACTTTTTGATGGCTTCAGCGGAAGCGACGAAGGGCTCAGGAACAGTGCATTTGAAGCGATCAAGGCGGAACTGGACAAGCAGGACATGAACTACGGCGAGGACGCGACGGAGGACGGCGAGGAGCAGATCATCCGTATGCGTCAGCAGCTCGACAACGGCAGCGTCGTTAGTATCGCGGTCGTCGTCACCGAGCACGGTGATACGAACGATTTTATCAAGATCAAGTACTTCGGGCTTGTGCGGCTCGACGAGAACTCGGATGAGAAGTTGTTCCATGAGAAGCTCAACGAGTGGAACGGGCAGTACCGTTACGTGAAATTTCTTGTCGATGACGAGCGCGACGTGGTTGTGGACATCGACCTGCCGCTCGATCTGCACGTCGGAGCCTTTCAGGCGGACAGCTTCATGGCGATGGTCGGCGTTGGCTTGCAGGTGCTTGAGGAGGTCTATCCCGCACTGATGAAACTGCGCTGGGCGTGAGTTTGACACAAAAGGGGGACTGCACATCGTGCAGTCCCCCTTTTCCATATTCAGCTTCTCTTGGTATGGTCGATCTGCGGGACCTTCAGCCCCTTGCGCAGATAGCTCTGCTGGAGCTGGTAGATGCTCTGCACGAGCCGCTCCCGCTCCCGCTTCCCGAGGATGTTTCCGAACGAAATACCGATGTGATAGATCATACCGAGTGTCGTCTCAATCGGTGTCGCGCGTCGGATCGTACCCTCGGTCTCAAGCGTGCCGATGTGCGGTAGCTCGGGCACGCGTACGGCAAGCCGCGCATCGATGATGAGCGGCTCGTCATGGACGAAGCACAGCCCGCCGCCGCTGATGTCGATGAGCGCGACCTCACGGAAGTTCTTGAGACTCCCGTGATCGCCCGGCAGCTTCACCTCGATGGACATCGGGATGGGAATGCGGACAAAGTCACGCAGCTGGATGCGCTCCGCACGCGCGGGAAGATCCAGATACCAGACCGTATCCGGCAGCGGCGCGGCAGAGCGGTAGGCGACGGCGAAGTGGTAGACGCAGCCCGCACCTGTCAGATGGCATTGAAAGACATGACCCGTCTCGGGGGTGTTGATGTATTTCCCCACGGGAATATCGAGACGAACGGCAAGAACCTCCGCAGGTATGCCCGCCGTCTGCTCCTCCTCGCTGTGTTCAAGCGTTCCGTAGTAGTCGATTTCAAGCTCTGCATCTACGATGTGGATGGCAGAGCCGTGGCGCAGGAGAGCGGTCAGTTTGTCTCCCTCTAGGATCATGCTGTCAAGTCCTTTCTTCCGGTGTCGTTGTGGTACATCCCCGTTTCGTTTCGAAGAATAAGGATAACAGAGACGTTCCGTAAAGTCAATTTTTGGCAGAAGCGATAACCGCTTTGACATTGGCTTTTGTTCGGGCTATAATAACAATCGGTGAATTATGTCGATTCATTAAGGAAAAGGGGCGGTGGACGCGGTGGCGATGAAGATAGACAGCAGCATAACGCGAAACACATCACTCGCGATGCCGCGTGCGGAGACAGAGGCGGGCGTGCGCGGCGCGGCGACGGATTTCGGCATGGAGCTGGCGGATCAGGAGTCCGCCATGTCCCGCGAGGCGATGGATCGTCTGCTGGAGCAGATTGACGCGCAGGGCGCACGTCTCTCGAAGTCCCCGACGTTCGAGGAGCTGCGCTCCTATCGCTCGCTCATCCAGAACTTCATCGGCGAGGCGGTCGGCTCGATGTACGAGCTGCGCACGCAGGCGGGGTGGGATCGCCTCGGGCGGCAGAAGGTCTACACATCGGTACGAAAGATCGACCGCAAACTGGAGGAGATGGCGGAGAAAATCCGTCTCGGGCAGTCCGATCAGCTCGACATCATCGCGAGCCACGATGCCATCCGCGGACTCCTCGTCGATCTCTATATGTAATGGCACGGACAAAGAAAAACCTGCCCGCCGTCCGCAGTGATGAACCCGCACGGGAGGAGTTTCCACACGACTGGTCGGACATCTGCGGACATACCGGGATCATCCGCCGTCTGCGCGTACTTGCCGCCGCACAGCGTCTGCCCCATGCCCTCATCTTTTGCGGCATGGAGGGCATCGGCAAGCGGCGCACGGCGCGCGTGCTTGCGCGGACACTGCTCTGCACGGGGGGCGGCGATGCACCCTGTGGGCACTGTGCATCGTGCCGCACAATGGCGGCGGGCGTGCATCCCGACTACTTCGAGACAGCGCCCGAGGCACGGGGCAAGAGTGCGGCGATGATCCGCACGGATGCCGTGCGTGATATCCTCATCGCCGCATCGGGCGCGCCCGTTCAGGCGCAGCGGCGCATCATCCTCATCGACGGTGCGGAGACAATGAACGAGACGGCGGCGAACCGCCTCCTCAAGACCATCGAGGAGCCGACGGGCGAGGTGCTCTTTCTCCTCGTGACGAGTGCATATGACGCTGTTTTGCCGACCATCCGCTCGCGTGCCGTGCGCATCGCATTTGGTGCGCTGCCCCGTGCGGAGATAGCGGCGGCACTCAGGGGGCGCGGCACGGAGAATGCGGAGACCATCGCCGCGCTCGCAGACGGCAGTCTCGGTCGGGCATATGCGCTTGCGGCGGAGGGGCTTGCCCTGCGTGACGAGGCAATTACGCTCCTCACCCGGCTTAGAACGCTCAGTATCGAGGACATTTGGGCTCGCGCGGCGGAGATCGGTGCGCGTACGCACGCCGAGCGCACGGCATGGATCGGCTTTTTGCAGATGGCATTGCGCGACCTTCTCATCCTGCATGAGGACGGGGCGGCATCGGAACTCTACCATATCGACCGCCGCACAGAACTCATCGATCTGCGTGCAGAGCTGACACGCGCGGACCTCTTTGCACTCATGGAGGAGATGCGCCGGCTCACACGCCGCTTCGCAGCGAACGTGAACCCCGCATTGCAGATCGAGGCGTTTTTGCTGCGGGCGAGGAAGTCGTTTGCGTAACGAAGCATTCGCAAGGGACATCAAACGTACGACGATACATATATATACACCTAGGAGGAAGTTTTGCAAACGATTGTAGGTGTCCGCTTCAAGTCGGCGGGCAAGATATATTCCTTTGGGCAGGGGCGGCTGACCATCGCCGAGGGCGATTACGTCGTCGTCGAGACCACGCGCGGCATGGAGTGCGGCAAGGTCGTCGTCCCCCCGCGTGAGGTCGCGGACGAATCCGTCCCGCCGAACCTCCGCATCGTCCACCGCGTCGCGGATGCATCCGACCGCGCACGCATCGAGGAGAACCATGCGCGGGAGCGGGAGGCGCACACCGTCTGTGAGGAGAAGATCCGTGAACTCGGGCTGCGCATGAAGCTCGTTGACGTGGAGCTCACCTTTGACCTGTCGAAAATGCTCTTTTACTTCACCGCAGACGGGCGCGTGGACTTCCGTCAGCTCGTACGGGAACTCGCGGGCGTGTTCCGCACGCGCATCGAGCTGCGCCAGATCGGCGTGCGCGACGAGGCGAAGATGATGGGCGGCATGGGCTGCTGCGGGCGGCCGCTGTGCTGTGCGACCTTCCTCGGCGACTTCGTCCCCGTCTCCATCCGCATGGCAAAGGAGCAGAACCTCTCGCTCAACCCGACGAAGA
>ERZ772957.2681-NODE-2681-length-10037-cov-11.079944_pt1 | contig 10037 bp, 13 predicted proteins | sample MGYA00580682_ERZ772957 | MGnify/ENA primary metagenome ERZ772957 (study PRJEB29015, sample SAMEA2737921) | human oral metagenome | biome: human oral; feature: human-associated habitat; material: dental | place: China | collected 2025 ...
TACCTCTTGACGCGCATCGAGCGCTCGATCGACAGTCGCGCCCCTCGCGGGCGCGTGGATTGAAAGCTCGCGCGAGAAGAGGCCGTCCACCTCTCGCCCCGTCGCGCCCCTCGCGGGCGCGTGGATTGAAAGCATGTGCGGCCTCCCTTAAAAGGATGCCGCACCGTCGCGCCCCTCGCGGGCGCGTGGATTGAAAGACTCACTTTGTCTTTATCATACTCCAGCACCTTCGTCGCGCCCCTCGCGGGCGCGTGGATTGAAAGATGGGGTGATATCGACCTCGACAAAGGCACGATCAGTCGCGCCCCTCGCGGGCGCGTGGATTGAAAGATCGGCCAATTTATTCAAAATGCCAGAAACATCGTCGCGCCCCTCGCGGGCGCGTGGATTGAAAGGAGATACTCGGCAACTGTCAGCCTGCCGGCGTCGTCGCGCCCCTCGCGGGCGCGTGGATTGAAAGCAACGAATATGACACGTCTCGTGCGATGGCGAGCGTCGCGCCCCTCGCGGGCGCGTGGATTGAAAGGTCGCGATCCATGTAGGTGAGCTTCGTCCATTTGGTCGCGCCCCTCGCGGGCGCGTGGATTGAAAGACTTACAACCTCGGCGTAATATCCTTGATGCCTGTCGCGCCCCTCGCGGGCGCGTGGATTGAAAGGGCAAGAGTGGCCCTTATGATTTTGTGACAGGCGTCGCGCCCCTCGCGGGCGCGTGGATTGAAAGGCTGCGGCAACGATGTGTCAGCATCGGTGTATGGTCGCGCCCCTCGCGGGCGCGTGGATTGAAAGGCGCAGCTCGAACTCGTCCGCATACACGCCGGAAGTCGCGCCCCTCGCGGGCGCGTGGATTGAAAGGTGCCGTCGCCAAAGATGCAGACACCAACACGCGTCGCGCCCCTCGCGGGCGCGTGGATTGAAAGACGCTGCAGGGCGCGATGAAGCACGCACGATCGAGTCGCGCCCCTCGCGGGCGCGTGGATTGAAAGGCCGTACGGTCGTCCGTTGCGGCGGGCGCACGCAGTCGCGCCCCTCGCGGGCGCGTGGATTGAAAGTGGCAGCTCGATTGTACGGAGGCTGCGGCGCGTGTCGCGCCCCTCGCGGGCGCGTGGATTGAAAGGCCCATGGTAGATGCCGCACCCTCTGCGGTCGCGGTCGCGCCCCTCGCGGGCGCGTGGATTGAAAGACGAAGGAGATGATTTTATGCAGAAATTATGCCGCGTCGCGCCCCTCGCGGGCGCGTGGATTGAAAGCGCATCGACAGGCATAGCACAGGCATCCCACTTCGTCGCGCCCCTCGCGGGCGCGTGGATTGAAAGGCGGCTATCGTCTGCGACTACATCATCCCTGGAAGTCGCGCCCCTCGCGGGCGCGTGGATTGAAAGTCATCGCCGAGAGCTCGCGCCAATACAAAAGAACGTCGCGCCCCTCGCGGGCGCGTGGATTGAAAGTCCGGTCTCAAGCCCTGACAAGTAACTTTGCGAAGTCGCGCCCCTCGCGGGCGCGTGGATTGAAAGGATGCCGAACGCTCGGTCATCAAAGTATCAAAAGGTCGCGCCCCTCGCGGGCGCGTGGATTGAAAGGTGAATTTGTGCTTGACGTCAACCACGTCATAAGTCGCGCCCCTCGCGGGCGCGTGGATTGAAAGCTCGTGGAGGAAACGATGCAGAGGGACTTGCTTCGTCGCGCCCCTCGCGGGCGCGTGGATTGAAAGTGATGCGTCTCGTAACAGATGGACTGTGTATCTGGTCGCGCCCCTCGCGGGCGCGTGGATTGAAAGAACACAGCGTATGTGGAGATTCCCAAGAAAATGGGTCGCGCCCCTCGCGGGCGCGTGGATTGAAAGTCGCGGAGCAACGGAGCGCGAAGTCGTCACGAGTGTCGCGCCCCTCGCGGGCGCGTGGATTGAAAGAATATCATCTTGTCGGATACCGTAATCGATCCAGTCGCGCCCCTCGCGGGCGCGTGGATTGAAAGCCAAGAAAATGGGAAAATCGGAGCTCGCCGCCGCGTCGCGCCCCTCGCGGGCGCGTGGATTGAAAGCGCTTCGAGCGTCCGCACATCACCAATTTGAATAGTCGCGCCCCTCGCGGGCGCGTGGATTGAAAGATCGTTGTATGTGCTTGATATTAAATCTACATATGTCGCGCCCCTCGCGGGCGCGTGGATTGAAAGTGGAAAAGAAAATAGCGCACGACGGGCATCCCGTCGTCGCGCCCCTCGCGGGCGCGTGGATTGAAAGCTTGATATCGATTTTCTCGCGCTGCGTCTCCTGGTCGCGCCCCTCGCGGGCGCGTGGATTGAAAGTCGTCAGAACGTCCATGGCGGCTGCAGCTTCCTCGTCGCGCCCCTCGCGGGCGCGTGGATTGAAAGGTCCCTGGCTCGGCATCATCCACTGCGAAAACCGTCGCGCCCCTCGCGGGCGCGTGGATTGAAAGATGCGACGGCTTATGGAGCGTATGGCGCAAAAGGTCGCGCCCCTCGCGGGCGCGTGGATTGAAAGTCAAACGCCATGAGCAGCAGCTCGTTGAACCACGTCGCGCCCCTCGCGGGCGCGTGGATTGAAAGTGCTTGACATCGAAGGGATTGCGGACGATGACGAGGTCGCGCCCCTCGCGGGCGCGTGGATTGAAAGGTCCTCGCCCACGAGCTCGGCCACATGCAAATGCGTCGCGCCCCTCGCGGGCGCGTGGATTGAAAGCATCCGGGCGTGCATCCTGTGACATCCAGAATCAGTCGCGCCCCTCGCGGGCGCGTGGATTGAAAGTTTTGCACACGCGGCACGACGACGACGTAGGCGGTCGCGCCCCTCGCGGGCGCGTGGATTGAAAGCAAGCTCTTTGGCAGTCCAAGCGTCAGCGCATGGTCGCGCCCCTCGCGGGCGCGTGGATTGAAAGTTATTACGGGCGGCACTCCCAAAGGGAGCGCTCGTCGCGCCCCTCGCGGGCGCGTGGATTGAAAGTACGCGGCTGAGCTGAAGCGGCTTGAAGCCGCCGTCGCGCCCCTCGCGGGCGCGTGGATTGAAAGCCTGCAGCGCCAATCCTGCAGCTCTCCAATCCGCGTCGCGCCCCTCGCGGGCGCGTGGATTGAAAGACGTCGATGCTGCACTCTGCCGAAGAGGCGGACAGTCGCGCCCCTCGCGGGCGCGTGGATTGAAAGTGACGGTTACGGAAACCCCATCCCCGCTCCTACCGTCGCGCCCCTCGCGGGCGCGTGGATTGAAAGTCAACTCGCGCTCGGCATCACGCACGCGCCAGAGTCGCGCCCCTCGCGGGCGCGCGGATTGAAAGCTGCTTGCGCTCAAGAAGCACGGCGGCAGCCTCGGTCGCGCCCCTCGCGGGCGCGTGGATTGAAAGCAATCACAATAGCCATTATACCTAGAATGGCTAAGTCGCGCCCCTCGCGGGCGCGTGGATTGAAAGAATATTGAAAATCCAAGTGGTATTAAGGAACAAGTCGCGCCCCTCGCGGGCGCGTGGATTGAAAGTCGACCATTTAGACAGCAATAATCTCTTGCCTATGTCGCGCCCCTCGCGGGCGCGTGGATTGAAAGCTCTTTCCCCCGCGCGCAGTCCGTTTTCCTGCCCCGTCGCGCCCCTCGCGGGCGCGTGGATTGAAAGAAGTATCTTGCCAATAAATTCGGCGATAAGGCTAGTCGCGCCCCTCGCGGGCGCGTGGATTGAAAGATCGCCGAAATGAGAAAAATCAGCGAATCTTTCGTCGCGCCCCTCGCGGGCGCGTGGATTGAAAGCTCCTCTCAATCTCGCGCACCAGCATCGCAAAGGTCGCGCCCCTCGCGGGCGCGTGGATTGAAAGTCCTGTTCCGTCACCCAAAGCGGATCGGCAATCGGTCGCGCCCCTCGCGGGCGCGTGGATTGAAAGTGCGCGGCGATCCGTCGCAGCAGGCGGACATCCGTCGCGCCCCTCGCGGGCGCGTGGATTGAAAGGCCCGCAGGCTCCATGACGCCCGCTGCGACTGCGGTCGCGCCCCTCGCGGGCGCGTGGATTGAAAGTCATCCCGGAGATACTGCATTTCCCACTCGTACGTCGCGCCCCTCGCGGGCGCGTGGATTGAAAGGTCTGCAGGAGCGCGAGGTCAAGCTGAAGGAGCGGTCGCGCCCCTCGCGGGCGCGTGGATTGAAAGACGCTGTCGCACAGCGACCTCGAAAATGCGCTGCGTCGCGCCCCTCGCGGGCGCGTGGATTGAAAGTCGGTCGGCATATCTGCGGGGAAATACCCGTCGGTCGCGCCCCTCGCGGGCGCGTGGATTGAAAGCAACGGCTCGACTTAAACTCATAGCCTAAGTCATGTCGCGCCCCTCGCGGGCGCGTGGATTGAAAGCTCGCCAAAGGACACGTACCCAAACACCTTGATGTCGCGCCCCTCGCGGGCGCGTGGATTGAAAGTCGACCATCTGGACAGCAATAATCTCTTGCCTATGGTCGCGCCCCTCGCGGGCGCGTGGATTGAAAGTGCAGCATATGCCATGGCACCACTCATATCTTGAGTCGCGCCCCTCGCGGGCGCGTGGATTGAAAGCGTGCGCTTGTGCCCCGATGTTATCACCATATCCGTCGCGCCCTCGCGGGCGCGTGGATTGAAAGGGCATGATCACCGTCGTGACCGACGTCGTGCGCGGTCGCGCCCCTCGCGGGCGCGTGGATTGAAAGAGCGGCAAGGGTATCTATACGTCAGGGAAAATAGTCGCGCCCCTCGCGGGCGCGTGGATTGAAAGAACGGCTGTGCACAAATCGCACCACCAAAAACACGTCGCGCCCCTCGCGGGCGCGTGGATTGAAAGCCAGATTGCCCTCTCTCCGGCATCGAGGAGAGAAGTCGCGCCCCTCGCGGGCGCGTGGATTGAAAGATTTTGGATGTCTGGGTTCGTGGAGGTCAGCGGGCTGTCGCGCCCCTCGCGGGCGCGTGGATTGAAAGTGCCACATGACACGCGCCGCCCGAAACTCCTGCTGTCGCGCCCCTCGCGGGCGCGTGGATTGAAAGATCAAGTACTCTCGGCAGAAGCGTACTCGAAGCATGTCGCGCCCCTCGCGGGCGCGTGGATTGAAAGTGCCCCTGACGATGCAGACGCTTGTTCGCCTGCTGGTCGCGCCCCTCGCGGGCGCGTGGATTGAAAGCGCGAGATTCTGGAACACCTCAGATTCAGCCTCGTCGCGCCCCTCGCGGGCGCGTGGATTGAAAGGCCTTACTAAAGTGCTTGCAGTCTGGCGAGAACCGTCGCGCCCCTCGCGGGCGCGTGGATTGAAAGGCGCAAGGCGAACACCCTCGACGCATCGCACAAGGTCGCGCCCCTCGCGGGCGCGTGGATTGAAAGCACCATGCGCTGACGGTCGTCGGGCAGGACCTGCCGTCGCGCCCCTCGCGGGCGCGTGGATTGAAAGCGATTGCCGCCTTGAACGCGCTGATACTCTGCGGTCGCGCCCCTCGCGGGCGCGTGGATTGAAAGCGTCCCGAAGGAATCCCGCTGCAAGAACTTCGCGTCGCGCCCCTCGCGGGCGCGTGGATTGAAAGAAGAAGCGCAGGAGCGCACGGCGAAGCTCGAAGAGTCGCGCCCCTCGCGGGCGCGTGGATTGAAAGCAACATGCGATAGTTATTCTTGTACCAGTTGCACGTCGCGCCCCTCGCGGGCGCGTGGATTGAAAGGTCTTCTTTGAATAAATGCCATGTGGCAGGATAGTCGTCGCGCCCCTCGCGGGCGCGTGGATTGAAAGTCAAGATCGCCGAATGCCTCAACATCTTCCTTCTGTCGCGCCCCTCGCGGGCGCGTGGATTGAAAGGCTACAGCGTGAGGCGAAGCGTGAGTTATGCGCGGTCGCGCCCCTCGCGGGCGCGTGGATTGAAAGGCTACACGCAGAGCGGCAAGGCCGTGACGCAATTGTCGCGCCCCTCGCGGGCGCGTGGATTGAAAGTTCGTCGGTTTGCCGTCCTCGCGCTTGAGCTCGATGGTCGCGCCCCTCGCGGGCGCGTGGATTGAAAGTCTCTCATAAGGCTGTTAGCCTCTGCCAACGCCTGTCGCGCCCCTCGCGGGCGCGTGGATTGAAAGCATGAACCAGCCGCCGCCGTATTTTTGCCAGTGGTCGCGCCCCTCGCGGGCGCGTGGATTGAAAGATTGTGCTCATGGCAGTCGCCATTTGCGAATAGAGTCGCGCCCCTCGCGGGCGCGTGGATTGAAAGGGGAGATGGAAAAGACCGTCGCAAAGATGGCGCTGTCGCGCCCCTCGCGGGCGCGTGGATTGAAAGGCCGTTGCGCCGCTAAAATGGCAAGCGCCTGCGAGTCGCGCCCCTCGCGGGCGCGTGGATTGAAAGATCCTGTCCATCTGTATCACGGCGGTTCGCCTCGTCGCGCCCCTCGCGGGCGCGTGGATTGAAAGCAAAGATTGCTCGACATTGGACGAAAGAGCAAGGTCGCGCCCCTCGCGGGCGCGTGGATTGAAAGTGCGGTTACGACGAGCATTTGGAGTGGTTCGAGGTCGCGCCCCTCGCGGGCGCGTGGATTGAAAGTCATAGTCGCAGATAAAAATGCGAATCTTGGCATGTCGCGCCCCTCGCGGGCGCGTGGATTGAAAGGCCGACGGCGGCATCGTCACCGCGCCGACGCTCGGTCGCGCCCCTCGCGGGCGCGTGGATTGAAAGGACATCTCGCGCGCCAATGCCGAGGCTTTGCGCCGTCGCGCCCCTCGCGGGCGCGTGGATTGAAAGGTCCCCCTTGACCCCCATTTTGACGCTCGCCGCGTCGCGCCCCTCGCGGGCGCGTGGATTGAAAGCCCGCGTGCGCTCCTCGATAACGTGCAAGCCGTGCGTCGCGCCCCTCGCGGGCGCGTGGATTGAAAGTGCTCCTGCACCGCCTTTTCGTAGCGGTCATTACGTCGCGCCCCTCGCGGGCGCGTGGATTGAAAGACAAGCCCTTGAGCGCGTCCTCCACGCCCTTGAGTCGCGCCCCTCGCGGGCGCGTGGATTGAAAGTCCAAGGTCGGCTCGCAGATCTCCTTCAGCCCACGTCGCGCCCCTCGCGGGCGCGTGGATTGAAAGTTATTCATCGTACGGTGCTCAGTACGCGACGGATGGTCGCGCCCCTCGCGGGCGCGTGGATTGAAAGGGGCGCTTTACCGGCTCAACGCGCGGTGCCCGAGGTCGCGCCCCTCGCGGGCGCGTGGATTGAAAGGCGAGAGGTACTTCACGCCAGGCGAGCGGTCGCGGTCGCGCCCCTCGCGGGCGCGTGGATTGAAAGTCCTACACGCCGCCACGAATGCCGAAAGGACGGCGTCGCGCCCCTCGCGGGCGCGTGGATTGAAAGTCGCGCATCCGGCAAGTGCCGCCTACGGCCTGAAGTCGCGCCCCTCGCGGGCGCGTGGATTGAAAGCACGAGGAACGAGAAACGATAGTCCAAGAGCTGCCGTCGCGCCCCTCGCGGGCGCGTGGATTGAAAGTCTTTGGCCGCCCGGTATCGCTCATCTGGATGCTGTCGCGCCCCTCGCGGGCGCGTGGATTGAAAGTCAACTCGCGCTCGGCATCACGAACCCGCCAGAGTCGCGCCCCTCGCGGGCGCGTGGATTGAAAGGTCGGCGGCACGCTGAACGGTGCGCAGCGCAAAGGTCGCGCCCCTCGCGGGCGCGTGGATTGAAAGCAAAAATTGACCCTAGAAAGCCCCATAAAGAACGTCGCGCCCCTCGCGGGCGCGTGGATTGAAAGTTGATACGGCGATGATCCCAAGCGTCGGAGGAGGTCGCGCCCCTCGCGGGCGCGTGGATTGAAAGGTGCGATGGTCGATGTGAGAAAGTACGACCAAAGTCGCGCCCCTCGCGGGCGCGTGGATTGAAAGTACAGAAACGGCTCTACTGCTGAGAGTGTGGAAGGTCGCGCCCCTCGCGGGCGCGTGGATTGAAAGTCCAACGCGCTCACAGGGACGACGGGCAAGGTGGGTCGCGCCCCTCGCGGGCGCGTGGATTGAAAGGCAACGGCGGCTTGATGTGCCTTTATCATATCTTGTCGCGCCCCTCGCGGGCGCGTGGATTGAAAGGCCTGCTCGCGGTGCAGGCACGATGTCGGCGCGGGTCGCGCCCCTCGCGGGCGCGTGGATTGAAAGTTATAGCTTTGGCGAAGAAGTGAGTATTATTAATGTCGCGCCCCTCGCGGGCGCGTGGATTGAAAGGCTCTTTCTATGGCTCTTGAACTGGCTCATCAACGTCGCGCCCCTCGCGGGCGCGTGGATTGAAAGAGTTATATTTTACGCCATAATGTTGCGTATTGCAGTCGCGCCCCTCGCGGGCGCGTGGATTGAAAGATGCTGACGCAGATATCGCCAATACGGCGGAATGTCGCGCCCCTCGCGGGCGCGTGGATTGAAAGGTGGACGAGGTTGAAGGTCTCAAGTTGCAGTCCTGTCGCGCCCCTCGCGGGCGCGTGGATTGAAAGACCGTCGCGCACCTTCTGGATGTTTCCAAGGCCGTCGCGCCCCTCGCGGGCGCGTGGATTGAAAGTTCTGCCCCATGTAGATGGCGCGAAGCCGCATCGTCGCGCCCCTCGCGGGCGCGTGGATTGAAAGGTCGCTATGCGTGCGCCGTCCTGACGGCGTATGGGTCGCGCCCCTCGCGGGCGCGTGGATTGAAAGCACGACGTTGGCGCGCCCCTGCGTGCCTTGGAAGTCGCGCCCCTCGCGGGCGCGTGGATTGAAAGATCAGAGACTATAGCCTTATCGCCGAATTTATTGGTCGCGCCCCTCGCGGGCGCGTGGATTGAAAGGGCGCGGCATCTTATTAAAGGAGTCCGTACATGGCTCGTCGCGCCCCTCGCGGGCGCGTGGATTGAAAGTGTGTTTGGCGCTCCAACTCTGCTTGCGCTTCAGGTCGCGCCCCTCGCGGGCGCGTGGATTGAAAGTTCTGCCGCATGAAACTATCCAAGAATGCAGCAGGTCGCGCCCCTCGCGGGCGCGTGGATTGAAAGGCCGCCTCAAACTTTTTTGACCCTCCCCCCGCCTGTCGCGCCCCTCGCGGGCGCGTGGATTGAAAGATTTCCTCAGCCCTTGATTTTCAGCAGCTGCACGGTCGCGCCCCTCGCGGGCGCGTGGATTGAAAGCGGTGTCATTTTGGGCGCGCTCAGAAGATCGATGGTCGCGCCCCTCGCGGGCGCGTGGATTGAAAGGCTCATGTGTTGTCCTCCTCCATAATGCGCTCCCGTCGCGCCCCTCGCGGGCGCGTGGATTGAAATGCGGCAACGTCGGTGCAAAGTATCAGGTCGTCCGTCGCGCCCCTCGCGGGCGCGTGGATTGAAATCTCTGGGGCATTTTCCTTTTCGCCGCATCCATGTGTCGCGCCCCTCGCGGGCGCGTGGATTGAAATCTCGCCGTATGTGATGAGGTTCTGCGAGAAGTCGTCGCGCCCCTCGCGGGCGCGTGGATTGAAATTGCGGGTGGATCGTAGACGACGAGATTGCCTCGGTCGCGCCCCTCGCGGGCGCGTGGATTGAAATCGTCTGCTCTGTCGGCTGCGCGAAAACGGGAAGAGTCGCGCCCCTCGCGGGCGCGTGGATTGAAATCTCGGCGTAGCGCACGAGCCCGTCGACGCGGGCGTCGCGCCCCTCGCGGGCGCGTGGATTGAAATCACGATCTGCCTGGATTTAGGATCCTCTCTCGGGTCGCGCCCCTCGCGGGCGCGTGGATTGAAATAAAAAAGTTCCACGCCGCTGTCGCGACATTGATCGTCGCGCCCCTCGCGGGCGCGTGGATTGAAATGCTCTGCCGTGCACAACGATGCGCAGGCAGTCGTCGTCGCGCCCCTCGCGGGCGCGTGGATTGAAATCTCCGGCGCGCTGGCGACGGGAGTGCTGCGGATGGTCGCGCCCCTCGCGGGCGCGTGGATTGAAATGGCGAGTACTCGATTACGGAAGAACATGTAAGCAGTCGCGCCCCTCGCGGGCGCGTGGATTGAAATGAGAACCACATCCGCCCTGCCATCGGCGATCGCGTCGCGCCCCTCGCGGGCGCGTGGATTGAAATAAAAATGAAGGCAGCGACGGCAAGGCAGATCGAG
>ERZ772957.2682-NODE-2682-length-10037-cov-6.242937_pt1 | contig 10037 bp, 10 predicted proteins | sample MGYA00580682_ERZ772957 | MGnify/ENA primary metagenome ERZ772957 (study PRJEB29015, sample SAMEA2737921) | human oral metagenome | biome: human oral; feature: human-associated habitat; material: dental | place: China | collected 2025 ...
CAACAGCACATTCCACGGAAATAGCGCATCGCGCGTCACGCCAGGATCTTTCAATAGCTTGTTTCGTTGCTGCAAAGCACGCTCATACCGACTAAGCTGGCTGCTGTAATGCGGGTCATATTGCTGGATCAGCGTATCAACAAGCTGGCGGCGGCGCTGCGGCGAGCCGTTAATAATCCGTAGGTCTTCCGGCTCAAACAATACGATTGGATACTTTAGCTTATAAGGCAAGCGCGCGTATTTTTTATCGTCAACGACAAACTGGCGGGTCTTCCGAGCACCGACTGTACCGTACTGGACGCGATAGGTAAATGTATCAGTTTCAAGCACAATACGGTAAAAATCCGTTCCGTAACGGCATACCGCCAGGTCGCTGCCACGGAACGATTTGCCGCGCAATGCGATATAGATTGCTTCAATGAGTGACGTTTTACCGCTGCCATTTGCACCCGTTATCAGCGTCGGGTTTGTTACAAAATCAAGCGTCTTCGTATCGTGTACGCGGATATTTTGGACTGTTAGCCGAGTAATGCGCATACTAGCTCTTAAGCGGCATAATGATATGGGTGTAATTCGGTGCTTCTTCGGCGGCAGTTAGTACGCATGGCGACAACTTACCGCTAAATCGAAACTGGACAGGATCACCATCAATCACGTTGAGCGCGTCAGCGATGTAGCGCGAATTTAGCGTAATATTGCCATCGCCTGCCACCTCGGCGCTCGCTGTGCTTGTATTTTCGCCAAGTTCGCTCGCAATCGAATGAATACTAAGCTGCTGCTTTTCACTGTCAATTGTCACCGTAACGCTCCCGCCGGAATCGCGTGCGAATAGGCTAGCAACCTTTACAATGCGCGAAAATTCGCCGCTCGCAAGCGTTGCCGTTACGTCAGATGTTTTTGGAATAAGCTGCTGGTAATTCGGGTAACTGCCTTCAATCAGCCGACTCGTAATTTCTGCTTCGCCGACACGAAATCGCACCTGCGTATCGTCAAACAGTACTTCAACCGACTCAGTTGCATCTGAAATCGTACGTAATACTTCCTGTAAGCTCGTTGTTGGCACGATCGCCGCAATCTCACTTGTTGTTTCAAATAAGCGGCGCTGCGCTAAACGATACCCGTCTGTACCCGCCAAATATAACTGTCCGCCATCAGTGTGCCAATATACGCCAGTTAGCACTGGCCGCGACGTATCATTGCTTGTCGTAATGATTGTTTGACTAATCGCCTGCTTGAAATCAGCTTCGGCAATAGTATACGTAACGGCCTGCTTTTCATCAATTGATGGCAGCTCGGGAAACTCCGTTGCATCAACGCCTGTCATAATTGACGAATAATTGCCAGATGATATCGTCATTGACGTTCCCTTACTTGATAATTCAATCGTACCTTTTGGCAAGCTGCCAACGTAATCGCTAACGAGCCGGGCAGGCAAGGTAATATCGCCTTGCTTTACGATTTTTGCGCCAACATAGCACGTCGCCGCAATTTCAAGGTTTGTTGCTGCTACTAATAACCGCGTGCCATCGGTACGCAACAAAATGTTACTAAGAATCGGTAAGCCTGTTCGATTGCTTGCAACGCGGCCAACAATCGACAATGCACGTGCGAAATTTTCTTGTGTGACTGAAAGTTCCATAATACTATCCTTTTATTGTTATTAATTGATGGTGATATATAGTAGGCCCTGTGGAAATAGTGGAAAAAGTGCTCATTTCTAGAGGTCGTTCGGACGTAGTATGTAGGGGAAACTCGGTGCGGATAATGCGAAGAATCCAGTGGACAATGAGGGTATTTATCCACGCAGCGCTTCTCGCTGTACTCATGCGAAGCAGAGCGGGGGATAGTCGAACACATGTTTTACTCACAGGTATTCGCTGATAATTCACTTGTTTTCCACACGCATTAGGCATACAACTTCTCCCGAATTTCAACGACTTGCTCGCGAATCAAGAAATCAAGTTTAATTGCCCGCTCAATTTTGTCGACCGAATGAATTGCAGTAGTATGATCTTTGCGTCCAAGCTCTTGGGCGATGCGCGGAAAACTCATATGCAATTCGCTGCGGAGTAGGTACATCGCAATTTGCCGCGGTACGACGATGTGCTTATCGCGCTTGCTTGAACACATTTCTTTGCTGTCAATTTGGAAGTGGCGTGCTGTTTTGTCGATAATTTGCCGGGCAGTGAGATGCTGCGGACGGCTTTGGCGGACATTACCGAGCAGCCCTTCGGCGGTAGCTGTATCGGGCGGTACGCCGCGCATCTCGGCGTAGGCGAGTAGCTGATTGAGCGCGCCTTCAAGTTCTCGTACATTCGTTTTAATATTTTGCGCTAGATATTCAATTGTTCCGCGTTCTAGTTGAATACCGGATAACGCCGCCTTTGTTTCAATGATAACGCAGCGCGTTTCAAAATCAGGCATCTGGATATCAATTGCCATGCCCCATTCAAATCGGCTGCGTAAACGCTCGGTAAGTGTTGGAATGCTACGCGGCGGTTTGTCGCTGCTGATGATAATTTGTCTGTTTGCCTGATGAAGCGTATTAAATGTATGAAAAAACTCTTCCTGGGTTTTTTCCCTGCCGGCGATAAACTGAATATCGTCGACAATTAAGACATCCATCTTGCGGTATTTATCGGAAAAGCCGGCTTTCTTGAATCGAACCGCCTCTAAGAACTCTTTCATAAAGGTCTCGGTACTGATGTAAGCAACTTTCATATTCGGGTCATTCTTGATGATTTCGTTACCGACCGCTTGAATTAAGTGCGTTTTACCTAAGCCGACGCCGCCGTAAATAAAGAGCGGGTTGTACTTTGTACCGGGGGAGACGGCTGCTGCTTGGCAGGCGGTGTAGGCGAGGTCGTTACACGAGCCGACAACAAAGGTTTCGAAGGTGTAGCGCGGGTTAAGCGTTTCATGAGCATGTGAGGCTTTGCCGCGTATTGACGAAGGCGTAGCAACGAGTTCACGTAAACGATTATTTTTCGCGGTGTCGTGTGTCGTTTCGCGGCTCAGTATTTTCTTCTTTTCTTTCTTTACTTTATACTCGATTGTTGGTGCGGTTAAATTATTATGAGCAAGCACTTCGCGGATCTGTTTGTCGAACCTTTTCTCAAGTTGGGTTTTGCAAAAAACATTCATAACGCCGATAGTAACAACCTTGTCGTTGTACTCAAGCAATTCAGTGTCTTTAAACCATATTTTAAAGCTTGCGTGCGGCACCGACAGCTCTAGCTCGCCGAGCACGCTTTGCCATAATGAATCTCTCATATAACCAGTAATCTACCCTCTCTATCGTCGCTCCACATATGTACTTCATCATAGCGAAAAAAATAGTTTTCCACAACTGGTTATGCTATACAAAATAGGCGTGTATACAAGCGGATAGATATAGAGGTGATATTTATCCACATTTTACAGTTACCTCTGTAAAGTTGTGGATAACTATACGAAAAATGTGGATAAGAATCAATAGCTGTGCGATATTCTCGACAACAAAGCAAGCCTATATTGAACTGAGCGATAACTTTTGCTATAATACTAGTAATATGCCAAAGCGAACATATCAACCACACACTCGCCACCGCGCGAAAACGCACGGTTATCGTGCACGCCGGGCGACTAAAGCTGGACGCGCCGTACTCAAGCGCCGCCAGGCGAAAGGTCGCGCTCGGATTGCGCTCTAAGAGGATAATAACGCCGCTAGCAAAGAAGCGGCGTTATTATTGCTATAATACGTCAGTATGCTTGCAGTAACTTATCGATTCCACGGACATGGCAGCCTTGGTTATCTTTATCGTAACGGGAGAGCAATTCGTTCGCGTTGCTTGACGGTAAAATACATCGCTAATCCGCGCCGAAAATATCCGCGGTTTGCGGTGGTAGTAAGTAAGAAAATATATAAATCGGCTGTTCGGCGCAACCGAATCCGTCGCCGCGTGTACGAATGCATTCGCCGGGAATTGCCAAATTTATCAAACGCTGGCGATCTAGCGGTGATTGTTACAAACGCCGAAGTGTTAACGATGCCTGCTGCCGAGCTTGATTCACTTGTCGTGCAGCTGCTTCGCCAGGCGTGTCCTCAATATATGGAGCGAAATAGGTAAAGCGGCGAAAAGATGGTATACTTACATTAGATAACACGACGAGGAGAGATGTTTTGTTTGAAACGATCGTAGTAAATCCGATTTTTAATGCACTGATGCTTATCTATAGCGCCGTGCCTGGCGGCGACTTCGGCGTTGCGCTCATTATTTTTACGATTATTGTACGCCTATTGATGTATCCGCTTGTAAAAAACCAGCTGCACCAAACAAAAGCAATGCGCAAATTGCAGCCGGAACTAGCGAAAATTAAGAAAAACGCCCAGGGCAATAAACAAATTGAAGCGTTGCAGCAGATGGAGTTGTACAAGCGCTACGGTATTAAACCACTGCGCTCCATTCTCATTTTAATTATTCAGCTGCCGATTTTTATCGCATTGTTCCAAGTGATACGCGTTATTACCCTGCACCGCGATCAGGTAGCGCAGCATATTTATGAGCCGTTTAAGCACATCGACGCAATTAAAGCAGTGATTGAACATCCCGAGAACTTTAATCATACAATGCTTGGGTTTATTGATTTGACGAAAACAACGTTTAGCAACGGTAGCGTTGATTTGGTGCTCCTTGCTCTAGCGGTGATTTCGGCACTGACGCAGTATGTTATGTCGAGACAAACTATGCCGGCAGATAGCAAAGGCAAAAAACTGCGCGATCTTATGGCGGAGGCAGCAGACGGCAAACAAGCTAACCCAAGCGAGATGAGCAGCGCAATGACGCGCGGCATGATGAAATTTATGCCGATTATGATGTTTATGATTATGGTGGGATTACCAGGCGCGCTTGCGCTCTATTACACGATTTCAAACTTATCGGCAGTAGCACAACAACACTATCTCTTGAAAAAAGATGTTGGCGAACTTGATGAAATTGCCGACGAAGCGATAAAAACCAAAAAAAGCTCGACAAAAGGAGCAAAAAATCAGCGCAAGAAAACAGGCGCCGAACGCGCAAAACAGGCGCGCGAGGGTCATGTCACGCGGATAAAAGCGAAAGGATAGGAGAAGCTATGGATCGAGAAGAATCAGTTGAATTTGCACGTAAGCTCGTTGAGGATATTGTGTCGTTTTTCGGCGAAAATATTGCCGTTGAAGCGCATATTGAAGACGATATGATTGCGCTCGCCGTTGAAAGTAGCGATTTGAACAGTATCCTAATCGGGCATAATGCCGAAACATTGCGTAGTCTTCAATATATTGTGATGACAGCACTTCATAATAAAGGTGCAGCGCTTACGCACGCTGTCGTTGACGTTGCAAACTATAAAAAGCAACGTGAAGAGAAAGTTGCCGAAAAAGCGCGCGGTTGGATTGAAGAAGTGCGCCGCAGCGGCGACTCGCACATTGCGCACATCAATGCTGCCGACCGCCGAATCGTGCACCGCGTCGCTACTGAATATAGCGATATTCGTACCCATTCCGAAGGCGAAGGGCGCGATCGCTACATCGTGATTGCACAGGCTAGTTCATGATATACTACATATATAACCTAGCGTAAGAAAGGATAATAGGTATGACAGGTGTATTGTTAGTAGTTTTGCTCGTTGTTATTGTGGCGGTTGTAGCGATTGCCGGCGCACTGATCGCAATGTATAACGGACTCGTTAAGCTTAATATTAAAGTTGAAGAAGCATGGAGCGGTATCACGGTGCAATTGAAGCGGCGCGCCGATATGATTCCAAACTTAGTAGAAACTGTTAAAGGTTACGCTGCACACGAAAAAGGCGTATTTGAAAAAGTTACCGAAGCGCGCGCGTCAATTATGAACGCAACAACGCCGCATGATGCCGCTAAAGCAGACGGCGAGCTAACAAGCGCCCTTAAGAGCCTGTTTGCGGTCTCGGAAAACTACCCAGAATTGAAAGCGTCGCAGAACTTCACGGATCTGCAAAATCAGATTACAGACACGGAAGACAAGATTGCGGCATCACGCCGGTTTTACAATGCGGTCGTTACGCAATTTAACACTAAACGCAAAGTGTTCCCAACAAATATCTTTGCCGGTATGCTCGGATTTCATACCGATAAAGAGTTCTTTGATGTCAGTGAGAGTGAACGTGCTGCAGTTGAACAGCCGGTCAACGTAAAGTTTTAGTAAAAGCAGAGGAAAAGCTCAATGGTTCAGACTATCTTTGTAGCCCTTGAGCTTTTTGCGCGTGCAGGCGGCGGCGGGTCTGGCGGCTCTTCAGGAGGCGGCGGAGATGGCGATGGGGATGGGATCGTCTTTCTTGCGCTAGTCGGTTACGTGCCGACGCATGGACTTGGCGCATTCTTGCGCCGCAAATTACCATCAGAGTCTGGCGCTGCATCGTTGCTCGCCCATGTGATTACATGGCCGTTGGCTATTATATGGGCGATTGCGTGTTTCGCGATGTTTGGCAGCGGCTTCTTTGGCTCTATTGTCGCATTAGGAGCAATTGTTGGCGCGCCAGCTGGCTTATTTAATTGGTTTAGCGAAGTGCTGAAGCAGTCGGCAGAGGTTAAACAGCGGCTCAAGCGAGCAGCGGCAAACGATCCAATGTGGGACGAGACGCAGCTTGTTGATTTTGCTAAACAGACATTTATGCGCTATCAATACGATTGGTCGCGTCAAGATACCGAGTCAATGAAACAATACATGACTGAAGATTATCACTACCACGCATCACTCTTTATTTATACGTTACAATTAATGCAACGTACGAACACAGTGGAAGATATCGTGATTGATGAAGCAGTTGTTGTGCAGGTTCACGATGACCAAAATGATGCAAATGACCGAGTGACAATAGGTATTACGGCGCGCGCTAAAGATACGCTTATCAACACGGCGGCGAACACGGCGATTTTCACGGACAACAATTCATTCACGGAATATTGGACATTTGCGCGGAGCGGCTCAACTTGGCTGCTTGCCGATATCGGTCAGGCAACAGCGGATATGGCTGCCTATAATAATGAGCTGGCGGCATTCGCGGCGCAGAATAATTACTGTTATAGCGTTGATATGGGTTGGTTATTTATACCGGAGCGCGGACAATTGTTTGGACAGGCGAAGTTTGGCGTCTCAGATATTAACAACCACGTTGTAGGGCTATATAAAGAATCGTTGTTAGTACAATTGTATACATACGCTTCATCTAATGGTGCGCGGCCGCGGGTAATTGCGCAGGTGAATGTGCCGAAAACGTATGGTAATATCATCGTCCACCGCAAACAGAGTTCAAGTATTAACACGCGTGGGCTAGAGCGCATCGAAACCGAGTGGGTTCAATTTAACCAGCAATATGAAGTGTACGCGTCAAATACCGAGCAGGCGACAAGCTTTGAGCTGCTTAACCCAACCTATATGGAGCAGCTCGCGGCATTGCCGTTTTCGGTAACGATTGAGGTGGTAGACAACGTAATCTATCTCTACACTGATGAGCGCGGCACCGATGTCGCAACCTACGACATGATGCTTGATTTGGTGCATAAAGCATTCAAAGAACTACGGCTGTAGCACTTTCATATACACCGCATGCGTTTCTTCCGCCATACGCCGCCAGGAATACTTGGCGACTTGCGCTGTGCCTTTTTTAATGAGCGCGCGGCGTCTTTTTGGATTAGTAATGACACGTTCAATTGCAGCGGCCATATCGTCGGTATCAAGCGGATCGAAATATTCGGCGGCATCGCCTAAAATCTCAGGCATACATGACGCATTGCTGCTAACGACTGGCGTACCGTATGCCATCGCTTCAAGTGGCGGCAAGCCAAACCCTTCCATGAGCGATGGAAAAACATATGCAGCAGTTTTCGTGAGTAGCCAGTCGCGTTGTTCGTCGGGCAAGAATCCTGTGAAATGAATATTGTGATAGCTTTGTTTTTCATAAAATGCCTTATTAATCTTCGTGTCGCGATTCATGCGCCCAACAAACACCAGTCCCAGATCAGAGTATTTTTTCAGTAATTGCTGATGTGCGGCCGCTAAACGTCGTAAATTTTTATAGTCTGGTTGTTGCCCGATATACATAATAAAGCTATGAAATGGTAGCTCGTGGTATGGCTTTAACGTGCCTTTACAGACTTCGCCTGACTCGTAAATCACGGTAATGTTATCGTCGGGAACGTTAGTAAACGCTTGGAATTCGCGCTTAGTTGTCTCGGATATTGCGATAATATGGCTACTCGTATGTGCTACACGCTTAAACACGAAGCGCCCGACGAGTTGCTTAGCGTGGTATAGCAGCCAATTTTTGTCGGAATTGTAGGTTTTGAATAACGTCATATCATGCACAGTTGTAACGTGCTTGCCGCGGTATAGGATCGGTTGTTGCGGCATGCAAAAGTGCACTAAATCCGGTTTGAGCGTATCAAGATAACGCTTGAAGCCGATCTGCTCGGCAAATGAATAGTTGTCAAACTCCGCTACACGCACGGTGAAATGAGGATTCACTGGTTTCCAGTAGTGCTTATCCTTGGCGCGTACGAGTACGCTATAGGAATTTTCATGGTCAATTTGCTGCAAATATTCCAGTAGCTTGACGACGTATGTGCCTGTGCCAGAGTTAATGACGCGTGCGTCAATTGCGATATGCATTATGCGGTATCCTTTCGAAATACTAATAGATCATAGGTAAGATAATTCCAGGTAAGCGATACGATCGTACCAGCGAGTTTTGCAGCGAGAAGCGCAAACGATTCGTTATGTAGCACTGCAGTGCACAATGGCGAGAACAGCCAGATAACACCGTTTTGCAACACCCACAGTCCGAACAGGGTAACGATGGTAAATAGCACTATTTCATGTTTAATGCTGCCGCCGCTTGAACGAAAAGTGTATTTTTTGTTGGCAAAGAAACTAAAACCAAAGGCTAACCCTGTCGACAGGGTATTGCTGGCGATTTTTGGCAGCCCAAGATGCGTGAATAAGAAGAGCAATCCAAAATCAAGCGCAGTATTGATTGCACCGACGATACCGAAGCGAATGATTTTATTGTTTTTTATCATGCGCTTGATGATACTCCTCAATGAGGTAGAGCGGGCGTTGTTTTGTCTCGTTGAAAATCCGGCCGATATACTCGCCGATGATGCCGAGAAAGATCATTTGCACGCCGCCTAGAAACAAAATTACTGCCATTAGCGATGAATAGCCAGCGCCAGTAGGTACGCCGAATAGCGGGCGAATTACGAGATATAGTATGTAGCAAAATGCTAGGCATGATACAAATAATCCGAAAACCGAAGCGATTCGTAGTGGCGCAGTGGTAAAGCTAGTGACGCCGTCAATAGCTAAATTAACCAGTTTGCTGTAGTTCCATTTGGTATCGCCGGCAGCGCGCGGGTCGCGATCGTAGAGCAACTCTTTTTTGTTGAAGCCAATCCAGCTGAAGAGGGCCTTGGTGTTGCGCTGCGATTCGCGCAGCAGCTTGAGAGCTTCAACACAGCGCCGATCAAGCAAGCGAAAATCGCCAGTATCGCGCTGAATTGGAATCCGCGTCGACTTTTGCAAAATACGGTAGTACCACTCGCTGGTTTTTTTCTTGAGCCAAGTTTCACCCTGTCGGCTGCGTCGCCGCGCGTAAACATCGTCGTAGCCTTGTTCCCAGAGCTCAATCATTTGCGGAATTAGCTCGGGCGGATCTTGTAAATCAGCGTCAATAATTACTACTGCATCGCCTTTGGCGTAATCAAACCCAGCTAGCATGCCAGCTTCCTTGCCAAAATTGCGCGATAGATTAACATAAGCAATTGAAGAATTCTTTTTGGCTTCTCTTTGAATCATAGTCAAGGTGTCATCGCTGCTGCCGTCGTTGATAAATAGCAGTTCTAGGCGGTATTTTTTGATCGTTTTTTGCAAATCTTTTAGACGTGCGAATAACTGCGGCAACACCGCTTCTTCGTTGTAGGCTGGTATTAGAACGGTAATTGTCTTCATAGGCTAATTATATCACTTTATTTTTTGAATAAG
>ERZ772957.2685-NODE-2685-length-10027-cov-3.228440_pt1 | contig 10027 bp, 7 predicted proteins | sample MGYA00580682_ERZ772957 | MGnify/ENA primary metagenome ERZ772957 (study PRJEB29015, sample SAMEA2737921) | human oral metagenome | biome: human oral; feature: human-associated habitat; material: dental | place: China | collected 2025 ...
GTGCGACGTCCTCGATGTCCCGGCCCGTATGGGCGGCCAGGATGCGGTTCAGGCGTTCCCGCGTCTTCAGGATGTTGCGTGCATGGATCTCGATATCGGTGGCCTGCCCGCGGGTCCCGCCCGAGGGCTGATGGATCATCATCTCCGCGTTCGGCAGCGCCAGGCGCTTCCCCTTGGCCCCGCTGGACAGAAGCACCGCCGCCATGCTCGCCGCCAGTCCCACGCAAATAGTCGAGACCGGGCTCTTGATGTACCGCATCGTATCGTAAATGGCCAGACCGGCGGTCACGGAGCCCCCGGGGCTGTTGATGTAGAGATGGATATCCTTCTCCGGGTCCTCGCTCTCCAGAAAGAGCAGCTGCGCGATGATGGAATTCGCGACCCCATCCTCCACCTCCGTCCCCAGGAAGACGATGCGATCCTTGAGGAGCCGGCTGTAGATGTCGTAGCTCCGCTCTCCCCGCCCCGTCTGCTCGATGACGTAAGGAATGTAGTAGGACATGGGGACCTCTACCGCTCCCCGGTTTTGTCCGCCGAGGCCGCCTCCGCCTGCGGAGCCGACAGCTCGTCCACGTCCCGGACCTTGACGAGGGTCATGAGGAGAGCCGTAATCTTGGAGTAGCGAAGGTCATCCACGACCCCGGCCATGAACTTCCGGTCCTTGTGGAACAGGCCCAGCAGCCTGTTGCGATCGATGCCGTAAATTGCCGTGCGGCGGTCCACCTCCGCCTCGAAGTCGTCCTTGGAGACCTCCACATCGTATTTCTTGCCGATGGCGTCCAGGACAAGCATATTCCGGACCATCTCGACGGCCCTGGAGCGGATGATACCCTCGTAGCGGGCTTCGTCCTCATTCCTCACGCTGAGGAGCTCCTTCATCCCTATGTTGAAATGCCGCCGTGCATCCTCGTCGTCCCTCTTCTTCAGAAGCTCGGCCTGGCGCTCCACCAGGCTTTCGGGGACCTCCACCTTGGACCGCCTCGCGACCTCGTCCACGGCGCGGTCGGCGGCGTGGGCCTCGTTCTCCCGCTTCATACGGGCCAGGAGGTCGTCCCCAATCTTCCGGCGGAAGGCCTCCTCTGTTGCTACCTCCGTATCCTCCCCGAACAGGGTCTTGAAGAAAGCGGCGTCGAGGTCCGGAAGGATGCGGGCATTGACGGTCTCGAGGGTCATCGTATAATGCACGCGCTTGCCCGCCACCGTGCTGTCCCGGTAATCGGGCTCGACGTCGAACTCCGTCTCCACGGTCTCGCCGGCAGCCCTGCCCAGCAGCGCGGAACGGACCTCGTCGCGGATATCCTCGTCGGAGAGGTCGATCTCGCCCTTCTGGGGATCGCCCTCCCCAGAGGACGCATCGTCCAAAACGCGGGTGACGAAGTTCACGGCGACGACATCCTCCTTCCCGGCCGGGCGTTCGACCGACTCCAGATGGGAATGCCGTTTGCGGATATCGAGGATCAGGGCGTTCACCATGTCGTCCGTCACCTTGGAGTTCAGCCGTTCGACCTCTATCTCCTCCAGGGCTGGCAGCTCCGTCTCCGGCATGACCTCCAGGGTAAGCTCGCAGGTCACGGGTTCCCCCTCATGGATGTCGTCGACATGGATGGACGGGTCGGAGATCGTCTCCAGGTCGTAGTCCTCGACGACCTGCTGCAGAGCTCCGGGAAGGATCTTCTCCAGGGCCTCGTTATAGAGCGTCTGACGTCCGATGCGCATCTCTATCACCCTGCGCGGAGCGTGCCCCTTGCGGAACCCGGGGATGTTCGTGCTCCGGGAGATCTCGCCCAGCGCCTCGGCAAGCCCCTTGGAAAACTCGGCCGCCTCGAACTCGACCTTGACCCTGACGACATTCTTCTCCTGCCCCAGCAACTCCGTCTTCATCTCTCAGACCCCTTTCGAGCTTTCAAACGCGCGTATTATACCATTGAACCCATTTGAACGGGCACTTGAAACGGCCGAGCGGCACGCTTTCGACCGGTCTCGAATCCGTCTTTTAAGGGGCCGCGCTTTCAGGGGCTCTGTGCTAGAATGAATGCGCCGCAATCTCAACGATTTTTACGATCGTTCAGGCTCCGTGAGGTTTCGACTCGCGGAGCGTCGGAATCTTCAACAGTAATTTTCAATCGGAATCTTCGAGGAGGAGACAGAGAATGCCTATGCAGATAGGATTGGACGAATTGCTTTCCATGCTGCTGGCCCGCGTGGACGGGCTTGCTATGGACTCGGAAAATCAGAAGAGCCGTTTCAACATCATGTTTCGTATCCTTTACAAGAAAGGCATCTTTTCCGAGGAGGACGTCCTCGATGCGGTTCGTGAGGAGCATCGTATCCTCAAGGAGCTCGGGATGCTGGAGAAGATGCCCGAGGAGGAGGCCATCCGGTCCGCGGCCAACGCCCTGATGCTCTGGATCAAGGGGGATGTGACGGCCATACGCAAGTCCCTGGAGGAGTACGACAAACGCCTTCAGGAGGCCATGAGCAAACAGCAGAAGCCGAAGATCGACGTTGCCTCCGCGGCGGTCCTGAATCAGCTGGACCGCATGGGAGGGGCCCCCCAGGGCGGGAAAAAGCTCATTCTCTAAGACTTCGTCCTCCCTTAGACACCCCGTCACGCCAATGCCCCATCCTCTTCTTACAATGATACGGCTTTGGAGCCGGACGGCAGGCCACGGATTTTTCGTGGCCTTGCTTGATGCCCTTTTCCTCTCCCTCGCCGTCTATCTCGGATACGCCATACGCCTCAGCCTCTTCATCCCGGAACTGTACCTCTCCGACTGCCTCCGCGCCGCCCTGGCGTTCTCGGCGTCCGGCGCGGCAGTGTTCGCCCTGGGAGGGCAGTACAGGATATTATGGACTCAGGCGGGTTTCGAGGACTATCTCCGCTTTGCAAAGCTCTACATCCTGGCGGCCCTCCTTCTCTTTTTCGCGAATTTCGTCTGGCGCTTCGCCCTGCTCCCAAGGACCACGCTCGCAATCCTGCTCTTCTCGGGATTTTTCTTCTGCAGCGGACTCCGGGTCTCCTGGCGCCTGGTTCACGAGCCATCCCCAGCCCAGTCCACCCGGCAGAGGACCCTCATCGTGGGGGCCGGCGAGGCCGGCATCCTGCTGGCGCGGGACCTGCTCCGGAATTCAGGGGACCTCCTTCCGGTGGCCTTCGTGGACGACGATCCCCAGAAGATCGGCAAAAGGGTCGCCGGGCTCGACGTCATCGGGGACACGGAGCGTCTGACGGAGATCATAGGAGAGCAGGACATCGGGGTCGTCCTGATAGCCATCCCCTCCGCGCTGGGAAGGAAGATTCGCTCCCTCTACGACCAGCTGGCCCCTCTGGGGGTCAAGGTCCGCATCCTCCCCAGCCTCCGGGAGCTTGCCGGCGGGTACATCTCCGTCAACCGGCTCCGCAGCGTCAAGCTGGAGGATCTTCTGGGGCGGGACCCCGTGACGATCGACCTGCAGGCGATCTCCGGCTATCTCCGGGGCCGCCGCGTCCTCGTGACGGGGGCGGGCGGCTCCATCGGCAGCGAGATCGTGCGGCAGGTCATCCGGAACGAGCCCGGGGAGCTCCTCCTTCTGGGACACGGCGAGCAGTCGATCTACCTTCTGATGGAGGCGCTGCAGCGGGAGGGTCCCGGCGTTCCGCTGCACCCGATCATCGCGGATGTGGCCGACGAGACGGCGGTCGAGGACCTGTTCCGGCGCTGGAGGCCCCAGGTGATTTTTCACGCCGCGGCGCACAAGCACGTCCCGCTCATGGAGTCCTGTCCGCGGGAGGCGCTGCGGGTCAACGCACTCGGGACCCGCACCGTCGCGCGGGCCGCGGGCCGCAGGGGCGCGGAACGCATGGTCCTGATCTCCACGGATAAGGCGGTCAACCCGTCGAGCGTCATGGGGGCCACGAAACGACTGGCGGAGAAGCTCCTGGAGCAGGAACAGCGGAACTATCCCTCAACCGCCTTCATGGCCGTTAGGTTCGGCAACGTCCTGGGCAGCCGGGGAAGCGTCATCCCGAAGTTCGAGCTCCAGATCGCCGCAGGGGGACCCGTCACCGTCACGGCCCCACGGATGAAGCGCTATTTCATGCTGATTCCGGAGGCCGTGAGCCTGGTCATACAGGCGGGAGCCATGGGCAGGGGGGGGGAGCTCTTCGTCCTGGACATGGGGGAACCCGTCGTCATCACCGAGATGGCCGAGCTCCTGATCCGGCTTCACGGGTACGAGCCCTACCGGGACATCCCTATTGTCTTCACCGGGATAAGGCCCGGCGAAAAACTCGAGGAAGAGCTTTTTTACGAGCCCTCCTCCGTGCATCCCACGTCGCACCCCAAGGTGTTTACGGCTCATCTGAGGGCCGCGCAAAACTCCGAGGCGGAGCTGAACGATCGGCTGGAGCGCAGCATGACCCACCCGGAGTCTGCGCTTTCCCTTCTGTGCGGGATGGTGCCGGAGTATGCCCCGCGATCAGGCGCTGCTTCGCCTCACGGGTCATCCTCTTGATCCGGCACTCGCGGCTCATCGCCTCCTCGCGGCTCGGGCACTCCTCGCAATAGGCCAGGACCACGGGGCGCCGGGAGCGCGTGTATCGGGCCCCGGTTCCCGCATTGTGTCTGCTCAGGCGCTTCTCCGGGTCGGTCGTCCACCCCGTGTAGAGCGATCCGTCGCGGCAGCGGACGATGTAGACGTAGAAGGGCAAGGGATTTTGCCTCAGATCTTCCTGGTCATAACCGGAGCGCCGTTCGCAGAAAATACCCACTCCAGGCCGCCGTGGTCCATAAGATGGGTCAGGAGGATGTTCAGCCCGATGAGGATCAGCAGCACACCGCCGATCAGCTCCACGCGCCTGCCGAAGCGGCATCCGACGAAGCGCCCGATGTAGATGCCCAGGACGCAGGTCAGGGCCGTAAACATCCCCGCCAGAAGGGCCAAAGTGAGGACAGGCTTATTCACGAGGGCAAAGCCCGCCCCTACGACGAAGGCGTCGATCGACGTGGCCAGGGCCAGGGAGAACAGGGCCCCCGGGGAGGCCGTCGCGTCCCCCTCGCAGAGATTCGAGGACCCCAGAGCACTGCGGATCATGCCCCCTCCCACGAAGGCCAGGAGCCCGAAGGCCAGCCAGTGGTCGAGCGCGGTCATCAGCCCCGCGGACCATTCCCCTGCCGCCCATCCGCCCAGGGGCATGAGGAACTGGAACAGTCCGCAGGCCCCTCCCATCCGAAGGGACGCCCTTCCAAGCCGCTCCGGAATGCAGGCCCCCATGCAGACGGAGACGGCAAACGCGTCCATGGCCAAGGAAAATCCCGATACGGCCGACTCCCAATCCAATCCATCCTCGCCGCCTTCCTGAAAAGACAAAAAAGAACGGAGCGTCGGAGGAAAGATCGTGTCCGACGCCCCGGATTCGGCCTCGAGTGAAAACCCAGCCCTCATTCCATCAGGAGCTTGCTCCCGCCGATGAGATACTCCATCCCCGACCAGACCGTCAACGCCGTGGCAACCCACATCAGGGCCATGCCGCCCGGTATCTTCAGGATCAGCATTGTGAGAGCGACGATCTGAAAGACCGTCTTGATCTTCCCCCCCCGGGACGCCGCAATGACGACGCCCTCCGCTGCGGCGACGAGACGCAGCCCTGTGACGACGAACTCCCGGGTGATGATGACCAGCACGATCCAGGCGGGAATACGATGCAGCTCCACCAGCGCGATCATAGCCGCTATGACCAGCACCTTGTCGGCAAGGGGGTCGATGAACTTCCCCAGGGTCGTCACAAGACGATGCCTGCGCGCGATGTAGCCGTCGAAGGAATCCGTCAGGGCCGCGGCCACGAAGACGGCGCCAGCGAGGACATCTCCCCAGGCCGGGGGATCCTTCATCAAAAAGCCCGGAAGCGGAACCGTTCCGCCGATGCGCACCGAGAGGAACAACAGCACGATGGGGGCCAAAAAGACACGCACCAGGCTGAGCATGTTGGGCAGGTTCAGGGCCTTTGCAGTCAAAATCGGATCACACCTCCAAAGCTCACCGCCCCGTATCGCTTCATACGGGGGCGCGGCGCCGCAGGACGAGCATTTTCGTAGTTTAAGATGATCGTTGCCGAATTGTCAATTCTCCAGGGGAGTCCCGCAGGTTGCGATAACCTTAAGAAGAATAAAGTGCGTTGTTGCATAGGTTGAGCCAACTCTCATTTTGCACCCGTCAGGTGCGGCAGAAAACGCGTAAAACCCGACTTCGCCACAGGTTGAAATTTTTGCCTGCGGATTTGGGTATTAGCGGTTATAGTGGCGTTATCATGGAGACGTATTATAATGGAAACGTTCAAGATGTCTCGACCTCCGTCCGTATTGGCGTATTTTTGAACGTGATGTGTTCTTGAATATTGGTGTATTCTTGGGCTTGAATAGGAGATGGCGCGATGAAGACGATGCAGGTGAAGGGATTGCTTTTTTTGGTGCTGGCGTATGTGGTGCTGGCGTCTGCGGGGTGCGGAGGCGGAGACTCTGAGGAGCAGGGGATCTCGGGGCCCGCGCCCAACCCTTACCTCTCAGCTCCGCTCTATGGCACCACGCACTTTGACCCTGCCCAGAGCGACTCCACCCCCTACGGCCCCCCAAAGGGCTCCTTTACCATTGACCCAGTGCGGCAGCCCATCTCCTATGGCGGACCGGTTAACATCATCACCCTGGCCTCCACCTCCCCCCGTTTCATGTGGGGCGTGGGGAGCGACCGCGTAGCCTACATCAACGCCGCCGAAAAGCAGTGGGCAGAGGTGGCTCGGCTCGACGCCCCGGCCTACCTCTCTCCAGACATGGGTCCCGTGGCGCCGGGGGCGCACAAGACCATCGGGGAGATGAGCTTTGAGGGTAAGACCTCCCGGGACATACACCAGGTTTTCGTGACGAACTACGGCGCGAAATACAATGCCCGGCTGGCCAACGGCGTCTACTCTGCGGTGGATAAGGACAATGTCCTCTACGCCACCTACGGTTACGGCGTCTACGCTTTCGCTCTAAAGGACGCCGCAAATCCCGTGGCGGGCATCGAGGTGCGCCACAGCATCGCGGATGCGGCGGACGCCATCCAGGGAGCCGGGGCCAGAGCGGTACTTTATGGCCTGAATATGACCTACGACGGACACATCATCCTCAACTTCGAGAATGGCGTCTCCGTGCTGAACCGCACCCTGGACGCAGCCTCTGCCCAGACGATCCTCTTCCCCGGAGAGCACACCAGCAACTCCCTGGCCGTGGACGAGAAGGGAGGTATCTACGTGGTGACCAACAAGAGGATGCACAAACTGGTGTGGACCGGAAGCCGGCTCTCGGACGCAGAGGCCGACGGCGCTTGGTCTTCCCCCTACGACGCCCCGGAGGACGCCGTTCCTCCCATCGTAAAGTTTGAGCCCGGTTCCGGCTCCACGCCGACGCTGATGGGGTTCGGCAAGAACGCCGACAGGTTGGTGGTCATCACCGACGGCTCTCGGAGGATGAATCTGGTGGCCTTCTGGCGCGACGAGATACCCCAGGACTTCGTGCAGCAGGACGGCACTCAGTCACGCCGGATCGCCGGTCAGATCCCTGTGACCTGCGGCTACAGCCAGCTCCCCACGTGGATTCAGTCCGAGCAGTCCGTGGTGGTCAGCGGCTACGGCGCCTTTGTGGTCAACAACCTGCCCCCGGAGTCCGACACCATGGCGCGGCTGCCCAAGATTTTGGGCGCAGCCACCCTGGGCCCCGTGTATCCTTCTTCCCGGGGGGTAGAGCGCTTCCGCTGGGACCCGAAGGAACATCGCTGGGCGTCAGTCTGGAGACGACCCGACGTGTCCTCCACCAGCATGATCCCCGTCCACTGTCGGAACGGCAACATGGCCTTGGTCAGCGGCTACGGAGCGCAGGGCTGGGAGCTCACGGGCATGGACTGGGACACCGGCGCCACCGTGCACCGCACGATCTTCGGCAAGAGCAACTATGGCAACGGCGCCTACGCCATCCTGCAGTTTCTGCCCAACGGGGACCTGCTCTTCAACAGCCTGGTGGGCCCTTACCGTGTGAGCTACTGACTTTCGAAGGTCCTGAAGGCTAAGGAAGCGCTGATTTAATCAGCGCTTCCCTAAGATCCTGCGGAGGGCTCCTCCCTGTGGCACGCCACGAAGTGGCCCGGCGACACCTCCTTGAGCTCGGGGCGGAACTGCCGGCACCGTTCCTCGGCCAGCGGGCAGCGCGGGGCGAAACGGCAGCCGCACTGAAAGTCGACGGGGCTGCCCACCTCGCCGCTCAGGCGCACCCTCCGCGTGCTCATGGGGTTGTCCGGGTCCACGTCCGGGATGGACGAGAGCAGCGCCCGGGTGTACGGGTGAAGCGGCTCCCCGTAGAGTTGGGCCGTCCCGGCCAGCTCCACGAGGGCGCCCAGGTACAGGACTCCGACGCGGTCGGAGATGTGGCGCACCACGGCCAGGTCGTGCGCGATGAAGAGCGACGTCAGCCCGAGGTCCCGCCGCAGGTCCACGAAGAGATTGACGATCTGGGCCTGGATGGAGACGTCCAGCGCCGAGATCGGCTCGTCGCAGACCAGAAACTCCGGCTCTACGGCCAGTGCCCGCGCGATGCCGATGCGCTGGCACTGCCCCCCGGAGAACTCGTGGGGGTAGCGGGAGCGGAACTCCGGCCTCAGCCCCATCCGCTCGAGAAGGCGGCAGACCCGCTCCTCGCGTTCCCGCTTGTCCCGGCACAGGCCGTGGGCGTCCAGCCCCTCGGCCACGATGTCCCCGACGGTCATCCGGGGGTTCAGGGAGGCGTAGGGGTTCTGCAGCACTATTTGCGCCCGCTTCTTGAAGCGCAGCCGCTCGGCTCCCCTGGCGGCGTGCACGTCGAGCCCATCGAAGAACACGGAGCCGGAGGTCGCGGGGTGAAGCCCCAGGATGGTCCGGCCCAGGGTGCTCTTGCCGCACCCGGACTCCCCGACGATCCCCAGGGTCTCCCCCCGGGCGACCTCGAAGCTGACGTCGTCCACCGCCCTCAGGATGCGGCCTCCACGGAGCCGGAAGTAGCGGCAGAGGCGCTCCACGCGCAGCAGAGGGGAGGACGCGGAACTCGCGGAACCCGTCTGAGTCATGCTGTCGCCCCCTTCCGCCCGGCCTTCGGGCACCGTATTCCCTCCGGCACGGCAACGTGCGGCGCCAAAGGATGGCGCAGCCAGCAGCGCACCCGGTGCTCCTCGGACACCGAAAACTCCGGCGGCGCGGCGCGGGTGCAGATCTCCATGCAGGTGTCGCAGCGCGGCGCGAAGGGGCAGGCGGGACGGGTTCCGGGGTCCTCCAGCAGGTCGGGCGGCGTCCCGGAGAGGGAGTAGAGCGTGGATCGGCCCGAGCCCCCCGGGCACGGCACGGAACGCAGCAGCGCCCAGGTGTAGGGGTGGGCGGGCCTGAGGAGCAGCTCCCGCTTCGGGGCGCTCTCCAGGATCTCGCCCGCGTACATCACCTGAATCCGGTCCCCGACCTCCGACGCGACGCCCAGGTCGTGCGTGACCAGCAGCACCGAGAGCTCGAAGCGCCGCTGGAGCTCCCGGATCAGGTCCAGGATGTCGGCCTGGGTGGTGACGTCGAGGGCCGTCGTGGGCTCGTCCGCGATCAGGACGCGGGGCATCCCGACCAGGGCCGAGGCGATCATGACGCGCTGGCGCATCCCGCCCGAGAGCTCGTGAGGGTACTGCCTCATGCGCGTCTCCGGGCTCGATATCCCCACGGCGTGCAGCATCTCGAGCACCCGAAGCCGCCTCTCGGGGCCCCGCAGCCTCGTGTGGAGCAGCAGGGTCTCCTCCACCTGCTCTCCGATCGTCAGGGTAGGGTCCAGCGAGGTCGAGGGGTCCTGGAAGACCATCGCCAGGCTCCGGCCCCGGACGCGCTGCATCTCCCGCTCCGTCATCCTCAGGAGGTCCCGTCCCCGGTAAAGAATGCGGGAGCTTTCCGGGACCTCGGCCGTCTCGTCCGGCAGAAGGCGCATCAGGGCCCGCGCCGTCATGGACTTTCCGCAGCCCG
>ERZ772957.2687-NODE-2687-length-10024-cov-7.552212_pt1 | contig 10024 bp, 15 predicted proteins | sample MGYA00580682_ERZ772957 | MGnify/ENA primary metagenome ERZ772957 (study PRJEB29015, sample SAMEA2737921) | human oral metagenome | biome: human oral; feature: human-associated habitat; material: dental | place: China | collected 2025 ...
GCCTAAACCATAATCCAAGTTTTTCACTACCGTCCACAAAACCTATAGCAGTCCAAGTCTCCTCGTCATCGACGAATGCTCAACCGTCAGCAACGCCGATCTCCTGGAAGTCCTGAACAACACCAGCTTCAAGCTGCTCGTCCTGGTCGGTGACGTCCACCAGATCGAAGCCATCAGGTTCGGCAACTGGTTCAATGTCATCAGGTCCTACATCGACCCCGAATCCGTCTTCGAACTGAAGACCCCGTACCGCACCAGCAGCAAGGCCCTGATCGACCTGTGGGGAAAGGTCCGCACCCTCGACGAGTCGATCACCGAGGCACTTGCCCGCAACGGCTACTCGACCGTGCTCGACGCGAGCCTGTTTGATCACCACGACCGCGACGAAATCATCCTCGCCCTCAACTATGACGGCCTGTACGGCATCAACAACATCAACCGGTTCCTACAGGCCAGCAACCTGAAACCGCCCGTCGAGTGGGGCCCGGCGACGTACAAAGTCGGGGACCCCGTCGTGTTCTCCGACACGAACCGCTTCCGCGGCCTCCTGTACAACAACCTCAAGGGAACTATCGTCAAAATCGAAACCGTTCCCGGCTCCATTATATTCGACGTCAAGGTCGACAGGCCCATCACCGAACTCGACGTGGACGGCTACCCTGACTTGGAATGGGTCGCAGATTCGACCGTCCGTTTCCCCGTCTACGACTACGACAACAGCATCAGCGACGAAGACGACGATACCGACACCACGGCTGTCCCGTTCCAAGTGGCCTATGCCGTCGGTATCCACAAAGCGCAGGGCCTTGAGTACGACAACGTCAAGGTGGTCATCACGAGCGCCAACGAAGAAGACATCACCCACAGCATCTTCTACACAGCCATCACCCGTGCTCGGGAGAACCTGCGGATCTACTGGTCACCCGAGACACAGCAAACAGTGATCAGCGCGCTCCGATCGGCCCACAGCAACAAGGATGCCGCACTGCTCTCGGCCCGCAAAGGACTCAAACCCACCTGCTGCCCCTGACCCACCCTGGCTTTCAAAGCAGACATTGCACGCTAGCGAGCGGAAGGAAGAGACATGAGCGGACAACCCGACTCGGGACTGTCCGGTAAACGATGTAAGTGACCGTTTCATCTCTCGCGGTGCTCGGCGGCATGCGCTCGGCGAAGGTGATGACGAACGCAATGAGCGCTGGCGGGTGATCGCACCTGCCAGCGCGACTCTCTGCAGCACCACAAGGCACCACAAGGCACCACAAGGCACCACAGCTTGGCTGCCGCCTAACCGTGCAGCCGCCCCTGCAGCAGTCCCAGAAGATCCAGTCACGCGGAGCAGGGGCGGCCGAAACCCCAGTAGGACGGTTTGCTCCACCGTGCATGACTTCGGATACGTAGACCTCGTCACATCCCTGAATGGATAGATCACGTGTCCGGTGACCGCCCTAGACGACATCATGTCGTGCCCCGAATGTATCTGCGCGCCTTCACGGACGACGCCGACCGGTTGGTGCAGGGTAGCACTCGACACTGGCGTACAACATCCCCTTTCCGTCGTGAATGCTGCCGTCATTAAGAACTTCTACAGCGTCACCCTGCCGGACAGCAGCGTGAGCGATGCGTGGGAAAGATGGCTTAGCCAGGTCGAGAGCGAAGCGGCTCCAGATCTGCGTCGAGCGAGGAACGTCGAGAGCTTCCAGGTGGACGAGGAAGACCGTCTCAGCCTGGCTCGCTGGATCGCCATTCAGTATCTGCGTGGCCCAGACAGCCGGCGAATGATGAGGGAGAGGGAGGCGATTTCGCTCAGGATGCAGGTTGGCATGGGCGGCCTGGCCTATCTACATCACGCCACGTGCCAAGGGCTCGCCCGGGAGGTACCTATTGCGGAGGTTGAACGTGTATGGAATGACCTCCATTCCGCTGAGGGGCCAGCTGTGGTGCTAGATAGTTCCGAGCATCTCGCAACCCTCGCCCGGATGCGCGCTCGAGCCGTTGAGACGGTCTTGAACCGAACGTGGTGCTGGATCCAATTCACCCGGAAAGCGCTTGCCACCTCGGACGTTCCCGTCTGCCTGATTCCTGGCGAAGGGTATCAGGACCGCGGTCTCCTGGGCGCTTGGGCCATCATCGTTGCACTGGATCGGCGTACGCTTCTGTGGCTGGATTGAGGAGATGGATCCGGGCCCCAGGCAAGTCTTGGATCTTGCTCCACGAACGCTCTTGGCAAACTTGCACAACGAAGCGGTGCAGGCCTCGGCGGAGAGGGTCATGTATTTCCATCCTGACGATCACCCATTTGCTGGCAACTCTTCGCTCCCGCGCCCAGTATGGCCGCGGGTCCAGGTCAGCGGCGGCCCCGACTTCGCCAATAAAGACCGCCCGCTGAGCGACATCCTTGAACAGATCGACAAGCATGACCCCAACTCCGGGTCTGTCATCGCGGACTACACCTGGCCGATCCCGGGCTATCAACCACCTGCTGAGTAGAAGCGCGTAAGTACCCGTTCACCCATAGGTGGTGTGGTGCTGGGGTGAACTAGTTGAGGGCGGCCGCGGTTCCTGGACTGGTGCTTCGCCTGGATCGACCAACCGTGTCACTGTCACACGAGGCTGGCGCTCATGCCGATCACCGAACGCGCTAGCGGCTGTTACGTCGGGGCCGCGCTTCGTGGTCGGTGGTAAATTCCGGCTTTGGCCTGGGCACGCGGTGGGGCGGTTGCGACGGTTCGGCCCGAGGCGGACCAGCCAACCGTCCGGCGGTCCGATCTGGGCCCAGGACCAAGACTTCTTCGGCACTGGTGTCCCCACTTGAACCACTGGCCGAGCCCGCCTGCCCCTCACCCAGCACTAGACGCATCCCACATCGCCGGTTGGGGTGTACGCACGTTAGCAACTGGTGTACCTCAGAATCGGATAATCCTCAACTCGGCGCTTAGCCCTTCGAGAAATCTGGAGAAGAGGCGACGCGCATGAAACGAGTGACCTGGATGATCAGCATCAGCGCTTCGAACACATCCGCCACTTTGGCCATGAAATCGAGATAGGTGATGCCCTGTGGCATGCGATCGGTGACGATGCGACCTGTCTGCAGGTCGTGGCGGGCAGAAGAGTGCCCAATGGCGTTCCGCAGGGGTCCGTCTAAGAGGGTGTCAATGTGGGAGATGCCAGGGATCGCTCGTATGAATGCCAGCTTGTCTGCGTTACCCAAGCGTTCGAATTTGACGATGCTGGCCGGAGGCGGCAGCTTCTTGTTAGGTCGCCCCTCAGGCGAGACCTCACCGAAATCGTTCGGGTTCTTCCGCTTGACAGTGTTCTGGGCGGCCATGAGGGGGCCGAGTCCTCGACACACGGTCTCGAAGCCGTGAATATAGAGGTCACGGAGGATGGGGAACTCGTTGCGAAGCACGCGCCAATCGAGTGTTTCGAGATCCACGTCGGGGCGCATGTACCGAGGCAACATGCCCATACGCCAGCTCTCGGCGTGATCGACGAAGTTGAGCAGCTCTTCGAGCTGCCGGCGTTCTAGGTCGAGCACCTGCCCCGAAGAAAACAGTTCCTTGGCATATGCCCGGTAGCTGCCCTCACGCAGCGCCGCGGTGTGCTTGAGGCCCAGACGATGCACGAAGACCTTACCCTCGTCCGAAGGGGCCATGATTCTTAGCGACGCCGCTCCTAGGAGGGTGTAAAGCTGGCTAGCTCGCTCATGGGTGGTGGCAAAGCCGATGCCTGGCAGAATCGGGCCCATCTTCTTTACAGCAACCTCAAAACGCTGGTTATCTGAGTTGAGGTAGTACCTGAGTGCCCGTTCGACGTCGGGCCAACCCTCCTCAAGGAAGGCAATGCCCCGGTTCGCCGCAGTCACGTACTCCGAGACCCTGTCTTGACAGAGAAAGACCAAGGTGAGGTTGGTCATGCCTCCGAAGAAATCACCCTTCATGGAATCGGCCGTCACAAGCACCGGAGCATTCAAATCAGCCGTGGTGACGGGTGCCTCCTGTTCCAAGGGGACGTTGTCTCCGCCGATGTCGAGCTTCACGTTCTCAATGGAGTTGCCATTGACCTCCCCCTGGATGGGCAGGCAACACAAGGGACAGAGGACGTAGAAGGCTGCTCGCTTGGACACGTTGATCCCTAGACGGAGCGTGAACACCTCTTCACATCCTCGACATCGGATGCTCATTCGCTGCATCATGGGGAAATCCTACGGGCATCATCGACTTATCACTTACTCGTGGAGCGCCTTTTGCGGCACCCTCATCTAGGTTGCCACAGCGTGATCCCTACCCTGCACGAGGCACTGGCACCACTCATCGCCGCGGGGACGCGGCTCAAGCGCAGCAGCAGCCACCAGGGAAACCAAGCAAAACGAGGGTGCCGTCTCACGTGACGCAGTGCGCGCTTGAGTAAATCAGCAGGATCTTCAGGTCACAGCCCAAGGCCCGATCGCGGGCCCTGTCATGGACGCCGACCGGGCCGAACACAGTTCGTACTTAGCGGAGGACGTGCGTTGAGGCGCTTCACGAGCGTCCGGTACTGCCACTGCCCGCGAGCAAGCCCAAGCCGCACTCTCAACTAACTCACCTCCGACCTCAAACAGCATGAATAACAGTACATCTGGTGTCGTTCTCATCTCGTGACCCTCGTCGCCAGATGGAAAGCACACCTCGGTGTTGTAACAACCATCGTATTGCGATCCGCTCGATCCCCGCGGCCAGAGCCCTAGGTCGCGTCAGCCAGCGAGCCCTGTCCACCGAAACGGCCGCGGAGTGCGAGTCCTTCGCGATGCTCGCTTTCACAGGTCGGCCGTGCCGCTAGCTAACGCTTCTTGCCGCGGGGCCGTAGGGACTCTGACTGGTCGGCTTCAGCGAGACACCCAGCTCGCCAACCCGGCTGCGCACGGCGTCTTCGGTCCGGTCAAGTTGTAGGCCCAGGGCTCTGGTCGGGGTGTTCTGCGCAGCCTCACGGCGAAGCTGAGCGTCATGGGCGGCTGTCCACAACTTGCCGGCATTAGCAGGCTTCTTGGCCATGCTGGGACCTCATCTCTCGGAAGTGGGCGGGTACGACATCCGCCGCTGGCACCAGGGTGCCAGAGAGCGGGAGGACTCAAGCAGCAACACGTGCATCTGCTTGATTTTCCTACACATGTTCAACGGTCTTGCTTATCAGCGTGTCGAATCTACGGGTGACGGGCGATCCTGCTTAACTGGTGCCATGACGTCATGGGACCCACATGGGCAAGTCCACCTGGACTCGCTCCGTACCAGCTTCGCTGAGGCGGGGTTGATCGACTTCGTTCAGGCTGCGGTCACCGAGGTATGGCGGATCAACCGAGAACGCCACGAGCCAGTGGAGGCGTACGACGACGCCTTCACCTTGAGCGTTCTCTCCTCGCGGAATCTGGCCAACAGGTTGCTCGCCGAGGTGCCGGACAGTGCCGTGCTCCGAGCGTCTGGGGTAGTTGCCAGCAAGGAGCTCGGCTCGACGGTGCTCCACACTCCCCGAGCTGACGTGCGCTTGGTCAAGGCACCTTTCAGGTCGGGGCGTCGCCCGAATTTCGAGGCGGACTTCGACTGGTCTGGCTCCGAGGGCCGACAGGCCGCGGCGCTGCGCAACCATGCCGCGTATAACCCGCCGTCGCGAAACCCGCAGGCTGAGCCGTTGTTCGAGTTTCCGTTTCCGAACGTTGCTGACGAAGTCACTCAATGTCGTGAGGTGTTCCTGGTGTGGGGTGCGGAGCTGAGGACAGGATTGACTGCGGGGTGGCTGGGACTGCCCACAGCAAGCGCTCAGCGATGGATCGCGGTGACCCCCGTCTGGTGGGACGAGCCGCCCGCCCAAGACAGCTCGACCAGCGGTGAAGGACCCGGTTCCTACGACGGATCGACCTTCGGCGATAAGCCCGCCCCAGTGCCCGCCCTGGCACTCAAGCCGCGCCGACAGGAAGGAGGCAACAGACTGTGACGTTCGAATCCGAGTCACGTCAACGGGCACGTCGTCGCCGCGCGAGCGGAGCCTTGGCCGACTTCGATGGCAAGCGCCTGTCGGTTGCGCGGCGCCTACGCAGGATGCAGCGGACCGCTCTGGCGGCGCAGACCAGTGTGACGGCAGCGGCCATCACCCAGTACGAGCGCGGTGGCCGGCCCACGAACACCGTCGCAGCGGAACTGGCGTTGGCCCTGGGCGTGCCGATCGAGTTCTTCAGGCAAGGCCGCCCTTTGACGACGGTCTCCACGGGTGAAGCTCACTTCCGGTCGCTGCGAGCCACACCGGCCATCTCCCGTGACCAGGCCCTTGCCTTCGCCGAGATCGCACTGGCCGTCATCGAGGTCATCGAGCAGTACGTCGACCTCCCCCAGGTCACCGACATCATCGAGCCAGTCGACGACGAGCCCTCCCCAACCCTGATCGCCTCCATCGCCGCCGATACCCGTTCCCGGCTCCGTGTGGAACCGGGGCCGGTCCCACACGTCACTCGTCTTCTTGAGGCTCACGGAATCATCACCCTGCGGCTGCCACCGGAGATCGACCCCCGCGTCGACGCGTTCTCCACCGAAGCCGGCCACCGACCCCTGGTGCTGCTCTCTCCGTTCAAGGATGACCGCGCACGAAGCCGTTTCGACGCCGCCCACGAACTCGGCCACCTCGTGATGCACCAAGACGTCGAGCCCGGCTCCAAGATCATCGAGACTCACGCACACCAGTTCGCTGCGGAGTTCCTGGCACCGACACCAGAGCTAGAGCCGGACCTGCCACGCAAGGTCGACTGGGATGCTCTACTGCAAGCGAAGACCAAGTGGGGCATCAGTCTGGCTGCTCTCGTCTACCGATGCCACGCCATCGGACTATGGGGCGAACACAGCTACCGCCGCGCGAACCAGCACCTACGCAGCCAGGGCTGCCCCGAACCCGGTCCGCTCGGTCCCCCTGAGTCCCCGTATCTGCTCGGTGCTGCCGTCGATCTGCTCAACCAAGCAGGAACCACAACCGATGACCTGGCAAGAGCAAGCCGCTTCACCATCGAGCAGATCGACAACATCGTCGCGGCCGGCAGCGGGACCAAGCCTCGGCTGCGCCTCGTCGTCGAACCCACACCCTGAGCCCACCTCTAATCCCGGGAGAACCGATGCGACTCCTTCCCGCTAAGACTGATTACGCTGGTTCAGCCCTGATGGGGGAACCAATGCGGGACGTGTGCGCCCCGGACGGGCACAGTGTGCGACAACGCGCTCCCACCCCGCAGCCGGCCAGCGGGGCAAAGGTCGACGCAGAGGGGAGCACGAGATGAGGTTCAGCAGCGCCTTCGGCGTGGCCCACGGCAAGACGAGCCCGTGGTTCAACCCTCTGCTTGACCAAGATACGCCGCTATATGTCGACCCGTTCCTGGTGTTCGACGACAACAAGCCCCTGTGGGCAGGAGCCAAGCAGGAAGTCACGGACTTCTTCGACGCCGCAGCACGTCTCATCGAGCAATCCAAGGGAAACCAGAACTCACTCGCATACCAGAAGGCGCTTGAGCTGCTGAGGTTCCCCGAACCCAACGAGTTCTGCCTTGGCCTGAGCATGGGCGCCCCACACGGCTCTGGAACAGGACCCAAGGTCGCCCGCGAGATGGCAGACATCCTCGACCTCGCACGCCAGTACGGGCACATCGAAGACCTCGCGTCTATCGCGGGCTTCAACCTCTTCTCCAGCGGAATCGGTCTGGATCGGATAAGCGACATCCTCTGCAACATTCTCAAGCACCGGTTCATCCGATACACCCAGAAGGTGTCCAAGAAGCTCGGCATCACGATGGAGCCAGTGGCCGTCAAGCACCCCGGCTGGGACCGGAAGCGATCCAGGTGGCTTCCCGACGCCAAGATCGAACTACCGAATTCCCCGTTCGGCGGCGGTGGAGTTCTGCTAGCACCCGAGCGGTTCTTGAAGGAAATCCCGACGGTGGCCCCGGACGAGTTCTGGAAGTGGGCCGAGGTCCACGAAGCTCATCTTCTGCGACAAGACTTCAGCTACGAGATCGCACAGGGCCTCAACCAAGCAGACCGCCGCGTCCTGGCACGACGCTTCGCCCGCAAGTATCCAGACAAGGCAGCCGACTACCTGCGACTGGTAGCACAGATGCCCCACCTGCCCTACGATGTCGAGATGGACCCGAAAGGCCTGGTCTTCTGGCGGGAGACCGGAGAGGCCGTGGGTAAGGCCTCGCCCATAACCTCAGCCGAGGTTCCTACCCAGCAGCAGGAGTTTCCGGCGTTCGTCGAACTCCTCGCGACACGTTTCCAGCACGCAGTCGAGAATACTGATCTGTGGCGCGCGCTGTGGGCCGCCGGTAGCCCGCAGAAAGAAGAAGTCATCCAGGCTATCGCCGGCGCGATGTGGACCGAAGCCTGCCGTGCCGCACAGGTTGACATCAGCCAGGAGGTCAACCGCGGCCGCGGTCCGGTCGACTTCAAATTCTCCAAGGGCTGGGAAGATCGCGCCCTCCTCGAAGTCAAAGTGATCCGCAGCAGCGGCTTCTTCAAGGGCGCTGCGACCCAGTTGCCCCAATACATGAAGACCGAGCAGATCAGCTATGGCGTGTACCTATGCGTCGGACACTACGACGAGGACTTCGCGCCCGCGCGCATCAAGCGCGTCGAGGACACGATCGCCACTCTCGTAAAGGAGAAGGGCATCAAGATCAAGCTCGTCCTCGTCGACGCCAGGCGAGATAACAAGACCTCTGCGTCAAAGCAATAGACGACTCCCGTTGCAGGATCCTGTACCGCCGAACGCATCAACGGCACGCCGCCTCCTAGTCAGAAACCAGCCAACCCAGAACGCGGTTGCAGACATCACCAACCTCAACTCCGGCAACCAACTCTTCGAAGTCCCGTCCTCGATCAGCCTCACCGCGCTTCCCGGTCTCCACGCCATCGGGCCGCCGGGATAGATCCTGATGATGATCTCGACCACGAGGTTCAAGAAGGCTTCGGACTCGTCTGCCGTCACTGGTAAGTGGGAGGGCACCACCGCGAGCGGGTGGCTTCCGCACGTCTGGCGAGATCAGCGCTGAGGTGCCCCTGCGAGGCCAGTGTGTCCAGCGACTCGATGAGGAAATCCGGTCGGGACGCTTCGGCGTCTGCCAGAACGTCGCTGAGGGCGGTGCGCGCGACCAGGACCGCGGCCAGATGCGTTCCCGCTCGGTGACATGACCACACTTCCCTGAACTTGGCATCCACAGCGGCCGGGATCACGTACTCGGATATGGCATCAACCCACTGACGACGTGATGCCTTTCGAGATGAAAGCCAGAGCCGCGTATCTACGACTCATATCCTGAAGCAGCCCGCCACAAGCCTTGGCCCTACAACTCTGCCATGAACCAGAATGGGCCCTGGAACTCACGTGTCGAGGTGAGCCAACAGCGTCGGAATGAACTCCTGGTAGCGGTGAAAGACACCACCGTGGCCGGCGTCGGGATAGATGACCACGGTGCTGTTGGGAATACGCTGGTGCATGTCCTCGGACAGCGAGGTCGGAACCATGCGGTCGTGGTCGCCGTTGGCGATGAGGGTGGGAGCCGTAATCCTGGACAGGTCATGCGGCTGCTGACAGCCCCAATCCTTGATGGCGGCAAGCTGAGCTTTGTTCACCGCCGCCGTCTCCATCCACCCCGACAGGGCCGGCATCGGTTGCCCCGCGACCCTCACCGGTCACACACCCATTCGAAGACTTCGACGGCCTCCCGGCGGCCGCCGGCCCGGCCCAGCTGTGAAAGGTCGCGCGGGCCATGGCGTCGTGGATTGGCACCACCGCGCGGCCGGGACGGGGTCATCGAGCGCCCTGACGCGCCCTGCCGTCCGGGTCCGCCCACCGCCCGAGCGTCGGCAGGACAACGGCCAGGTAGGAGACGGCCTCATCCTCGGAGATGCCGACCGCCCTCGCCATGTACGGGGCGCTGTGTTCGATGAAAGCGTCCAGCGACTCCTCGCCGGTGAAGGACCCGTCCGGGTAGCACCAGGTGCAGTACTCCTCCGACTTC
>ERZ772957.2692-NODE-2692-length-10009-cov-11.616637_pt1 | contig 10009 bp, 14 predicted proteins | sample MGYA00580682_ERZ772957 | MGnify/ENA primary metagenome ERZ772957 (study PRJEB29015, sample SAMEA2737921) | human oral metagenome | biome: human oral; feature: human-associated habitat; material: dental | place: China | collected 2025 ...
ACGCGGGCGCGGCGATTCAGGAGTTCGTCACGGGCAAGCTCATGACGATCACGACGGTCGGCGGTGAGAAGATCTACGATTTCGGCTACGCGACGGAATTCTGGGTCGGCGCAGCGCTCCTCTCGACGCTTCTCGCACTCCTCGTCTGGAACGCAAAGCCGCAGGACGAAGCGTAAGCGGCGACACAACGAAGGTTGCTCATAGATCCACCAAAGGGAGAGGCTCGATAAGAGCCTCTTTTTCTTTTTGACCTATTGACTTTTTGACTTTTATATGTATAATAAGAGTCAGAAGGTGAGAGAAAACCACCTTCCCCATGAACAACGATGAGCGGCGGCGCAAGGAGCAAGTGCCGCACCGCCGCAGCAGATTCCAAGGAGTTGATCACCATGTTTGGATTGGTACCTTTTACCGGACGCCGCGATCTCTCAGAGCGCAGCAGCGCGAATCCGTTCTCTCTTCTCGACACCATGCGCGATTCCTTCTTTCGCGACGGTTTTCCTGCCGCGAATTGGGGTGCTGCCCCGTTCAAGGTGGATGTCAAGGATGTGGATGACCACTACGAATTGACCGCCGATCTGCCGGGGGTGGCGAAGGAGGACATCGCCCTCCGTTATGAGAACGGCTATCTTACCATCACCGCTTCGCACGATGAGTCGAAGGACGAGAAGGATGCGAAGGGCAGCTATATTCGCCGTGAGCGCCATACGGGCGAGGTCAGCCGCTCCTTCTACATCGACGGCATCGATGAGGCGGGCATCCATGCGGAGTTCAAGGATGGCGTGCTGCAGGTGAAGCTGCCGAAGGCGGCGGGCGAGTCGGCGCGCAAGCAGATCGATATCCACTGAGGCGGAGAACGCCTCGCAGGCACAGGGACATGAGTGTCGGAGCCGCCGTTGAAGCACTTCTTCAGCGGCGGCTCCGCCTTTTTTAAGGAAATGAAGTCGCCCGGACTTGCACATCAGCCGTTCCTTAAGGAACCACTGATAAATTCAGCCACCCATCTTCACGCATCTGCACTGTCCTCTCGTCGTCGACAAATCCTCGACGTAGCACCGCTACGCCTGCGGTTTGTCTCCTCGATAGATACAGTGCATCTGCGCAAATCTGGGCGACTTCATTTTATCAGCCGTTCCTTAAAAATTCCTGTTTTATCAGAAAAAACATAGCCGTGAGAAGTAGGATATGCTACAATATAACTAGGATTTTCTATTTTGAAGGAGGAAATATCATGGCAAAGCGTTTTTTCATTTGCAAAGAGTCGGGAGATATCGTCGGTCTGATTCATGACGGCGGCGGCAAGCTGTCGTGCTGTGGCGAAGAGCTCAAGGAGCTCAGGGCAAATACGACGGATGCAGCGCAGGAGAAGCATGTGCCGGTGGCGACGTATGACAAGGCAGCGCGCAAGGTCACGGTCGTGGTCGGCTCGGTCGCGCATCCGATGACGCCGGAGCATCTGATTTCCTGGATCCATCTGGAGACGAAGAAAGGCGGGCAGATCTGTCATCTGACGCCCGAGGACAAGCCGGAGGCGGTGTTCTACCTCGCCGAGGGCGACGAGCCGGTAGCGGTCTACGAGTACTGCAACCTGCACGGTCTTTGGAAAGCAGAGCTTTAAGAGGTTCAAACAATAAGAGCCGAGTCGTTGACTCGGCTCCTATTGTTTGGAGTTTACGCTTTACCGACGACGCTCCAGATCGTGTAGAGACAGGTGGCGTAGAGGGTGAAGAAGATCAGGCGGCGCAGGAAGCTCGTGGGGATGAAGCGCGCGAGCGTATGGCCGAGGGTGAGTCCGATGGCGAGGGCGGGCAGCAGGTAGAGGAACTCGTGGAAGGCGGGGGCGAGCGAGTGGCCGCCGATGAGGTAGCCGATCAGCGAGGCCGAGTTGCAGCACAAGAAGAAGACGAAGCAGGTGGCGCGGAAGGTCTCGGCGCTCATCTTCGTATAGGCGAGGTAGATGAGGAACGGCGGCCCTGCCATGCCCGTCGTCATGGAGGAAAAGCCCGAGCATACCCCCGTGAGGATCGTGTTGCGGCGCGACTCGGGGATGTGGCGATGGGAGATCTGCATGATGAGGAGCGAGAGGAAGACGACGGTGCTGATCCAGACCTTCAGTGTGTCGCTCGATACATAATCGAAGACGAGAAAGCCGATGGGTACGCCGAGCACGACGCCGATGACGAGATAGCCGATCAGAGGGAAGTTCGCCTTCTTGCGCATGAGGTAGGACTGCACGGTGTTGCCCGAGCACGCGAGGAGCAGCATGACGGGGACGACGATCTTCGGATCGTAGAAGAACATCAAGAGCGGCGCTGCGACGATGACGAGCCCGAAGCCCGTGATGGCCTGCAAAAAGGCGGCGAAGAAGATGGCGAGCAGGGGGCCTGTGTGGCTCGCCAATGCCGCCAGATAATTTTCCATGCGGGCGATCCTCCTTTACGGAACCACTGATAAATTCAGCACGCCATCCTGGTACATCTTTTCCGCCCGCTCTGCATCGAAAAATCCTCCGCATAGCCCGCTATGCGTCCGGTTTGACTCCTTGATCGAACGAAAAATCTGCACCAATCTGAAGCACTTCATTTTATCAGTGCTTCCTTAATAAATCTTCGTGACGGGCAGACCTTCCTTTTCCAGAGCGGCGGTCAGGCGCTCGATGTGCTCGCGGTTGTGCGTTTCTACGGTGACTTCAAGCTGCACCTGCTGGAAGCTGTCGGTGACGCTTGCCTGGTTGTGGACGAGCTTGATGACGTTGGCGTGTTCGCGCGCGACGATCTCGGCGACCTTGAGGAGCTGTCCGGGCTTGTCGGGCAGCTGCACGGCGAAGCAGAAGATCCTGCCGCGTGCGATGAGCGACTTGCTGATGAGCGCGGAGATCGTCGAGATGTCGATGTTGCCGCCCGAGAGGATGGAGACGACCTTCTTGCCGGTAAACGGCAGGCGTGCGAGCGCCGCGAGCGAGAGGACACCCGCGCCCTCGGCGATGAGCTTGTGCTTTTCGATGAGGAAGAGCAGTGCGCTCATGATTTCCATTTCGGAAACGGTGATGATGTCGTCGAGATATTTGCGGCAGAAGGCGAAGGTGAGGTCGCCCGGTGTCTTCACGGCGCAGCCGTCGGCGACCGTCTCGACGCTCGCGAGCGTCGTCACGTGACCGGCGGCGAAGGAGCCTGCCATGCAGGCAGCGCCCAGGGGTTCGACGCCGATGACCTTGACTTCAGGGCGCACGGATTTCGTCGCGAACGCCACGCCCGACGCGAAGCCGCCGCCGCCGATGGGCACGAGGATGGCATCGACGTCCTTGAGCTCGTCGATGATTTCGAGCGCCGTCGTGCCCTGTCCTAAGATCACGTCGCGGTCGTTGAACGGGTGGACGTAGACGTAGCCCTTTTCTGCCTGCAGTTCGAGCGAGCGGCGATAGGCGTCGTCGAAGGTGTCGCCCGCGAGCACGACTTCGGCGCCGTAGGAGCGCGTCGCCTCGACTTTGAGCAGCGGCGTCGTGGCGGGCATGCAGATGACGGCCTTGACGCCGAGGCGCTCGGCGGCGAGAGCGACGCCCTGCGCGTGGTTGCCGGCGGACGAGGTGATGACGCCCCTGGCGCGATCTTCTTCGGAGAGGTGGGCGATCTTGTTGTAGGCGCCGCGCAGCTTGAAGGAGCCTGTGTTCTGGAGGTTTTCAGGCTTCAAGTAGACGTCGTTCCGGCTCAGCGAGGAAAAGAAGGGGCTTTCTAAGAGCCGCGTCTTCTTCGTCACGCCGTCGAGGGCGCGCGCCGCTTCGTAGACGCCGGCGATGGTCGTTTCCTGCAGGATGGCGGCGATGTCGTTCGCCGCGGGCTTCTTCTTCATGGATTTCCTCCTCGGTTGGCGCCTGATCGCGCCTGTTTCTCTGCCGCTTCGGCTTCATCCTCGCGAGGATGCGCCGGAGCGGTCTGCTTATTTTCTATTATATCATGTTCGCGGGCGCTCGGGGGAGTTTTTCGCGCGCACGGATGGGAAAAGCAGAAAGAAAAAATATCGCAAAAATTTCCAAAAAATTTCTAAAAAGGGAGAGGATTTTGTTCCTCTTTCACGAACTATACAGGTAGAAAGACAGACCATGGTGGAAGGAGGTGCCAAGGTGAAGGATAAGATGAAGTTCCTCGTGCCGGTGGACGGCTCCGTGCATTCCAAACGGGCGTTGGAGATGGCGGTGAAGCTGGCAGGGCCGGTGGGAGCGCATATCGACATACTCTTCGTTTCCTACTTTGAGAGGGAAACCGACGGCGACCCCGATCACCCGTCGTGGCTGCCCTTGAGCGTGATGGCCAAGGGCGTGGGCTCCGCCGAGGAGGTTTTATCCGAAGCGAAGGACGAGCTGCCCGACGGCATCGACGCCGAAAGTCATGTCGTGGTCGGTATGCCGCCGCGCAAGATCGTGGAGTTCGCAACGGAGAACGGTCATGATCTCATCATCATGGGCGGACGGGGACTTTCCCCTGTCACGGGCTTCCTGCTGGGCAGTGTGAGCCAGGAGGTCATGGAGGCGGCGAAATGCGCCGTCCTCGTCGTCAAATAGTCAAGGGAGCGCGCAGTGCACCTTGACGGAGGCTTCCAGTAGAAGGAGGGTTATGTCATGTTGAAGAACATTCTTGTCCCCATAGATGGGTCGGAAGGCTCGGATCGCGCCGTAGCGGAGGCAATCAAGCTGGCAGAGGTCTGCGAGGCGAAGCTGAACTTCCTCTACATCGCGAACATCAACCAGCTCGCGATCAACGCCTGCCTGTCCGATGTGGTGCTTGAGGCCGTCACGAAGGCGGGTAACGTGATCCTCGACCGTGCCATGCAGATGGTGCCGTCGGGCATCAAGAAGGAAGCGTTCTCGGAGACAGGTTCGCCCGCCGTCGCCATCCTCGACTTCGCGGAGCACAGCGGCACGGACATCATCGTCATGGGCAGCCGCGGCCTCGGCGTCGTCAAGGGCGTTCTCCTCGGCAGCGTGAGCCAGTACATCGTCGAGCAGGCGAAGTGCCCGGTTCTCGTCGTCAAATAGCTTCGACTTATTCGTGCTTCCTTAAGCCCCACAGAAATTCTGTGGGGCTTATTTCTTATAACGTGGGAATAAAAGGATTTTCTTTGAAAAAATTCTTGTTTTGTTTTATAATAGGAAGAGGTATTGCTTGTACTTTGCCTGCAAGGGAATGCATGAGAAAAGCCGTGGACTGTGCGCGGCAGGATAGGAGTTTTACCGATGAAAAGTACCGATATGAGAAGGACGCGTGCACTTAAGGTCAGCGGGGCTCAGCCCGTAGAAGCTCCGGATCTTCGCCCGCCGCTTGCAAGGGAAGCGCAGGAGACAGCAGAAAAGCTGGACGATGCTTGCAAGGACGCCATCATGCGCGTGTTTCTCGAACGAACGAATGTAGTCGCGTATCGATACGATGTAGCGAAGGATGAGACGACACTCTGGCACGCTGCTCCCGGCGAAGAGATGAAGGTGGAGCGGCAGCAAAACTTCTATGACTATTTCGCCAACAAGGTGCTCGCCGATCCCGACCAGCGAGAAGATGTGCTCACTCGTCTGAAGGAGGCCTGTCGCAGAGTCCGCGACGACATCGTTGAGTATCGTGTCAAGACTCCGGATGGCAGTCCGCTCTGGCGGCGCACCTCGTATCGCAGCATGGCTACAGCGGATGGAAAGGTCTACGCTGTCGTCGGCCTCCTTGAGGATCTCCAGAATACGACGCGCATGCTGGAGCGCCAGGAAGCAAATCTGAAGCGCGATCCGCAGACGCGCCTCTTCGACCGCGATGTTCTTGAACTCCTCGTCAACCATCAGCTCATGGAGCTTTCGCGCGGCGAGAAAGGCGTGCTCTTCGTCGTGGGCATTGACAACTATGAAAGGCTGTACGAGGCACTGGGCGAGTCGGCGTGCAATGGCTACATCGGCACGCTGTCCGATTCGGTGCGCGCGGATTTTCGCGGCGTCGACGTCTTCGGGCGCGTCAACGAGGAGGAGGTCGCCGTCTTCATCTCGGGGCGCATCTCCATCGATATCATCGAAAAGCGCGCGCAGCGCATCCTCGATCTCTTCCTGCGCGTGCAGCCGCAGGACTATGCCTCGATATCGTTCAGCATGGGCATCTCGGTCACGGGATCGTCCTCGATGACGTTTTCGCGCATGGTGCAGGAGGCGGAGGAGGCAATGCTTTCGGCGCGCCGCTTCGGGCCGAACCGCTGCCGCATGTACGATGAGATTCGGGGCTTATAGCCGCTTTTCATAAAAGTGAGATGAGGGCGGTCGCTTTCGTGCTCCAAACGCGGGCATTGTTGCAGCGCATTCGCTTTCATGCCGTAAAAAAGAGGGGTTGCCGTGAGGCAATCCCTCTTCGTTCGTCATATAGGCTGCCGCTCGTTCGCAATCGGCATGCCCGAGATGTGTGCGTGCAGGATCTTCCAGCCTTCCTGCGACATGCGGCGGTACGTCTGGCTCGTGCGACCCTTGTGCTCGATCTCCGTGCCGTCGGAGCGCAGCTTGCCGTGGAAATCCCACGTATACATGGCGATCGCCGTGTCGCGGTAGACTTCGATCTCGAGGTCGCGAAATTCGAAGTGGCGCTCCGTGTAGAGCTTTTGCAGGCGGTCGATGTAGAAGTGCTGGCGGATGTTTTCCCAGCCGATGTCCTCGCCGCGCGGGTGCACCATGGACGTCTTCGGCCCCGGCTGCCAGATGCTCTCGGCGAGTGCGACGTTGGCATCGTTCAGCGTTTTTTTGTAGAGATCGACGAACTGCTCTACGATGGCGGCGTCTCCTTCACGAACGGTCATGGATGATTCCTCCTTTTCGTTGGAGGACGGCGGCTGGCTTCGTTGCGTATGACGTGCAAAAGCAGGCAGCCGCACGTCCTTATGTTGAAATTTTCCATAAACATCTTGTCTCATTCTATCATATTTTGACTTTTTTGGCGATATTTTTCCTCACTATTTATTTAGATTGACGCTGAGCGAGAAAGATGTTATATTCTATACGAGAATTGTTATCTGCAAATCTTCTTCGATGAAGATGTTTCAGGAGGTTTTTGTATGAAAAAGGTTGCGGTAGTGTATTGGAGCGGTAGCGGTAACACGGAAGAGATGGCGAAGGCCGTCGTCGAGGGTGCGAAGAAGGGCGGCGCAGATGTGACGCTCAAGCGCTTCGAGGATTTCAAGGTCGACGATATGGCGGGCTTCGACGGCTTCCTCTTCGGCTGCCCGGCGACGGGGACGGAGGAGCTGCAGGAAGACCATGTCGAGCCGGTCTTCGCCGAAGCTGAAGCGAAGCTCTCAGGCGTGCCGCTCGGGCTCTTCGGCTCCTACGGCTGGGGCGGCGGCGCTTTCATGGAGACGTGGACGGAGCGTGCACGCACGGCTGGCGCCAAGCTCGTCGCCGACGGTCTCGCAGTCGAGAACGCTCCCGACGACGATGGTCTCAAGGCGTGCGAGGAGCTCGGTGAGTCGCTGGCGAAGTCGCTGTAAGATTGCTTTTGGAAGAAGAGCCGACCGTTTTCATGCTGCGGCATGGGCGGTCGGCTCGTTCATTTGAAAAAACTTTTCATCCATATATTGAAAATCATTACCATATATGCTATGCTATAGGCATGTTGCTGGAGGTGATGATTTTGGGTAAGGATGGTTTTGAGCGTATGCTCTGCTTCCACTGTGCGCCGACATTCGCGGGCATTAAGCCGGCGAGCCTTGTTTCTTTCCAGAAGAGCCGCTTCGAGGACTTCGATGCTCTTTTGGAGTCGTATGCGACTTGCTTTGCGTGCAAGGGTATAACTCCCGTTCGCCTGACGGAGGGCGAGGAGTATGTCCTCATGCTCTTCTACCGCAAGAAGCTCTTAGAGCGTATCCTGGAGCAGCCGGCGGTGCTGGCGCTTTTGGCGCGCTTCGGCTACCGTGCGGGCGATGCGCTCGAATCGCATTTGGAGTATCTCTCCATGCGAATCCAGCTCCAGAAGAGCTTCCCGCATGAGGTCGGCCTCTTCCTCGGCTATCCGGCGGAGGATGTGGAAGGCTTCATCGAGAACAAGGGGCGCGATTTCGCCTGCGCAGGCTATTGGAAGGTCTACGCGAACGAGGAAGAGACGCGCGCTCTGTTCCAGCGATATACGGACTGCACGGAGCGCCTCTGCGCTCGTCTTGGCCGCGGCACGCCGATGGCGGATCTTTTGGAAGCGGTCTAGTCGGGGCTAGGAGACGGCGGCAGTTCTTTGCAAGGAGAAAATATCTATCAGGAGGTCTTCAGAATGGGAAAAGTAGCGGTTGTATATTGGAGCGGCACGGGCAATACGGAAGAGATGGCGAAAGCTGTCGTCGAGGGCGTCAAGAAGGGCGGCGCGGAAGCGGAACTCTTCACGGTCAGCGATTTCGGCGCTGACAAGATGGCAGGCTACAACGGCTTCCTCTTCGGCTGCCCCGCCATGGGCGACGAGGTCTTGGAGGAGGATGAGTTCGAGCCGTTCTTCACGGAAGCGGAGAAGAATCTCTCGGGCGTTCCTGTCGGCCTCTTCGGCTCCTATGGCTGGGGTTCCGGCGGTTGGATGGAGTCCTGGGTGGAGCGCACGAAAGCAGCCGGCGCCAAACTCGTCTCCGACGGCGTGATCGTCGAGAACGCACCCGATGACGACGGCGTCAAGGCCTGCGAAGACCTCGGCGAGGCTGTCGCCAAGGCGCTCTAAAGAGCCGTCCACTACCAACCCGCGGCGATGCCGCAAGTATTCCCCAAGGTTTCCTACTTGCGCAAAAAAAGACTGCCGTGCGCCAAGAGCGTGCGGCAGTCTTTTTGTTTCTCAGGCTTCGCCCCAGAGGACGATCTCGTTCATCTCGCGCGTCTTCTTCATGTCGATCACGCGCTGGTTGCGGCTGCCGCGAAAAGGAAGCGTAAGATCGCGCTCTCCTTCTTCGTAGGCGCCGTCGACGAGGACATCGACCTCACCGAGAAGCGCGTTGACCGCGCGCTCGTTTTTCCGCTGCAGGTCTTCGAGCGTATAGCCCGTATACGCCCAGACATCCATGCCGTGCGCGTGTACCTCGTGTGCGAGGGAGGCGAGCGGTGCGGCCTGGCAGAAGGGTTCGCCGCCCGAGAGCGTCACGCCCGAAAGAAGCGGATTTTCGAGCACGCGCGCCAACAGCGCATTGGTATCCATCTCAGAGCCGCCGGCGAAGTCGTGCGTCTTGGGATTCTGGCAGCCGGGGCAGCGATGCGGGCAGCCCTGCGTGAAAATCGTGTATCGGATCCCAACCCCGTCAACGATGGAATCCGATACCGTTCCTGCGAGCTTAATGGATGCCATGCTTGACCCTGTCGTGCTCTTCGGCGCGCTTCGCGTTGTTCCAGCGGTCGATCGTGCCGACGAGGTAGCCGGTGATGCGGCGGATGCGCTGGAATTTCGGCGGGCGCAGGGTGTACTCCAAGGCGATGTGTCCGCCGTCTGCGGGGGAGAGTTCCAAGGTGCCGATTTCATCGTCGGGACTCTCCTGATGGATGTAGTCCATATAGGCGAGGATTTCCTGCTCCGATACTCCTTCGAGGTCTTTGATGATGATTTCTGTTCCGTTGACGATCATGGTGGATCTTCCCTTCGTTTGAGATTTTTAGCCGATCAGTGCCCGCAGGTGATGCGGGGGATGACGCGGCGGTGATGGTGTTCGGCTTCGCTTCTGCCGCAGCGGGGGCAGACATTATCGATGAGACCGTTGTAGCCGCAGACCGGGTCGCGGTCTACGGGATGGTTCACCGAGCCGTAGCCGATGCCGTGGTCGTGCATACAGCGGATGAGCGCTTCGAAGGCCTTGAGGTTCTTCGTGGGATCGCCGTCCATCTCCACGTAGCTGATGTGACCGGCGTTCGTCATGGCGTGGTAGGGCGCTTCGATGGCGATCTTCTTGGCGGCGGCGATGGGGTAGTAGACCGGGACGTGGAAGCTGTTCGTGTAGTAGTCCCGATCCGTGATGCCGGGTTGATTCCCGTAGCGCTGGCGGTCGAGGCGGA
>ERZ772957.2694-NODE-2694-length-10005-cov-9.352563_pt1 | contig 10005 bp, 7 predicted proteins | sample MGYA00580682_ERZ772957 | MGnify/ENA primary metagenome ERZ772957 (study PRJEB29015, sample SAMEA2737921) | human oral metagenome | biome: human oral; feature: human-associated habitat; material: dental | place: China | collected 2025 ...
TGTTGTGTCTAGATTATTACCTTGATCCCTACTACGGCTGCACGCTGGCGCATGAGAGCGAAATTTTCGCCCTTTTGCAGGAGCTGCTTCTGAGCGAGCGCTCACAAGCCATCAGAGGCGACATTTTGCAGCTTCTGGGCGATTACTGCGGCGATTTTAGCGTGCTGCGAAGCAGGATTTGCGAGGCGTCCGGCGAGCTTTTGCCCGATATCAAGCGCTTGATCGAAGGATAAATTTAACGACCGGCGCGCTTTTGCTCACGGTAATTGCGCCGCAGCGAGCGGTAGCGAAATTTGCCGCGCCTCCGCGCACGCCCCTTTTGCCGCAAAAATGCGGCAGCGTAAAATTTTAAGATTGGAAGCGGCAATGAAAACCTCGGATGAGCAAGGAGCTCGATCTAGCGAGCATACCTAAAAACGGCATGGAGATAGAGGATTATTTTAGAGCCGTTTTTGAAAAAAGCGGTAAAAGCTGCCAGGAAGGAGCTTAATGAAAAAGGATTATATCTGCGTATTCGACTGCGAGACGATCCCCGACGTAGCGGCGCTGGTGCGGGTGCTGGATGAGGACGCGATCGCGGACTGCTTCGAGCCTTTCGATAAAAAAAGCTTCGCAAAGCTTCTTGACGCGCAGCTCTCGCAAAAGATCGGCGGCGAGAAGCAAAGCGCGTCTTTAAATTTTGCTGTAAATTCGGCGGAGCAGAATTTTAAAATAGAAAATTCCGAGCAAAATTCCGCGCCTCAAAGCTTCGCGAGTGAAAATTCCGCTGAAAATCCCGCACAGGGAAATTTTGCGAGCGAAAATTCCGCATCAAATTCCACAGAGCAAAATTTAGCGCCGCAAAATACGGCGTCTAAAAATTCCGCGTCGCTAAATTTAACCTACGACGATACCGCGCCTCAAAGCTCCGCAGCACAGGGTGCCGCGATGGAAAATTCTACGCTCCGAAGCCCTGCGCCTCAGAATTTCGCGGCGGAAAGCTCTACGCCTCAAAGCTCCGCATCCCAAAGCTCAAAGAGCGAAAATCACGCTTCAAATTCCGCGCAAGACGCCGCGTTAAACGCGCTAAATTTTAAAATTTACGGCGAGCAATTGATCTTTAACGCAGATAAAAGCAAAATTTTAAACCAAAAATTGCTCTCGCTTAGGGCGATGGAGATTTTCAAAGAAAAAACCGGCAGCGAATTCCTGCCCGTCTGCTTCCACCGCGTCGTTAGCATTAGCGCCGTGATGGCGGACGGATTCGGCAGATTTTTGCGCGTCTCGACGCTTGATGGCGAGAACGAGCGCGATAAAATCGCTAAATTCCTAACTTTCATCGAGGATTTTAATCCGCGCCTCGTGAGCTTCAACGGGCGCGGGTTCGATCTGCCGATGATTATGGCGCGCGCGATGTGCTATGATCTAAGCGCCGCAGCGTATTTTGAGACGAACGATCGCGATAACAACAAGAGCAAATGGGAGAACTACCGCAGCCGCTACGACGGGCGGTTCCATCTGGATCTGCTCGATCACATCAGCGATTTTGGCGCCGTGCGCGGGCTCAAGCTCGATCATATCTGCGCTAGCGTGGGCCTGCCGGGCAAATACGACGTGCACGGCGATCAGGTCCTGCAGCTGTATTACGGCGGCGAGCAGGCCAAGATCGACGAGTACTGCAGATCCGACGTGCTCAACACCTACTGGCTGTTTTTAAAATACGAGCTTTTGCGCGGTAAGATCACCAAGGACGACTATCTGAATTATATCGCGGTGATGGGCGAATTTTTGCAAAAAGAGTGCGCGGGCATGAGCTACACGCCCGTTTTTTGCGATTTCATAGAAAGGGAGTTAGCGGCATATGCGAAGTGAAATTTTTAAAATTTTAAAAGGCGCGGTTTTTGGCACGGTGTTTTTGCTCTGCGGCGCGGTTGCGGATGAGGCTAAATTTAAACCGATGCTGCTTAAAGAGTACGTCCCCGGCATGAATATTACGGGCTGGGTCGTTAGTGAGAAGCTAGACGGCGTGCGCGCGATCTGGGACGGCAAAAATCTGCGCTCCAGACGCGGCAAGATCATAAACGCCCCCGAGGGCTGGAGCGCGGGCTTTCCGCCATTTTTCGTGGACGGCGAGCTATACACGGCGCGCGGAGAGTTTGAACAGCTCGTATCGATCGTCTCTTCTAGCGTGCCCGATGAGCGCTGGAGCAGGGTGAAATTTTACGCATTCGACCTGCCGAAGGAGCAGAAAAACCTAAGCGCGAAGATGGAAATTTTAAGAAATTTTATCGCCTCAAGCGGCGCGCAAAATTTACTCATCGTGCAGCAAACTCCGGTAAGCACGCACGCAGACGTGCAGGCGTATTTTGATCGCGTCATCGCAGCAGGCGGCGAAGGCGTCGTGCTGCGCGATCCAAACGCGCTTTATGAAAGCGGGCGCAGCGATAAAATTTTAAAATATAAAAAGATGCACGATAGCGAGTGCAAGGTCGTAAAAATCAACCCCGGCTACGGCAAAAACGAGGGCAAGATGGGCTCGCTTAGCTGCGTGGATCTACGTAGCGGAGCGAAATTTAAAGTAGGCACGGGCTTTAGCGACGAGATGCGGGCAAATCCGCCTAAGGTGGGCACGATCATCACCTATCAATACCAAAACTTAACCCGCGAGAAAAAGCCGCGCTTCCCCGTATTTTTGCGCGTGCGACCAGCGATTTAATCTAAGGGGCTATAATCGCGTATTTTGATAAATTTGATCCGAAGGAGAATAGATGAAAATTTTAATTACAGGCGGCGCGGGATACATCGGTAGCCACGTCGCAAAGGCGCTTTTAGAAGCGAACCGCCACGACGTCGTCATACTGGACAATCTTTGCAAAGGCTCGATGCGAGCGATCGAGGCGCTTCGCGACGTGGGCGAGTTTGAGTTCGTGCAGGAAAGCCTAGAAAACACCCCTGCGATCGAGAAGCTTTTTAAGCGCGAAAAATTTGACGCGATCATTCACTTTGCGGCGTTTATCGAGGTTTTTGAAAGCACGCAAAATCCGCTAAAATACTATCTAAACAACACCGCCAACGCGATGAATTTGATCGCGCTTGCGAACAAATACGGCGTGAAAGACTTTATCTTTAGCTCCACTGCGGCGACCTACGGCGAGCCGGATATCCCGCAAGTAAGCGAGGAAACTCCGCAAAATCCGATCAATCCGTACGGCAGAAGCAAGCTGATGGTCGAGTGGGTGCTAAAAGACGCGGCGGCGGCAAATCCGAATTTTAAATATGGAATTTTGCGCTACTTCAACGTTGCGGGTGCGGCTAGCGACGGCACGATCGGGCAAAACTACCCGAACGCGACGCATCTTATTAAGGTAGCGACCCAAACGATCGTTGGCAAGCGTGATAAGATGAGCATTTTCGGCGATGATTACGACACCAAGGACGGTACCTGCATACGCGATTATATCCACGTAGAAGACCTCGCAAGCGCGCATCTGGCGGTACTTGATTATCTGCAGACTAACGACAGTGCGGTCTTTAACGTAGGATATGGCACGGGCTTTAGCGTAAAAGAGGTCGTCAATGAAGCCAAAAAAGTAAGCGGCGTGGATTTTAAAGTAGAAATTGCTCCGCGTAGAGCCGGTGATCCTGCCTGCCTCATCTCAAACGCGGATAAAATTCGCACCAAAACCTCTTGGCGGCCTGAGCACGAGAGCCTGGATGAGATCATTCTAAGCGCGCTTAATTGGGAAAAGAAGCTCTAGGTTCTAGCGTGAAAGTGCGATTTGAAATTTTAAAATTTTACTCCGCCGCGTTTAATAGCGGCGAGCAAAAGGAAGCCTTGTTTGCTTAAAATTCTAAACGCCCCCGAAGCCGCACAGCGCAAGCTCGGCGTCGTGCTATCGTATGTAAATATCTTTGTTTCTACGATACTTACTTTGGTTTATACGCCGTTTTTTCTGCGGGCGCTGGGGCAGAGCGAGTTTGGGCTGTATTCTTTAGCTAGCAGCGTTATTGGCTATTTGGCGATTTTGGATTTGGGTTTCGGCAACGCCGTGACGGTCTATACCGCCAAATACGCCTCGAGTGGCGAAGTGGAGTGCATGCATAAGCTGCACGGCACGATCTTTAGCGTGTATTTGGTGATGAGCGCGGTGATCGTGATTGCAGGAGCTGCGCTGCTAGCCAATCTGCACGCGATTTTTGGCGCTAAGCTAAGTACTAGTGAGATGGGCGAAATTCGCATTATGCTAATGCTACTAACTGCAAATTTAGCGATTAGTTTTCCTTTTAGCATCTATTCGTCGATCCTTACGGCGCATGAGAATTTCGTATTTATCAAGCTAATTGGGATCTTTCGCACGATAGCTCTGCCGCTAGCTGCGGTGCCTGCGCTACTTTTGGGATATAAGGCTATCGCGATCGTAATCATCGCTACGGCGGTAAATTTAATCTGCGTCGCGGCGGACTTCATCTACTGCAAGCGCAAAGTCTCGCCCGTGATAAGCGTGCGAAATTTCGACACCTCCACGCTTAAGCAAATTTTTGGCTACTCGTTTTTTATATTTTTAGGCATCGTAGTCGATCAAGTAAACTGGAATGTCGATAATTTTATCTTAGGCGCGGTCGCAGGCGCTACGGCGGTCTCCACGTATGCCGTAGCAAGCACAATAAATGCCACTTTCGTCACGCTTTCGCTCACCATTAGCGGCGTAATGCTTCCTAAAATCGCCAAAATGGTTTCTGCCAACTCCACCGATTCCGAGCTTAGCGCGGAATTTATCAAAATAGGCAGGCTGCAATTTTACGTGATATTTTTTATCGCGTCGCTTTTGGTGATTTTTGGGCGGGAGTTTATCGTGCTATGGGCTGGCGCAAATTATGAAATTTCATACGCAATCGCGCTTATTTTGGTGCTTCCAGTAAGCGTGCCGTTGATTCAAAATTTAGGCCTAGCCGTGCTTCAGGCAAAAAACAAAGTCAAATTTCGCTCAATCGCCGCATTTTGCGTCACGCTCGTAAACATCGCTATTTCTATCCCACTAGCTAAAGCTTACGGCGGCGTGGGCGCTGCGTGCGGCACGGCTTTTGCGATCACCTTGTTAAATATCTGCGTGATGAATATCTACTATGCTCGTGTAATCGGACTTGATATCGCTAAATTTTGGCGAAATATCGGCGCGATGGTAGTAAAATTTGCTCCCGCAATCGCAGTAAGCCTAGCGATAAATTACGCATTAGGCTTACATGGAGTGAGCTTTTTGCTAATTTGCGGCGGGCTTTATTCGGCTATGTTTGTGCTAAGCGCGTATTTTTGGGCGATGAACGATTATGAGCGCGCGATTTTTGGCGGCATTGCGGCTAAGATAAGGAGGTGGGCTTGAGCTTCAATGTAATTAGCGAAGTGGTTACGAAAGACCGCTGTATCGGCTGCGGCGTCTGTGCGAGCAGCTGCCCTTTTAGCGTGCTAAAAATGCGGCTTGGAGGCAATGGATTTTACGCGCCTGAGGAGGGCGAAGGGTGTCGCGACAAATGTGATATCTGCCTAAAAGTCTGCCCGTTTTACGAAAAAGACATGCTCGAAAACGAGCTAAATTCTAAATCATATGCAGAGTTGGAAAGCTTTAGCCCTGATTTTGGCAGGTTTTTAGCCACTTACAAATTCTACAAAAAAGATGAAGCACAGCGCCTAAGCAGTGCAAGCGGCGGTGCAGGAGATTATATTTTTCACGAGCTTTTTGCGCGCGGGCTCATTGATTACGCGATTTGCGTCGTGCCCGCGGACGAAGGAGATTTTATAGCCCAAAATCACAAGTGCGGTTTTTCTGCCTGCAATAATTTAGCGCAGCCGCAGAATTTGCAAAATTCCGCAACCAAAAATTCCGAGCAGAATTCCGCAATTCCGAATTTAACGCAGAATTTGGCGGACGATGATTCTATAAATTTTACGAGTGCACAAAATTCCTTTTGCGAAAATTTTACGCAGAATTCCGTGCAGAATTTTACAAATGAAAATTTCGCGCAGAATTCTAAAGCTTCTTGTGAAAATTCCGTATCAACGCATAATTTTGCTTGCGAGAATTCTAAAAACACGCGAAATTCTATGGGCGAAAATTCCGTGCCGCTGTTTAAATTTAGCGTGATAAAAAATGCTGATGAGCTTACTCGCGCGCGCTCGTCCGCTTACTATCCGCTCACGCTTGAAGCAGTGCTAAAGGAGATGTCGCGCCGCGAGGGTAGATACGCGATCAGCGCACTGCCGTGCTTTGCTAAGGCCTTAAGGCTTGCTGCGAGCAAAAATCCGCGCCTCAAATCCCGCATAAGCTTTATTGTCGGGCTGGTTTGCGGACAGGGCAAGGGTGCTGGTTTCACGCATAAGCTTGCAGATCTTGCGTTTAAAGAGAGTAAGCAGCTCGCGGCGGTTAATTACAGATATAAAATCGCGGGCAAAAGCGCGATGAGCTTTGGCTTTAAATTTCGTGCTACAGACGGCAGCGAGGCGATAGACGATCGCAGCAGTAGCGCCTTTGCCTACTGGAGTTCGCGCGCTTTTACGCCGCTTGCATGCAATGCTTGCACCGACGTTTTTGCCAAATGCGCCGACGTTGTGCTGATGGATGCGTGGCTGCAAAGCGAAATGAGCGAGTGGCGCGGCACGTCGCTCGTAATTACGCGCGCAGCTCGGATCGACGCGCTGTTTTCGCAGCCTACGAAGCAGGCACGCGAGGAGATTTTTTGCGAGCGGATATCCGCAGCGGAGGTGCAGCGCTCGCAGCAAAGCCAGGTGGAGTGCAAAAACGAAATTTTCTACGGCGCGAAAAACCCGCTTAAGCGTTACATCTTGCGCCAGAAGCTTCAGATTCAGCGATATAGTGCTACGCATTTTGATTGTGATGATTTCATCGCTGCTAGGCTTAAAAAAATTGCCGCCGCAAATAAAGTGCTAGCGCTTTTGGCGCTACCAAAGATCGCGGCATATAAAATTTATAGGAAGTTTGCATGAAGATCGGGATTTTTACCCTGCCGCTAGTAAATAATTACGGCGGAATTTTACAAGCTTACGCGCTAAGCCGCGTGCTAGTGGGGCTAGGGCATGAGCTACGTCTCATAAACTTGCGCCTGCAAAGAAGTAAACTATCGATCGCGTATATTAAATTTTTAGTGGCGCGCACGCTTAAAAAGGAGCTTTGCGGCGCGAAATTTAATCCCTCTTACGAGCGCGATACTAGCGAGTTTGTGACAGAAAATATCCCTTTAACCGCGCCTGTTTGCACGCCCGCGGATTTAAAAGCGCTGTGCGAGAAAGAACGCTTTGAAGCGGTGATTTTAGGAAGCGATCAGGTTTTTCGCCCTAGCTATTTTGCGGATTTTGCAGATTGCTTTAGCCTTGGATTTTTGCCGGCTAACTGCACGCGGATCGCCTATGCTGCAAGCTTCGGCGGAGATAGGCTCTGTGGGCTTAAAAATCCCGCAGATTTAAAAGCTCACACTGCAAATTTGGCTAAATTTAAAGCTATTTCGGTGCGCGAGCGCGATGGTGTAAAGCTTGCGCGCGAATGCTTTGGCGTAGATGCGCACTGGGTGCTAGATCCTACGCTTTTAGCTAACAAAGAGATTTACGATAAATTTTTAAGCCTTGCGCCAAAGCGCAAGGGTTTTGCCTATATCTTAGATCCATCGCCTCGCTCAGAAGCGGCGATAGAGCTACTAAAGAAGCAAAGCGGCCTAGAGATAGATGAGGTGAATGACCGCGGCAACCGCATCGGCATAAAAGCATGGCTAAGCGCTATTGCGGGCGCGGAGTTTGTGCTAACCGATTCATTTCACGGCTGCGTATTTTCCATAATCTTTAATAAGCCGTTTTTTGTGCTCGTTAACGCTAGTCGCGGCGCGTCGCGCTTTAGCTCGCTTTTGGGCTTATTCGGGCTTGAAGATAGGGCTTTGCAAGATCCCAAAGACGCGCGCTTGGACGCGACTATCAATTGGGATAGTGTAAATGAGGCGTTGCGCCGTAAAAGAGAGGACTCGATGAAATTTTTAAAAACAAGTTTAGGCTCATAAAATGAAAATAGCTATGGTGATTTCTGCTTTAGGCAAGGGCGGTGCCGAGCGCGTGCTAAGCGTGCTGGCAAATTTTTTCTGCCGCGAGAATGAAGTCTGTGTGATAAAATTTGACGCAGATGAGCCGTTTTACGCGCTGGATCATAAGATCGAGCTTATTAGCTTGGATTTGGGCGTAGGCGATTTGGGAGTATTTGGCAATATAAAAAAGCGCTACGATAAAATTTTAGCCTTGCACAGGCTTCTAAAAAGTCGTAAATTTGACGTAGTAATCTCGTTTTTAGATAATACCAATGTCCTTACGCTTATCGCAAATCTTGGAGTTGGGCAGAAAATCATCATCTCCGAACACACCAATCATCGCTTTTTAAAAAGTCCGATCTGGCGCGCGCTAAAGCGGATCTTTTATCCGAGGGCTGCAGGTCTTAGCGTGCTTAGTAAATTTGATCTGGATCATTACACATATGTGCAAAATCGTGTGATTATGCCTAATCCGATGTTTGAGATCAGCCATGCTAAAGAGGCTCGCCCGCCTAAAGAAAATATCATCCTAGCAGCCGGCCGGCTCAATGTCTATAAGGGCTTTGATGTCCTTCTTAAGGCGCTTGCGCTTATAGATTTCAATCTTTTAAAAGAGTGGAAGGTGGTGATCGCAGGCGACGGAGAGGAGCGAAAGAGCCTTGAGAGCCTAGCTGCGAAGCTGCGCTTAAATGTGCAGTTCATCGGCTTTGTGCGCGATATCGAAAGCTTATATGAACGCGCTAAAATCGTAGTTGTAACCTCCAAGATGGAGGGCTTTTGTAATATTTTGATGGAGAGTATATTTTTCGGCACCGCTAGAATTTCTACGGATTGCATCGCAGGTCCTAGCGAGCTTATAAGCGACGGCGTAGATGGGTTTTTGTGTCCGGTGGGCGATAGCGCAAGTATCGCTAAAAAGCTTGAAATTCTAATGAGCGACGAAAAGCTGCGCGAGCGACTCGTGCAAAATGCCTCCAAGCGCGAGGAGAGCTTTAAAATTGAAACGATCGGGCGACGCTGGCTGGATTTCATAGCCGCTACGATACACAGGGAGGAATAATGAGCGAAAATCCCATAATCTCGGTCATCATCCCCGTTTATAATGTCAAAGAATTTCTGCACGCTTGCGTGGAGTGCATTACGGCGCAGACCTATACGAACTTAGAAATTTTGCTCGTAGATGATGGCTCAAATGATGGCAGCGAGGCGATTTGCGACGAATACGCCGCGCGCGATCCTCGTGTGCGAGTGCTGCATAAACCAAACGGCGGGCAGGCTAGCGCGCGAAACGCTGCTTTAGATGTCGCTCGCGGGGAGTTTATCAGTTTCGTAGACAGCGACGACTTGATAAGCCTTGATTTGATTGAGACGCTTTTTCGTCTGACGCAGAAATTTTGCACCAAAATAGCTATGTGCGGCTACACAGCATTTAGCGACGAGAGCGAAATAAATAATTTAAAGGCGGCTTTAAATTCTAAAGAAAATCAAAATTCTAAAGAGATTAGCGATCCAGGAGGAGCTACAAATTCGAATGCCAACGCAGGCGAATACAAAATATCGCCGCAAGAGCTTTTTAGACGCAGCTGCACGCAGGATCCGTATTTTAGCACCGCGATTTGGCGCGCGCTGTTTGCTCGCGAAATTTTCACTGCTTTGCGCTTTCCTACGGGGCAGATCTATGAGGATGTGGCGATATTTTTTGATATTTTTAACGCTTCTATTACGGCGTGCACGGATGAAATTTTATATTTTTACCGCGTAAGGGCGGGCTCGACCGTAAACTCATTCGCTCGCAGGCATCTTGCGGTCATCGCTGCGGTGCGCCGCTATACTGAGGCGATCGCTGCGAATTATCCAAGCTTGGCGCGTGAGGCTAATTTTACTCGCTGCGAGTCCGCGCTGAATACGGCGTTTTTAATTATCAAATCGAGCTTTGATCCTGCAGGCTTG